>Ga0115848_100878_pt1 | contig 12422 bp, 12 predicted proteins | sample InSIn3gowninarea_FD_83862 | JGI IMG/M metagenome (GOLD analysis project Ga0115848, IMG submission 83862) | reverse complement strand
TCCCAAGATAAATATTTTTGTGCGTTATGTGTATGTTTTATTATTTTTGTTGTCTTAATGTTTTTCTCTCAGTTATTTTATATCTCTGCGACATATTTTTAATTACCTCTCACAGACTGTAGAAATTCCCACTGTAGGTCACCTAATAATGCAATATACTAAAGAAAAATACTTGATCCACTTCTACAAACAATTATGCGGAAGCTTAATCAAATTGAGCAAGATCAATTGCACACATATAACTAATAAGAAGAAATCAATCACACATAACACAAAACAAATAGCCTAGGGAAAGCCTCAGCCTAAAACCCCAACTCTGTATTATCATACAAGTGGAAATATAGTCCGGATTACAAAAATCAGCTCACAAGCTATCCTGCTCTCTCTACAATCCCTTTACTACTCATAGACAGTCAAAGGCTTCTCAAAAACCTTCTCCTCTGCCCTCCAAGCCTCCTATTTCCTTGCACAATTTTTCCTGGGGTCCAATGCTTCCACACATGTGAATTCCCACCTCACACTGCTCATTTGGCTCAGAAATAACTGCACAAACCTGAAGGAGATAAATCCTTCTCCATAGATGAGCTTCCTTTATAAGAAAAATCCATCCAACTGATAGTACAATTTCCCTCCTCTGATCTCAACTGGGTCTCTGTCTAAACTGACATGCATGAGTTATTCATGAGAGAATATTCAATTATCTGAAGTGCAGCAGTTATATGCAAGCATCCATTAACTAACTGAACTTACATTAATTTAAACAAACTGTTTAAATCAATCTAACTGGACTTGACTCAGTTAACTGAACCAACTAATTACAACTCAAATTAGAACTCATCCTTATCTCTTTAACTGATGGAAAAATTCCTCAATTAATAGAGAAACTATTGCATGTCCTCACATATACTTCATGTTTGATTTTTCACAACTAATTAACTCATGGTGAATTATTTAATTTATTTTCAAACATCTGTTAAGTTCAAATTCGAATTTTACTTCCTAATTTAGTTTAGGGACTGACTAAAATAGGAATCCATCCCGAACTATTAAAAATAACAATGATATTTTTAGCACTTCCATTTTTCATTCCTTGTTCCTCAATCCAGCACTGTACCCAAACTGCGATTTATAGTAGTGCTATTTTTAGCACTTCTATTTTTAGCATTTCTTGTTGCTATTTTCAACACTTCCTCTCAACAAGAAAGGCATTCAACTCGAACCCGATCCTGTACCTTTGGAATGTTTTGCATGCAGCACTTCTACCAAATGTGGTTGCTCCAACAACTCTAGAAACAAAAAAACTCCCAAGTGACCTCTCTTTTGGGCTAGAAAAATAATATGATGTTGAAGCTCTACCTGCTACTGACAAGTGATCCCTCTCTAACCTGTGAGCTACTGCAACACTCCATGCATCTCACACCATTTCACACCTTTTTGTGCCATCCTGCACTAGTGCAACACTCTTGTGCCTCTCACATTGTTGCAGCCTACTAGCTCTGCACTGTCTTGGGATTCTTGCATTGTAGCTCTCTCAGCCGCTCCATCCACATCTGCCTCTACCCACTCAGCCAGTCCTGCTACTCCTTGTTGGGGCTCTCGTAGCAAGGTCTAATCAAAGAGTTTGGGTACCTCAATGATCCTACCCCTGTTCCAGCCTTCTTGGAACTGTCACTCCACATCGCCCCACCTCCTACCTGGAGGTATGGGTGCATGTGATCCCTCTTCCCGCTTGGCTTGAAATTTCCCCTTGATGGAGGTCTCTGCATGAGTAGATTCCTCCACTCAATCTCCTCTTGGCTTCTCTAGTTGTGGCTGCTCCACAACCTCCTGAAGCGGCTTCACCAATTGTGGTTCCTCCACAATTGTCTGAGACTTCTTCTGCGGTTGCATGTTGAGAGCTAATTTACTCTCACTCTAAACCACCAATTATCTAAATTTTGCCTTTCTCCTCAAGGATTTGCATGCATCTTATACCTCAAGTGCATACATGTTCTTGGCTAGCACACCAATCTGTTTCATCTTTTCCGTGTCACAAAATTTTCTGGAAAAAGAGCTGATTTTAAATCAACGATATCTCCCTCATCCAAACTCTGATTCAACCAAATTTTTTTTTGAATTTGGGTATTTTTCTGTAGGGAATCTAGATATGCTATTTGCTTCTGAAAAAGTTTCACAAAAATGTTTAGATATGCTCTGAAAACTCGCGGCCCAAAACTCAAAACTTCAAAATCTCCTCTCAGTATACTGTTCACCGCTTTGATTACCTTTGCTCTGATACCATTTAGAACTTTTCTACAAAACCTCGCTCTGATACCATGTAGAAATTCCCACTGTATATCACCTAATAATGCAATATACTAAAGAAAAATACTTGATCCACTTCTACAAACAATTATGCGGAAGCTTAATCGAAGTGAGCAAGATCAATTGAACACATATAACTGATAAGGAGAAATCAATCACACATAACACAGAAGAAATAACCCGGGGAAAGCCTCACCCTAAAACCCCAACTCTGTATTATCATACAAGTGAAAATATAGTCTGGATTACAAAAAGAATCAACTCACAAGCTATCCTGCTCTCTCTACAATTCCTCTGTTGCTCATAAATAGTCAAAGGCTTCTCACAAACCTTCTCCTTTGCCCTCCAAGCCTCCTATTTCCTTGCACAATTTTTCCTGGGGTCTAGTGCTTCCACACATGTGAATTCCCACCTCTCACTGCTCACTTGGCTCAGAAATAACTGCACAAACCTGAAGGAGATAAATCCTTCTCCATGGATGAGCTTCCTTTATAGGAAAAATCCATCCAATAGATAATACATTGTCCCTCCTCTGATCTCAACTAGGTCTCTGTCTGAACTAACATGCATGAGTTATTCATAAGAGAATATTCTGTTATCTATAGTGCAACAGTTATATGCAAGCATGTATTAACTAACTAAACTTACATTAATTTAAACAAAGTGTTTAAATAAATCTAACTGGACTTGACTCAGTTAACTGATTCAAATAATTACAACTCAAATCAGAACTCATCCTTATCTCTTTAACTGATTGATAAATTCCTCAATTAATAGAGAAACTGTTGCATGTCCTCACATAGACTTCATGTTTGATTTTTCACAACTAATTAACTCGTGAATTAATTTATTTATTTTCAAACAACTGTTAAGTTCAAATTTGAATTTTACTTCACATTTTAGTTTAGGGACTGACTAAAATAGGAATCCAACCCGAACTACTAAAAATAGCAATGTTATTTTTAGCACTTCCATTTTGCATTTCCTGTTGCTCAATCCAGAACTGGTACCCAAATTGCTATTTATAGCAATGCTATTTTTAGCACTTCTATTTTTATCATTTCTTGTTGCTATTTTCAACATGGACCATGAGAAATTTTCACACTTGCCAAGCATGCAGCTAATGCAACCAAAGAAAAACACAGTGATGGGAGTCATAGAGTTGGAGCCACACAAGTGGTTGCGCGAAGGAGAGAAAGAAGGGTTGTTAAACCTACTCTAGGTGACGCATTACCATCGCACCCTGGTAACTGTTTTTTTCATCATGCAGCTGCTCTGCCTAGTGCATGATCAGCGTCTGTGGCTAGAGGAGCCCATCCCCATCACGGACCACCTAATCCATAGAATTACCCGACTCACTTGCTAGGGGGAGGACCCATCAGATATTTTGGAGGGTAAGAGCAATAATTTGGCCATCGCTGAGGCCATGAAGAAAAAAATCAAACTGGAGAAAAATATGTGAGGGTACATGATCTCCAGTATTAGCAATAATGTGGTTCGAGTCGCAACACAGATACTGGCTAGCAAGGTTATCTGGAAGTGCCATGTGGATGAGGTGACCGCACCGTGGTTGCACTTGCCGTGTAGTGTGGAGGGGGGTCCAGTTTAATGGCTCAGACTACTTGTGCAAGGAGTTCTTGGAAAATTGTCATGAGGCACAAGAACGGGGGAATACTTTCCACTCTACGTGGCTTCTACTATCCATAGTGTTGGTGGCTTGGGAATTGCCTGAGGATAGCTAGTTCCCCACAATTGTGAAGGATCTTCCGAAGGCAGCGAAGTACACTTCGCTGTGGGAAACTAAAGATGCACAGAGGATCAGATACAACAATATATTCTAGGTGTTCATGCAGATAAACATCAGAATGGGGATTAACTACAAGTTGCGGTTATCGCCCACTATTTACAATAGTCTGCAGAGCTTCGCGGAGTTCAAGGCAAACTTCCATCATGTATATATCCGGGCACGTAAGGACCCCGTGAGGAAATGAAACGAGCTTCCATACCTAGCCATGGACAATGTCATATTCATTGTGCTTGAGTCATGGCCACCAAAGTGGTGTGCTTTAGCCAGCTCTGCAGTGGAATCAGAGAAGTCCACTGCATAGAGGAAAAAGGAGGAGGAAAAACTACATATGGTGTAGTTGGGCGAGAAGAGAAGGAATGAAGCAGCAGCAACAAAGGTGCAGCAGGCGCGGGATGCTGTGAAGACAACAACAGAACAACAACAAGTAGACAGAAGTCGCCCTCACTTGAAAAGGAGGCTGAAACAGAGGAAGGTGGCGTGGACCCATAGACAACATTCGCACAACTGAAGCGAAAGTGCCCAAGAGAGCAGGTGGGGCTGCGAAAAAAGTTGAAAGCCTCCAAGACTTCTTTCAACCTGAGCACCCTCATTGAGGGGGATCTACATGATATAGGGGAGACAATGCGCGACGTCACCGCAGAGGCCCTCCATCAATTTGCAAAGGAAAATCATATGGTGTGTGGGGCCCTCCTGGCACAAAAATAGGAGTTGCAGGTGCAGACTCCTCAGGTTGGTTCTCTGTCAACTAGCCTCGTAGGAGGCACAGCTGCAACTGAGGAAATGTTGCATGCCCGCATAGTCAACACTATAGTGCTAACAGAAGGGGAACTAGTTACAAAAAATGAGGCCAACAGGCTTATGGTTAGTGCACTAAAGGGAGCTAGGATAAACATGGTTACACTCCCATGGGAGATGCTCTATGTTTTGCATGATGGAGTGGCTGCAGAACTGCTGGCCAGGGAGAATCGTGCACTCCAGGAGATGAGCAATCAACAAATTAATATGGAACAACTGAGCCTATAGCATGAAGAGGTTGTCACACACAACAGGAAGCTAGTGTAGGTAGTTGAGGAAGCCTTCCAAATGGTCCTTGAGTTGGCCATCCCAGCAGAGGCACCAGGAGAGGCGTGCACCGGAGATTAGCAGCAGTGGTGCGCAAGGCGAAAGAAGAGATGGCTAAGGTTCAGCTAGAGTTGAACCTTCAGATAGCTGAGTTGCAATTGAAGGCGTAGCCTTCAACTCCTCCAGAGGTGAAAGAGCAGTGCGCCAGCACCATTACCGCAGGAATAGTGGAGATCAGCAGTGTAGTGAAGTACTACAGCAAATTTTTTGAAGAATTGTTCAAGGTCCTCACCACTTTGCAGGAGGACCCAAACATATAGTGCCTAGAAACCGAGGTGCGCAAGCTGCAGCAATAGTATGATGACATAAAAGGGACCGCGCAGATGGTGGCCCTTACACAAAGGTTCGCACGTATGCAGTAGGCAAAAGTCTCAATGGATAGGTAAATGCTACAACCATGGATCGATGAGGGTCGTCATTATAGCCTCAATTGAAGCCAAGCCTATGCAGATGCAGGGAACGCAGGAATACGTGCAAGGCCACAGTTCAGCTATAGCAGCCTCTAAACAACACGTCCAGGAAGTACAACAGGTAGCTACTCAGTGCGTTGTCGATCTTGTAGCAGTCCAGGTAGAGTTGGGTGGTCTTTGCATGAAGATCTCTGCACCGACAAAGTGACTTGAGGACGAGTCACAATGTTTTTTTGGGGGCTTGTTTGGCATGGGATCCCCCAAAGTACGTTTTGGGGCTTAAAGCCTAGATTTTGGTCAAAAGATGTAAATCTGATGTAAAGACTCCACATTTTATAGGCGCGGAGTGCGAAGTTTTTACATGAGTCATAGGGTTGTCCACCCTTAATTTTGCAACGTAATGTCAGCTTTAGAGATCTACCCATGGTCCACGGACAGTGGGATTCTATAAATAGAGTGAGGCTCTAATTTGTAAAAGAAGAATAGAATGAGAATGAAGGATGAAGAATTAAGTCTTGTCTAATGTGTGAATCGAGTCTTTGCATTGTAGAGCAGGAGAAGGCTCTATAGCTGAGTGCGCAGAGGCCTAGTAGTCCGCAACTGAGTGCGTGGACCCCTGTAGCTGACTGCACAAGGTGAGTCGAGTCTGTAACCATTGAGCATTAACAAAGAGAAGTTTCGCATCAATTATGTGTATCTATTTCTTGTTTTATGATTTGAGTATATTGGGTATGAATTGCATTTCCACTGTTTATATGGTGTGCGAACTTATATGATTGTGTTGATTAAGTAAATGTGAGAACATTGAGTTTTTGAAACCAAATCTCCATGCTCCAAAGGTGCTGACTAAGGTACGTATTATGCCACAGGTAAACCATAAAAAATGAGTTAACCAATCGAACCAATGAGAGGGAGCCATGTCAATCGCCCCATCCTATCCTTGATGCAATTCAAGTTACTACATTAATGAATCAAGAGTTAGGGATTGTGTTGATACACATAAATTTCCATCAACATTAAAATTTGCTATTGGAACCAACTCACTCACAACTTAAATCTCCAAGGATTACCAAGTTGAGGTGCCCAAATTCTTAATGTACTAAATGCAGATCAAATAAAGGTCGAATACCTTATCAATAAACTTACAAAACCTCATGTTCAAAAAAATTCCAAATCCATAACCCAATATAATATTTCAAATTCCAAATGTCAAATGAAGCATGAGATATTGATATATAACTTCACCACTCACAATCAACACATACTGATTATCATAGTATTTATGATGCCAAATCATATAATGACATATGAAAGGTGCACGCAATTACAAGATAAATTAATAATAAACTCCAACCACCCTTTAAACAAACCATGAATAATATGATTACACATATTCTTGAAACCATAACATATAACCGTTGCACACATAATTTATGATAATCATTGTGTAGTGATTGTCAACTTACATCTTTAGACATATCACTTTAAGGGATATGTTCTTAAGAGAGGTCCCAATTACTAGGTCATTTAAATAGGTTGTATTAGTTAAGGGGAGAATTTGTTTAGGTATTTCAATGGTTTAAAGTTTCGGTTAGTATTGACCATCATCAAAATTAGCGACTCCACTGGGAGGCTTGCTTTGTAAGTGAAGAACATTTACCAGAGAGGTAATTAAAAATATGTCGCAGAGATATAAAATAACTGAGAGAAAAACATTAAGACAACAAAAATAATAAAACATACACATAACGCACAAAAATATTTATCTTGGGAAAACCTCAACTCTAGGGAAAACTCCAACCCAATGAAATTTCACCTCCTTGGCCTATGTTGCAATGAAGTCCTCCCAACCTTTTAAAGGCTACATTGCATGAAATACCATGTGTACAAAACCATGGGTATGCTCTACCATGTGCCCATAACTAGCATTGTTTAACATGGTTAATTTTGAATCTGTCCATGAGACAAGTTTACCTAACATTCCACCCTTAAACCTTGACTTGGGACCTCTTGGACTAAATCCAACCAACCTTGCCAAGCAAGTCAACCCCACTCACTCTGACCCTTACCCCCTGTCACATGGAATGAGTTGTTCTTGCGGACAAGACCGACCTCCCTCGTATCTAATGATATCTAGCGACAAACAAACCAATCAAATTCTATCTTTCACTAAATATGCAATTTATAAATACAGGCAAACAAGTGTTTAGGCCTACCTTGGGTCCAATGCAAGTTTGTAGAAGCCTCACTCCTTTGATCCAGATGATATCCTTTATGTAGAATCTGTAGACACAAACAAGCACACACATTAAATAGCACCTGAAAAGCCAATACAATAAAGCATATCATAATGATCAAGGAATTTATGAAACAAATCACACAAGACAATTTGTTAAGAAAAATGAGTTTGATTGTATTAAATTAAATCAAATAAGAACTTTACAACCTGTGCCATGATGTTGTACAAGTTCCTCCCAGGGTCTAGCAAGAAGTTTCCTCTACTTTGACAAGTTCACTCACTTCCCAATGAAGCCAAAAGGTATGCAATCTCTCCTCTCAAGCTTAACTAGGGAGTCTCAATTCCACCAGCATTTACCCTTAGAAATTTTCAGCTTCTAACCTCCCTAGCAACCAGCCCACTGCCTTAATTTATAGTGCAATGGAGGGAAGTTACTAGGTCCACCTTCAAAGGGATAAGTTCCTCCTTCAAAGGGATAACTCCTCTCATCAAGGGATTAGCTCCTTTAATATTGGGATGCATGAACCACCTAGGAGCGAACCATCCACGTCAAGAATCCTTCTAGAATCATATAGAATCAACAAGAAGTAATTTTTTTGAAGATAAACTTGCACCTTTTTTAGTTTTACAGGGATCTACACCCACCCCTTTAGATACAGAGTGGGCAGGTCCGCAGGTAATACGAACATGGGGTGCGGGACCGCAGGCAACAGTAGGAGAAAGTGCGGAACCAGAGATTTATTGATTTTTAAAGGACTTTCTCTCTTTTTTAAAGCTTGACATGAGGAGATGATGTGTGAGAATTGCCAAGGAGGATAGTATGGATGATGATGGACCCATACTGACTTCAAATAGTCATGGTGACAATATTTTGTGTAATAGATTGCCCCCTAAAGTGCGAAGTCTGTAGTAGATAATGGTTTCATGTATCATCTAAGAAGAGTGAAGTACTTTATCATTTCGAGGATTATCTTGTGGAGAGCCCGGTTGGAACCTGTAAAAACATTCAATGCAAAATATATATATGAGATCATATCATCGCTGAGGTAGGCATTCCCATACTCGGATCAAAACTAACTAGCAAACTAACTACTGCTCTAATACAGGAATGATCTTGCAATACATCATAAGTATAGACACATGTAGACATAGTATGGGCGCAGCCATCTGTTTATGAATAGTCTACAGTATAATAAATACAAAATTCCTCGCAGCCTAGATGGTGGAAACTAGATCCAGGGTCTTGATTTCTACTTCTCGAAATAGTACGATTCTATCCATGTGAATGAATGTGTTGAAGTCAAACATGGTAGAAACCACTTGATTACCAATCAATGATGTAAGCTGTTAACAAGTGTGAGAGAAACCACCATTAATGTCAATGACTCTCAAAGTACTCAGTACAATCCATGAGATGTGAATAGATGTGTTGATGTCGAACATGTCACAGAGTCCTTTGATCAAAGGTCAATGATGCAACATGTCGTCGAAGGCGAGAAACCTGCCATTGAGGCATGCAGATCTCAAGGTACTAACGATTTCTAGATCATCTTTCTAGATAATGAGCTGAAGTCGATAGAAAGCGATCCGTCGTAGGCAAGCCCACAACACGAAATCATAGATCAAGTTTGAAGAAATGTTGTTGCAAGGACTGACTCAAGGATGGTCAAGATGGATGACAGATATTTTGCATATGAATGGCTTATTTGCACGAACCTCTTGAACACATAACGACACAACAGATGGTTTGGTGACAATTGACCCAAAGTTAATACCCAGAAACCGGCTAAAGACTTTCAAATGGTTTGATCAACTATTAGGCAAAGGATTTCCCAACCCAAGTGAATGAAAAGTGTCGTGTTCAAGAGCGGTTAAACGTTTTTTTGAGACATAAAGTATGACAAATAGACTCATTTTTCTCATTTTCCCCCCACCATTTCTGGCAAGTACCTCTTTATTTTTGACAAACTTGAGGAGGATAACATTTGCTTGATTATAAGCTCATCCTTCGGATGAGTCCAACTTAGTTTAAATTCGAACCCTAAGAAGGAGTGGTCCATTCCTGTTTGTAATTCAACAGGTCCTTTACTGTTAAATTTTAACGAGTCCAATATAGGAAAAACTCAGCGTTTTTCAATTTTAGGGAGTCTGAAAAAACTTAAGAAAACTCCCTGGTTGTCCTTTTTCGTAAATCTGTGTCCCCCAAGCCCAAAAAAGTATAAAATAAAACTTGAGAGAACCGCTTGATCGTTACGACCAAGGAGTACTTTTCATAATTAGTGTCTTTGATCTGAAAAAGTAGAAAAGTGATCAAGGACATGTCGTTTTATTACCAATATCAAATTTGAAATGACAAAAATCTGGCAATCTTTTTGTGTTTTTACGGTCAGAAAAGGGCTGTAAGAGGACTGTCTTTTCAGTTCCATTTTAACGAGTTTAAAAATAAAAACTCGGCGATATTTTGATGTTTTAGGAGTCAGAAAAGAGCTTAAAGATGACTCTAATGTTTTTCTGTAAAAAATGATCAACTTTACCTGAAAAATCTGTTATGCTGCACAAAAGTCGAAACATTACTCATACCTATTTAAAATAGATAAAATGATTCGAAAATACCTTTTCATAGTGAAAAATAAACAAATTGACAATTAATTTATCCAAAAAACTTATAAAAAGGACTTTTACCAATTCATTTTTACCGTTTGACTGTTGAGGTGAGAAAAGAGGGCTTTTGGTCAGAAACTTCCCATGAAGACTGCGGAAAATGCGACCGTTGAAATCGAACGCTGTCTCGTCCAGGTAATCCACATCATCCTACTCTCCATTTCCATCCGTTTCAAATTGATTTTTAGGTCTTTAGATTTATTTTTTGGGGGTTTTTAGGTTTAAAAACCCGCGCGCGGGGGTCCGCAGGTGTAACACTGGGGACCCGCGGACCCCGACTTTTTCGCAGTTGGAAAAAAGTCGGTGGTTCGCACCTGCCCTTAAGGCAGGGTGCGGACCCATGCACTGTCTCTAAAGACAGGGTGTGGAACCCCCGCAAAGGTTTTTAAAACCTAGAAAACTCAAAAATCACACAAAAATTTTAATTCTATGCATTCTAATTTGCCTTTTTATTGAATGTAGATCACTCATCATGCTTGATTGGCGAGAATGGAAGCATGAGGATGTGGATTTGGCCGCCATTAATCATCAACCTTCGATCGATGCATTGAAGGCATGTGGCTTGTACAAATTCTAGGCCAAACCTGGCATGAGGGCCCAGGTGGACTTCTTGCAGTGGCTGGTAGATAGATGGAATGTCCAGGATAAGTGCTTCTTCATAGGTGGTCACCAGCTTCTTCTAGGTTCGATCCCCAGCGGAGTCGCCATTTTGTCACATGGAATGAGTCATTCTTGCGGACAAGACCAACCTCCCTAGTATCTAATGATATCTAGCGACAAACAAACCAATCAAATTCTATCTTTCACTAAATATGCAATTTATAAATACATGCAAACAAGTGTTTAGGTCTACCTTGGGTCCAGTGAAATTTTGTAGAAGCCTCGCTTCTTTGATCCAAATGAGCTCCTTTATGTAGAAGCTGCAGACACAAACAAGCACACACATTAAATAGCACCTGAAAAGGCAATACAATAAAGCATATCCATCATAATGATCAAGGAATTTATGAAACAAATCACATAAGACAATTTGTTGAGAAAAATGAGTTTGATTGTATTAAATTAAATCAAAGAATAACTTTACAACTTGTGCCTTGATGTTGTACAAGTTCCTCCCAGGCTCCAGCAAGAAGTTTCCTCTACTTTGACAATTTCACTCACTTCCCAATGAAGCCAAAAGATATGTAATCTCTCCTCTCAAGCTTAACTAGGGAGTCTCAATTCTACCAACATTTACCCTTAGAAATGTTCAGCTTCTAACCTCCCCAGCAACCAGCCCACTGCCTTAATTTATAGTGCAATGGAGGGAAGTTACTAGGTCCACCTTCAAAGGGATAAGTTCCTCCTTCAAAGGGATAACTCCTCTCATCAAGGGATTAGCTCCTTTAATATTGGGATCCATGAACCACCTAGGAGTGAACCATCCACGTCAAGAATCCTTCTAGAATCATCTAGAATCAACCACAAGTAAGTTTTTTGAAGATAAACTTGCACCCTTTTGACTTTTACAGGGGTCCGCACCCACCCCTTTAGATACAGAGCAGGCAGGTCCGTAGGTAATACGAACATGGGGTGCGGCACCGCAGGCAATAGTAGGGGAAAGTGCGGAACCAGAGATTTATTGATTTTTAAAGGACTTTCTCTCTTCTTTAAAGCTTGACATGAGGATCTGAGGTGTGAGACTTCCCAAGGAGGACAGTATGGATGATGATGGACCCATACTAACTGCAAATAGTCATGGTGACAATATTTTGTGTAACACCCCCCTCAAAGATTATACTCGAGGTATTGGTTAACTTGACATTCCCGTGTCACCTAGGTCTAACCTACACTTTAGCAGTGATTACCTAGGGGAGTGCATTCCTTATCAAGTCTTATA
>Ga0115848_100877_pt1 | contig 12424 bp, 5 predicted proteins | sample InSIn3gowninarea_FD_83862 | JGI IMG/M metagenome (GOLD analysis project Ga0115848, IMG submission 83862) | reverse complement strand
CTTGAATGATGAAGTAAATAAATGTGTGTTTGGGAAAAATATTGACAAAAGTATTCATTAAATGTTGATGGGTGAATGTTGGAAAAGTTTGTGTGTATATTAGTAATCTTGTAAAGACTTCATTTATTCATACTTAGCATTTCTCACTTTATTTAACACACTCGGTTCAACACATAAAATCATTATAAATGATTTATCTGAACCCATTCCTTTACCGGAATCACCCCTTTCTATTCATTTAAATATACTTTCGTATTTTCATTGAAAAGCACCATTTCAAACCACGCATTCGCCGTGTTGGAAAATACTTATTTAATCTTTAAAAATCCTTTTTACATATATTCTTGTGTTAAATACGAGTTTAATTATTTAGGTTGCTTGACCACCCAATTATCCACTTTCTTTGCCCTTTTTCCTTATCTTATGGACATTATAAATTTACGCATTTACTTGTCCAATTCACCTTTACCGGAACGTTTATTGCAGTCATTCAAGTTAGGTTGTATTAACACATTATACCACACAACCCATTTCTTAACATGTTCCATATTTCCTTTATCTTTTCTCGGAATCTTCCTATACTGCATACTTTCACGGGCTCCACACCCCCGACTACGCGCACCATATGCTCTGGCCAGTGATTTAGGGCTTTTCACCCAAAGGCTCCAGGACCTTCTTTCTTTATCCTGGTGTCATCCGAGTTCCTTTTACGTATTTTAATATTTTTACAAATGCCCACATTATTTTACTTTTCTTTTTACCCGTTTGAAGCCAAAACTAGGGACTTTACCGCCCCAACTTGTATTACACATTGATAAATTACCATTTCATGTCCTTTACACTCTAACCTTGATTTTTATTCCAAAAATCATATTCGTTTAGAACCACTTGTGTAACACCTTTCCCAACATTTTTATTCAATAAAATTATTCCACTTTAAGTACAATTACTATTTGACCCATTTGTTTCCAAAATCACCTTTTACTCCATTTTCAAGTGTTAATTTCTTCTAAAACACCATTAAGTTATTCATACTAAATTCTTAAGTGTTTTAATACTTTAACACCTTTTTACCCTTGGAGTAATGTTCTACTTGATTGGAAACACTTTTACACCTTTAATTTATTTTTAATTCCATAAGTGTTAATCCTTTAAAACATTACTAATATACACACAAACTTTTCCAACATTCACCCATCAACATTTAATGAATACTTTTGTCAATATTTTTCCCAAACACACATTTATTTACTTCATCATTCAAGAAATCCATCTACACTTAAGACTACTTTCATAAGAAAATACCATTTATTTTTATTAGCATGTGTAGTCCTGTAATCTCATGTTCATTACATCTTTTAGTTCCAATTTCACACACTTTGAAGACTAATTTCTAACTTTTCTTATTTTATGTTTAAACACAATAAAAACCTTCTCTAAACTTGTTTATACATTTATTATCAGAATACTACAAGTTTATATGCATGAGAAGATGGATTTTAAACACAAAAATCCTACTACATAGTTTAAACATATTTATCATCATGGAAAATCATTATACTTGCAAAAATACATTTTTAAGGCATAAAAGATATTTTTATTTCTTCAACTTCAACAAATGTCTATTTTTCATAAAACATTCATTTTTTCAAGAACTTTGAAATATTTTCATTACACCAATCTTTCCAACAAAATCACTTCATTTACCAACATTTTATTTCATAAAATATTTTTCATCAATATTTCTAGGAAATGCACCATTTTCATAAAACATCAACTTCCACGATTTCAAAACCTCGAGATATTTATTTCTTCTTTATTTTCAACAAGATAACATTCTTCCAATATTTTTATTTCATAAAAATGTTTATTGTCTTCTACAAAATAATTATACTATTTAACTAACTACACCCTACTCAATAGTCTAACTACAAGACTACAAATGTAAAATAACATCTTACACTAAGAGTAAGGTTTACCCACCTCTAATGGCTCAAATGGAAGTATTGGTGTAGGAGGTGTAATATCCCGCCCCGTTAAATTAATTAAATTATATGTTGATGATAATTGAGGAGGTGTTGATTATAATGATGGGAGAATTATGGGGAAAAGCTGGAGAAGAATAAAAATAAAAGAGACAGGGTCATTCCAACAACTTGGGGCTGTCGTTCGAATGACATCATGACATCGCGAGATATGTCACGAGATGCAGGGCTTCTCGCGATGTGCTACTGACTTACAGTAGCAGGTCGCCTGAACCAAGGATCGAGCAACAAGAGAAGTTGTTCGAGCGACATAGACTTGTCGTTCGAACGAGGCAAGTCGAGAATTTTAGATCAGATGCCCTTGTGTGTTGTCGCGTTTTGGGCCATTGAGATAGTGTGCTGTCAAGCCCAGATTTGCCCAGATTGGGAAAAAATGGGATTTGGTGTTTGGGAAGGATTTTATAAGGGTTGTTAGGGTGTGCTGGGGTCATTTTGTGTTGGGAGAAGATGGAAGAGTGAGAGAGAAAGGGTAGGGTGGGTGGTCTTCCACCACCACCAAACCACCCCACCCCACCCCACCACCAAACCACCACTTCCCTACCCTTTTATAGTGTGTTCAACCCAGAAATACCTATTTCTACCTTGATGGAAGGAGACCTATGAATTAGGGATTTTTATTGGAGGTTCTTGGAGAATGAAGATGAGATTTTTATGGAGTATGAAGTGATGTTGAAGTGGGTCTTGCAATGGAGCTTTTGGAGGATCTTTTGGCAACCCCTTTTAGGCCATCTTTGGAGGTGTGGGTTTCTCCTCCAACACCAACACCACCATTGTAGCCATTAGAGGTGGGTAACACTCTTAGTGTAAAAATATTATTTTTACATTGTAGTCTTGTATGTAGACTATTTAGTAGGGTGTATTTCGTTTAATGGTAGATTTGTTGTGTAAGAAGACAATAAACATTTTTATGGAATAATAATATTGGAAAAAATGGGTTGCTTTGTTAAAAATAAAGAAGGGGTAATTATGTCAAGGTTTGAAATAATGAAAGTTAATGTACTATGAAAATGGGGTATTTTCTTGAAATTTGGATGAAAAATATTTTATGAAGTAAGATGTTTGCAAATAAGGTGATTTTGTTGAAAAATGATATCTGTTGAAACTAGAGAATAAATCAAAGTTTTTGGAATATTGAAAGATGTTATTTTTATGAAATGGACATTCTACAAATATTAGTGTTAAACATTTTATGAAATAAAATGTTTGGAGATAATGCCATATATGGGATAAATATTGATGAGTTAATGTTTCTTACAAAAATAGTGATTTTATGAAAAATGGACGTTTGTTGAGATTGAAGAAATAAAAATGTCATTTGTGCCTTGAAAATGTATTTTTGCAAGTATAATGATTTTCCATGATGATAAATATGTTTAATCTACATAGTAGGATTTTGAGTTTAAAATCCATCTTCTCATGCATATAAACTTGTAGTATTTTAACATTAAATGTATAAACAAATTTGGTGAAGGTTTTGTCGAGTTTAAGCATAATTAATAATAATTGGAAAGTTAGTCTTCAAAGCATGTGAGATTGAGACTAAAGGGTATAATGAGCATTAAATTATAAGACTACACATGTGGGGAAAAGGAAATGGTAATCTCTTTAATAAGTAGTCTTAAGTATAAGGGGATTTCTTGAATGAAGAAAGGAAAGGAAGGAATGTTTTTGGTAAAAAGTACTAATTAAGGGCTAATGGGTAAACGTGGGAAGGTTAGTGAGAGTAACTTACTAATATTGGGAAATATTAACACTTATGGAATTAAAAGGAAGTAAAGGTGTAAAAGGTGTTTCCAATCAAGTAAAAGATTACTCCAAATGTGAAGGGTGTTAAAGGGTTAAAAAATACTTAAGAAGTTGGTATAAGTAACTTAATAGTATTTTGTGAAAATAACACTAGTGAAAATGGAGTAAAGGATGATTTGGAAATAATGGGTAAAATGATAGTTCTACTTAAAGTGGAACATTTTTATGAAATAAAAATGTTGAAAAGGGTGTTACACAAAGTGATCCGAAATGAACATGATTTTCGGAATAAAAATCAAGGTTAAAGTATAAAGGACATTAAATAGTAAATTTTCTAAGTGTAACACAAACTGGGGCGGTAAAGTCCCAGGTTTTGGCTTCGGCCGGGTAAAAAGGAAAGTGGAATAATGTGTACATTTGTAAAATGTTAAAATATATAAAGAAACTCGGAGGACACCGGGATAAAGCAAGAAGGGCCTGGAGCCCTTGGGTGAAACCTAAATCACTGGCCAGAGCATATGGTACGCATATCCTACGGTGTGGAGCCCGTGGAAGTATGCGGTATAGGAAGATTCTGAGAAAAGATAAAGGAAATATGGAACATGTTATGAAATGGGTTGTGTGGCAAATTGTGTTAATACAACTTAACTTGAATGAATGTAATAAATATTCCGGTAAAGGTGAAGTGGACAAGTTAATCCGTAAATCTACTAATGTCCATAAGATAAGAAAAAAGGGTAGAGAAAGTGGGTAATTAGGTGGTTAAGCAACCTAAATGGTCAAATACATACTTATGCAAGAATGTGTTGTAAAAAGGGATTTTCAAAGGTTAAATAAGTATTTTCTAACACAGGAATGCGTGTGGTAAAATGGTGAGTTTCAATAAAAATACTAAAGGGTATCAAAATGAATGAAGGGTTAATTTCTGGTAAAGGAACGACTTCGAACAAATCAAGTGCAATGGCTTCAAATGTCGAGACGGGTGTGTTAAATAAAGTGAGAATACTAAGTATGAATAGAGAAAGCCTTTAATAAGATTAAGGTCCATTAATCTTGATAAGAAAGGTTTTCGAAAGTAAAATTGTCAATGCATTGGAATATGTATTTTTCAAAGGTATACGTATGTAGATATATACATATTTTCGCATGCATATGGTTGTAGCGTGTGAGTATTCCTTTCTTCCTTTCATTTTTATACTGCTTGTATAAATCCCACTGGACATAAGTTCACATCCCCACTTTATTACGACGGGATGGGAGCGATTCCGTATTTTGAGGGTGTTATACATGTAAGTATATTTTATTTATTTTCACGATAGTAACTCTGTTTACTTGGACTTCAGGGGGCTCCCCATGGGTCCCTCACGTAGTTCATCTTGAAATTGGAATCACATGTTAACAAGTGAAATATTAATTAAAATAAAACTAGAGTAGCAACATTATTTAGGTTGTTTCATTGCACTTCACACCTAATGCTCAGTTCAGACCGAATTCACTCACGTGTAACCCATAAATTCGGGTTGGGGCATTACAGGAGGAGCAACCCCCACCTCCAAAGGTGGCATCAAGGGGTTACCAATGCATCCTCCAAAGCTCCAAGCTAAGAACTCCCTTCAATTCCATTTTAACAGACCTTCTTGTTCTCCAAAATCCCCCAAATACTCATCCCAAAATTTATAGATCTTCCTTGTCCATGGTGGAAATGAGTATTTTTTGGTTGAACACACCATGGAAATGGTGGTAGAGTGGTGGTTTGGTGGTAGAATGGTGGTGGGTGGAGGTGGAAGACCACCCACCTCCCCCTTTCTCTCTCACACTCTCTCTCCTTCTTCCAACAACAATAACCCAACTACACCAAACAAACCTTTATAAAACCTCTCTTAATACCAAAAATCCCGTTTTGCCCTTTCTAGGATGATCTGGGCTCCATAGCACACAAAATCAATGCTCCAAATTGTGACAACGCACAAGGGCAATCTGATCTAAAAATTCGACCAATGTCATTTGAATGACTTCCCTATGTCATTCGAATGACTTCCCTATGTCATTCGAATGATAGACCTTAGAACGACTTAGCCTAGGTCGTTCGATTTATGGATCGTGCGACCCTTCGCGCTACCTGCTATTATAAACCGGTAGCACATCGTAGAAGCTCTTCACCTCGCGACCTATCCCGTGACCTTAACACTGTCGTTCGAACGACAGTGCCATGTCGTTTGAACGAGCCTGTTTCATTTTCTTTTTATTTTTCTCCATGTTTCATCCATAATTCTTCTTTAATTACAATCAACCTCTCCTCAATTATAATCAATATATAATTTAATTAATTTATTGGGGCGGGATATTACAAACTTCCCTCCTTTGGGAATTTTGTCCCTGAAGGCCCATTAATCCTCAAACTCATGGGGTCCACCAATTTTCATCCTAAGTCCTAAAAATCCTTCAAGACAATTCATCGAAGCCCTTAGTACTAAAGTTGCCAATTGTTTAACATACAACATGCTTTAATGGTCACCATTTTGTCAACCATGTCACTAAATAACTTACTATGAGTCTCCACTCACCTTATGATCAAGTCCAAACAATACCTAGCACTACCTACTTTAGTATCTAAGTCATACCGGTGCCTTTACGGGCAAATCATTTTTAGTGATCAGCACTCACCCAAAGCAAATCATGACACAACCCACCGTCGTATATATCACAAAAATTCAATTTCTAACGTAGGACCGTACATCCCACGTTCCACAAACTTTCATGTCACCCTAACTATGCAACTCACATGAGCTTGTCGAGAACCATACTATGTTAGTCTCCCACTCCATGGAGGAAAAATCCCATCAAATCATTACTGCACGCCCGGTTTACACCTTCCGTTGCGTCACTCTGATGAACCTAACACTACCTTAGGCATCTCATCCTTGAGTACTCACTAGAGTCTAACCATAATCCATTCACCGTGGCAAAGCAACATCGTGTGCTAAGTTTTTACTCGATTTCCAATACTATACCGTATCTTCAACCCATCATCCCCCTCTATGCAATCCGAGCCGCTAATCTAATAACCCGCCCGGGTAATTTAATTAGGTATATATTGATTTTACATGAGGAGGAACAAATTGAAATTTATGGGAATTTGTAAATAACAAATTGGGTTAAATAAAATACATATTTTGGACTTAGTATTATAAAAGGATTATAAATATTTAATGGTGATAAACTATTAGCCTATTTAGTAAACAATGACCTATTAACTCCCCTCGATTTAAAATAGCACCAGCAACATAAGATTATAATGAAGGAACGGGTGCAGATAAAAGAAGCTGAGTTGATCTCCTTCCTGTCTTGTTTGAACGACGCAGGGAGTTATTCTAATGACAAGCTACTGTCGTTCGAACAACACATGGAGTCGTTTGAATGACGCTGATTTGGTCAGCGAGTTGTCAGCTCCTAATCACGACACTCATTTTAGTCAGCTCTTGGCCTGACTTTATGACGACGACAATTATTATAGGGGCAAAAACCTATGGATGTCCTCTTGTGTTTTGTGTGTAAAGGAATGAAGACTCAAAATTACAACCTACAAAACAGACTCTGCCACAATCGCTGTCAGCATGTGAACCATGGATCAAAGGACCATCTGATGGAGTCAACGGTTTAGATGAAGCATAAGAAGCGTGGTGTATATTTTGAGGCCTCGTGTGCGTATAAGAAAGGGGCTTGAGGTTGAAAACCCACAGCATTTCTTTATCTCTCTCAGGAGCTCACAGTTCCTTCTCTTTTTATCTACCGTTCACCATTTATTTGATCATGGTGTGTCCACTCTCACCAAACACTCAGTTTCCTCATTGTGGAGATAAGGTCCACGAAATGAATAGGAGTTATTGGTTGGGGGATTTTTGAAGGGGGTATTTCTGAAGAAGGCGTATATATTATTGGAGTGTTAAAGAGAGTTTTAATGGATCTTTCGTAAGCAAACTTGGTGGTGCTAGACAACCCATTTAAGGCCACCTTAGAAGGAGGGGGGTTGTCATCTCCCTTGATCTTCCATGCCTTCAACTGATTTGAGGCTCTTTTTAAGGTGGGATAAACTACTCTTTGTACTTAAGACTCCCTTTTTGTGTATATTATGGTCTTGTGCTATTGGATGTTAAAGAGTACTATTAGTATGTAACAACAATGTGTTTTTCTAATAAAACTGAAAATATACATTTGTATGGAATAAAAATGTAAGTTAATATTATTCTAGTGTGTTTTTTTGTAATAAAACTGAAAATATATTTTATGGAATAAAATTGTATGCTAATATTATTCTAGTGTGTTTTTCTAATAAAACTAAAATGTACATTTTTATGGTAATAAAAATGTAGGAAATATTGTTGTGTATATTTCCTAATAAACAGAAAATGGACATTTTTATGGTAATAAAAATGTAAGAAATATTGTTTGTGTATATTTTCTAGTAAAACTGAAAATGGACATTTTTATGGTAATGAAAATGTAAGAAATATTGTTTGTGTATATTTTCTTGTAAAACTGAAAATGGACATTTTTATGGTAATAAAAATGTAAGAAATATTGTTGGCGTATTTTCTAGTAGAAAGAAAGAGTAAAACATTTTTATGGAATAAAAATGTAATAAAATGATATTTTTAGGTATTTCTAGTAAAGAAAATAATGGCCATTTTTATGAAGTAAAAATGTGGAATGATGTTAATGTTGTCAAAATATTTAGGAAACAAATATTTTAAGTTTCTTGCAAAATGGAGACTTTATGAATAAATGGACACTTTCCAAGTTTAAAGAAGTTGATGAAATGTCTTTATTTCGTGAAATGCATGTTTAGCCCACTTGGTAGGATTTTAGTATTTAAAGCCCACTTTCTATGCATATAGACTTGTGGTATTTTGATAATAAATATGTGAGAAAGTTAAAAAATCCTTTGCGGGTTAAGCATGAGTTTAGACAAACAGAAATTGGGAGTTCAAAATGTAAGGGATGTTATTCTATGTATTAAAGGTGTTAAAGTAACAAGTGTGGAAGTTTGGAAAAAGTCTGATATTAAATAAGTGTTAAAATGGCTAAAGTATTTTAAATGTTAAGTTGGAGAATTAATAAGAGATAACACTGTTAAAGAAATGAAAATATTAAAGTGTTAATGGAAAAACCTTAACATTAAAGTGATATTAAAGTGTTAAATAATTTTCCAAGGGTTAATGGAAAAACGGACTGTTAAGTAAGCATTTTGGCTTCGGTCGAGTAAAAGGTAAAGTAGTTGAATATTATGGACATGTGTAAAATGTTAAACACATTCATAAGGACACGGATGCAACACTGAATAAGCAAGAAGAGCCTGAAGCCCTTGGGTGAAAAGCCTTAAATTACTGGCCAGAGCATATGGTGCGCATAGACTTCGGTGTGGAGCCTGTGTAGGTATGTGGTAAAAAGAAAGTTTTCGAGATAAGATAATTGAAATTTAGAACATGTCAAGAGATGGGTTGTGTGGTAAAATGTGTTAATACAACCTAGCTTGAATGAATGAAATAAATGCTCCGGTAAGGGTGAAATGGACAAGTAAATGTGTAAATCTATTAATGTCCATAAGTTAAGGTAAAAGGTTAAAGTGAAGTGGGCAAATAGGTGGTTAAGTAACCTAAGTTGTTAAACCCATTATTTGCATAAGTATGTATTGAAAGGTTTTCAAATGATAAGCAAGTATTTTCTAACACGGTGTATGCGTGTGTTGAAATGGTACTTTTCAATGAAATGCTAAGGCATCTTTAATGAATAAAAAGGAATGGTTTGGAATAATTCAACTGTAGCGGTGTTTAGTGTGGAATCGGGTGTGTTAAACAAAGTGATAAAGGCTAAGTGTGAACAAATGAAGACTTTAAAAAGATTAAAGTAAATTAATCTGGGTAAATATGGTTTTCGATAAAAAAAAAAAAAAATAAAAAATAAATGTATTTTAAATAAATAAAAATATATATATATATATATATATATATATATATATATATATATATATATATATATATATATATATATATATATATATATATATATATATATATATATTTGCATGCATGTGGTTGTAGTGTGTGAGTATTCCTTTCCGCCGTTCGTTTCTATACTGCTTGTATAAATCCCACTGGGCATAGGCTCACATCCCCACTATGTCACGGCAGGTTGTGAGCGGTTCCGTATTTTGAGGGCGTTTACAGGTAAGTATATTCTATTTATGTGTACATTAGTATCTCTGTTTACTTGGACTTAGGGGTGCTCCCCATGGGTCCCTCATGTAGTTTATCTTGAAATTGGAATCGAATGCTAACAAGTGAAATGTTAATTAAAATCATGCTAGACTAGATACATTATTTAGGTTGTTTCATTGCACTTCACACCTAATGACTCGATTCGGATCGGGTTGACTCACGGCTTACCCATGAATCCAGGTCGGGCCATTACAAATAGTATCAAAGTTCTAGGATTATGGTTCCTTTTGGGAGTGACGTGGTGAGGTCGATAGTGGATCTTTCGACGTCGATGTTGGTTTGGTCCAGTCATTCTAGTTTGATGGCAGTCTAGTTCGTGTACTCAACGGTATGGTCAAAGAGGTTAACACGACAAGTAAGTTAGTGCCAATTGGCATACGATCAAGTTGATTGTTATAAATTACTTTCACATTTATGATTGAGTATGTTGATAAGTTACGGGTGTCCACATAAGCTGATAAGTGGTGACACCGTGGTTTATAGTGTGAGGTGTTGTTTCAACCTTTGATGACGTAGAGTCTTTGGAGATATTAATAGAATGAGATAACTCCCATGGGGCAAGTAGCAAAATTTGTATATAACCAATGGCAGGGATTGATAGTTAGAGTGTCGTAAATGGGAAATCGTGACTTCAGATTAGATGCAATTTTAAGGTGTGACACATACGAGGGGTCGATGTCAATGTTATAGTTAGGCAAATTCGATCCTTGGGGTAACACCGTGATTGATAAGATGATGTCCTCATGGGAGAATGCCTTACTAATTGTTAGTGCATGAGTGTATCATATAAGCCTTGGGTGTGTCACAGAGTGACAATAAGGAGTAAGGTGTTCGGAAGTGTTAGTTCCGTGGTAAGAACATATTGGGTCCTTGGGTTGCGAGCTTGGATTTAGTACATCATGATTCATGTGCCTTGACTATAATGTGGGTTTAGTAATCTTGATGATTGTGGTAACTTAAAAGTAAAACTAAATAGCAGTGGTAACTTAGTATTAAATGAATGAGTTGTGATGTTTAAAATATGACCTCTTGCGGCGTCATTAGGGTGGGCCTTCTTTTGAGCAATACTCGACGTCCCATGTTCTACCCGAACCTAGATGTTATTAAATTAGAGTTTGGTGATTTTAGTGTGTTATTGAGAAATAGGATCCCTTGTGGCATTCGTGGGCGTGAGCCCTGGGTGTTTATAGGCAATACCCGACGTCTCGTATCCTACCAATATATGTATATACATAGTTGTCTAACTCGGTAAGTTAGCACGTAGTATGACGGTGCATTGAAGGCAATTTAGTTATAATGATGTTGCACTCATTAAGGATTAAAGCTACAGTCTTGTGAAATCGTATTGAAAATTTCCTTAGAGATATATACTGAGGTTTATGTGATGAGTCGTTAATGCAAGTGATAGTCATTCCCTAGTAATAGTGAATCGAGGTTGTATAGCACAGGTCATGGTATGACATTCGAGGAAAATTTTAAGAATAGGTTGATCAACGCTAGGTGAGCACCTGGGAGACTTAGAACATGATGAGGTTCGTTATGGCTTTTAGAAATAGCACTCGGATGAAGTATTGGGCTTGATCATAGAACCTAAGCGTGCCACCTGTGTGGTTAGTAGTGACTCTGTTGAAGGAAATCATTAGGCACGAGTGATGCTTGAAAGTTGAGATGATATTAGAATAATTATGGTTTGGTGTCATGGGGACGGTGCTAAGGGTGGTAGCAACGGTTCATGTTGAAATGGTGTGAGCGCTATGTACACTTGATGAGAGTGATCTCAAAAGCTAAGGTTAGTTACCACATGTCAAAGCTACGGAGGCCTAGGTATGATGGGTCAGTGACTAAGAGATAAGTGTTGAAGGAATGTAAATTCATTCAGTCCAGTTGGGTGTGCTTACCAATGATAGGAATGTGGCATTAGTCTTAAGGAGGGAAGCCTACCGTTTCAGCTTCTCGAAGAAATTGGTTTTGTATTCCATCTGTCCGACATGAATGAATGATTCGTGGTTAGAACTTATCAAGGCTAAAAGGTCAAGCTAGGGTATGTTTCAAGGATAAGGTGCTTAATAGATATCAGTGAAGAGTTATAGAATTCGAATTTACATTGTGGGTTTGCACTTCATATAGGACGACTCATTGTTGAAATTTGATTATTTCCTTTTGGCGTGGTAGTCGTCTGATTTGTTTCATTTCTTATATCTTCCTTGATCTCAGTAGTGGGAAATTGATAATCAATTTGATTTGGGTGTAGCGCTGCGTAAGCTCAGTAGTGATGTGGGCTAGGCCGGTTGTGGCTGATGCGTCATGGTATATGAGTGCACTTTTCTTCGGAAGCACCTTGTTCCTCACTAGTTTGTG
>Ga0115848_100871_pt1 | contig 12446 bp, 11 predicted proteins | sample InSIn3gowninarea_FD_83862 | JGI IMG/M metagenome (GOLD analysis project Ga0115848, IMG submission 83862) | reverse complement strand
CTGATCTCCGAAGTGTACTTGTTGTAGAACCTCGCCAACTTTTGGTTAAACTGTAGTCACCTAATGTCAGCATACTCTTCCAGCCCACTCTCTTTTTAGCGTTGTAACTTACCTGCTAGCAATCATGTCAAGAAACTCCCATGACACAAATCGAACGTTTGGAAGAGAGGACAAAACTCTTGATCAAATATGATTTCATTTCGAATCGTACAATGGCTACCTCTTTTTGCGAGATTAATTCCCATCCGCCAAACGCCATGCAGAAATGCCGTCTTTCCCTCGTACGATATAATTTTACACGAATCGACTCGTTGGACATGTCTAGACAGCCGAGGCAACATCACCTCTAGCCTGAGCCAGCAGAGCCTCCTCTCTCTTCTTCTTTTCTCGGACCTCCAAACTGAGCTTGCTGTCTCTCTCGCTGCGAAGGCGTTGCTCCTCGAGCGAACGCAATGTCTCCAACTCTTCCTGTGTAGCCTCGACCTGTCTCGCGCTTGTGATTCTGACCAAATCAGCCAGAATGTTTTCCTGGGTGCGGTTCGTCATGTCGATGGTCTCTGTCCTTGAGCTGGGCGAGTAGTTGCTGGGTTCCTTGTCTCCACTTGTGCTGGTGGTAGGAGCGGCACCACTGGTCGGTGAGGCTTCCGGGTCGGCAAAGAATACGGTCATCAGAGCAGGGTCTGTTTGCGCAGCGGTACGGTCGAGAGTCATGGGAATGGCAGGGTTGTGGAACTTTAGACGGACGAGTTCGTGGCGCCAGAACTTTCTGGGGCCCATGTGGCCGCCGTCGATTTTGGGAGCGAAGCGCATGTGGATGCGCGAGATTTCTTTGGGAAGGACTGCTGCACCGGGACCGAGACGGATGGCCAGGAGCTGTGTGTGTTCATGTCAATTTTTGGATGGTTGGCGGCGGGCGGTGGTGAGAATTGGGTACCTTCTGCGGTGCTTGTCAGTATTTTTCGAGGCATTGGAAGATTACAGAACATACAGTTTGCAGCTTGCGCATGCGCTGTAGTAATGACACCATGGTGGGCTAGAGTTATGTGTGGTTTGTTGTAACGGCAAGATGCATCTTCATAGAGTCGCGGCCTTCAACTTTGGGCGGCGGCCGAAGATTGTCCGCCGGTCTGGCTGCTCGCTGCTCCGTCTCCATGACCTTGGAGTTCTAGTTCTAGCTATCCACCACATCCAATTCTCATCCACACATTCTGCATCATGTCGGTTGCCAACGGAGGACCTCTCGCGACCACATCGGGCGGTATGAAGCCCGTCCAAATCGCCCAAGTCAAAGGAAACTCTCGCGAAAACCGCACCGCCGCACACTCTCACATCAAGGGCTTGGGTTTGCGCTCAGATGGCCGCGCAGACACCAACGCCCAGGGCTTTATCGGCCAGGTTGCTGCCAGAGAGGTTGGTCTGCTCTGTATCTCACGCGATTCTCATACTAACTCGTCATCATAGGCTGCAGGTGTTGTCGTCGATTTGATCAGAGCAAAGAAGATGGCTGGTCGCGCTGTCCTGCTCGCCGGAGGTCCTGGAACTGGAAAAACTGCCCTCGCCCTGGCCGTGTCGCAAGAGTTGGGAACAAAGGTGCCCTTCTGCCCCATCGTCGCCTCCGAGGTCTACAGCACAGAAGTCAAGAAGACCGAAGCCTTGATGGAGAACTTCCGCCGTGCCATCGGCCTGCGCGTCCACGAAACAAAGGAAGTCTACGAGGGAGAGGTCACCGAGTTGACTCCTGAAGAGGCCGAGAACCCTCTCGGTGGCTACGGCCGCACCATTTCACACCTTCTCATCACCATGCGCTCTGCCCGTGGTACCAAGAAGCTACGTCTGGATCCCAGTATTTACGAAGCCATTCAAAAAGAGCGTGTCCGCGTTGGAGATGTCATCTACATCGAGGCAAACACCGGTGCTGTCAAGCGTGTTGGTCGCAGCGATGCTTTCGCTACCGAGTTCGATCTGGAAGCCGAGGAATACGTCCCTGTACCCAAGGGAGAGGTTCACAAGAAGAAGCAAGTCGTTCAGGATGTCACTCTTCACGATCTGGATATCGCAAACGCACGTCCTCAGGGTGGTCAAGATGTCATGAGCATGATGGGCCAACTCATGAAGCCCCGTAAGACCGAAATCACCGACAAACTACGCGCCGAGATCAACAAGGTCGTCAACAAATACATCGATCAAGGTGTCGCCGAACTCGTGCCTGGTGTCTTGTTCATCGACGAGGTGCACATGCTCGACCTGGAATGTTTCACATACCTCAACCGCGCTCTCGAATCCTCAATTTCTCCCATCGTTATTCTCGCTTCCAACCGTGGCTCCACCACCATCCGTGGAACCGACAACCTCGTTTCCGCTCACGGTATTCCTCCGGATCTTCTCAACCGCCTCCTCATCATTCCCACTCACCCTTACTCGGCCAACGAGATCCGCAGCATTGTCGCAACCCGCGCACGTCTCGAATACAGCAGTGCCGCACCGCCATCTCTTCAAGCCGATAAGCCAGGCGCCGCTCAAGGACTCGTACAGACCACTCAACTCGCCGATGAATCTCTGGATCTGCTGACCAAGCACGGTGAGCGCGTGAGTCTGCGTTACGCCATTCAACTTCTGGCACCCTCTGCTATCCTCTCGCGATGCAGAGGCTCTGATAACAACATGGTTACGGCGCAAGATGTCAACGAGGCCGTGGATCTGTTCTGGGATGCTGGTCGCAGTGCCAGTGTGTTGAGGGAACAGGGTACCAGCACTGGTTTCATCTCATAAAAGGTTATGTCGGTTTAGCATGTGGCGTTGAAATCAAAGGTTCGGGGAGCAGGTGTTTATGGCGTAGACGCAATAGGCGATATGGGGATTAATCTCGCAAAAAGAGGTAGCCATTGTACGATTCGAAATGAAATCATATTTGATCAAGAGTTTTGTCCTCTCTTCCAAACGTTCGATTTGTGTCATGGGAGTTTCTTGACATGAATGATCAGGTAGTGCACTCCGCTCATCTACACACATAACTCGACATCACGTCGACATCTAGTGTGACTCTCGAACACTGCCTATAATGACCCTGGTAAGCATTATCGTCGGTCAGTTACATTTACTAGGCAAGATAGTTGACATTCACGTCAATCGCCGCAGTGATTTGGGTCTGTATTGATGGTTGATAAGAAGTTGTAGAGGGGGACAGGGTCATCCCCATACCAACAATGACGAAGTCGTGCAAGTTGACATGATTGAATCGCGACTTTCATGACATTCAATCTTCCACTTCCAACCTTCACACCCAACATCACACACCACAGCAATCATGTCATCAACACTAAAACGCAAACCTTCTCCTTCAGAGGATGATACACTGGTCGAATCATCCAAGCGCCGCTTCACCGAAGCCACTACCACCGAGGACATCGCACCATCAGAAGACAACGACACAACCTCCTCAGCAGCACCCACACCAACATCAACAACAGACTCCACGACACCAGCATTTCAGTCAGACCGCCTCGCCCGCTTTGCCGCTCTCCGCAACAGAAACAAATCCTCCCGCGACGACAACCGCAAAGCCACAACCCTAGAAGTCTCTCGCGCCTCTGCCGACCCAGGCGCCCTAGCCTCACTCTCCCGCCGCAAAGAACGCGCCACTGAAAAACTTCTGCATGCGCAAACCCTCGAAGATGGCGAAGACTGGGATCGCAAACGCGCCTGGGACTGGACGGCCGAAGAATCCGCCGCTTGGGACAAGAAGCAAGCAAAGAAAAAGGCACACCGCGATAATGTCGCGTTCCAAGATTTCGGCCAGGATGCGAACAAAATCTACAAACGACAGGTGAAGGATATGGCGCCAGATGTTTCGAACTATGAGGCGGAGAAAATGGCTGCTGTGGAGAGGGCCGCTCAATCAGGAGGCTTGGAGATTGTAGAGACGGAAGATGGAGAGTTAATTGCCGTGGACAAGGATGGCAGTTTCTACAGCACAAAAGACTCGACGGATTTCGTGGGGAACAAGCCAGCCAAGGAAAAGATTGACAAGTTGGTGGGTGAGATTCAAAAAGCAGAGGAGGTCAGACTCAAAAAGAGGAAGGAGAGGAGTGGCAAAGAGGAGGATGGTGATGTTACCTACATCAACGACAAGAACAAGCAGGTAAGTTACAACGCTAAAAAGAGAGTGGGCTGGAAGAGTATGCTGACATTAGGTGACTACAGTTTAACCAAAAGTTGGCGAGGTTCTACAACAAGTACACTTCGGAGATCAGGGATAGCTTCGAGAGGGGTACTGCTATTTGAGCGACTATGTAGCACTCAATATTCGGCACCGGCATGAGCGTTCTACATCAATACTCTGGAAGTCCAGGAGCATGCATAAACGAATACGAAGATCAAATTCCAGAACATGATACCAAACCCTTCGCAAGATGCCCTACCGCATATTTCTATTCTGCTCTGCTCCCTCGCTTTTCGTCTATGTCTCAACGACTCTCCGTGGACTTGTCTGCCATGTTACAAGAACTGTGCCTTATTGCAGCGTCAAGAGCTACGTCGGATGAGGACAGGAGATATAGACATAGACATATCCTCTACTTCCTCTCCTCCTATTCAGACACTATAAAAAGGCACATTAATCTCTGGACTACAGATGTGTCCATAGAGAGCTGGATTCAGAGGCACACGGGACACCAGGAAGTGAACAACGAATGACCAAGGCTATAGTAAACTTGTAGTCTTTTTTGGCTACGCAATTCATCAAAAACAGGCTCTCCGGAATCAATACTTCGACTGTATATACCAGTCGAGTCGACAAGAAAGATAGTTCGGCGGAAACATTGAAAGCCAGAATCTCGGGAGACACCCCTGGCCCTTATCGTCACCGATGCAAGAATTTTGCCAGTTGCGGCCGGGAGTTTGATCGTCTGAAGCCATACGAACTACATGAGCAGATTTGTACGCCAGAGGTCACAGCTACAACAGCAGGACGGAACATAGTGTCGATCGGACACAGTTGCACCATCGACAGATGCTCGTACGTCGCGACTGGTTAGGATCCAAGTGCCGCCCTGCGCAGACACACGCAAGATGTCCATTCTTTCGAGCCTCGCAAGTGCAGTGTTGAGGACTGTAACCACGAAAAAATGTACACATATGCCAATGCCTGGCGTCGACATTTGAGGACCAACGAATATCAAGCTCTACTCTGCAAAGTTGACGACTGCAAAGAAGTCATGGAGTTTTCAAGTATGGAAGCCTTCCGAAACCACATGGTAATCATTCACCACCAGTCGAAGGTGCAGGTCAAGGAGCTACTCGACACTTTCAAGAACAAAAAATATGATCGTGAGGGAATCAAGGAAAAGAGTTTGCTCAGTACTATGATGATTTGACGACAATGTGGAAGAGAAGATTTGCTATACTATTCGCTAACCTTTTTTTACGATCATATCGATTTATCGACATCGACTAGGGGACTTGCTTTGCTCACCTTCATACTGTTTATGATACATAGCTTATTTATGTCTTCTTGCAGCTTCTCAATACTTAGCTTCTTTACACATGATGGCAAAGGAACGCAAACCATATCAAATCTCTATTTGATGTCGACAAAACCTAGGCAGCAAGGTACTCAGATACATTATGTCCCAGGAAAAACGTACAGAATTATTATATTGATTGACGACAAGGTCTAGGTAGTGATATACTCATAGCATTTTTTGGGAGGAGAGGCATTGGAATCATCTAAAGTAACGTTGGAAGAATCTATGCAATGATACACTTCTGGTCATCTTTGAAGGAAAACAAGATATGATATCTTGTAAGATGACGACAAAATCCAGGCGGTGATATACTTGTAGCAGCTCAAGACAAGAGGTATTTGGGTCTTTTCTCAGAGGTGACGACAAATTCCAGGCAATGATACACTTGTAGTGCTTTCAGATGAGAAGCATTTGGATTTCTTCCTTGAGGTGACGACAAAACACAGGCGGTGATATACTTTGTAGTAGTCTAAGACAAGAGGCAACTACGACTATCCCAAGAGATGACGACAAATTTCAGGCGGTGATATACTCGATAGTAGTTCAAGATCAGAGGCATTTGAGATCTTTTGAGAGCTGACGACAAAGTCGAGGCGGTGATACAGTTGTAATATTTGCAGGAAATAGATATATAGTGTTACCGTGAGGAACGTCGACAAAATTGTGGCGAGATTCTGATGCAACTTTTTCTAAATGGTGAATGGACGAAGCGGTTCCGTGGTACGTCGACTAATTCAGGACAGTAATGCAATTGAAGCCTTTACATTTTTGAAGAGACATATTTGGCCAGCAAGGTGTCGACAACAAACAGGCTGGCATCCCAGAACTTTTCATGTATAGCGCTGGATAGACGAAGTCGTTTCGTGGCATGTCGATAAATTCCGGGCGGTGGTGTAATTGAGGCCTTTGCAGACTTTTTGGAGAGACATAGTCGGGCAGTAGGGTGTCGACAAATTGTTAGCAGTAAACTCATCCTGTGTTTCTCATCCGGCCTTCACTTACCACATCTCGAAGCGCGCTCTTGCCAAAACCTCCTATACACTTCTTACCTCACTTCACTCCTGCCTCTTATACATGCATGTTATTCCTTCTCTCACACCCATTCCGTCTTCCACTCACTTACTCACTCACTCACTTACTCTCACTCCTATCACACAAAACCACATCTTCCTTCCATCCACTTCTTCCACTTTACATCAACAACCTCCACTTCTTCCACCTTACTTCAACATACATTCTGCTTACAACATCCATTACAGTTTGACATTCAAGATGTCTACCACCCCTGCTCCCAACGACAGATCCGAGGCCGTCATGACTGCCCGCGTCGAAGAAGTCAAGGCTGACAACGCTCCTCCTGGCGTCAAATTTGAGGCCATGATTGACTCTGCTGGAGCCCCCAAGGCTGTCAACGGCAGCTCCGCATCTGCAACATTTTTGCCCTCTGTCTCTGGTGAGGGCGTACCTTCTGGAATGTCGACATACCCCTTCGTGTACTGCGCCTTGCCTCAAGACGAGTCTCGGGATGATACCCTCAACGAATCAGAGGCTGAGGCAGCCAACAAGCAGGTCAATATCGGCGCCCAGGACAAGCTCTTCAACAAAGATGGCGTGACAGCAAGCCCGCTCCCAACAAGAATGGCATCGACGGCAAGAAGGCTCTCAAGCAAGAGGTCGAGGAGTCTGATGATGAGGACCAGTCTGTGAACAAGAATGGCGTCGACAGCAAGAAGGCTGGCAAGGATGATGAAAAGACTTCAAAGCAGATCCGCAAGAACAGAAACTACCATAATCGCCAGATTGTTATGGTTGAGAGAGTTGTCGACAGCAACTTTGAGAAGATGCTGAAGAACACCAAGCCCAACCAATTCTCCGGTACCACTCGCGTCGACGAGAACGACAAGCTTGTGCAGCTCACCGATACCATCGGGGTGCAAACCGCATCCTTTGCCGTAAAGGGATCTGGAATTGCGCTGGCCGTCGTCACCGACTATAAGAAGAAAGCCAAGATCTGGCAGAAGAAGATCGCAGGAACCAGCACCAGATTGGAGAGCATGACTCTGATGGCGAAGTACATTGTCGGCCAGGACGGTAAGCTCCCTCTAGGCTGCCAAGACTATGTCGACGTCGATAAGCCTGTTGTCGCCAAGAAGACTCCAGTCAAAAAGCTGGGCAAGAAACCTCCCACGAAGACTGTCGACGTCGACAGCGCTGAGGAGACTGAGGAGGACAACTTTTTCATAAGAAGAGTCGTTCACTTCAAAGGGAGTCGAGGGCATCATGACTCTCAGTGGATGCTTCCTAGTTCTTAAAAGAACTGTGCATTTTGATAGTTCCAAGCTTCGAGGAGAAGGATAGGGGAGAGATACCTGGGCTCATCAGCGAGAGCGCTCAGGCTTGTATCTCCTGCCCTCCTCCTGTAGAGGTCTCCACTCTGTAAAAAAGCACAATAGTTTTCAGATCGAAGATGTATTCAAAGAGAGCCGGGAGTGAATTGCTTCTCGATGGGTACTATCCTGCTTCTCGATACTATTGTGCATTTCTGTAGTCGTCTGCGTGACAAATCTTGACCTGGGGGGAGGAGGAATTGGAGGTGAACACGAGACGTTCGCTAGGGTATGACATAGCTCCAGAAAATAAAGTCCAGAAGCTCGCCAGGCAGCATCCAGTAGAAGCCAGATGGTCCAGGAGTGTATACTTCTTGTTAGGATGCTGCATAGTGAAGATAAGCTGCACATGTCACAAAGTCAGACAAGATACAAAGTTGAATGGACAAGAGGAAAGTTTTGGGGTGGGAATCATTTTGAATTTTAGCACTCGTCTTCCCCAGTTGCCAGACCGCTAATTGAATAACAAAACGCCGGTCATGTCGCAAGCAAGACTTTTCATAGCTGCTAAGAAGAAAACATTTAAGCGGAGCGCTCGAGGTCCTTCTTGAGGGTACCCATGAACTGCTTCTTCTCGGCGGGGGTCTGGTAAGCACCGTGACCGAACTTGGACGAGGTGTCGATCCACTGAAAAAATGGCCGATTAGCGTGGGGCCCAAAGGGTTGAAGAGAGAATGAAGAAGTGTTAGACATACCTTGAGCTCGACCTTCTCGGTGGCACGGCGGGCAGTGTGGATGAACATGGACTTGCGGAGAGTGACAACGCGCTTCTTGACACCGGGGACGGAACCCTTGAGCATAAGGAAGTCGTTGTTGATCTCTCCGTAGCGGACGAAGCCACCCATGGGGGTGATGGTCTTCTTGGAGACATCGAACTCGGTCGAGGCGTTGCCAGCATCGTCACCGCGGCCAATACGGTAGATCTTGTGGTTGACCGAGGTACGGTGGTGGTAACCGTCCTGACCGGCACGGGCGACGGTCCACTGGACTGAGTGGGCGTTAGTATTGAGTGATAGACATTCAGGTCAGGTTGCAGAACATACCGTGCGAAGGGTGCCAGGCACCGATACAAGCGACCTTACGGAGACCCTTGTGGGTCTTTCTCGGAAGCTTCTTGGTGCCCCAACGGGAGGTAACACCAGAGAAACCGTGACCCTTGGTGACGGCGATGCAGTCAATCATCTCGTCCTTCTCGAAGATGGAGCTGATCTCGATGGGCTTCTCGAAGAGGCCGTTGGCGAAGTCAACCTTGTCGGAGACGGAGCCACCGTTGACCTGGATCTCCATAAGGTGGGCCTTCTTCTGCTTAAGAGGGGTCTTGTGGATCTGGGTGTGGGCGAGGACACGGACGACAGTGCAGTACTTCTTGATGCGCTCGAGGTCGCGGGTGACGGACTGGCCGGCGTTCTCGGAGTGCTTCTTGGCGTACTTGGTGAAGGCCTTCTTCTTGGACTTGTACCAGTTCTTGTAGAAGCGACGCTTGACCTCGTCGGACAAGTGCTCGGCCCAGACGGTGGTCAGGGAACGGAGACCGCGGGGAGTCTCGATGTAACCGACAAGACCGACGGCGACCATGGGAGGGGTCTCGATGATGGTGACGGCCTCAACGATCTCCTTCTTGTGGAGCTTGGCACCGGGACGGTCGAGGTCGCGGACGATGGTAGACATGCCGGCCTTGTAGCCCATGGCAGCAGTCAAGTGGACGGGCTTCTTGGAGTCATCCTTGGGGAACGACTTGGCCTTACCACGGTGGTGGATGGTTCTCTTGCGAGGAAGGAAGGCCACTGTGCGCGCGCGTTAGCAATTGGTCCTGGCGAGCTGGCGGTGGTTGCTGTAGGCGGTGCTGGTACTGACAAGAGCCGTGACGGGGAGCCTCGAACTTTCTGTGCGACATGTTGACTGCTGTGGTTAGTTGACAACGAGGATGACCTGCGAAAAACGAGAGTGAGGAGGCTGCTGAAATTTGCAAAAGCCCAGAGTGCAAGTCTTGGCACGGTGGTCCTCGCTTAGATTCTGCGCACCAACGTCATGTGATTTTCATGTCTGTCTGCACGTCTGGACTCTGCCTTCACTTGCTCAACATCCACAAAGTGTTCAATGCTTCATGACCAAGTGGCAAACAGCAAGCATTACGTTTTTTCTTCAATTCTGCGTATACTGTGGAGCTTCGAGGGGCGAACTGTCTCGAGGTTCGCAGGGCAAGAGCATCGCCAAGCCGAATGCTTCAGAGGAGACACCTTGAGCACGCGACTTACTCGAGTACTCGACCTGGATTCTCTTTCTTCACTGCACCAATGTATGCTGCTTCCAAAGAGATCAGGATGCATATCACTATTGTATCCAGTACAGTAGGTTACAGGTAGGGTGTGTTTCGTGCTTTTCCGCGGTTTCAGTTTGACAGACATTCCTGCTCTTCAACCATGTACAAAAGCTCTCTGGCTTTTATCTTTTTCCTTTAGTACTCGGAGCCGGAGCCCTGCTGGAGTGCTCACGCACTGTTGATGCCGCTCCATGAAAGATATTCCAGGCCATGTTCTTCATGAGCAAGAACAGGGCTTGTCTGTCTAAGTACAGTATCAGTCAATGTTGCTGTTGACATCTGGGCAGAGGTGAATGTAGTTCACTTGTAGCTTCAAGCGTAAGATCATACCTGCCTTGCAGCAACTCACTGTAGCTCTAGCCCACACTTCTGACGCCGTACAAACGGTTATTGTATCCTTCCTACACTTCCCTCCTCTTTCCTCCTTCCTTCCTTCTTCCAACTTTGTCCACCGAATTTTCCACTTTCCGGGTCTGTCACGACCGCAGAAAATACCAGAGAGACCGCTGCCAGTAAGAGTAGTGTCAACGAAGTGTCTGGCCTCATGTTGTGTAGGATCTCGAATTTCCTTGATTATACATTTCATGATCCGGCGAGATTCATTGCATTACTAGAAAGCACGGCTAGACCAAGACCCGCGCTTCCACGAGTTGCTGCGCTACAAGAGGAATTCGGCACAGGTTCAACCTCGCTCTTAATCTTCTAAGTATGTCGGTAGCTGGGCGGCGTTGACACAAAGCTGCAGCTTGTAAGTAAACACATTGTCTCCAGTATTGCATTATACAAACACCAGGTCCGGGAGACAAATCAAGATCCATTGCAAAACATCATTCTGTCTGCTCTTGCTGGACGCGTATATGACTTGAACCAAAAGTACCTCCTGATAACTCAATGATCGTTTTGAGCGATGAGCAGACGACAAGGCACAGGGTCAGCAGAGCAACAACCCTTGATCCAACTCCCAAGACGATCCATTATTCCGTACACGTAGGCAATCCTGACATTGACACATGTACCACCACGGACGGGCGACAGTTGCTGCGGACACAAGTCACACAGTTCGGAGTAGTATTTCGCAATACATGGAGGATCGGCAGTCGATGCTGAGACAGTGCAACCTTCAAGCAGATGAGATGGTCTGTGCCCTGAAGCCACTTGCAATAGCCCGAAATAGTCTTCGGGTCGAGTACCCTGAGCGCGTTCGTCAGCAGCTGGTATAGGAGTCATCAATTGTGAAGAAGCCTTCCATATTCCATGTCACAAAGTGTTACGAAATACGCAGATTGGAAGTCGCATAATCCTCAACTCTCAAAATACCAATGAGCCGAAGCAGCAAAGAAGCAGGACAGCAAGAGACAGACAAGACCAAGAAAAGCGCGGACTTGTAGGTGCATAGATATCCGAAACGACGGCAAGTGGCCTCAAACCTTCGTGCTGTCGCAGCTGGTCCCTTCGCCCTTGTACAAACTTACACGTCGAGACGGTCGCTCGTGAGCTAGTCATCTCTGGAAACACTCGACTAACCCCAGCTCCAAGCTGCCCTCGTGCTCGATCCACCACTCACCGCTAAGCCCACACGATACGCTCTCTACTGCTGTAAATTCTTCCTCGGCCCAAGAAATACGCGCATACATGAACGGAAGAAGCTAGTTCTATACACATGTCGTGGCGACCGGTCAAACACATCGTACATGCTGTATGCGTGCAGCGATTCGAAGCGAGTCACCCGAACGATATCGCCCTTGAGATTGGCGACGATGTCTATGTTACCGAAGTAGGTGGCACCGCTCTCGAGTGGTGTCGAGGATGGCTACTGTCGCAACCATCCATCCTTACGGGTCTGGAATGTCAGGACGGCCAAGCACTCATGCCACGAGCAAATGCTGGCATCTTTCCGCGCAATTGCATCCAGGTCCGGGAGGTCCTGACCGAGGAAGGTCAAGCTACCGAACAAGAGAAGGAACGATTAGATGAAGTCCAAGCAAACGGTGGTGCTCAGAACGGCCATAACCCCCTGGAACTATCGACGAATGTGCTGCGTCGAGGAAAATCGAAGAGGAGGACAAGATTATTCCCACACAAACCCAACGACACACACCTGCTACCCATTGACGTGCAGCCGAGGCCGGTGGGCTCTCTCAAAGAAGAGGCCCCTCTCCCTGCTCTTCGCATTGGTGCAGTGAAGAAAGAGAATCCAGGTCGAGTACTCGAGTAAGT
>Ga0115848_100869_pt1 | contig 12461 bp, 7 predicted proteins | sample InSIn3gowninarea_FD_83862 | JGI IMG/M metagenome (GOLD analysis project Ga0115848, IMG submission 83862) | reverse complement strand
GGTGCTCGACCATAAGGGAGAGGAGAGGATGCGTAAGCAGGCTCGACTGTTAAGGACCCTTTAGGGGGCTCGACCATAAGCCCCCCCACCCAATAAGTAAATTGAAGAGGACCTTTAGGTGCTCGACTGATAAGGCCGCCATCGAGAGGAGAGGAGAGGACCTTCCACCTGCCGAGTGACTGACCTTATGGGTGACTGAACACGATATGGGAGCTAGAGGTCCACGATATAGGTCCACGATATGGAAGGCTTCATGGGGCGAGTCGATATGGGTTGGGGATACTAATTGATGGTTTGCGATTCGTGGCTTCATGGGCTGGCTTCTCCGCTTCATGGGGAACGGTATTTCATGGGGAACAGAACTGGGCTGTGCAGCTTTCGTTTCAACCCAACGATGGGCCGGCTGTGCTCCTCTCGACCCACCCTACCGATGATTAGCAGTTTGCGCTTCTCTCGACCCACCCCCGTAGCTTAGGACCAGCCTTCCCGTTCGCTTTCGTCCTCCTTGACCGTCTTAGGACCAGCCGGTAACCCGATAAGCTGGGTAGGACCAGCCTTTTGAATTGAGGGGAAGAAATCGATCTATCATTCATGGCATAATGACATATATAATATATGCATTCACGCTCTATCGATCGAATAATGAATTCGATAGCGTAATTACATATGCCCATATATGTGTCTGCTCGAGAAAGTGTCGAAATGACGCGTAGATCTAAGAAGAGCGACAATGACGTAATGACGTAGAGAATGGCGGAGATATCGCCAACCAAATAGAATCTCGTCATCTCGCAAATAGAATATGGGCATGGGATCGTAGCTCGAATCATCGATCGGACCCGTAATATCGTATACAAATAGATATATATCATTATATATGTCATTATGCATTTCTTCCAGTCATTCATTATATATATTATATATGTCATTACGTCATTCTCCTATAGACAGAACCAACTCCACGAAGTGGGCAGGCAAGCTCACCTGAGCATCTGACCTTTTCAGTTGTCCTTCCTCTTTCGCATAGAATGAATTCGGTAAGGAAGGGTAGAGCCTCATGGTCAATTGAATAGCACTTCCCTCAGAATTAAGGACCCGACAGGGGGCTCGACTGATAAGGACCTTTTCGGCGGATTCTCCTGTGGTATCTGCTGCTTCAGATTCATCGAATTCCCTCCCCGAACCGGAAAAAGATCTCAGTTTGCATAAGGGTGAGTAAGCGAACTCTCGACTAACGCCTTTTAGTTACTTATTTGAGACCCAATAAGTAAATTGAAACCTATTTCTATTTAGGAAAAACTGTTGTTTCCAGGTCGAGTGACCCTAGACAGACCTAGCCCTTCTTTGGAGGAAAAGAATTGAACCTAGAAGAATTAGTCTGGGCTGAAAGCCCTTCCCACCTCCTTGGAATAGGCAGTTTTTTCCTCTCCCTAACAGTCGAGCCCCTGCCGGTCCTCTGTTGTTGAATCGGTTCTATCTGAATCCCTCCCTGAGACTGGAAAAGGGACTACGGGCTACCAACAAGACTGACGAGTCCATATGACTAATCTACAGAATCGAAGGAAACTGGAAGAACGAGAGAGTCCAGCTGAACTAGGATCTAGACTCCTTCCGAGAGGCAAGTTCAGCTACAGACTAAACCTAAGAGATAGACTTGCTATCCTGCATGCCCTTAGCTACAGGAACAAGTAGGCTGGGAGAGGGCTAAGTCTTCCTGGCATCAATCGAATACTAATTATTCATTAAAGAAAGATTAGCGCAATCACTATCTGATATTTGAATTGAATGAAGGTACAAAAGAAAGAGGCAATCTGAAGCTCGTTATGAGTCCCAATCATCTCTTTTGCGGCATTCTTCTACTGATTGAGGCTCTAGGTCTTGAGTCATAATTTGAGTAGCTATTGCATAAGAAAACACATCATTTATCTGGACATCATTTCGGTACCATGATTCTCCACTCCAAGGAAGGTAGAATGTAGAATGCACCTCCGAAAGGATTACTTCTAAAAGTCAGAGGTTGAGGTTTGCGGAAATCGAGGTACCTAATAGGGGAAAGCACTCCTATTCCTTACCAAGGTTCCGAAGGAATAGACTAAGGCCCGACTATCCATATTGATATGAGGATGGCAGCTTTCTTGAGGCTGGTTTGACTGCTTTACTTGGGGCCCCTTTCCAGCCCCTGAGCGTTCGTGGTTGCCGGCGAAGCCCATTCTTATTCATGTAGTGTAGTCAAATCTGTCAGGGTAGACTTTTCGAATTCCGGACCGTGCTGAAAGTTCCGTCAAGGTTGAATGTAGTGTAGTCAGGCGACCCTTGTTTAGTTAGTTTCGTTGGGGGGCTCATCAGCCTCTTTCTATATTGCATACTTTAACACCCCTTGATCTTAAAAGAGGTGCAGTGCAAGCCTTACTTACCTATACCTTTTTTATCTTCCGCTCTCACGGATATTCGCCAGCTTTGTTACTCTGGTGGCCCTTGACTGATCCGTCTCGTATCGTTTAGATAGAGATCGTCATGGGTTCTTCAATCTTTTGTTAACCTTTAGCTGCGGGCCTTTGTCCACGGAGAAAGTTGTCGAATAGCAGCGGATACATTCCTATTGATATTCTATGGTCTTTTCTGTCTTTCCACCTTTTTCTTGCGGCCTTTACCCGGAGGCATCCTATCTCGAGCAGGATCCCTCTGCTCTTTGGCGCTCGGGATTCAATTCAAGAACTAGTCACTCACCGTCTGATTCACGCGGATCAGAGCCATCGAGTCGATAATAACAGTTCTTCGGTGCAGCTCTGACCCTACAGCAAGATCACAGCTTGCCGCCGTTAACTATCTAGTTCAGGGGACGAGTCTCTTAACGCGATCTTCTTATTATTAAGCCCGCTTTTGCGTTGCCGAACTCTTCTTGTATTCGCCATCAGGTGAAGGAAGGTTTTGATCCTTTGCCCTCAATCAGGTCGAGTTAGTTACACCGGATCGGGTCTTCCGTCTGTCTATTTGGCGATTAGTGTATTGTATCCTGCTAGTAGGAGTCTCTGCTATGGCGCTATCAGAAGGAGCAGCAGTTAGCTTGTAACTTATTCTCCTTCCCTGATTACAGGAAAGCGCCCTCCGGGTCCTTTTTTCGCTCTTAGTTTCATAAAAGGGCTATTTAGCCTTCCCTTTCTTAGAGTGTTCCGTCGTTCTGAGCTAAGATTAAGATGGGGAAGCAAGGTTTTCATGGGATCTAGCCCGGGAATTGCTTATATAGAATAGATCCGCCCTTTAGTATTTAGTGAGGACACCTAAACTGAACACATTCCGAATCAACGCATTTTTCGCTATCTACGATAAGACGAATTCAGATTTCTGAATCCAATAGTTGTATAGTGGATTCATACCGCCCTTTACTTACAGGTAGGACAAGATTGACCCTCCATCAACTATTAGAGAAAATGACAGAATGCGGTAGGGATTCTGTCAGCTGTGGCATTCCTGCAGCTTTCAGTTAAGTGCCCCGGCCTTGGTGATAATCACAGTGCTCGTTGGGATTGAATCCCTTTGGCGGTGGGTCGGACACTGGCTTTGGTGGTAACAGTGCCAAGTATCCTTGCTGCACAAGGTACGGGAGTCACTGTGATCGAGTGTAGGGCAGCGGAGTGAATACTCTTCTCTTTTTCTCTTCCAATTGCTGCTGCGGCTGCTGTTGCTGGGCTAACTGGGAGGGAATCCGCAGAGGGTCCGAAGGAGAGGGCTTCGGCCTATTGCTTGGACCTGCTGTGTTGGAGCTGGCAGGATCAGGTGCACTTCGCCTTCACTCTTCTTTGCTTCTCCTGTCCTTCTGTTGGCGCTCGTTTTCACGGTCGAAGTGCTAGCCGCCAGAGTTCCGGTGCTACTGCTCTGCCCCAGAATATCTTGCATGGCCCCTGCCTTAACTGAGGCCTCAATTCTTGCTCCCTTTCTTGCCAGAGTAGAAAAGTCCGGTAGGGTCTGGCCAACCAAGAGAGTGTGATACGGGTTCTTTTCTTTAGAGTCCGACGGAAGGAAGTGATCAGATCCTCTTCTGTGAGCGGGGTCTTTAGACGGGAGGCTGCCTTTCTCCACCGGTAAGCATACTCAATTCAACTTTCGTTTTGCTTCTGAGACATCCTCTCGAGGTCTGACCTCTGTGGCACGAGCTCCATGTTAAACGAATATTGTGCCAAGAATGCCTCCGATAAGTCTTTCCACGTCTTGATCTTACTTTGGTCCAGCGACGTGAATCACCTAAGGGCCGAGCCCGTCAAACTTTTCTGAAACAACTGGACAAGCAATAGATAGTCGGTGCCGAGTTGGAACATATCCCCAAATAGACTTTCAGGTCTGTCTGGGGGCAAGCCTTGCCGTCATACTTCTCAAAATAAGGGACTTTCAACTTACTTTGGTAATTGGGGGGAAAAGGCAAAGGTCCTTGAAATCGGTGGCTCCCAACAAGTGTGTTCCTCTTTACTTCCTCATCTCTTCTTTCAACTTCTCGATTTCCTCCTTGTTCGTGTCAACCACCGGAGGCGGGCTCAACAATGACTGGATTGGCACAGCCGTCTGAGGAGCGTGGTGAGCCTGCCTGAATTCCTCTTCCTCATAATGGTCGACGGGTGAATGTCTGGGGAAGGACCGGGCGAGGTGAGATAGTGGGTGCGGCGGAGAAGGTAAACAATGGAGGTTGAGGAGGGAAGGTAGGTGAGACATTTTGGGTAGGGCATGGGGGATAAACTGAAAGTCGGTAAGGAGAAAGAGACTGCCTTATATATCCAGTAAGGGCTGACTTGAGTGGTCTGGCTCTGGTTGGGTGATACAAGCGGTTGTGAAGAATGGGACTGTGCTGCCAGAAAATTGCCAAACATCTTGATGAGGTCTTGGACTCTCTTTTAGCTGGAGAAAGTCACTCAGCGGTACCCTTTGAGGAGTCATGCCCTCAACTGGAACGCTTGCTACTGCTTGGGCAGTAGTAGGAAGGACAGGAGTAGACTCGGTAGTAGAAGCTGGGTCTTCGATCATGTCGCGTGCCATCGATCTAGTTCAAATGGGACTCCTTACTTGAGCCAAATCAAAGAAGACTGTCCTCACTTTACTTTAGACAAAAAAGTTCAACATCCTCATTAACTCATTGAAAGAATGTAGGAAGACGTTCTGTTCTCAATTCACTTTCAGCCCTTCGCCTGTACGCTACTAGGAGAGGGTAAGAACAATCCCCAGTAACCAATATTCCAAAGCCCTCCTACTAGATAGGGGTCAGTGGAAAGATGGCGGCTACAAATAATGCATTCTAATGGGTCTAATGCCATCGTGGTATAAAGCTATAGACAGTAAGAGCTTCCTATTACCTATTAAGAGAGAAAAGATTAGGAAAGAAGATAGTGCGCTACTCGGATAGTTTCCTAATAGCTAGTCAGACTCGAAGGAAGGGAATGGGAAGTCCACCTTCAACTAGGCAAAAACAAGCCCTTTTCGTGCAGGTGAGTCGTGAACATCAGAGTCTGATCATAATCGTATGATAAAGATAGTAGCTACGAGCCCAGCTTCTCTCTCAGAAACGAGGGAAATCCGTAATCAGTGAATACTGGGACAGGAATGACCAACTTGCTTGTGGGATCCGCTTTACTCGGATCAGGGTTCACACTTGACGAAACGGAAAGAGAAAGACCAATCATTAAAGATTCAAAAGCGGATCATCCCTCTAAGAAACTATCATTTCAAGGCAGGCAAACCCGGAAAGAGAGATCCCGGAGAAGATTCTCGCTGACGTCAACCAGATGCACCGGAAGCTACCAGCTACTACTCACCAATCCAAACAAAGCCAAAGCCAGCCAGAAAGCTACTACTACTACCTTTCCCAGTCAGCCGGACAAAGCCAAAACTAGGCCAAGCCAGCAGCCAAGCTACTACTACCATAGCCAGGCAAGCCAGTTATACATGCATCTCCAGTTCCCGTTGAAACACTAAATTCTGACCTTTGTGATCGTGATCCAGCCAGATGTTCCAGATCCAGGCTTTCGTGGTCGAGGTGAAGAGTCCGAGTCTTGGTCTTGAGATAAAGAATCTGATCTTAGGGTCCCTCTCTACGAAATCTATAATGGATTCCTTCCCTAAAGAATCTCCATTTTCATGGCTGATTTTGGTTCTTGAGGATTCCCTCTGCTTCTTCGATGGTTTCCCAAGTTATAGGCTAACACTGATAGCAAGCCTGGGAGTGCACAAATGGATTATGGGTGCATATGTGTGTGCACATAAGTGTTCGTTGTATTGTAATGTGTAGCCGATGTGGACCTTCCCTGCGATTGCTAAGGTTGATCCCTTGCCCTGGTTGCTAGGTTGATGCCGTCTGACCAGCGATTAGATATGTCATTGTGGCTGTTAGGATGATCTGGAACTGCTATCAACCACCACTCTACCGTGCCTGCCATTGTCCTTGCATTGCCGATGAGATGCCTTTTTACATACATCATTGTTCAGCCATCCATCCCACTCCATTGGTTGATGACTTGGACTACACATTAGATTGCGGATGACGGATGAGAAGCACCCTGCCTTGCATTGTTTCTGTGACGACCTGCGATCAATCAATCATTCAAAGTGCACCCCGATCGATGTATGTGGATGTAGGCACCCCTATCTCTCTATCCATCTTATCTGTCTATCCATCTATGGCTGTAGCTCTTGAATGTAGGCCAGTGTCCGTGATTGCTCTGCTCCTGAATCCAGCCAGTGGCCGTGATTGAATGAATGTTATGCAGTGTATTCCCTGCCTGTGATTGATGGCATTGGTTGTACACCCACTCAGGTAAGGCTGCGCGTTTGATTGTTCTGAGACCCCTATCGAGATCGAACTAGAAAGAATAGTGAGAATATTTGGTAAGGTGCGAAGCCGCTTGTCCCTCCGGGGGGCAAGGGCGACTATACTTTTATGCTATTCACATCAGGGAATCAAATAATACATATGGAACAAACAAACCGATCTCATCGATTCCATCTGTTTATGCAACGCTCATGAACACCCCAGTCTACTATCACTGGAGGCCATTCGATACAGTTTATGACGTTCGAAAATCCCCGTTCTTTTCTCTCTTATTGCCGGCGATGGGTTCACCTTTTCTTTGTTCCAGCGCAAGCGTCCCTGTGCTTTGTCACAGTATTTACGTATAATAAAGCTAATAAGAGAATGAATTTCAATTGACTTATTGGGTGGGGGGGCTTATGGTCGAGCCCCTGCCGGTCCTCAGGTTGGGTAGATGTGTAGTGAGGAACGATAGGTAGTCTCGGGTAAAGATGGGTCATCTTTCTTTCTTATTCGAGCGAAGCTGATGCTGGAGGATACGTCACTGGGTAACCCTGGTATGGATATGAAGCTCCTGTTGCTTACGGATCTACAGAATCTGGGCTCTGCATCTCCCTATGCTTCTAGGTATGCTTCTAGATCTGCTGTTTGTAGCTCGGATACTGATAGGACAATTAGAGCAGGAACTACACGAAGGGATGCTACTTGTTCTGGTGAAAGAACTGGATCACGCTCACAATCTTGAAAAGCATAATCATAGTCTGGAACATCAGGCTCTGTATCTGGTTTTCGTAATGAAATAGGCTCTATACTATAAGCTCTACTATCAGGATATCGCTTACGAACTTCAGAATCTCTTATATCATGAACATAAGCATATAGATCTCTATCCCGAGCATCGGAATCTTCATCTCAATCACTAAACTCTTACTTTGGATAACAATCCCGATCACTAAGGTTGTATTACTCAGGTTGTATAGATCTCGGTCTATATATGTGACTGAGTAAACAGCATCAACCGCTGGGTCTACTACTATTCTAGGTACCTTTGCCCTAGCCTTTGCTCTAGCCTTTGCTAGTGGTGTTGCTCTACTGTGTATGCTTCTGGGTCAATGGATTAAGCTGATGGGTATGGACCTGCACTAAGTTCATATGGGACTGGATATGGTTATGGGTCCGAACGAAGAAGGGGTGCTTCTGGTTTTCGAAATGTCTCTGTGACTAAGGGTTATGTACCTGCATCTGGAACTACTGAATCAACCACTGGATCTCGTCGATCTGTAAGTGGGTGGTATACCTTAGCTGCCTATGCCTTTGCTGCTTCTGGGTATCGAACTGCTTGCTTTGGTGCTGGTGGATATGTATCTATTCCACCAGCACCAAATACCCTTATTTGGCGGGTAGAGATAGAGATGTGCACCTCGGCGAGATAGCGTAATTACATATATAATAACGGTGATAATACACCCTGCTTTGACTCATTCCCTCCTAATTGATAGCCCGGTGAAAAAGCCCTCTCATTAGCAATCGAGCGTACTAACGTACCCTTGCCCCTCCTATTTATTCTCTGGCGGCCCCCAGTTGAGCAACTATGGTTCCATCATTTCGGCATCTTCAAGTGGAAAATTTAGGATTGGGAAAGTGGCGTTTGACAATGCTTTTGGTTCAAAGTGGTTGGAAACGATGAGCGTATGGATATGGTAAATTGAAGAGTGGTAAGGTGGCGTGTCAGTAGGCCCCACCTTTTCTCTATTCATCCTTGGCTCTAGTTCTAAGGCTTCTATTTCTTTTTCCTTGTTTCTCTTAGGTCAGGAATGGGCAGCATTCAAAGGCACGTTTGCATGAAGGAATGGCACTAATACGTTGACCAGTTTCTGACTTCTTTATGAACTGAGTAGCTTATTCGATTATGCTTGAGATCTTTTTGAGTTACTTGCCTGAGGTGGTGGATGATGGAACAGTTGGCTCGGCGTACCTCTCTTGTTATTATGTAATTACGCGAAAACATCTTTCTTAGTCATTTGCCTGTTACGGAGGAGGGAATCGCAAAACAAAAAAGTGAGACGTTCGGTCAAATTCACAAGGTTACATAGCTATCGAAAGCCCTAAAATTGAATTTGTGCTATTGGGGCGTGGAATAGAAGCAACTATGGGATTTCCTGGGTGTGGAGGAGAACCTTATCCGCTCCAGACATACGCAATGCTTTAGCCGGTACACCAAAGTGTATACCATGATTTGGTTTTTTCCGTCTGCATACCCTTATTATAATAGTAGGGGCCTGCCCTTAGGTCCAGGCCAATCAACGGCTTAACGGCGGGGTAGAGCAAATGAACGACATGTGACCCGTTGTGACAGACATGGGAAAGCTTAGCATAGCGGGATGTTATGGCTCTTACTACTAGAAGACCATATTCTGCTGATTAACCGATTTCGGCAATGGGTTCTTTATACCCAAGCAGATTGATTCGTCCTGCTTCGTAGCAAGAAGTTTCTATTGCTCGACCAACGTTTGAAGGGAGAAGGGACAAGGTATCCCTCCGTTGGAAATATGAGCGCCAGCGATCGTGCTGAACAGCTAAAAGAGTTGGTAGCAACGGAGTGCTCATTTATCTGGAAAAGAATTTGAGTTCGCCAGTCCCTATAAAGAGCCAGGTCTTGTTGTTCAGCTCTAAACCTCATATGAATCGGGGGGGTTGGCCGAGTCTCTTGTCTACGGATTCAAAAACGAACCATTATTTAGGACGAGTGCTAACACCTAAAATTTAGGATATTTGAGTCAACAGTACTGGGGGGATATTCGAGTCCACCCCAACCCTACTTATAAAGGGGAAGGGCTATCGGTCCAGTGCTTCTCAGATAGTTGGAAATCGGCCCTTTTTCCCTATACAGCAGTGACTACGAAATTGATCGGGTGGGCTTATAAAAAGAAAAAGAAATACCCCCTTATATTCTAATCAGTGCTTTCAATTGATAGACGTTGAACCTATGATTGATGTGTATCTCACTGGATTATTCTATTCGCCCTCAAGCAAATGGAGAAGGTCGCTACAACGTTTCAATCGTATCTCCTCTCCTGGCGCGCTTCGGGAAGGAAAAGCCTTCCGAAAAAGGCAGTAGTCTTATGTTTTGGGGCCCTATATGTTACAAGCCGGATGTTATCTCCTCTCCCTCCTGATTAGGGTTGAGCTTTACATTAAAGTGCTGGTCGAGTTGCTCTTGAAAGAAACGTTTGTCGGCTACCCAACTAGGTTTTTTCATTTATGTGATCACCGCTTTCCGCCCCAAGAGACTTGAGAGACGAAACCCAATCTAAATACTTGAATGCTTGTGCCATCATCATGGGAATGGGGTGGTGTGGAAACGCTTAGGAGATATGTCACAATTATATATATATAAAGGGGTGAGCTCGTTTTTATGGGGTCCAATCGGAGCTGATGATCGGAGCGATCCCACCCAGCTTTTATGTTGCTGATCGAAATCAAGGCTAAAATAGGCTTGGATCGAGATAGGAAAAGCCCGGCACGTTTTCATTTGTTTGTTTAAGCGATTGATTCGATCGAATGTCATTAGTTTTCATTCGTTTGTTTAAGCGATCGATTCAAATGTTATTGGTTGGAAGAAGCCGTGCTGGGAACCTCGCATAAATATAGCCCCTAGCTGTAGATTACTCTCTTTCCGTGGATTACTTCCTCTCCCGGGCTCTCTATCTCTCCCGGATCAATTCTTTATATAGTGGATCTCGCCTTGGATCGATTGGCCAACATTTATAGCCTTCCCTTGTATCGAATAGAAACCGTTCTACTGGGGAGGCACAAGCCACACGCCCCGCATGCCTTTTCTGTCCATAGATTATATCCGGAGTGGAGTCGGACTTCGGGAAGCGGGCATGGTCTGGTTCGGCAGCCACTAAAGGCAGCTTAGGAGATCAAATCCGGTCAATTCATTTCTCCCTCCATCCATGCAATCCGGGCATGTGTTGAAACATTTCCCCCGCTACGCGCCTCAAATCGCTGGTAGACACGCCGCTGATGTACACCCCTCTGAACATTGACGTGAGCAGAATTGGCAGCAGATACCCAGCAGGAATAGACACTCAACGGTCAAGCTTACGGTCCTGCCTTCTTGGCTCAGGCGGCTCTAGTTCTGGCTCAGCAGGCTATGGCTCCCACTACTCGTATGGTTATTCATAAGGTCACACATTTACCAAAGCGAGAAACCAAGGGACCTAAACGCCAAGTGGGGATTGACCCGACTCCCTAAACGACAAGTGCAAGTGGGGGTTGGGTTCAGCGAACCAACAAAAGCAAGCAAGGGGTGGTACAATGATCAAAGATTCAAAGAGTAACTAAATGGTTTCATTTATGAGCGGCTTAGCGGGTTGAGGGAATAGGGGGCCAGGTTCACAGAGGATGCGGAAGCAGGCTCGACTGATAAGGAGAGGAAAATCTCCCATCCAGGTAAGGCCAGGTTAATAGAGAGGATGCGTAAGCATGGCCCTTTTTTTTACTTATTTGAGAGGGGCCACCCAATAAGTAAATTGAATGCGGAAGCAGGCTCGACTGATAAGGACCCTTTAGGGGGCTCGACTGATAAGGAGAGGAGAGGATGCGTAAGCATGACTTTTTTAGTTACTTATTTGCCCCTCAAATAAGTAAAAAAAAATAAGTAAAATGAATTTACCACCACTTAAAGGAAGGAAGGAAGGCCAGAGTCAGGGCAGTTCATAGGCGTGGATAAGGGCGAGGGAGGTCCATGCTCGAAACCTGTTGAGGGAAATGAAGTATATAAAGAAAACGAAAATCCAGGTCCTGTTAGGATCCATCAAGGAAATTGGGGATACTTTCATGTTCTTCGGCCTGTGTTTTGTGAAGCTCTGTCCAACCCTTCTGCAGTCTTAGGATATTCTCCAATACCTAGGAAATCTGGCGTTGGAAGGGTAGAGTATGGGACCCAAGGAGGTCTTAGTTTGGAATCTGGATAATGTGCTACCGTGCCCCATCAAGAATAGATATCCTTTGCCAAGGTGCGAAGCCGCTTGTTCCCTCCGGGGGACAAGGATTGATGACTTTTTAGCTGCAACAAGCCAAATTCTTCACCAAGCTAGACCTCAAATCAGGTTACCATCAAGTGAGGATCAAAGCGAAAGACGTGTGGAATAAAACATACAAAACAAGGCAAGGTTTGTATGAGTGGTTAGTAATGCCTTTCGGTTTATGCAATGCACCTTCCACTTTCATGATATTATGAGTGATGTGTTACACCCTTTCATTGATTCATTTGTCATTGTATATCTAGATGACATAGTAATCTTCAGTAATATGTGGCAAGAGCACCTCACACATGTGACACAGGTACTAGAGACCTTAAGGAAGAATCAAGTCATTGCCAATTTGCAAAAATGTGAGTTTGATAATACTTCCTTGAAATATATTGGACACATGATTGGTGCAGGAGAGCTTAGAGTGGATCCGGAAAAGATTAAGGAAGAAGGATCATTTGTTTTTGGAATGCATGCAATGAAGGTAGAGTTTAGTGCTTTTAAGATATGACTAGAAGCCCTGGATTCCTCGACTACACCAAGAAGAACTTCATCGAGCAACTAGGATTCCTCTCCTCTCCTCTCCTCTCCTCTCCTCTCCTCTCCTCTCCTCTCCTCTCCTCTCCTCTCCTCTC
>Ga0115848_100866_pt1 | contig 12479 bp, 2 predicted proteins | sample InSIn3gowninarea_FD_83862 | JGI IMG/M metagenome (GOLD analysis project Ga0115848, IMG submission 83862) | reverse complement strand
ACATCTTGTGTCAAATTCATCCTCCTTTGCTAGCTTGTGAGTTGCCTAAACTTCAATATCTATCTCAAAGGTATACCTAATTTTATTTTCACTTTGGATGTGCTCTAAACCTCCAAAAGTTAAATTCTATTTATATGCACACATGTGGCTCCGTGAATTTTTCCTTCCAGCATAATTTAGCCCGAGATGACCTGCCCAACTAGACAAATTAATCACCAACCACATACAAAAATTAATATCTCTTATTAGAGACCTCTTTTTTCGGTTAATTTTACTACCCTTTTCTACTCTAGGTGTCCTCTAACACCTCCAAGTGTCAAATCACTCAAAGTTCAATTGTTTTTCCCAGTTCATTCAAGTGCAAAACCCCAAGCTTGGGTTCCAATCCCACATCACTTTTGTTGTGCTTCTTCATCCAAATAACCATCACTAGGGCGTCAAGTGGTTCCCAAGCTACTAAATCTCAACAAACGCTTTAGATATAGATCCACAAGAGATTTCCTATTAGAGTGCAATTGGACATATGTTTATAGAAATAATTCAATAGGCTCACAAAATATTCCCAATTCCACCACAAGCTTGTGAAGTGCCGGGAGATATAATATTACCCTTTTTAGACACTAAAAAATAAGAAAAATGAAAAGAAAAATTATACAAAAGGACATTTAAATTATTCATATAAGTGCCTATCATAGAATCTCCTAAGATGATTGCAAGTTAAGACTCATAGTGTTCAAAATTGATTCAGACATCAACACATAATGCCAATTGAAAATAAATTCTGATGTGTATTTAACTACAAGGCCCACAATACCTACAAAATTTAGACTCAATTTCCTGAAAGGTGTTGGAGCATACCCAAGAAAAAGGTAAAATAGAGAAGAAGCATAGAATTGCAACAATTTCTAGCATCACCTATTTGATGAGACACCTTGTAGTAAGTTGGACATGTCAAAGATGTATTCATTGAAATTAGAAGATAGAAAAGATGGTGGATCAAAAAATACAAGAACATCAGCTATTCACTTAGACCAAAGTTAGCATAGAAAATGGAAGTTCGACATAGACATAGAATTGAGTATAGTTGAGTGAATGCAACGAGAAAAAAAGAAACAAACACTAGAAATCAAATTGACTTCTAATTCACCCCATGTGACTACCAAAATATTTTTTTAATAAAAGGATTATTAAGATTAAACATCATCCAAATAGGTTGATACTCAAGTAGTCCCATACAAGAATACTATGTCAAAAGATATATTAAAGGAAATTCTAGAGAAAATTAATTTACAAATAGATGTTATCTCAACCTCATCTAAAACTCACAAACAAGTTCCTCTAATAAAGTAAAATACACCCAACACTTGAGTTGTAAAAGTAAATACCATCTAAAAGAAACATCTAGTAAGAATCTTGACCAAAGGCATGCTTGAGATAAACAAATATTTGAAACCCTAGAAAATTCTATGAGAGAAACCAAGAAAAAATTTAAAATAAGGATGTTGGATAGTAGAAATATTTAGTAGAGATATCAACAAAAAAGGGATATTTACTTTGAATGTTAGCAGCAGGAAATAGAAAAAATTAATATCAACAATCCAAGCAGAATTGATGATCCACTTATTGCAATCAAATAATTTGTACAACAATTAGTCAACCATAATGTGAAACTAATTGCTCATGTAAATATATTTCAAGATAAAGTGATAGTAAACGGAATGAAAAAATATCCACTATAATTCAAAAGGCTGACCAAGAATTTTCCCAAGAAAAGGAAGGGTTAGAACAAACATTATATCACATATCCCAATGTTTTTAATACTTTCCCAATATATTTATCAGCCACATACGATCAAATATAAACTTAATAATTTCTAATTTGAGAATTGTGTTCGTGAAAAGTAACTCAACCTCGAGCAATGTCTACCCATGAGGATTAGGTTTTATAGGAGAAGAATATTAATCCCAACTACAACAGGAGCAGAGACAATGGTTTAGAGAAGGGAAGAGAGTAAAAGTAGAATCTATGAATGTGATTGATTAGATTCATGGAATTGTTAATAAATTGAAACTATATTTATTATTTTAATGGAATTGTTAATTAAGTGCAAGTATTAGAACATAAAATACTAGTTTATCAACAACTGTTAGGACACATATCACTAGCCCAAAAGGTACAATATTTGAAATATTTAAAAGCATTTGATTCCCATGAAAATATAGTAGTATGGAAATGGTCTATATTTGATCAACATCTTCAAGTGATTGCACCAACTACTTATTAAAAAACATTCTCTATGACTTCAACACTAGCACCTGCAATAGCACAATCATCTCGATCATCTTCCTCACAACATAAATTCAATTTCTTTGAGCCAAGCTGTTAGGATGTGGTCTCTCTTCTGAACAACAAAATTGCACTCATGAAATTGAAGTTGAATGTTTCATTTTGTCAGCTAGGGAAGGGAAAAGAAGAGGAATTCACATTTTAAATCTTCCAGATGTAATTCAAGGAGTTCTCATCGACCATGAAACTAGATCTGCTAATTAGCCAACCACCCTTCTGGATGAACTTTTATTTCATTACAAGGATTTACATTTTTTAATCTGTATTGTATAAAATTTTGTAAGACTCCAAATCTTCCCTTGTTTTTTACAAAGAAGCAATTAAGTTTAGGGGAGATGTTGGAGGGGTTGGTCAACTTAGTTTACCATCCCAAACAATTCTAGAATTGACATTATAAATTTGATCAACTCTCTAGTTGATTCAAGAGTCTAAGTTAGATACGGTAAATTAGTTTTTACCATTAAATTATTGTGACTATCTCGGCATAATATATATATATATATGGAAATGTATGCACCGATGTATCTTTTGTAGCTAGCTTCTCAAGAGAATATAATATAAATGAACACTTTGTTGGTTCTTTGCTACATCGTTTCTCTGTTTCTATTCATATGTTCCTTATCTTCGCATGATTTCTTGTTTTCCTTTCTACTAGTAACTAATGGTCATTATCTACTACACTACAAGTATATATCAATTTTTTTGGAATATTTTACGAAAATATAAAAGATTGTAAAATATTGGTGCATCTTTCGATGAATTGTAAAATCTTGTAAAATATTAGTGAATCATTCAATTAATTATAAAATCTTGTAAATTATTGGTTAATCCTTCATTTAATATTTACATCAAGTTATTTTTCCTTCTTATGCATTGATTCTCTAATAGAAAATAATTATCCAATTATTTCGCTTCAAATAAACCAACATCATTAGGGTTTGGTGGTTCATCATCATCTATAAGTTTTTTCAACTTCTTGGTGTGTAACTATTATAGTAAATTTTGTGTTTTCTTCTTCAATTAGAACTCTAATAATTGTTGATCAATACAATTTTTTTTTTGAAATTACACAAAATATGCAATGAGATTGACTAAAAGACAAAATATGCAATGAAAGTCAATTTCCAATATGATAAAAAAAATCATTTAACACAAACTCATTATAACGCCACAATTTCTGAGTTCAAAAATATAGCCCACAAAGAAAAATGTTCATTACTTAGTATAACATGCTATAAAATATGTACCATCAAATGATTTCAACTTAAAAATTGATAACACACTAAATAGTCTCTCATCCTCCACTAATTACATCTATTTCTCCTCTATCCTTTCCCTCAAACGTATAATTTCATTAAAGGGATGGTGTTCCCATGAAAATATATCCCCTACAATGAATGCATAGGAAGCTAGATCATAGGTCATTATGCGATACAACTAGCCAAGTAGAACATATTTCACATTCCTAATAAATATTTTGAAACAAAATACAAGATAAATTGTGGATTCTCTAAAAATTGAAGAAGTTCTGGTCATGCCAGAAAGCGAATTGGAAATTAATTTATTTTCCTTAAACGATTAGATTTATAAAAAAAGGTAATGATAATTACACAAAATATGTAGAATACCCAAATAATAAAGAAATCCATATACGGTTCCTAATATCCTATGTCTCTCAACTAAACATAAAAAAGAACATAAGGCTTCTTATTCAAGAAAAAGTTTTAACGATAATCCAACACTTTTTAAATCAATGATAATTAGATGAAACTAGTCATTCCCAAAAAAATGGTTCATTGAAAAATAGAAATAGAACTATAAGTGTTTAAGGGACTAACAAAAGGTTTTAAAAAATAAAAACAAAATATTGATATAGATAAATGCTTCAAATTCTTGGCCAAGATATCAGATCTAAATGTAAAAGAAATTTCATGTACTTGAATGACTATATTTGTGCATAGAGGAAATATTACTAAATGAATTACTTATCATTTAGTAGTAGGATGTTATGTATGTGAAGAGATACGTTCTAGATTCATGAGACTGTAGCTTTCATTTCCAATAGTGGAGAATAGAGTGACAATTTAATATTTGAATTTAAGATTTGAATCTTAAACTAAATTGCATATCTCCACCTACTCCTCCTCCTTCTCCACCTTGTCCACACCCTTCTCATCCTCCTCCTCCTCCTCCTCCACCCATACCTCCACCACCTCCTAGTGCACCACCACCTCTAACTCCACCAAATCCACCCTAGCATTCGCCTCCTCCTCCTCCACCACCTCAACCTTCACCTTCCCCTACTCCTCTTCCTCCACCTCCACCTCCTCCTCCTTGTGCTTGTCCTCATCCCCATACTCCTCCACCTCCTCCTCCTTGTGCTTTTCCTCATCATCCTCCACCTCCAGCTCCTCCACCATCTCTACTTCCTCCTCCTACCCCTCCTTAGTGTTTATGGTTTAGGTTCTATAACACTTCAATAAATTATTTTGATAAATACTTTAAAAATGTTACAAAACATGTTTTAAAATGTTATAAAATTCTCGGGGTTTATAGTTTAAAATGTTATAAAATGCCTAAGGTTTAGAGTTTAGGGTTTAGGGTTTATAAAACTTTAGTAAATCCTTTTAATACCCATTTAGAAAAAAGTTACAAAACACTTGCTAAAAAGCTATAAAATGCTTATAGTTTAGGCCTGAGGGAAGCTTTAGTAAATTCTTTTAATAAACAATTTAAAAAATGTTACAAAACTCTTGTTAAAATTTTATAAAATTCCTAGGGTGTAGGTTTAGGGTTTAGGGTTTATAACACTTTAGTAAATTCTTTTAATAAGAGGTAAAAAAAAAAGTTACAAAATGCTTATTAAAATGTTATAAAATGTTTAGGATTTATGGTTTAAAATGTAATAAAATTCTTAGGGTTTAGGGTTTATAAAAATTTACTGAATTCTATAAATAAACACTAAAAAAAAGTTATAAACACTTGTTAAAATGTTATAAAATACTTAGGGTTTAGTGTTTGGGTTTTAAAATGTTATAATGTGCTTATGGTTTATGGTTTAATGTTTAGGTTGGGGGTGTGGGTATTAGGTTTTAGGGTATGTGGTCTATAATGCTTTAATAAATTCTTTTAATAAACACTTATAAAAAAGTTAAAAACAGTTTTTAGGGTTTAGGTTTATGGTTTTGTAGGGTTTATGGTTTTTTAGAGTTTATGGATTTTTTACGGTTTTTACAGTTATGTATTTTTTAGGGTTTAGGGTTTGGTGCTTAAGGTTAAGAATTTAGGGATTAAGGGTTTATGGTTTATAGCACTTTAGTAAATGGATTTAGTAAACACTTAAATAAAGGTTATAAAACACTTTTTAAAATGTTATAAAATTATTTAGTTTTATGGTTAGAGGTTTACGACTTAGGGTTTAGGTTTTGGAGTTTATGGTTTAAAGTTTATAATATCTTAGGAAATACTTTCAAGCTTTAGGCTTTAGGGTTTAGGATTTATAAGAACTTTGTAAATGATTTTACTGTTTATCCTTTAGGCTTTCAACATTAGGATATAGGGTTTGGGGTTTGGGTTTAGGTTTTATAACACTTTAATAAATTCTTTTGATCAACACTTTAATAAAAGTTACAAAACGCTTTCTAAAATGTTATAAAATTCTTAGTGTTTAAGGTTTATCATTTGGGGTTTACGGTTTGGGATTTAGTGTTTTAGGTTTAGGGCCTAGGGTTTATTATTTAGGGTTTATGGTTTATGATTTATAACACTAAATTTACAAAAATCTTTTCAAAATATTAACAAAAATTAGCATTTAGAATTTATGGTTTAGAGTTGAGGATTTATAAAACTTTAGTAAATTCTTTTAATAAACACTTAAATAAAAGTTTAAAATGGTTTTTAAAATCTTATAAAATGATTAAGATTTAGGTTTTAGGGTTTTGGGGTTTACGGTTTGGGTTTTATGCTTTAAGGGTTATAACAGTTTAATAAATGCTTTTAATAAACACTTAAATAAAAGTTACAAAACACTTTCTAAAATGTTGTAAAATGCTCAGGGTTTAGATTTTAGGGTTTATAAAACTTTAGTAAATTCTTTTAATAAACACCTAAATAAAATTTAGAAAACACTTTTAAAATGTTATAAAATACATAGGGTTTAGGTTAGGGTTTCATGTGTAGTGTTTGGGACTTGGGGTTTAGGTTTTATAACACTTTCGTACCTTATTTTAATAGACACCTAAATGAAAGCTACACAACAATTTTTAAAATGTTATAAAACGATTAAGGTTTAGGGTTTAGGGTTTATGGTTCACAGCTTCGGTTTTAGTGTTTATAACAATTTAGTAAGTTATTTTGATAAAAAGTTAAGTAAAAGTTATAAAACATTTTTCAAAATGTTATAAAATACTGAGGGTTTTTGGTTTTGGGTTTAGTTTACAGGGTTTAGGGTTGAGGGTTTATAATACTTTAGAAAATTCTCTTAATAAACACTTAAATAAAAGTTACAATTAAAAATGATTTGTATTTAGGGTTTGGGGTTCAAGGTTTAGGGTTCATGTTTTACGATTTAGGGTTTATAATAATTTAGTAAAATACTTAGAGTTTAGGATATAAGGTTTAGGGTTTCATGTTAGGGTTTATTGTTTAGGGTTTATAATGCTTTAGTAAATTAGTTTAATAAAAATTGTAATAAAAGTTACAAAATGATTTTTCAAATGTTATAAAATGATTATGGTTTGGGGTTTAGCATTTAGGGTTTGGTGTTTAGGGTTTATGGTGCTTTAGCATTTAGGGACTATGGTTTAAAAGACTTTACTAAATGGCTTTAATGAAGGCTTTAATAAAAGTTACAAAATTCTTTTTAAAATGATATTAAATGTTTAGGGTTTAGTGTTTATGGTTTGGCCATTGGGATTTAGGGTTTAGGGTTTAAAAGAAATTAGTAAATTCTTTTAATAAAGACTTAAATTAAAGATGCAAAATGATTTTTAAACTGTTATAAAATACTTAGTGTTTAGGGTTTAAGGTTTTGATTTTGGGTTTTAGGTTTACAGTTTAGGATTTAGGTTTTAGGGTTTATAACACTTTGGTAAATTCTTTTAATAAAAACTTAAATAAAAGTTACAAAATAGTTTTTAAAATGTTATAAAATACTTACGATTGAGGGTTTAGGCTTTAGAGTTTTGGGTTTGGGTTTCTGGGTTTAGAGTTTAGGGTTTAATGTTTATAACACTTAAGTAAATTCTTTTAATAAACACTTAATAAAAGTTATGGACTACTTTATAAAATGTTATAAAATGCTTAGTGTTTATGTTTTAGAGTTAAGGGTTTCACGTTTATTGTTTGGGGTTTAGTGTTTTCAGTTTAGGTATTATAAAGCTTTCATAAAAGCATTTAAAGAATGTTACTAAACACTTTTTAGAATGTCAGAAAATGCTTAGCATTTATGGTTTAGGTTTTGGGGTTGAGGGTTTATAGTTTGAGGTTTAGGGTGTGGGGTTTAGGGTTTGGGGTTTAGGGTTTAGGGTAGAGTTTTTAAGGTTTATAAAATTCATAGGGTTTATGGTTTAGGGTTTTGTGGTTTTGGGTATAGGGTTTAAGGTTAATGTTTTAAAGTTTATAACACTTTAGTACATGTCTTTTAAGATATTAAAAAAACTTAGCTTTTACGGTTTAAGATTTATAAAATTTCAGTAAATTCTTTTAACAAACTCTTAAAGAAATGTTTATGTTTCTTTTTAAAATGTTAAAAAATGATTAGGATTTAGGTTTTAGGGTTTTGGGGTTTAGGGTTTAGGGTTTTTGGTTTATGGTTTAAGGCTTATAACCCTTTAGTAAATGATTTTAATAAACACTTAAATAAAAGTTGCAAAACACTTTTTAGGGTTTATAACACTTTAGTAAATGCTTTTAACAAACATTGAAATAAAATTTAGAAAATTCTTTTTAAAATGCTATAAAATACATACTGTTTATTTTTTATGGTTTCATGTGTAATGTTTGGGGCTTGGGGTTTAGGTTTTATAACACTTTAGTAAATTATTTTAATAACCACTTAAATAAAAGCCACAAAGTGATTTTTATAATGTTATGAAAGGATTAAGGTTTAGGGTTTGAAGTTTATGGTTCAGGGCTTAGGTTTTATTGTTTATAACAATTTAGTAAGTTATTTTGAAAAAATTTAAATAAAAGTTATAAAAAACCTTTCAAAATGTTATAAAATACTTAGGGTTTAGCTTTTAGGTTTTAGGGTTGAGTGTTTATAACACTTGAGAAAATTCTTTTAACAAACACTTAAATGAAAGTTACAAAACACTTTTTAAAATGTTATAAAATTATTAGTATTTAGGGTTTGGAGTTTAGGGTTTGTGTTTTAGGATTTAAGGTTTAGGGTTTAGGGTTTTAGGTTAGGGGTTTAGATTTTAGGGTTTAGTGTATATGGTTTATAACGCTTTAGTAAATTAGTTTAATCAACTCTGTAACAAAAGTTACAAAATGATTTTTCAAATGTTATCAAATTATTATTGTTTAGGGTTTAGAGTTTAGGGTTTGGGGTTTAGGGTTTAGAGTGGTTTAGCATTTAGGGTTTATGGTTTATAAGACTTTACTAAAGGGTTTTATTTAAGGCAAAAATAAAAGTTACAAAATTCTTTTTAAAATCATTTTAAATGCTTAGGGTTTAGTGTTTACGCTTTGGCCTTTGGAATTTAGGGTTTATAAGATCTTAGTAAATGATTTTAATAAAGACTTAAATAAAAGTTCCAAAATGATTTTTAAAATGTTATAAAATTATTAGTTTTTAGGGTTTAGGGTTTACATTTTAGGGTTTATAACACTTTAGTAAATGCTTTTAATAAACACTTAAAAAAAGTTACAAAATGTTTTTTGAAATGTTATAAAATGCTTAGGGTTTAGGGATTAGGGTTTATGGTTTTCGATTTGTAACACTACAGTAAATTCTTTTAGTAAGCACTTAAAAAGTTACAAAATTCTTGTTAAAATGTTTTAAAATTTTAAGGGTTTAGGTTTTAGGCTTTAAAATGTTATAAAATTCCTAGGGTTTAGGATATAGGGTTTAGGTTTTATAACACTTCAGTAAATTGTTTTAATAAAAAATTAAGAAAACTAACAAAACACCTTTTAAAATGTTATAAAATACTTAGGGTTTAGAGGATAGGGTTTAAGTTTATAACAATTTAGTAAATTCTCTTAATAAATTCTTAAAAATGTTAAAAAAAACTTCTTAAAATTTCATTAAATACTTCGTATCTAGGGTTTAAAATGTTAGAAAAATGCATAGGGTTTAAGGTTTATAATACTTTAATAAATGCTTTTAATAAAAACATAATAAAAGTTATAAAACACTTTTTAAAATGTTATAAAATACATAGCGTTTAAGGTTTAGTGTTCAGGGTTTAGGGTTTATAATAGTTTAGTAAATGCTTTTAATAAACACATAAATAAAAGTTACTAAATTATTTTTAAAATTTTATTAAATGCTTAGAATTTAGAGTTTAGGTTTAGGGTTTCTAACACTTGAGTAAATGATTTTTAATAAAAACTTTAAAAAACGCTACAAAAGGCTTATTAAAATGTTATAAAATGCTTAGGGTTTAGGGTTTAGGGACAATTTAGTAAATACTATTAATAAACACTATAAAAAAGTTACAAAATGCTTGTTAAAATGTTATAGAATTCTTAGGGTTTAGAGTTTATAACAATTTGGTAGATTCTTTTAATAAATACTTAAAAAAATGTTACAAAACACTTATTAAAATGTTATAAAATGCTTAGGGTTTAGGCTTTAGAATGTTATTGAATTCATAGGGTTTAGGTTTTAGAGTTTCAAAAAATTAGAAAATGTTTTTTAAAATGTAATAAAATTTTTAGGATTTAGGGTTTATAACACATTAGTAAATTCTCATTAAAATGTTTTAAAATACTTAGTGTTTCGGGTTTAGGGTTTAGGGTTTGGGGCTTAAAATGTTATAAAATTCTTAGGTTTTAGGGTTAAAAATTGAGGGTTTGGCATGTGGGGTTTAGGGTTTAGGTTCTAGGGTTTACGTTTTTTAATTCTTTAATAAATTCTTTTATGAAACACTTAAATAAAAGTTACAAAAGGTTTTTCAAAATGTTATAAAATTATTAGGATTTACGGATTAGGGTTTAGGGTTTATGACTTGTTGTGTAGGGTTTATGGTTTAGGGTTTATAACACTTTAGCACATTTCTTTAATACACTTAAATAAAATTTACAAAACACCTTTTAAAATGCTATAAAATCCTTATATTTTAGGCTTTAGGGTTATAACACTTTAGTAATTTCTTTTAAGAAACTCCTAAGTAAAAGTTACAAAATGGTTTATAAAATGTTATAAATTGCTTAGGTTTTAGGTTTTAGGGTTTAGGTTTTTGGGTTTAGTCTTTATAATATCTCTGTAAATGCTTTTAGGCTTTAGGGTTTATAAGACCTTAGTAAATTCTCTAACGATTTAGGGTTTATGCTTTAAGCATTACGATATAGGGTTTGGGATTAGGTGATTAGGGTTTAGCGTTGACATCCCATAATTTTCGCATACTATCTTGGATTGAGGTGTCATTCACGTTAATGGAATTAAGAAAATGAGCTCGTTGATATGACGCTGGTTTGTAAACAATCTGAGGACTTATATTTTTGATCCATTGGGGATCTACTTAGATCATTCCTCCCCATTCAGGAGATTTTGGTCATCCAAAATCATAAACGTGAATGAAATGTTGATCTATATAATAGATGCATCTTATAGGCCACCTTTCCTGTCCTTCACCTTTATACTTCAAAACTTGGAATTATTAAACTGACACCAGTATCCAAATGAAAACCTATAGCTGCGACTACGTGTCAACTTACATGACCAAAACATGACCCAAACAAAATCCATACTTGCCAAGTGTTTATAACACAATCATGGTCAAGTTTACATTGATTTAGAATAAAAGTCCAAAACACCACTATGTTGCATATATAAGTGATTTTATACATTCATCACATTTACAAATAATTTTGTAACACGTGAGTTACAATGGTGTCCATCACAATCCCGTTTAAAGGGCTTCCAATTTTGGATATAGCTTCTTGGGACATTGTTTCTGTGACAAAGAATCTACCTTCACGTAGCGATTTGTTTGCTAAATTATATGAAGGTGTACATACACTCCCTCTAGTTTTAAACATGTGGTCTCATATGAGGAATGACATGTTCTTCACCATTAGGCTCGTGCAATCTATAAACCTCCCATTTTGGTAAAAAGCTTGCAATTATGTAAGTTACCAATATGAATACAAAAATACTATACAACAATTACAAGGATAACAAGCTTTTAAGTCAAAATATGTAACCCTCTTGAGATGCTTTTAGAGTCACCCCTAGGGCCACAAAAATATTTTTGACATAAGCATGGGAAAATTAATCTTTTGAAGTGTCATCTTGTATGCCATTTTTATTTTAGATCACTTTCATTTTCATGTTAATGGTAATGTGCATGTATTATAGCCATGCATATATGTATTTTGGATATTATTGTTCAAAATTCAAAACATTCGATAAATAGTACTCTTTTTAGGTTGCATAATTATTGGAAAGACATGAGAAATGCCTATACGAAAGTTAAATAATAGTATTTAAATTAATTATCTTTTACTTTTTACTAGTTACGCAGATCCTAGGATGGAGTGAACTCTAAAGGTGATTGGAAGAACAATTTACCCACTAATGGGATTCTATAGTAGAGTTGCATGACAATGGACTCGGTCAAGATTATATACACCTAATACCTTAAGTGGAAATATTCCTTTGTTATTTCATATTGTATTTCATTTTTATTATATAGTCAATTTAATAAGAGGGAAAATTCAATTGATTATGGTGTATGTACCTTTTTAAAAATTATATTTCTCAGAGTGTGATATTTCTTATTTGTTGGGTCCCTATAATACTAGTGATTACCCCATTACTATTGTAGTTATACCCCTTATTTATATTGTTGTGCCCCTATTACCCCCACGTTGTTATTTCTGTGCCCTATGGAATCCCTCTATTATTATTTTTGTGGTTTTATATTATTATTGTTAGGTCGGCTGGATTATATTATGA
>Ga0115848_100864_pt1 | contig 12495 bp, 17 predicted proteins | sample InSIn3gowninarea_FD_83862 | JGI IMG/M metagenome (GOLD analysis project Ga0115848, IMG submission 83862) | reverse complement strand
TGACAGACCTTACTCTATGTTACAATCGTCGGTCTGCGAGACGAAGGTGCAATACCGAGAAAGCTCGACCTACCAGTCAAGTCAGCCAGGACCAGGAGTCGACTGATGAGTAATATCACCGCTTTGGATGATTGCCTGAAATAATGTGATGCCTCAGGCATCAGGCAGCTAGCTCGTTTCGGTGACATTTCAGACAATCAGTATAGTTTCAGGTATTTCTTTTCGACAATTTCACTGCTGTTACATATAAGTCGCGCATTAACGTTGACCGTTGCAAGCCATTGCTTCCGGTGAGTAAATCTACACGATGGCTGAAAACCTGCTGAAGAGGCCTCACCCCGAAGACGACGAGACAGCCAACAAAAGATCACGATCAAATAATGGCTCACCAGTACCTACAATTCCTGGCGCAAAACCAGATATTAGTGCGGCCGTCGCAGCTGCAAGAGCTAAGGCAGAAGAAATCAAGAAACGGCTAGCAAAGAGCGCTCCGACTGCAACAGTGTCACCCTCCCCTGCACCAGCTGCATCGAATGCAGTCAGCGATCGAATAGCACATTGGTCTTCATCCTGCCTTGCAGGAAAATGCCCAACAAGACAGATTGCTCAAAGGCAAAGTACCGCTGGTTAAAGGAAAGCAAAAAGAGCAGAAAAAGGCACAACTCGATCTGTCTGGTCCATCACTTGAGGAGTTGAAAGCAAACCCATATTTCGACAGCTCAATCAGTGTCAAAAATGCCTCTGGAAAAGGTCGATTGTCTCGCCAGCTGGTTTTCAATCAGCAAGGCAAATATATTCAGCAAGCCGCCGCTCTTCGACGACAAGCTCAGCTTGAAGATATGAAAAGGAAGATTGCCGAACGAACTCGACAGATTGGTATGGAAGAGGATATCGAAGCCGAGAAAGCATTCGAAGTTGAACCGCCACCAGAAATCGAATGGTGGGATGAAGGGCTTGTCAACGGAAAATCCTACGATGCAATCGACGACTCTAGCAACATAGAGTAAGGTCTGTCAGGGAGAGCTAACGAATTTCCTGACAATACTATATTTGTTGTTATCGTGGAGGTTGAGAGGTGAGAATACATGAGTGGTAGGACAAGACCATGGACACACAACTACATAGTATTTTATGATTTGTATTAATGATTGGTTTGATCCTCCCGAGGTCTCGCGCTGAGCTCTAGAGATGTGAGTTTGTTTCTGGCTAAGTACGTGCTACAGCAGATATGTGGCTGCTGCGTACAACAAAACAGTCGTGGCTCGTGCAGGCTTTTTTGGTGGATTTACAAGAAAGCCTGAACATTCTGGTGACAAAAGGCTCAATGCTGTTGTCACAGTTCTGGAAGCAGTTGTGAATGTCTTCTGTTAAGTAGAGATGCTGTTGATTTGATTTGCATAGAATTGGGGTTCACGTTTCTCGAGAGGTACACTGGTAGTGTAAACATTACTCCGTACAAGCACAGAAACACCGGACAACCAAAGTTAGAAGGAAGAAAACCTGGACCGCAAGTGTCAAAGTGGTCGTGTTTAAAAGTTCGCACTGGCGTGAGCAAGCGCTGCTATGATTGAGGCACGTGCCTGGTGGCCTTTTCCAGTCTGACTGTTGATCACCTCTCAGCTTTATGATCGTCGATGAGACCTTTTTAGGCTTCAATATCTGCTCAAAAACCAAGACTGGACAACCATTGAGAAGCGTGAGAGATATCATACTGCACATCCGAGGATAGTACTACCCACGGTTCTCGCGCTACCGTACCTTCTTCGAATCATATGAAGAACCGCCGATCCAATGCTGGCCCGTTGAAGACTCGTTCGGCTTGTGAGGAGGTTCGGTGGAATTCTACCGAGTTAGTCAACATTGTTCACGTCCAGGATGGAAGTGGTGTGAAAGACAAGTTTGCCGATAAAGGAGTAGGAAAGGTGGAGACGGATGACACATTCTCGTACATTCCTTGCGACAAGCCGTGTTGGAGCATTCAGAAGCAGAAGAAGCATGATTTTGGTGCTCCGAAAGATCCCACACACCCACAAGCGCCTACTCCTATCACATACATGCGGACTGTGACTCGGAGTCTGGAGTAGCGCTATTGTGAGATTCTTGCTCGTTTGCAAGATGGTGAATGGGTTGATCAACCAGAATGTTCGATTTTAAAATAGAAACATTGCCACGGGTGAGAGATGTCAATGTTGTGATTGACAGCTCCGAGACGCATGACAGAGGTGAAGTTCTTGGCCTGGAGAAGAGCTGGTACTGCACATGTGACAATTGTTCATCGGTGGCATTACCTTTCATGGGAATATTCTGTACAGCACAATACTGTAGGCGCAGCAATCGGGAGACCGCAAGGACTCCAGTGCTCAAAAACCAAGATAACTAAAAGGGGTGGGCAGAGAAGAAGCAAAAAGAACTCGTTGGCCGGGTGCAAAATTTTGGTTGGTACGTCAGAGGACATCCGTGTTGCCATTTTTACGCATGTACAGAATCCATCCCTATGTGGAGTGAAGCCGAAGCTTGACGATAATGTCCGGTTTGAGCCCAAGGTTTGGTTATGCAAGCGGCCACTCAGCTGAAGCACATGCACTCGATTTATGCCGAGCAAACACGACAAACAGTGCGTATAGAGTGCGGACGCAGAATCCGCTTATCGATAACCTTATTGAGGCGGAGCATTGATGACAAGTCAGCCTACTCGGTACAACGTCATGGAAAGTTAGGCGGAACTCTCCTGCGTGTCTCAAATGTGACACCGCAGTTCTCCATGACCACGAATGCCAATGCGAATTTTCAATGGCCGAGCATGTGAGTGCCACGATGTTTATACCAAGCTTTTCGTCCCCGACCAGTTGAAGAGTTTATGAGCGCCACTCTACTCCGCTGCTCGGGCTTTGTCATTGCTCGGGTATTAGAAATGTACTCCATACGGAACTGGCTCCAACCCCAGCAGCCATCCACGACTACGCGGCAGGGCTGGGGATATTTTGAGAAAAAAGGCACACCTCTTCCGAGACAACTAACCATACACAGCTAGTACTTTCGTCGATCATCTCGTGAGGCACGCGAGTTCGGTGGCTCCTCGACAACGTTGACTGTCCACGAGCCTTCTCTGTTCCCAGTTTTACAACTGTCGAAGTTTTCCATCACGATGCCAACGTATGCCCCTGCTCGAACCCATATTGGTGCAGGAGACAAGGAACGACCCCTGCCTCTCAGGAACAGGTAACTCGTCTTGCCGATCGAGAAGCAATTCATGACACGCAAAGGACTGCGCCATAATGCGGGTAGCATGTCTCTAATGTCTGATCATTGAGGGTGTGCTCACATTTCTTTTCTGGAAGTGGTTGGCTCAAATGATTGATACAAACACCATTGTCTCATGGGATCAGCCACTCCCACACAGTACTTTCAGCTCCGCAATAAATGGCGTGGATGATCAATAACGGTACCTGCTTTTCGCTCAAGCAGTGCATAGCATTGTGGAACTGCCATGGTTCTTGCATCCTTGTTAACAACTCCATATTGTGGGTTCTCTCAGCAAAACCTAGAGAAGTCGTTAAGCCTTCACTGCCTGCTCCAACCTCGATGCCGTGGTAGACGGAGCCTCCGCAGCCGTACCTGCGCATTGTGACCTCAGAGGCTATCTATTTCGAGAACATCTCTCAACAATCGAGATGGTATCAAGTGGTATAAGATGGGAATTCCTGGTTGTCAGCAACAATTTCCTGCTCATCATCAATCACTTCCAGACCATACTACTACGATACAAGTCTTCAGCATTTCTTGCTCAGGCTAATCGTTGTCTTTCGTTACCTTAACACACTCGCTATTCACTTTCGCTAGTAATTCACTATGAAGTCCTTTTACGTTGCAGCTTTCGCTGCTGCCGCATCTGCTGCTGCCCTTCCGGGTAACAACGATTCTCAGACCAGTGACAGCACATGGGGTGCTTGGTCAGGCTCCTCTACTACCACTCCCTCCGCAACCACCACCACTACTACTCCCTCTGCCACTACCACCACTGTCAAGACAACAACTACACCAGCCTCGTCTTCCTCGAGCGCATCAGAGTGGGGCTCGTGGGTCTCTTCATCAACTACTGTAGCTTCCTCATCTACTACCACCCCAAAGACATCATCTTCAGCTTCATCGACAAGTGCCTCTGAATGGGGTACATGGGCTTCCAGCTCGTCCACCACTCCTAAGTCTTCGTCTACAACCACCACCACTACCAAGACTCCAGCAGCTACTACATCAAGTGCTTCCGAGTGGAGCGCCTGGGCTTCCAGCTCGTCTACTACCACACCAAAGGCGTCGTCATCAGCTACAACCAGTGCTTCTGAGTGGGGTAACTGGGGCTCTAGCTCAACCACTACTAAGTCCTCTTCGACCACCGTCAAGACCTCCAGCTCGACTTCATCGGCTGCCTCCGAATGGGGCACATGGGGTACTTCTTCCTCAACCACCACTCCCAAGTCTGCTTCAGCCAGCTCAACCAGTGCTTCTGAGTGGGGTAACTGGGGCTCTAGCTCAACCACTACACCAAAGACATCTTCTTCAGCAACAACAAGTGCTTCCGAGTGGGGCAACTGGGGCTCAAGCTCAACCACCACTCTCAGCACAGTCACCAAGTCTACCCAGAGCGCTTCTGCCGCTTCTGAGTGGGGAACCTGGGGTTCAAGCTCTGCTTCTGCCTCTACCTCAGCCACACCAAAAGCATCATCTACTTCTCAAAGCGAGTGGGGTAACTGGGGCTCATCTTCCACTCCCGCCGCTTCCACCTCCAAGACCAGCTCATCCGTGAAGACTACTCCTGCTTCTTCTTCATCCCAGTCTGAGTGGAACAACTGGTCATCTGCTGCATCTACCACCTCTGCCAAGACTACCCCTGCAGCCTCAACCTCTGAGACTTGGGGTGCATGGAGCTCTTCATCTGCCAAGACTACTCCTCAGGCCGCTTCTTCTTCCAACAATGAATGGAACAACTGGTCATCCAATGTCGAAAGCAGCACCGTCAAGACCACCCCAGCCGCTTCTTCATCTGAGGAATGGAACAACTGGAACTCTGGCTCATCTGCTGTCTCCACCCCAGCCAAGGCTACTTCCGTCGCTCAATCATCCCAAGGCTGGAACGAATGGTCATCTGCTGCCTCAACTGTCGCTGCTGCAAAGGCTGCGGCTACATCTGATGCATGGAACAACTGGTCCTCATCCTCCGCCGCCGCTGTAACTACTCCAGCTGCTACTACTGCATCATCTTCCCAAGGAGGATGGTTCAACTGGGGCCAGACTTCCACCGTCAGCGTGTCAGTCTACGTCACCGAGACTCCTTCCGCCGTCACAGTCACCAAGGTTTCAACTGCCCCTGCCGTTACAGTTACTCAAGTCTCAACTGCTCCCGCTCAAACCGTCACTGAGACTCAAAAGGCTTCCACCGTCACAGTCACCAGTGTCAGCGTTAGCGTCAGTGTCAGCACCGTGACTGAGAAGTGCTCTACCACCACTACCACCACCACCACCACTCCCGTCGCCGTCGTTTCCACCAGCTCTTCCGCCTGGGGCAACTGGCAACAGGAGTCCAGCACCGCCGCAACTCCTGCCGCTGCTTCCTCCACCGGTGCTTGGAGCCAGTGGTAAAAAGTGATATCTTAATTTGAATATCACTTTTCGATTTTTAATTCTTGGGGCACACACGATATGTGCGAACACTTTTTAATGAATAACGAAAGTTCACGACACTCATTACAGGGGAAGTACCTACCTTACCTATATAGACGGGGCATGGATATGGATACGGATACGGATATGTATAGACATACCTATATTGGTAAAGTAAATAGAGAGAAACACTTCTATGAAGTGTAATGATATTCTACATTGAATCAAAAAATATCCTTCATCATAAATGTGTGGTTTCATATTTTGTTCCCTAAACACTTTAGTCACTTCCACTATCATGAATCTGTAACGCACCATGAACTAATCCCGTATCGTTAAAGAAGGGGTAACAAGCCTCGAGTTCCATTTCCTTCTCCGTACTCGGATCAACAAGCAAGATGTACAGATTTCGAAAGGCAAGTATTGAAAACATCAAGAACTCCAATTCTCCACAGGGGGGTTAGAAAGTTAAGAAATATTGACATTGAAACTCTATTAATCATGATGATTCTGATCACAAACACTGATGTTTGAGTTTATTCTCAACGAGAGTATTCTATTGTAAAGGACGTTATCTCGGGAGATACATCACTACAAAGATCACGAACTGTTATGTGAGAAGTTAAAACACGATCTCTTGTGCAGCTTCGCTGCGCAAGTAAGTATATTTAGAACAGACTCGTGGTACGATATAGTACAGTACAGTACAGCACACTACACTACAGTACAACAAAGTCTTCAACACCCGCTGTCGGTCGAACATACCAGCACCTCTGTTCTTCCCTACTCCTCTCTCTTCCCTTCCTTTCATTACGTAATGTACATAACACCTTCAAGTTCCAGCATCACCCTACAGAAACACACTGAACTCCCCATTACCAGCATCATCAGCACTACTACCAACCAGTGCTGTCTTCCTATCATCACCATCATTTAAGTGTTCGTGTCCTAGACATGTCGCTCGTGGCGTGTCGTGGTGGCCATGCGTGAAGAATGCTTGTTCATTCGCTCTGTCCACATGTGCGGCTGCGGCTGCGGCTGTAGCTGTAGCTGTAACAGTGTTGCTGTTGTGGAGTGTGTATTCCGAGAGATTGTGCGTCAGGGCTTGGATTGCGAGCGTGGTTTTTGGGTGTTGGGGTATGGGTGCTAGGATGGTGATGGTGTCGTTATCGTCATCGTCGTTGGGATCGTCATTGTCGTGGGAATCGTTATCATTATTGTCGTTGTGGTTTTGAGGCGTGAATGACTCGAAGTTTGGAAAGGAGTGGTATGCCTTCATACTCGTTGGTGCTATCGTTTCATTGTCGTTATTATCCTCGTCACTTCTACCACCGTTGCTGATGACTTCAGGTGTGCTCTTGCTCTTGAAATCGAAAGAATCAAGGTATTCTGTAAACTCGTTAGCTAATGCCAGACGCAGACTTGGACTTGGGCTGACACAGCGCAGGGCAAAGCATGCAGATGGCGGGAAGAGCGCTATACTATTGCGGCGTCTTCGCTCGTCTGAGTCTATGCCTGCGTCCGTGTATGCGTCTGTGTGAGTTTGTGTGTGCGTACCTGGCTTGAGCTGCTGGTCTTGCTCTGATTCCGATTCCGGGGTTTGGTCTTCGACGATATAGGCACTGTTTTTGTCATTCAGTTGCATTTTCGTTGTCAGTTGCGTTTGTGCCGCATTCCGGTCTCGTACAACGTGGGCATTCGTGATTGGGATTGGAATCTCTAAACCATGTGCACGTTCATTACCACTCCCATTCTCGGACACCTTCTCAACATAGTTCGTGTTCAGAATCAAAGAGGTCGGCTCCTTGGCTTTACGCCTCCCGAAGTGGTGCAGTGTATGTCGGATTCGTGATTTCAAATGCGTCATTCCTCCCCGGAGGCTGGACTTAGATGGGGACAAAGAACTCGAAGTCTGTAAATGGGCTGTCGGTGCGGGACTAGATACTATGGATTGTAGTTGTGGATGCGTGTTTGTAACAGTAGTGGTATTGGTAGCTGCTGGAACAGAGCTCTCGGAATCCGTGGGTGTTGTTTTGGTGGCCAGCACTTTTGATACTCGTCGTGACGCACGGCGCGAGGATGAGGATGGGGTGGTGGATTTGCCGGATGATTTTCGTAGATGGAGGGGAGTGGGTAACGCAGATAGAAGAGTTGAGCTTGTACTGCTACTGAAATTGCCGTTGGCCGCGTTGACGTTGATGTCGAGGTCTAGGCGCGGTGCATCGTAGGTTCTCGTTTTGCTTTGCTGGAGATATTCGTCTTTGTTTGATACAATGCTATTATTGGGCTTTATGGCGTCTGTAAAGTGCGTGTGGACATTCTCTTTGTCATTCTCGAGGCCATTGTTGTTGTCGAGATCGTGGATAAAGGACTCGCTGGCGTATTCAATGTTCCACGGTGCACCGGGCGAGATCTGAAAGACGCCTCCACTTCGACCGGCTGCTCTTCGACGAGCGCGGCGGACTGCAAGAGATGTTGTCAAGTCGGTAGGTGTTGACTTTCTCTGTATGGGTGGGGGGTCAGATTCCATGGTCATGATCGCGTGCAGTGAGAGAGGAGGATTCTGCAGCAGTGGTGCGGGTAGGGGGGTGCTAGTGGTGGGTAGGGTAAGGAGTCTGCGGCCAGGGAAGAGCAGGAGATTTGGTGTGGTAGATGTGGAGAAAGCCCATACGGTAGAATATGAAACAGGTAACAGGAAGAGAGCCGAGTCGCGAATTCATGGCGGTTTAGGTTGATGAATTGGTGAAACTGACGTTGTCGAAATTAGTATAGAAACTTCAGTGGCAGGATGACCTGGAGATGGGATTGTCGACGCGTCTGTTTGATACTTGACAAAGGGGGTACTGCCATGGCAGCTGCCCAGCAACAGCTCAGGAAGTGAACGTAAGCTTGGAGTGCACCAGGTGTGAGAGGTCTCGAACAAAGCTGATTGTTTCGGGTCCAAAAATAGGTAATGGTTATTGAGGTCGATATAGAAGGGGTAAATAGGGACGCAAGCCATTAATATAGCCATAGCCTTGAGGTTGCGGATGAACAAAAGTAATGACAAAAATGGTAGGTTAGTGTGATAGAGGTAAAGACTTTCAATAGACTTTGCACATCTTCGTCAATATGTTCTCGGTAAGCTGCCGTAGCAGACGACTCATGTATCTGTTTGCGCTAGTAATTTGTCCTACCCAAGTCTCCGTAACATTGTTTCGGGCCTCTCGACAAGGTGGGCAACAATTCTTGGATTACTAAAACCGAATAACGCTCTTGTGAACCCATGGCTGAGAACGGTCAGTACTCAAGGATTGCTATTATCCATGGCGACCTCCTCATTTGACTTGTTAGCTTTCCTGGTTCATTTCACCTCCAGGTATTGACCGTACTTCAAAGGTCCTTGGCTGCCTGGTACTTGCTCTTATGATTGTCGCAACTTTTCTCGGACAACCACGTACTAAATGGCGGCCGTTAGTCATGTAGAGTGTCCTCTGCCTTCTTGGCCTGTAAAACGTTAGTTCAATCCCCAAAGGCTAAAAGACAGGTACCAATGACCTTGGACCTCTTGCTCCTCCTTCGGTTTCTCCTCTTTCGGATCGAGGGGTCTTGCTCATTAAGTTCGACCACGTGGTCAATTTGTACACGAGATTGTTCAGTAGTGTCTGCTACAATCTCGACGATTGCCGCTTCGTCATCTTCGTTGGTAGGGTCAATCTCGATTTTCGGGTCTTCCTCTCCTTTTGCAATGGTTGGAGTATGAGTGATGTCTAGCCCTGCTGCAGCTGGTGTAAGGTACTCAGTAATGGATAGTTGAGTCTTATTATCTTGATCTTGGTTTGCCAGTGTTTCTGGTAGGCGTGGCATGTTCTCCGGGTGCTTTCCATGTTCTTCGAGGTTAGTAATGTGTCTCTTGCTTGCATTCTGTCGGCGGTCACACTTACTTGATCTGCCTAATAGTGCTGGCAAAGCTGTTGCTAGAATAAGGGTGAAGACGGGGACAAGCGCAGTAACAAGTGCTGTAATGATGTAGCCCAGGCCATAGCTTGATGAAGTTGATTGGACCGTATTGGCTGTCCAGCAACCTAGGTAGCATGCGATAAAGGTATACAACATTTGCGGCAGGAGATGCGGAGTGTCCTCCATCTCGAACTTTGGAGGCTTTAATAGCGATCTGAATGGTGCGACGCAGATTGTATGGTTGATTTTGTACAAGGTGTAAGCGCTTTTGAACCAGCAGAGGTGGTGTGTTTAGAAGCCTCATAAGTGTTTTTCGACAAACGGAATATCATGGCCGACAGCAACCAACGAGATAGAAGTAGGGGCGTCAGGCAAACAAAATCGAAAGTGCAACACCACCTACCTTCACTCCATCATAGTTTCAACAGACGACATATTCCAGCATCAAGAGTGTCCACCTGCTTTTACTTGAGCCGATATGTTGACTGCAAGGCCAACGAAGGCAACAACATGTTTCATCGATGGTAAACATCATACAGTGGAACAGTCTTGGAGACTTTGTCAAAATCGATAGGGCGATTCAAAGCATGAAAAAGCTGGGCCAGTTTGGAGGTGAAGCATTGCACACATGATCGATATTGCAATGGATGGCGACGACAAGATGCTTCGTGGATGTCATTGCATGCTTTAACCAATCATATGGATGTGATGGTCATATTAGTGTGGACTCAATGGACCTTCCCCGCAACAAATTGATCACTTATGCAGTCAAGATTTCCCCCATCTTGCATTTGGATTTGTCAACACTGTCTGCCTGTTTTGCTATTATATATCCAAGTGTTGATAGTGGTGTTCTTCTGTTCTCTTCTTCACGAACCTACAACGAGCGAGCTCAAGCGCGAGATGGCATCAACAACAGGAACTTCAGAACGAGACCTGGCACGAGAAGAGCAGGAGCCACTCCTAGGCAGGCCAGGAGATGTGACCCAGAAGCCGGAGCAGGGTTTCCAGTGGAACATTGTTACTGGTACGAATCTTGGCTCTGCCTTGGACGATTAGCACTGACAATTACATAGGAACCGCAACTGTAGCTCAAGCAGGAGTATGGATCCTGACAGCTCTGGTATGGGCGGCTGTTTTCGAAGCTGATTTCATCTTCTTCTCTTATCATCCGGTATGTTATGGTCGTACAGATATGGCTGGTTGGTCGTTCTAACAGACTTGTGCAGCTCCTCAACTCGGCCGCCATACTCGTCCTTACCCAATCAATCCTCCTTTTGCAGCCAACAGCGACACAGAAGCAGAAGATTCAAGGAACATACATACACTCGGCTCTCAACTTTATTGCCCTAGGCTTGTTGATTGCAGGTCTCGTGGTTATCGAGATGAATAAGGCTTCACACCCAGAAACTCGATTCCAGAATATCCACGGAAAATTTGGACTTGCAGTATACATCCTGCTCATTATTCAATTCCTAGTAGGTGTTGCACAATTCTACTTCCCAGGTCTTTTCGGTTCAGTGGATAGGGCAAAGTCGATATACAAGTATCACCGAATGTCGGGTTATGCTATTGTGCTTCTGTCTGTGGTAACCATTTGTTTGGCAACACAAACCGGCTTCAACCAGAACGCGCTGCACATTCGACTGTGGGCGTTAGTTGTGGCGAGTGTCCTACTCGTCGCCGGTCTTCTTCCAAGGATCAAGAAGCAAAAGCTGGGTTTCTAGAAGGTGTGGGGTAACTCCTTTGGCGGTTGAAACACACTATTCGAGAAGAGGCTTGTCTTGAGCTGCTCGTGAGACTGACTCTAGATGGAAAACAATATTTAGATTGCTATACAGTTGACAACCTTCGCCTATGATTATGCCCCGATGTGCTACACCTCAAGCACGGCAGTTACATTGCAATGGGCTTCCATGTCACACTCGAGGGGCATACTGTGTCTGCTCCTCCTTTTCTACGACGAAGGACATCAATGTCAACACAATGGCTGTTGCAAGTTCCAATACGATTAGCTGCTCAATTATTCATGGGCGCCATGTGGGCCATGGACCTTGACCTTCCACATACTACTGTAAAGTGGAGATATTCATTCTGTAACCTTCGGCTCTGGGGAAAACGCGAAAAGTCCGATCATTGAGATTTACCTCACAATCGGCGACCTTGACTTGCTACTCATGCTCCCTACAACGCGGCGCGGTGAGTGGCGATATCGAATCTCAATGTGATCTTATGGATCGAGAATTGAAGGCACTGAGTTTTCCCGTCTTATCTTAAGCTCTTTTGTCTGTCATAGTTCGGCCCCGACGAAAGGACACGACGCAGTGGCACTTTGCTACTGTTTCTATAGCCATATGCACTCAATCGTAACTTGTGATTATCTAACAAATCATTATGATACACTAATCAAGATAGCTGCTCCAAAGCGGCGGTACAAGTATGGAATACCCAATCAGATCTATCAATGGCATTATCCGCACCGATCACGGGGTCGTTTCATGCAATTCCCCTGTTACGAAGAAGCGTTCATGGATTATCTCAGGATTTGACCAATGCACTACAGCGGCCTCTTTGATGATGGCGAAATACCTACCTAGATGTCAAGCAGTTATGGTAGCGAGTTTGGTATATCTCCGATCCTGTTGGTAGCCCCACGACCCCGCAAGCTGGTACTCGCGACGCGACACGGCTTTTGTAAGATTCTATGTCCGAATAACGAATCCCCTTAAATAGGACGACATCAATTTTCAGAATTCGTCTATAGTTGAGAAAATCGAAAGCGGCACATACATTCTTGCTCTCTTCAGACCTTTTAGATCTGCATCTAACTGAAGCATCTTTAACCATCATGGACACCCCAGAAGTCCCCGTCACTTTCGTCCCAGCCAAGGAAGGTGAGGT
>Ga0115848_100863_pt1 | contig 12499 bp, 4 predicted proteins | sample InSIn3gowninarea_FD_83862 | JGI IMG/M metagenome (GOLD analysis project Ga0115848, IMG submission 83862) | reverse complement strand
GAAAAACAAACCTTCATTTTCTGTTTTCCATTTACAGCTTCAAGATCAACCACAACTTGATCCCTTGTCTTGTACTTCAAAAAATCACATCCAAATGCAATTTTTTTATTGGTTTAATTTAAGCCAATGGGAAGAGGACATGTGGCAAGCTCAGAGGCCACCACATGCCCACCCCCTCCAAGGCAGAATGTGGTCTAAAACTATAATTTCAATTTTTCCAAATGTCAGATTAAAGTTGTTTTGTGGAACAAAATTTTTGGGCGAAGGTCGGGGTCAAACCCGCAACCTCCCCCACATAACCCACAAGACTTATGAATTGTTCTACGCATTGGAACTTAATATATAATGGCCACAACATCTATTTATGTTTTCCAAAATATTACGATAGAGGTTTAAAGGGTTAGCCCTTGGTCCACACCCCAAAACCAATGGTGGGGCTTAACACTAATGGCGTGGATTAGTGTTTAAAAATGGTTTTATTAACCATTAAACTTTGTAATTAGCACTAATCCATTTTTTTAAACATGGATTTTTGAAATTGTGCTTAATGCACCTAAAAACGCTTATCCACAAATTAAAATTCAACTTAACTTAACTCAATCTCGATTTTAATGCAACGACATGTTTGGCAGAGCCCCAGATTTGTTGCCATTACCAAAATTGGCGGGGTTAATTGGAGATGTTCCAGTTTTAGTGGACTTTTCCTAGGAAATATTGAGGAAGCCATAACTTTGGCATATTTCGACCAATTTTGGCTCAAGAAGAGTCATTCCTAGATTATTTTGATGCTAAGAGAATGATGGTGTAGGTTGCAGAGGCGTTGGAGCACTTCTGAAAGTGTTTTTTCACATTGAATATTAAAGTAGCCTAGGGCCACCAGGAGAGGAGGTCATGCCTAGATCAGCTGAAGACCATTTTCATAGATTGAAGAGTCTATTTTGAGGTTTTTGGGTCTTCTAAAACCTGGAGCAGGTCACAAATCCATTGAAGCAGTGTAGGTGCGTGTAATCATACAATTGAGCATTAATCCCAAGAGGTCCTAGCCATTTGAAGCAGGTCCATGGAGATGTAGCCTAGGAGGGGTGAACTCTGTTATCAACCATTATGTAATGTGTTTTTTTTTTTTTATTTATCTACATTTTTTTGTTGTACATGAGTTTTTAAAAGCTAATTAACTCATAAATTTCTCATCAAAGAAACTTAAAATTTGACACATAAACCCCTTCACAATTGGCTAACTTGAGACGATTCTAAACACATTTTCATTTAACTAATGAGGGAACTAGCACAACAAAACTAGTTTTCCCATTCAGATCAGTGCAAGCATGACTGTTCAAGATGTGGATGGCAGAAGTTCATCATTTCCAAAAAGGTATGAAAGGCATGTAGTGAAGGCGTTGGTTTCAAGTTGAAAAAAACTGGTGAATTTGGAATAAATGATTAAATTCTAAACTTTTATTTTATTCCCAATCATCATTTTAGTAGCAAGTTTGAGCCTGGATGCCTTAATCATGAGGGATGTGCAGGAATTATAGCCCTTCGAGGTTACCTATAAAATTTAGCACAGGAGGAAGAGTTGGCCTTAAATTTGTTTATTGATGGTAAACAACAAGGTGACTTGGCTAAAGGGGTTGGGATGTCCATTTATTATTTGCTTATACAACTTATTCTTATGGCCTTATTACAGTTGTTATGTATAGTTCTTTTGGTTTCTTAATCTAAAACAAAATTGTATAGGTATTGAGAACATTAGATATTTAAAAACCCATGTCATATTATTAGTTAAATATATTTTGTGCAGAGCATAAAATTTTTATTAGGATGCTTCCAAAGACTATTACAGATGATGAAGTGACTGCAGTTTTTTCCAACTATGGGACTATAAAAGAATTGCAAATTTTGCGAGGATCTCAGCAAACAAGTAAAGGTGTAAATAATTTTCTCGGTTGTAATCTTATTGATTATACTCACCCTATTAATTACAGGGTTAGGGAGTAAATTCCTGTTTGATCCTTATTTTAATTAAATTTGTTAATATTAAAAAAAAAAATTGCATTTGGATGTGATTTTTTGAAGTACAAGACAAGGGATCAAGTTGTGGTTGATCTTGAAGCTGTAAATGGAAAACAGAAAATGAAGGTTTGTTTTTCCTTATTTCCTATTTTGGTTCACTGGGTGAATTTAGTTTGAAATAAACATATATGAGTTTTGGATGGAATTTTCATTATTGCCTTGTACATTAGAGTGGACTTTGCATATGTAACATAGTGTAATATGTTCTCACCAAACTGAGACTAATTGGGTTGCTCAACAGTCAATCTAGTGTAATTATTTCAAACCACTTAGGGTTGGAAGTTATCCCTTCCAACCAGAGAGGGCTCTCTCAAGAAAAGATATGATATTCAATAAAAAATATTTCAAACGAAGATGGCTAACTCTCAGATGTTTTTTTGGATGATTTTTTGCAGGTGAAAGATGTGTGAGGGCTACCATTGGGTATGGAGTCAGCATGAAAACTCAATTACAAACAAGCATAATTCATGGAAGATGAGGTACATGAGCTCATACAAAAATAATTCTGACAACAAACATAATACATAAAGGAAGTTGGAGCATAAGATTTATGAATTCCATGTAATTATGTATGAGTAAGATGAATTCACATTGAAAAGATAAATGATACAAACACATAAGAGCCCAATCAAAATCTCAGGTCTGAACAAATGTCTGCAACTGTGTATTAGATGTGTGAAAGAAAATTACATGGCAGCATATCATCTACCTCCATCAATCCCTCTCTAATTCTAAAACTCTCTCATTTATAGAGTGAGGACTCATACAAATGGTTTTACACCTTGATAGCTTCGAATTCCTACCTTAGAGACCTATTTCAAATAGGATTACATCACTTGGGGACTTCTTAGGGATATTTTCTATTGGTAGATTTTGAATACAAAAGGACTCTTCTTTCATTAAATAGTTCAACAAATCCCTTTAATAACCCTTACCAAATGTAACTAACTAATTTTTTGAGTGTACTGGACTGTTGATGTGTCATTATGCTATGTGGATGTTGAGCTGGACCTCTTCCAAGTCAAATTTTACAATTTTTACACAAATCTGGATAGTGATAATTATGAAAAATATGCCTCAAAGATGAGTGCATAATTTCCAAACCTTGATGGATTTGAAAAATACGATATATTTTTTGTAGATGGGATTGTGTTTAAGAAAAACCTCCTTCATATTTCCAAAATTATTTTTCATCTGGCTAGAAATTGAACTTGAAGTTTACTGTTAAAACAGTCATGTACAAGAAAATTCGTAGCGAACTCAAAAATCCACATTTTGTATGACCTTTGACCTTTCTGACTATTAGAGGGTTTTCCTTGGGTCTAATGAGGTAAACAAATGCCTTCATCCACCTTTGTTCTAAAGTTTTGCATATTCTTTTTCCTCAAAACATTCTACAATGAGTTCGTAGCGAAAACTCAACTTCAAGCCTAGAGCTCGCTACGAACTTGCCTAACTTCACCAGATTTGTAATTTTTTCTCATTATCTCTAAAACACATGCTTTCAACTCTGTAACTAACTTAATATGGTCCCCTAAGACAAAAAATTTCCAAAAAAGGTGTGTCTTACCATCTTTCAAGGGGCAGCAGGGTCATCCATTACAAACATCTTTAAACCCTTTTTCTTCAATTCTGCTTGCACCATCTCCATTGAACCAAACTGACATGCTGTGGTGTCAAAAACCATGATCAGGCGGCAAAATTTCATGTGAGATTTCAGGTCCTTATATTTTGAATTTGAAGATGAGTTGTGTATTGGTGAGGTGGAAAAAATGGTGTGCTGGCAACCATGTCATCCTTTTGCTGAGTGATCTTCATCAAAAAGTGTCTCAATGATACTCCTTAATTATTTTGATGACTCATCTACTATCTAAAATACATTAAATGCTTCAAAAATACCAAAACTTTAGCTTGCTAAAAAAACAAATTTTTTAGGCAAGTTCAAAGTGAATTATGACTATTTTACACTGATTTTGCTACGAACTTTGGTAAAAGTGTCAAATTCACTCTAATGACCATATTTTCTCATGCGTGAGATATTTTTGGCATTTTTATGTGACATTGACACCTATCACCTTAATGATTACCTTTAATACACCCACATATGTACATTTTTAAAAATTAAAAATTTAAAAGACCCTATTCAACCCTAAGTGACTCAACCTAATTAACTTAAGACCAATCAAATCGCTATCATGGATAACAGTGGCTCCAATGGGGATGCTACGCCCCTATGGTGCAGTAAAGAACCAGTAGCTCTAGTTCCTTATTGAAAATAAAAAATTATAACTTTTATGATGTCCTCTCCAAGTCTTTATGGCCTTCACCTCGGACTCAAACTTATTTAAGAGATCATCTGCCAGCAACCAAACTACAATCCAGGCTGAAAACTAAATATGTACGTGCTAAAAATATGCTTGGAATACTTTATCTTATTCACACGCACACCTACCTACCCTATACTGTTGAGAAAATACTAAATCAGATGAAAAAAAAAAATGCCAGTGAAGCCAATCAAGTAGCTGCTAAAATAAAAGAACTACTTGACTATGCACCAAAAAAATTGAAATCGGAAAATATAATGGAAACTGAAAATGGATATGTTTCTCACAGTGAAGACATGGTTGAAAACTCAAACTGAAAAAACTCTCCATATAGTCTACTACATGATCAATAAAGATATGATATTTTTCATTAATATTGTCAAAGTATTGAGCAAAGAAATCCCCATAGTTGAACACTTCACACTTAATTTTCATGTCATCATATATAGTCTCCATCTTGATGTTAAAAGACAATAGCTCATCCGCTTGTTTTGGCTGGAAAAAACTTTCAACAGGCCGCATATGATCTTGAAAATGATAAGACTAAATTTGAGCTTCAACATATTCAATATATTTTTCAAGCTCACGAGCCAATTCATCTTCAAATCTGATCTTATTTTCAAGATTTCCTTTATATCACTTTAAATAAAAAGACAGTGATGAAGAAAAGTTCTCACCAACTTCTACATCAGAGCACCATCCTGTGAACTCTTGAATGGAAAGAGATTCTACTAGAAAATCTGTCTTCTCCATTCATGTTTCCAAGAAAATAAGCCAGAAAACTGAAAATGATTTAATAGATCTAACAGGTAACCTTTCCACCCAGATTTTACACTTTCCTTGGAATGAATAATATAAAAGCCTAATGAATACATATTCTTATTTGACTCTAAGTAGCTCAGTAAATTCACAAAACTTTGATACATGCTCTAAATTCAATCTTAAATCTTATCCATCAAATTTAGGGCCAATACTTAAGATATATGGATCCCTGGACAAAAGGCTTGGAAATCCATAATTTTTTGAAAAGTCCACACATGCATACCTTGAAGAAATTGTATTTTCATCTAAGTCTCTCATTTCCTGGTAGTGTTACCATGAAGCTATGAATTTTTAAATTCTTCAAGCATGGAGTCGCCAAGGTAGAAGTACAACCTTCGAATTGTCTAATCTCTTGCTACCTTCAAGAGCTCAGTTCCTTTTATAAGAATCACCCAGGATGATATGACTTTTAGACTCCAGGTAGACGCACCAAAATGTTATCACCAAACTGAGACTAATTGGGCTACTCAACAGTCAATCCAGTGTAACTATTTCAAACCAATTAGTGTTGGAAGTTAGCCCTTCCAAAAAGAGAGGGCTCTCTCAAGAAAAGATATGATATTCAATAAACAAGCTTTCAAAAGAAGATGGCTAACTCTAAGATGATTTTTTGGATGATTTTTTGCAGGTGAAATATGTGTGAGGGCTACCATTGGGCATGGAGTCAGCATGAAAACTCAATTACAAACAAGCATCATTCATGGAAGCTAAGGCACATGAGATCTTACAAAAATAATTCTGAGAGCAAACATAATACATAAAGGAAGTTGGAGCATAATATTTATGAATTCCAATTAATTACGTATGAGTAAGATGAATTAACATTGAAAATATAAAGGATACAAACACATAAGAGCCCAATCAGAATCTCAGGTCTGAAAAAAAAGTCTGCAACTGTGTATTAGTTGCGTGAAAGAAATTTACATGGTAGCATAGTCATCTACCTCCATCAATCCCTATATAATTCTAAAAATCTCTCATTTATAGGGTGAGGACTCATACAAATGGTTTTTCACCTTGCTAGCTTCAAGTTCCTACCTCATAGACCTATTTGAAATAGTATTACATCACTTGGAGACATCCTAGGGATATTATCTGTTTGGCGAAGTTTGAATACAAAGAGGACTCTTATTTCATTAAATAGTTCAACAATTCCCTTTAATAACCCTTATACAACGCAACCAACCAATTTTTTGAGTGTATTGGACTGTTGATGTGTCATTATACCACGTGGATGTTGAGTCGGTCCTCTTCCAAGTCGAATTTTATAATTTTTACACAAATCTGGTTAGTGAAACTTCTAAAAAATAGACCTCAAAGATGAGTGCATAATTTCCAAACCCTGATAGATTTACAAAAACCGAGAGAGGATTTTGTAGACGGGATTGTGTGGAATAAAAACCTCCTTAAGGTTTCCAAAATTATGTTTCATTTTGTTAGAAATTGAACTTGATGTTGACTGCTAAAACAATCATATACAAGAAATTTCGTAGCGCTCATTTTGTAGCGAACTCCAAAATCCACCTTTTGCATAACCTTTGACCTTTATGACTATTTGAGGGTCTTCCTTGGGTCTAATGAAGTAAACACATGCCTTCATCAACCTTTGTTTTGAATTTTTTGCATAATTTTTTCCTCAAAACATTCTACTATGAGTTTGTAGCGAAAACTCAACTTCAAGCGTGGAGCTCGCTATGAACTTGCCTAACTTCACCAGATTTGTAATTTTTTCTCCTTATCTCCAAAAAAAATTCTTCCAACTCTGTAACTAACTTAACATGGTACCCTAGGATAAAAAAAATGGCCAAAAATGGTGTGTCTTACCATCTTTCAAGGGGCAACAGGGTTATCATTACAAACATCTTTAAACCCTTTTTCTTCAATTTTTCTTGCACCATCTCCATTGAACCAAACTGAAATGTTGAGGTGTCAACAACAATGATTAGGTGGAAAACTGTCATTTTATATTTCAGGTCCTTATATTTCGAATTTGAAGATCAACTGTGTATTGGTGAGGTGGAAAAAATGGTGTGTTGGCAGCCATGTCATCCTTTTGTTGGGTGATCTTCATCAACAGATATCTCAATGATACTCCTCAACTATTTTGATGACTCATATTCTCTCTGAAACACATTAAATACTTCAAAAATACCAAAACTTCAGCTTGCTGTAAAAACATAGAATTTGAGAAATTTAATAGTAAATTCTAATTGTTTTACACTGATTTTGCTACGAAATTTGGTAAAAGTGTCAAATTCGCTCTAATGAACATATTTTCTCATGCATGACATATTTTTGGCATTTTTATTTGACATTGAAACCTATCACCTTAATGATGACCTTTAAGACCCCCACATATGTAAATTTTTTAAAATTAAAAATTGAAAAGACCCTATTAAACCCTAAGTGACTCAACCCAATTAACTTAAGACTAATCAAATTGTTATCATGGATAACATAATCTATGTACACTTCCTTGTAGGGTTCAAGTCTATTGTTGGTTGTAAAATGGGCAGATACTGAAAAGGAAAGACAAGCACGAAGGGCTCAAAAAGCTCAATCCCAACCTCCAAACACACCTAATGCTGACTCTGGACAACATTCTTTGTTTGGTGCAATTCCAATGGGATATATGCTACCATATTCATTCAATGGCTATGGATACTAGGTTGTAGTGTTTAGTCTTCAATTATTGAAAAGCAATTTGTTTATGTATTAATTTTGTGTAATGTTTGCAGTAAGTCCTTTCATTTAACTTTGTAATTTGAAGTTAGATTATTGATGCTAATTTCAAATATTGAAAAAATGATGGAAAAATAGAAACACAAAATTAATTGCATCTGGCCTAATTATACGTATCTGATCTCACCCATGGTTTAAAAAACTAAAGAATTAGTAAACAAATTAGATACTGAAAACACCAGAAAACTTACTGATTATTCTTCCCATATTTTGAGTTGATTAGTGGTACCTTTGGGGTAGCTGAAAGCACATCTACAAAAGATATGCAAATATCACTATGTTTTTCATCTAATAATTGTAATGTCATTCACGCATTGATGGATTAAAACCATGTCCTAATCAACTAGAATGTATGTTTCAGAGTGTTATTTTATTGTATGTGTACTATCCATAGCGTTTACTCTCCATTGATTATTTATATTCATTTTCTACTTTGTATGGCTTGTAGATACCAGAGCCATGGAAAAATGTAAAAATAGGAGCTAAAGCTCAAGCATGACCTGTTCTCTCAACTCTGTCGGCATATGGATTGTGTATGTTTTGGTGGATGTAGAGTTAGCTGAAGTCTAGTCCAGTACGTTTCTCATTCAATTGTAGCAAAAACATGGCCAACAGAAAGGTTAATTAATTTCTTATTAACATTCAGACTTGCTCATATTAGTTGTAGCCTAGAGAAAGTGTCTAGATACCATGTCTCATGTCTGCTTATGCCACTCTATCTTGTCGATCACAAGCATTTCATTCAAATCTAGCTTGATTTTGATGGCATCATACTCATCGACCTTGATTCAAGTTTCACTCTTCTCAACCTTTGGCTATAGCATAGTTGTGTCAAATGTGCCTTTATCATAGTTTATTGAAGTCAACATTCTAACGACTACTTTCCCTTTGTTCCACACTTGGGGATACAATGCTCTTGTTTACTTATTAAACTGCCTTGAAAGCTTGTGACTACTCTCCTTTACTTATTAGACTGCCTTGAAAGCTTGTGAATACCATGAGGAGACTGGAGGCACCACTATCATGGTCTTCTGAATACCTTGAGGAGCCTGGGGCCACCACTTGTGAATACCTTGAGGATCCTGGGGGAACCACTATCGTGGTCATGTATGTGCAACTTGGGTCAAAGCACAATGCAGAATATCCAAAACAAGCTAGCTCTGCATCCACGCTCGAACTCCCCCTCAAGGCAGGGACTAGCTGCCTTGTAACCATCCTTGTTTATTATTTAAACAAACTCTAGAGACTAAAATCAAAGTTCAAGCTTTTGAACATATTCATTGTTTGCTTGGTCATTTACCATTGTCCTTGTCTTAAGTGGAAAATTAAGTTCTTTTGTTTTTATAATCTAAATAATCTAAATAAAATATTCAAAATTTCTTTTTATAAGGATTGAGTTGTTTTTTTAATTAATTATGGTGAATAGGTAATTTGTTGGAATAACACAATCAAACATAGTGTTTTCCACTATAACACCAATAGTATATCTAACAACTCGTAAGCCGATATACCAAGAATTCATGACTTAAAAAGAGTCAAGACTCCATTAGGGTGGGGGAGCCTATTCCTTGAACCTTATCACAACAGACAAAGATGTCCCCCCCATGGGATTTGAAACCTCGTGGAGGGGATAACATCTCATTATGCCAACTACTTAATTGTCCCACAAAAGACTTTGTGGGTGATGTCTCCATGGGATTTGAAACCTAGTGGAAGGGATAACATCCCATTGTGCCAACTACTTAGTTGTCCCACAAAAAGACTTTGTGAGATAAACACCCATAGTAAATTTTAACCAATAACCTTTTCACAAAAAATATCTTAAAAATACACCCATTCACCACCAATCCAAATCTCATAAATTATTACCCCTTATTGACCATTATAAAATTAAATTATTAACCTCTATTAACGATTTCTGCCTTGACCGTTACTTAGAAAATAACCTTCGAAAAAATAAACTCCCATAAGTCGTTGAATTAATAATCTTCCTTTAGTATCGAATTTGAAGCTTAAAGGCAATAGATGATAGTGGAAAATGCCCTCTTTCTCTTTCATTTGAAAGAAAATAAAACTTGCTGAAAACTTCACATAGAATAATTTGTAATTAAATTGTACATCCGAAAGAGGTCAAATTAAGTTTCCTTAAGATTATTTAAAAATAATTTACTAATGCATTTTGATCATATTTATTTCTATATTTATATTAATAAATTATCTCATAAAATATTTTTAATTAAAAAGAAAATGTCAAAATTTATAATGATTAGTTTAAGTTTATTATTAATAATGAATGAAAATTATTTATAATTATATTTTTTTGATTTCCGAGAATTATTTAATATTATAAAAAAAATTCATTTTTATAAGATATAGTTTAATATATACATAATTTTTTAAGTGAAATTTGACAAAATCATTTAACTAAAAAAATGTGATTTTTTGTTCTTTAAAATGTATTTTTGAATGTATAGATAGATTCGGCACCTGAAAAATCTTATGAGGCATTGGATTTATACAAATTAAACAACTTAAACTCAAGTAACAAGTTTTTAAAAATATGTACCAAATTTTGATTAAAATTAACCAAAAATTTTCATCAAAAAATCATTTCATCTATAAATTAAACTACACCTTTTTTAATATCTATTTTTTATATTTTATCAAAATCATTTTTATAATATTTATTTTTTTATATATTTTATGTTTTTTTAATAGTATAATTTAAAGTTTATTTATTTTTATATATATTTTTTGTTAATGTTGTCTAAAGTTTGTTCGAATGAATAGCGTTTTAATAATATTTTAGGACTTTTAATCTATTTGAAAAATACATATTAAATAAAATTATAACTTTATTGAAAATTTTATTATCATATTAAAAATGATATTAAATAATGTGAATAATTTATTAAAAGTAATTAATTTAATTTAATTAATTAGTATATTTATATAAAAAATTGATATCAAATTATATATATATAAAATTTAACATATGGAGAGAAAGATGTACATCCATTCAACCAGAAAACATGTGGTCTCACCTCGTCCAGGTTAGTTGACCAAAATTTGCATTGGGTGACAAAAATACAAAAAAGAAATTAAGGACATCTTCCATAAACGAGAGAGCTAGAGGCACCAAAATACAGACAATACATAAAAAATACCAGAAATCATAATAATCGTTCGACGTAATTGAAGTTGGGTTGTCCGAGGTTGTCCTTGGAGGAGGAGGGGAACGTAAGTTGCACTAGACATGCCCTTCGAAGTGCGCCAACCAAGTCTCCAGTTTTTTCACTTTATCTGCTAGTTGGTTTTGGCTTCGCCAAACCACCACCGTTCGCTCCCTAACCTGGGACTGAAAGTAGTGCATCCTATCTAGTGTAGCCATCGACTAACACTAAAAGTAGTGCATCCTATCTAGTATAGCCATCGACTAACACTAGATACGAGAAGTTGCCAAGAACTAATAAACACCATCCACCAATGCCAAGGAACCTCTAGCGACGCTTCCGCTTTCGCAATGGAAACCACACAGGAGCCCCACACCAGACCACACCAGACCAGAACGAGAACACAAATACCAGTTTCCTTCCCCATCCGGCTCGATATCCATGCACCACCCCTGAACTCCAATACAACGTTGTGGCTCGCATGCTTAAACTTAATTCTGATAATACACCTCATCATATCCATTACGGTGAAGGGACTAAGGAGTTGTCCCCACCTCCAAGCCACTTGTGTTCATTCATGAGACTCATACACCACGTGCTCTAATGTCCTCACCTCATTGAGGAATGCAAATAATTTACTTATTCAAACAATAAAATTAAATTATTTTAATACTAACTCATATATATTGACCATTATTTTTACTATTATTTTTATTAATTTAGTAAATTTTATATTTCAATAAAATTAAATTATTTTAATACTAACTCGTATATTGACCATTATTTCGATTGATTTAGTAAATTTTATATTAATTATATTATTAATAATGTCACACCATTAATATTATGCATTCTGTATAATAACAAGGATGGCTTGCCTTTCCTCATCTTCGGTAAGCATGGAGCTGTTGGATCTTATCTTTTAGATTACTTTTATAACGTAATATATTTTATTCCTCAATATAAAATATGTAACCTATTTAGAAAAATAATCAATTTTAAGAATCTCATTTGTTAAATTTTTTAAATATCTAATCAAATTGATAGCGAGAATCTTTCTCATCTTAAGGAGGAATGAATCAAGAAAGAAGATATCGTAATGATTATTTTATGATTGACATAATCTTTCCAGTGTTTGAGAGGAACAAGACGACACATATCCTAGTGATGTTCATTATTTTATCATTTAATACATTCCTTAAAATAATGATAAATTTATAGATATGGTATATCTTAAAATAACCATTTACATAAATTTAGCTGTATGATAAATACAAAATTGAAAATTATAATGGTATTTAAATAAAATTTAGTCAAATTTAAATGTATAATAAATAAGAAAATGAAATAATTGGAAAAGTGTTT
>Ga0115848_100860_pt1 | contig 12511 bp, 15 predicted proteins | sample InSIn3gowninarea_FD_83862 | JGI IMG/M metagenome (GOLD analysis project Ga0115848, IMG submission 83862) | reverse complement strand
TTGCTTCATATAGTTAGAGAAGCAGTTAAATAATTTGGGTAGTTTCAGAAATCAACAACTATTCCACAATGTATAAAAAGATGAAAATTTACAAAGAAGGGGTTGGAATTTTGGAGAACCTAGAGACTAAGCCTCTATATTCCTGGTATAGTTGTTGATTAATGAAAGAATTAGAAGTTTCCATGAATTGTTGGGTATAATTTTGTAACTTCTCTGACATGTGTCATCTTATGTTTTCTTCTTTCAAGTATAGTAATGAAGCTGCAGGTCTTTATTTTCTTATGTAGATAAAGTTAAAATCCCTTAAAAGAGTGCTCCTATACTTGAAGTTTTCATTTTCCTTTCAAAGTTATAGATAATAGTTTCTGTGTAAGGCAACATATTATCTTTAAATTCTCCAAGGGTCACAGATAATAGTTTCTGTGTCAAGCAACATATTGTCTATGATTCAGTTCTCATTTTTATAATTCTTCTAAGTGATAGGTGGTAGGTTTCGTGTTAAGCAACATATTATCTTAAATTTCTCCTTCAAGATTTCTTCATTCATCATTTATATTTAGTAACAAATGGCATTCTGAGATTTTCTGGTCACATATGTATTAAGGGTTAAAGACCAAGTTTTCCAGGTCCTTCATTGGAGAATACAAAAAAAAATAAAGTGACAAATAAGTGACAATAATTACAAACATTAATGTCTTAAGAAAAATTTCTCCACAGCCAGGAAATTGATTTCTTAAGGTACAACATTAATTGGTGCCGCTACTAGGGAGAGAAGAAAAGAACACTTTTCCCTGGGTTTTCACTATTTTCCTCTGGTTGTTCAATGAGGAGGAAATATTTGGTTGTTTTGAATCAAAGAAATAACCCTGGCTTCAAGAAGACCCCATACAAGATTAGACACCTCACAATAGAAGGTTCAAGCTCTTTCAGATCCTAAAAGGTTAGTTCTAGGAGGGTTGGAAAGTATAAGATCCCAATTACACCAATTCCTACATTGTCTACATCAGGAAGCAACTTATCCAAACATTCATCTGATAAACAATCATATTTTTCATCATATTCATTTCAGGAACCTAACTATCAAGAGCAATATTTAGAGTCTGTTACTTTTCATTTACCTGCTATAATTATTCAACTTGAACCAATAACCACACTAGCACCTCCGCACACTCCATTTACTTCTATGTCAGGTTCTGCATTTGTTGGTAATCAAGGTTCAATAAACATGGTAGTACCTACATTATTGATGAATAGGTATGAACCTCTTTAATTTCCGTAGCCGTTAAATCAAATGTCACAAGAATACCTCAAGATTCTTCCTCTTTTTACAGGGGAAGATGAACAAACTGCAAGGAATCATGTGTCAGTATTTTTCAATTTTGCAAAAAACAAAAATGTTGAACATGTAGATGTTGTTCTAAGACTTTTTGTTCAGTCCTTGGATGGAGAAGCAAGGAAGTGGTTTAAAGGGCTTCCCAATAATTCTATTCATTCTTGGGAAGAGATGGACCATTTATTCATTCAGAAATGGGGAGAAAAAAGAGATCATGGGTATTCATTAACATAGTTTAATGCCATAAAGAAAAAGTCTTATGAAACTGTGGTTGAATTTGTTAGAAGATTTAACAAATTGTACAATAGTCTTCTAGTGGAGATTAAGCCTCCTCCTGCCGGTGCAAAAATAAAATTTGCAGGGGATTTTGAATCAAATTTTGGATTCAAATTAAGGGAAAGAAGATCTCCAACCCTTGATCAAATCCAAATAGTTGCATTAGAGATATAAGCAAATATGGTGGCTGCAGGAAAATCACTAGAGACAAAACCTATCCAAGACAAGGGAAAGGAAAAGATGGAATCCTATCAAAGTCAAGCATTGGAGGATATGTGTAATGTAATTAAAACTTTGTCAGATAAGTTAAATAAATTAGAGTTAGAAAATAAGAATTTTCAGAAGCAATGTTATGCTCTTAACCTGCAAAATGATCCCCAAATACAGAATATGCGAAGAAAAGATACCCAGAACACAGAATAGCAATGATTTTATTAGTCAGAGAGTAATGTTCACTTGCCTCTTCGAGGGGGCAACCTCCAATAGAGCAGAGCTCGATTACAAAATAAGACACGATGCTCCTCGCAGGGAGTATCTATCCTTTATATATGACTCATACATGTAATACCACGAACCAATACCGTGGGTTTTATTAATACCATCTATATAATACTACGACCCATTTGCAACTAACTGTGGTCCTGTCATTAATTGCGGGTTAACCACTTACAAATATTAATATGGGCTTTATTGACTCTTGACTATGACGTGATCCCATGACATAAATAAGGGGGTTAGGGTGGGACCCTAACATGCCCTCCCCCTTAAGACTAGCCTTGTCCTCAAGGCTGAAGCTGCGGAAACTGCTGAATAATAGTGGCTGGTTCCCAAGTTGCATCTTCCGGAGAGGTGTCTTTCCATTTGATGAGGATTTCCTTAATCATGCGGCTGCGTAGGTGCTTGTCTTGTGTGTCTAAGACCTGTTCGGGCTGAAGCCAGATTGACCCTTCTTTGTCCAATTCAGGTAGACTGGTTTGAACTCAGAAATTGTTCCCAATCACTTTCTTGAGGCACGATACATGGAAAACTGGATGGATTTTTGCAGTAGGTGGCAAAGGCAACTTGTAAGCCACTTCTCCAATGCGCTGAAGTACTTGGTATGGTCCATAGAATTTTGGAGATAGCTTCTGACAACCCTTGTCTTTGAGTGATGTTTTCTTATATGGTTGCAACCTCAAAAAGACCTGATCCCCTTCTTGAAATTGGTGCTCTAAGCGATGCTGGTCGACTTGTTGCTTCATGCGGTTCTGAGCTTGATGAAGATTCTCTCTAAGATGGGCGAGCATGGTTGCCCGATGTTGTAGGAGTTGATCCACTGCTTGTACTTTTGAGCACCCCTTGAGATAAGAAGTAGGGGAAGGTAGAAGTTGACCATATACTGGTTCATAGGGAGTCATTTTGGTGGTGGCATGATAGTTGGTGTTATACCACCATTCAGCCAGAGGTAACCACTGTACCCAAAGGTATTGCTTTTCTGAAGTGAAACACTTGAGGTAGGTTTCTAGACATTTGTTGACGGCTTCGGTTTGACCATCAGTTTATGGATGATAGGAAGTATTGAGTTTTAGTTGAGTGCCTTGTATCCTGAAGAGTTCCTGCCAAAAATTACTGGTGAAGATCGGGTCGCGATCGGACACAATAGAAGTGGGCATGCCATGCAATTTGAAAATCTGATCCATGAAAGATTGAGCAACCAAAGTTGGTGTAAACGGGTGGGGTAGGGCACAAAAATGAGCATACTTCGACAGTTGGTCCACAACCACCATGATGACTGACTTGTTCCCTGACTTTGGAAGACCTGTAATGAAATCCATAGAAACCTCCGTCCAAATTGATGTCGGAATGGGAAATGGTTGTAATGTGCCTGGTGTGTTAACGGTTTCCCCTTTGTGGTGTTGATAGACATCGCATTCCGCTACGAAAGTAAGGATGTCCTTTTTCATGCCTGTCCAAAAAAATGATCTTCTGGTGCAAGCATATGTCTTCTGAAAGCCCGAATGTCCTGCAATGGGAGATGAGTGCAATTCTTCCAAAATGCGACTTTTGAGGGTGGATGTTGGTGATAACTCTGTCCCTGAAGCGAAGAATATCATCCTGCCACGAGTAGCCCTTGGTGGAATTTGGATTTACCTGAAATTGAGAAATGAGTTGGGATAGCCCGGGGTGTGAAAACCATTCCCTGCGAGCCTCTTCAATCCATTCTAGAATGGGGAGGGAAATTGCTAGCAGAGTGCTTTGTTCCTCAAATTGGCGAGATAATGCATCTGCTACAATATTGTCTTTCCCTTTCTTGTAAATGATCTCATAATCATATCCTAGCATTTTGGCGAGCCATTTATTTTGTTGTGGGGAGGATAGGCGTTGCTCCAAAAAATATTTAAGACTGTGATGATCTGTGCGGATTTGGAAACATCGCCCCAATAAGTAAGGTTGCCAGGTATCGACTGCATGTAAGATGGCCATCATTTCCTTTTCGTAGGTAGATTGGCCCAGATTCCTCCCACTTAGTTGTTGGCTTGTGAAGGACAAAGGTTGCCCTTCTTGCATTAAGACCGCCCCAATACCTATCCCTAAAGCATCACATTCAATGACAAAAGATTTGGTGAAGTCAGGTAGTGCTAAGACTGGAGTGGAACACAGAGCATTTTTGAGAGCTGTAAATGCCTGTTGTGCTTCCTCATTCCAGAAGAATGAATTTTTATTTAGGAGTTGAGTGAGGGGCTTCGCTATGCGACCATAGTTGTGGAAAAATTTACTATAATAGCCTGTGAGACCCAAAAATCCTCTCAAGCTCTTCAAGGTCTTAGGTTGAGGCCATTCTTGCATTGCCTAGATATTTTTGGGGTCCACCTTGACACCTTCACGCCCCACAATGTGGCCCAAATACTCAACTTCTTCCATGCCAAACGAACACTTGGACATCTTGACAAATAATTTATGCTTGCGGAGCAATTGCAAGAGTAGATCTACATGCTGAAGATGTGCAGCCCAAGTGCCACTATAGATGAGGATGTCATCGAAGAAGACAAGGACAAATTTCCTGAGATATGGTTTGAGAATGTGGTTCATAAGGCTATGAAAAGTAGAGGGGGCATTACAAAGACCAAATGGCATGACCAGGAACTCATAATGGCCTTGATGAGTTCTGAAAGCAGTCTTGGGAATGTCGACTTCCTTCATGCGAATTTGGTGGTAGCCTGAGCGAAGATCTAGCTTAGTGAAGAATTGAGCCCCATTGAGTTCATCCAACAAATCGTCAACCACCGGGATGGGAAATTTATCTTTGACTGTCAACTTATTAAGGGCCCTGAAGTCGGGACACATCCACCACTCCCCATCTTTCCTGAGCACCATGACCACTGGGGATGAATAAGGACTAATGTTGGGACGAATGACACTTGCTTCCAAAAGTTCCTTGATTATTTTTTATATTTCATTCTTTGGGTGAACAAATATCTGTATGGGTGCACATTTGGGGGTTGGGCCCCTGGAACCAAGGTGATGCTATGATAATGTTCCCCTTGCGAGGGTGGAAGCTCATGAGGCTTGTCAAAGACCGACAGATGGTTATTTAAAATCTGTTGCATCTCAGGATGAATTGGCAAAGACTTGGTTTCGACTACCTGGATGGAATTAAATTAAGCTACCACTCCATGATTGCCCTTTTTTAACAAATTTTCCATCCTATGTGAGCTGATGATAGAGGGGGCTCCTGCTTGAAGTCCACAGAGGGTATGTATGTAGTTGTTCCGCTTAAAAATCATATATAACTCCTGGAAATCCATTGCGATTGGCCCAAGAGTGCGGAGCCATTCAGCGACGAGGACAATGTCGCAACCCCCCATGTGTATGGAAAATGTGTGGGTTTTCAACTGATAATATCCCATTTGAAGTTTGACATTTTCATAGCGGCCTTCACATTTCATTGTTCGCCCATCCGCAATTTGGACTTGGAATACTGCAGAATTAGGACGATGAGCTGAGCACATTTCATTTCCTGATCAATACTGCAGTCGTCAAATCCTCAAAATGTCATTGCGGCCAAAATTCCTGCGAAAATTATACCTCGGTATAGGAACCCTTCACAACAACTCCGATCTGGTGGATTTGAGATATCTGAGTGGCGGATCGGATAGCTCTGGGCGGCGGAACAGACTGCTACTACGGATCTGCTAGATCTAATAGATCGGAATGACTGACCTGTGAACTCGAGACTGCGGGACTGATGTTTGCTGCTGCTTCACCCCTTTGCACAAGCGGATCTGGAATAGATGATGTGTGATCCCTCGATAGAAAAGGGAACTATGGTCTTGAGGAGTGTCAGGTGCTACAAATCGCAATATACATAAGGGTCGGCAGTAGTACTCGGCCCAATGTTTCAGGGCTCTAACTAAGGAGGATCGATCGTACCCTTAGCCGTACAACCCGACTACCCTATAGTACGGGCGAGTAATCTCTCCGAGTGCTATTCTCAGTGTACTGTAGCCACAAGACGACTGAAGGTTTATCTATGGAGAGGTTTCAAGGGAGCCTACGGGGCTTCTGATATACCCAGAGGGTACGTGGAAGACAGTTCATGCGTGGTTCTGTCTAATGCGCTACTACTCGAAGGGGTACCCACAGGGGTTATAAGGGAGTCCAACACATGTGACCACCTCTTGTATTTCCTGTGCGCATGCCTCCCCAAATCCGCAGGTTTATGCGCTCAACGATAGATCCCGTGGTTTAAAGACGCCGGAACACGTCTCTAGCAATTTTTTTTTTTGCTAAGAATTGGAGATCCCACCGGCCCTAGAAAGTGCTCTGATACCACTTGTTATGCTCTTAACCTGCAAAATGATACCCAAATACAGAATATGTGAAGAAAAGATACCCAGAACACAGAATAACAATGATTTTATTAGTCAGAGAGTAATGTTCACTTGCCTCTTTGAGGGGGCAACCTCCAATAGAGCAGAGCTCGATTACAAAATAAGACACGATGCTCCTCGCAGGGAGTCTCTATCCTTTATATATGACTCATACATGCAATACCATGAATCAATACCGTGGGTTTTATTAATACCATCTATCTAATACTACAGCCCATTTGCAACTAACTGTGGTCCCGTCATTAATTGCGGGTTAACCACTTACAAATATTAATATGGGCTTTATTGACTCTTGACTATGACGTGATCCAATAACATAAATAAGGGGGTTAGGGTGGGACCCTAACAAGCAAACACAATATAATAAGAACTTTAATCCCCAATACAGAAGACAACCTTTGCAAATCTTGTAGAAGGAAAGAAAAGATCAAAATCAGATTCAAGCACCATTATATATAGGAGTAGATCTTGGTGAAGAATAGGAGAAACCTGAAGATCAAATTTCTACATTATATGCAGTAGATGAAGATGAACTTGGTATAGAAGAAGAAGACTATGAATATGATGAAATATATGCCATTCATGATGAAAATAAAATTGATGAATATTGGAAGCAATTATTTGATTTTATGTAGGCTGAACTACATAAGAAATATGACTTGAGATTGAGGAAAAGATCAAGAAATCAAGAAAATGAAAGTGAGCAGCAAGTTTCAAATTCCTCACCAAAGGCGACTCCACAAGAATCTCAGCCTGCAAAACAAGTGAATAAAGGAAAGAAACAACAGAAGACAAATGGTAAGAGACAGATACTTCAAGGTGAGTCTTCTCAAGATCAAACTGAAAAAATTCCTTTGGAGAAACGTATTTCAATTCCTCAAGTAATTCCCGTCATGAAGAAAGGTGAAAATGAGAACGAAAGGACTGCAAAATAGGGTCACTTGTTTAGTCTTACCAAGGTGTTGGAAAAGGTAAGAATTCAATTTCCCCTTACAGAATTGGCAAAAACACCTATTTATAAAAAGGAAATTGTTGAGTTTATTAATTTAAAATAAAATGAGAGTATAAATGACACTGTAAATCTGCAAGAAGATAAACCAGTAGTGGTTTTTGGTCCACATATAGAGGAAGTAGATTATTAAATACCTCCTTTTTATATTTCCTTATTGGTCCATGATTTCCTCCTACATAATTGTATGTTTGATTCGAGAGCTTCACATAATCTTATGCCTTTGCCAATGATGAAGCAACTAAATCTACAAGTTACCAAACCTTATAGGGACTTGCATTCTTTTGATTCGAACAATTTCAAGTGTTTGGGGGTTATTAACGATATGGAAGTGTCACTAGCCCAAATTCCAGCTAGAAGCTTGGTCATGGATGTAGTCGTAGCAGATATCCCTGCTAGATTTGGAATGCTTCTATCTATCTCATGGGGGGCTAAATTGGGTGGTGTTTTGAAACTAGATTTTACATATGCTGTTATACCGATTTTTGGTGGGGGAGAGAGGAGATTGTACAAAGAAACTAGATTTGTAAAAACAATTACAAAAAATGTAGCAAGTAATTCACCTGTATATAGCTAGGAGAAGGATGATTTTGCTTGTTTCACACTACATGATAATGCAGAGTTGGCTGAGGATAATTAGAATCATCTTGCTTCAGCCAATGTAATTACAAAGATGCAAACTAAAGGAGTGTGGAAATTCTTCTTTGATGTAGCTTATTCCAAGGAAGGAATGGGTGTTGGTTTTCTTTTAATTGCACCTGGAGGTAATATGTTCCATTTTTATTTCAAATTAGAGTTTGAGGCAACAAATAATGTGGCAGAATATGAATCCTTGATTATTTCTCTACAAATAGCTAAACAGATGGGAGTTAAGTCAATTTCTGCTTTTGGAGATTCATAGCTGATTATTAAGCAAATAAAAGATCAATTCCAAACAAAGCACCCTAGACTTAGGGCATACAGAAATGAGGTATGGGATTTGATTAAGAATTTTTTTTAAGCTTTTAACATCAATTTATCCCAAGAGATGAGAATAAATTAGCAGATTCATTGGCTATAGCTGCTAGTACTTTCAAGCCTCCTATTAATCCAAGACTAAGATATGAGGTAGAAATGAGGCACAAACCCTATGTTCCTGATAATGTTAAAAATTGGCAAGTTTTTGAAGATGATCAGCAGATTAAAGAGTTTTTGACTATGGTTGAAGAGTTTGAGGGCACATAAATTGATCAGGATGAACAAGAGACAACAAAAATTGCAGAAGTCAGTGGTTTAAAAGATTCAATAGCAAATCAGAAGATCTTTCAATTGAAAGATAATATTTTACCAAAGGGACTTGTTCCTCTTGAAAGGATTTTTAATTCCAATGATGTGGCTGTTGACTCAGGGAAAATTTCACAAGATGAACATATCCAAGATCACAACATTGGCACTCAGGAGAAACCCAGGTTAGTAAAATTGTACGGTGGAGTTTCACCTAATTTTCAAGAGAGATATATTAACTTTTCAAGAATTATGTTGATGTCGTTGCATGGTCCTATGAAGATCTCAAAACCTATGATGTAAATATTATTCAACACAAGATTCCCTTGAAGGAGGGAATTGAACCCTTCAAACAGAAGCTTAGATAGATAAATCCTTTGCTTCTACCATCAATTGAAAAGGAGGTAAAAAAATTGCTTGATTCCAAAATAATAGTTCCGCACAGGTATTCTGATTGGGTGGCTAATTTAGTGCTTGTGGGAAAGAAAAATGGAGAAATAAGGTTATGCGTGGACTTCAGAAATCTCAATAGGGCTTCTTTGAAAGATAACTATCCATTGCCTAAAATGGATCACATATTGCAAAAGGTGAAGGGATATTTTAGAATGTCAATGCTAGATGGATTTTCTAGGTATAACCAAGTGGCCATGAATAAGAAGGATAAAAAAAAGATGGCATTCACAACTCCTTGGGGAACCTTCATGTATGCTAGAATTCCTTTTGGATTGATGAACATAGGTGCTACAGTTCAGAGGGCTATGGACATTGCTTTTGTCGGAGATAAATTTGTAATAATATATTTGGATGATATTACTATTTTCTCAAAGTCTGATGAAGAACATTTGGATCATTTGAAAAATACTTTTGATAAATGTAGAAGATTTGGGCTTTCCTTGAATCCCAAGAAATCCATTTTTTCTCTGGAAGAAGGAAAATTATTGGGGCACATTGTTTCCAGAGATGGAGTAAAGATAGATACAGCCAGAGTACAAGCCGTGCAAAAAATACCACTGCCTAGAAGTAAAAAGGATATCCAATTTTTTTTGGGAAAGATTAACTTTCTAAGGCGATTTGTGTCCAACTATGTAGAAATTGTAAAAGAAATCACTGATATGTTGAAGAAGGAGAATGAAGTGTGTTGGACCAAGGAATCTAAAAAATCATTTTCTAGGATTAAAGAGGCATTTAAGGCAACTCGAGTCCTAATCAGCCCTGGTTATCAAAATCCTTTCCAAGTTTTTTCATTTGTGTCCTGAAATTCAATAGCTACTGCCTTATTGCAGAAAAATGATGAAGAGAAAGAACAGCCAGTTGCATTCTTCAACAAGATTCTCAGGGATTCTGAGCTTAAATATAATATTATGGAGAAACAAGTATATGATTTGGTAAAAGCCATAAAATATTTTATAACTTATGTGTTGCATTCACAAATCATTGCTTACGTGCCAAATTTTGCAGTAAAATATTTATTAGTACAGGCTGACGTAGAAGGCAAAAGAGGAAAATGGATAACCAAGATCCACGAATATGACTTCGACATAAAACCCAAAAAGTTGGTGAAAGGGAAAGGATTGGAAAAAATGTTAACGGAATCAAACTTTCAAGCATTGGGAATCAACTTGTTGACACCTGTTAATGAAGGAGCAGCTGAAGAAAATGAAGGAAAGCAAGGCCCAGGTATGAAGATCAGGTATAAGTTTTTGTGTTTAGAATGGTATAAGCATCTAATTCATTATTTGTTCTTTCTTTGCTGCCCCCAATCTCTAGATAGAACAAAGTGAAGAGCACTAAAGATAAAAGCGTAACCATATATGATTGTGGAAGGAAGTTTATACTGGAAGGATCCTATTGGAATTTTATTACTATGTTCAACAGAGGAAGAGTTTACAGGAAAAATCAAAGATTATCATGAGGGCTTATGTGGAGGACATTATAGTTGGAAGATGACTGCACATAAAATTCTTCAGGAAAGATTTTATTGGCCTACTTTATTTTGTGATACATATAAGTTTGTTAGAATTTGTTATAAGTGTTAGCTTTTCACTGAGAAAAAGAGATTGACTCCTTTCCCTTTGATTTTAGTTTTCATAGAGGAACCATTCAAACAATGGGGATTGGATTTTGTCGAAGAGATCAATCCACCTTCAAGTGGACAACACAAGTGGGTTCTCACAACAACTAAATACTTCACCAAATGGGTAGAGGCAATCCCTACCAAGAAAGAAACTAATTAGATAGTAATGAGGTTCCTGGAGGTGGATATTTTCAGCAGATTTGGACGCCCCATCAAAATTATAACAAAAAATGCTCAGGTCTTCAATTCAAGTAATTTTATTACTTTTTGTCACAAGTATAACGTTCTTTTGTCCCATTCAACAACTTACCATCTACAGGGAAATGGATTAGCTTAATCTACTAACAAAACTTTAATGAAGATCCTTAAGAAAACCATTGCAGAAAATCAAAGAGACTGGGATTCTAAGTTAAAGTTTACTCTATGGGCTGCTAGAGTAACTACGAGAAGATCTACAGGAAATTCACATTTTGAATTAGTATATGGGACTCAGGCTCTGTTTCCAAGTCAACTTGTGAAGCCGATGATTGCAATGATCCAGGAGGTGAATGAAGAACCAAATGCTTTGATAAGAAGAATGAAAAAAGTGGTGGAGCTAAGCGAGAACAAGGACAAGGTAAGAGACAACTTGATTATGTATCAATCCAAGATGAAAAGCATTTTTGACAGAAAATCCAAGGAAATTGACTTTAAAGTTGCAGATGTAGTGTTAAGATGGGATACTAGGAGAGAAGATAAGGGTAAGCATGGGAAGTTTGATCCTCTCTGGTATGGCCGTTTTAGAATTGTTGAAGCAAGATCCAATAACACTTTCATTCTTGAGAATCTTGATGGTGAAACTCTACAGTTGCCTGTCAATGGGAAGTACCTGAAGCATTACTTCCAGTTCTGAGGAATAATAGTCTTTCATTGTAAATACCAGAGTGAAATCAGTGTACAAATTCCATAGAATTTAAATTTATGCAAAGAAATATATGACTCCATGCTCGAGGTGAAGGTACTAATTTGTGGTTCCTAGTGTTTCTGTGGCTAAAGAAATATCCCCAGGTGGAGCCATATGTTGTAACATGCATCTTCATTGTTTATAATTTTCATTTTTCATTTAAAAATCACTGAAAAGTAGATAAGGCACAAAAGAGGTGATGCAATAATTTCATATTGAAGCATATTGAAATAAAAGGGGCGATGCAATAATTTCACATTGAAATAAAAAGAAAACAAGTATAAAAGAGTTGGCCATAGTTCAACGATGCAATTAAATTGCAATCCCAAATCACAGCAGAAGCGGTTATACTAGTCCCCATGGGTCCCCTTATTACATTATGCTTAAAAGTCCGGCAGGTCCGATGTATCATAGAGCGCCTTATGCATATATATTGCGTTCTGTAAATTGCGATTTGCGATGACGGACCTGAAACATTATATGTGGTGTTTTATAATTCTGGCGGGTCCACAGTTATATATATGTATATGGTTCTGCCAATTGTGATGTGCGACGTGCTGTACTTGATATTATTTATGCCATGTTTTATAACTCCGACGCGTCTGTCATACTGCGTTTTGTTAAGGATTGGGTCAATACAACAATTGAAAGCGCCGATTGCAATTTGCGATGGCGGACCTGAAAATATTTGCATTATGTTTAATACTCTCGGTGGGTCTGCCTCATAATGCCTCACGTATAT
>Ga0115848_100859_pt1 | contig 12516 bp, 11 predicted proteins | sample InSIn3gowninarea_FD_83862 | JGI IMG/M metagenome (GOLD analysis project Ga0115848, IMG submission 83862) | reverse complement strand
TACATCTTTGTATGCCTATAAAAAATCCAATTTTTATGTATGTTTCTTAGTACACCCCTCTAGGGATCCCTTGACTTGTATGCTCTGCTTGGTCCTCGACTGTCTCGTGTAAGAACTGAGGCATGTTGGGTTTGGGTGTTCTATTATATGAACGTGGATGGCTTTGTATGGTAGTGCGAGCATGACCGCCCTCTACACTGTTAGACCCTTTGCCATTTACATGATCCTTTTCAATGGAAGTCCCCTTGTCTGTTATTGCTTTCATCAATCCCACCATCTCCTTCTGGCCCTTGGTCAAATCATTCAATGAATTGAGAAAACTCTTAAATGCTTAAGTCTCCTTATCCCCCATGTCTGGCTTTTCTCTCTCAAGTGACTCTTCCACCCCATTTCCCTTACTACGAGTTTCTTCTTCTAGTTATGGAATCTCTTCTTCCTCTTGAATGGGAGTGGGCTCTCTTGTTTTGTAATGTATTTTTTAAGTGACATAAGGATGATTTTCACCACTCATTAAATAAATGATAATTTTCCCTTAAAGCTCACAACTATCTAGGAACATGCTTTAATACCATTGTAAGATTCCTTCCCCAAAATATGTTGAAAAACCCACAAATTATTTGAATTTATATGGTTTGGTTCACTGAGGTAATTTCACAAACAGTTTGATGACAATGTACTGTAGGTGATTCTTTGACAATTTAAAACCAAAAATGACACCAACAAATCCAAACATACATAATAGGAATATTTAATAAATATTTATATCATTTTTACATTAAAACCAAAGGCTCACATAGCACTAGAAATAGTTACTTTGATAATGACAAGAGAGTTGGTATAGAAAATACCAGTGAGTAGTAAAATAGGTGATGGTTGTAGATGAATATTTTATGATCAAAGAACCTATGACAATACAATAACTCTCCAATCTATCTATCTATATATATATATTCAACTTCGGGATGTAGAAATATACAAAGGAATATCACAAATAATCAACAGTCACATGTTAAACAACAATGAGAAATTTGTGGCCCTCTTAACAAAGATACATTTCAATTTCAGATGCCTAGATTGCTCCCAACAAAGATCACATAGATCCAACACCTCGTTTCCATAAATAAATAACCCCAAAATAACGAATACATTTCCCTTTGAGATTGATATAGTCTATGCGTAGTTTTTTTTTATTATTGTTAATACTATGCTACTTTATTATGTACACTAATAGGAAAATAGTTACAGTCAAGAGTTCATGTTGCCAGAGGCTGAGGATGGCACTCTGGACTGACAGAGATCAAAATAACCACCCATGCAGGGGCGACCCCACTAAGACTGAACACCCACGCCGAAGCGACACCACTGAGACTAAACACCCACGCAGGGGCGCCATCACTGAGACTGACCACCCACGCAGGGGTTTTGAACCATTGAGGACTAGTGAGAGCAAAATTAGTCAACCCGCGCAGGGGCGAATAAGAGAAAAAGAAGACCTTCATCCTGTTCCCTCGCAGGGGGGTATACCGACATTGAACTATATGACTTTCGAACCAAACAAAGACACACTAAACACACATTAAGCCATTGTAGTGAAAGTAGCTATTCAAAGAAAAACCTGAGCATTATCTGAGGGTGAGCGCCTGATCGAGCAGGCGATTATTCGTCCGACTCTTCTTCATAGATCCAGCACATGCCTTCCGGAGGAGGGCCCCAATCGACCTTGGCCTTACCTGAAGAAGACATTGGTTGAGTTGGTGGTGGGACGACGTCCGGCTTTGGGCGTCCCTCTGACTGTCCCTCAGCATCCCTGGAACTCTCAGCCTAATGAACTTGTGTGCGGGGTTGCTCCCCGATCTCCTCATTCGATTCCTCCAGAAATAGGACCGAGACATGAGCTTTAATATTTGAGTTGCCCTGGGCGCTGCTGAAGGAGAATATCGCGGTTCCAAACGCAGGTAGCGGGGCAGAGCCCGAATCATGCTTATTAGAATCCATAAACTGGCTCGACTGGATGGGATTAGCCTCAGCGACTTGATGGCATAGACAACGGCAGCAGCGTGAGGGTGGGCTTGCGACTGAGGGATGTGAAGTTCCACCTCTGCTAGAGCCTCGACGGCCGATGAGACGCTGTCTGAGCTTGACCATGTTTTCCCTGAAAGCAGGTAAGCGTAACAGAGCTGGGGAAGAGGAGATGGATGGTTTGAAATCACCGTCACCCGCCTTTGCAGCCCTGAAACCACCCTCAAATGCCGAAGGGGACTCTTGAACCTGAGCTTTGAGCTCCGACGACCAAAATCCCACTTCCAAAATTCGAACTCGACCCAATGCAAAACATTCCACATTCTTGCCATTTTTATTCTTCCCTGCTCTTTCTCAATCCTTATATGCCATAACTGCACCCTTAGAATGTAATCGAAGCCCGGACAAGGCAATGAATTACCGTCCCTTTGCTCATCTGCACTCACGCTTGCAGTCCAGGGCGACGGAGCGCAGTTAATGCTCGTCTCATGCTTGGGGCCGCCCATGGTGACCAGGTGGCGTCCCATTCTCCTCGGTCGTGTCACCCGCATCTGGGGTAGTCTATGCGTAGTTATCCCTTCATTGGAGTTGACAATAATGAATCATACAACGTGTAAGAAGGGAGATACAAACCCCTTTTCTACTCTCTTTGGTCAATGAAACTCATCTCTAGACTTCAATGATATGTAAAGGTTTCCTTGAGTTGCAATTAAACTCATCCCTCATGCATTTGTGTCACGAATAAAAGAAGAGGGATGCGTCCAACAATTTCTATGAAGGGAACTCAATGCACTAAGTAAGAACTCAACCTCTGCTTAACTAGAAATTTGACACAATTTATGGTAGTGCCTGGCTCTCTTTTTAATGGAAAAATAGACCCCAAATTGGCTTGGAAACTTGATGCCCTCATGGGTATTTCTCAACTTGTCAAAATGAGATAGAAAACATTATATGAGAAGCTAAAATCAACTAATAAGACCTCTTTACTTTAATACCTTACACATATCATCTTCTGCCTTGAATCCCAATGGTGAAATCTGAGTGATTTCTCTCTTTGAACCAAATAGGGTGTCTAGTTTCAACACCTAAGCTAGCTATGGCAACTAGGGTTTCTCAAACACTAAGTTTCTCCCCCAAAACTCTTCAAGTGTTATTTTCTCAAAATGCAAGTGTCAGAATGAGGAGAAACTCCTCACTTTTATTTTTTTATAATTTAGTGGCCACTTTTGCCCCCATTTTACCCTTTTAATATTTTATTATGTCACCTTAGGAGACTTTCACTTTATAAAATTAAAGTGATTTTTCCTTAGCCTATGATATGTTCTATTTTATCCCCTTAGGCAATTATAAATTTTTTCCTAGGTGAATCATGTTCTCTTATGAGCCCACGAGGCTTTGGCTTAATGGTGAATGGGTGCACTATTAAGGCATTCCTTGCAATAGGTCACTCGTTCAAATCCCCTGTCGGTGCTTACCTACCAAAAAAAAATCATGTTCTCTTATTAAAAGTTTTCCCACCTTAGACTACAAGAACTTATTAGGCTAGTGAAACCCATCTTATTTCTCCTAAGAGGCCAAAGACATTACATACACACATGGGCAACTCATCTTGGCTCATCAACTTAATAAAACTTGTACATATTTACACAAAATTCATCCCAGGGGTGTTAAATAAACATGATTAAATGAATGTAAAATTTTAACATTGAGCAAGATGCCAAATTAATCTATAAGATCCTTTACTTGCGAGATAGACAAAGAATCCCTTGTTAATAACAATGTCTATTTAATCCCTAAAGATGTACATACCTCACACTGAAATTTAATATATAATTTTGAAAAAGAAACACACATTTTAATAATAACCACATGATATTTAAATCTTATAATAATCGTAATTTGTCACTTATACACTGAATCCACCTTTAATTTCACCACTATATAATTCACATAAATAACCATAACAATGTACACTAAATTTAATATATACTTTTGAAAAAGAAATACACATTTTTATAAAAACCACATGATATTTAAATCTTATCATAGTCATAATTTGTCACTTATACACTGAATCCACCTTTAATTCCACCACTATGTAATTCACATAAATAACCATAACAATGTGAAGAAAAATATGATGAAACTACACGATAATCAATTAAAACCTACTAACATGGAACTAGCCATATACATAGCAACATTTATAATAATTGATTGAATTAATCCGATGGGCTAGTTTTTAAAATTAATCTATCTCTCTCACAAACACAAATGTATGTATGTGTGCATGTGCACATGTATACACTCACAAGTAGTCTAAACACAAAATGAACAAGCCCTTTTTAAGTTGCTCAAAATAACAAGACAGAAAATTGATGATTTTGCCCCGAAATTTGGCATGAATCATTTTGCATTTCATGGATGATCTGAATTAGATCATTATATTGTTTTCAATCCATCTCGATGCATTTGGAGTGGAAAAAGTGGAGGAATCAGCGCACAAGACCGCTTTTACCAGCGAGACCTAGTTTGGCAAAACGAGGTATGAAACCTTTCGAGAGTGTTTTCAGGCATTAAACGATGTTTTTTGGGGGTCAAAATCTGATACTCTAGCACCACACCATTTCATGATATTCTACACATAGAGACCTTTCCAACGACACAAGAAGTGCATCAATCGAAGTTCATATGCAAAAGTTATGCCACTCAAAATTTGACCTTCCTCTTTTCACACATATAGTTTGGAAGGATGCCACGTTAGCCCCCATTAATCATGGAAAAGGGGCTAGCCATTTGTTTGTGATGTAAAATACTCTAAAAGAGCCTATTTTGTAACTTTAGTTAAGAGTTGATGTAGTCAAACTTAACCACTATTAGGCTATTGGGTTGTGTTATAGTAGGGCCACTAGGAGGAAGAGGCATTCCATTCTTTTGAGAGAATTTTGTTCCATAACTAAGAAAAGTTAGCCAGGAGAGATAGGAGGTAGAGCACACACAGAGGATTTGTGCACTATAACAGCCCACGGGCCACAAGGATTACTTATTTGTACCTGTAGCCATATTTCCAAACATAGAAAGAGAGTGAAGCGGCCTCACCTTCCATTTGGGTTTTCTCCTGAAAGGGTTTCCCAAAGAGCATATCTTGTGTCTTTTGTGTGTGTGCGTGCATGTGCTTATTTTGTTGTTCTCTACTTTTCTACATAATTTGCATTCACATGCCTGCACTAATTATAGTTAAATCCACATATCTTAAAATTTAATAAACTATAATAGTGTAGAATTTTCAAAGTTTTAATATAATGTTATTAGATTTGTTGTGAAGAACTATCCAGTGGAATATCCACGACAGTTTACGAATCATTTGGTATCAAAGCAAGTTTCTTTAAGTGTTTGTGGACATTTGCAGGGGATTAAAGTCGGCAGGTTCGAAAATCATAAAACCCTAATCATGGCCAAAGAATTTGTAAATAAACTTGTGATCTTGCAAATGATAGATTTTTGCGGCTTGAACAACAAGTCATTGATATAAACCGCAATGTAAACCTCGTCATGGTAGCCCTAAGTAATAAGTTGTGGATATTTGGAGAAGATGAGGGTTCGAGTGCAGAGGAAAAATTAGAAGGGGGGTCGAGAGACCAAGAAGACACAGAGAACCAACTGATGAAAGAACCCAGAAAAGATCAACCCAGTTCGAGTGTTGTGAATCAATCCATGTTCAAAATGGAAGCAAAATCCGATATCAAGCCATACCATGGCAAGATCGACGCTCTGAAGCTAAACCACTGGTTGCAACAACTAGAAGTTTTTTTCAGCATCCATTAGATTGAGGAAGGGAAAAATATCTGATTCACGCGACTGAAATTAGAGGGCTATGCACTGACCTAGTGAGAGAGCCACACAAAAACCCTGAGTTTGGAAGGAGAACCTCCAGTGAAAAAGTGGCAGGATTTCAAAACCCTCATTAAGTCACATTTTTATCCCATTAGGTACATGGAGGACCAGTGGATTCGATGTCATTACTTCAGGAAAAAGTTGAGCCAAAGCATGTAGGAGTACACCACATAATTTAGAAAGATGGCTATAATGTTGGGTATCTCTCCAAATAACCCATATGTACTCCTCAAGTATTTGGGGTGTTTACACTGCCATCTACATGAGTAAGTGATGATGTTCAAGCCCAAATCAGTGGATGAGTCATATCTATAGGCACAATTCCTGGAGACCATAGGCCTAAAAAGAGTGCAATCAAGTGGATCGAAGCAGAAGGAGCAACATGAAGCTTCTAAGGAAGGGAAGAAGAAGCAAAAAGGGGGAAAAGATAAAAATACGACATCCAAAACACACCAATTCAAAGATCATAACAACCACTGCAACATTGATGTCCATACAGAGAAGAAGTTCTGGAAGTTGCATCCAGAGCTAAACCCGAAGAACAAGAAGAAAGATAATAAGAAGAATAATCTCATAGTCACTGATTCGAGCAACCAAGTTGAAAGCAACTCGGACGTGGATGAGAAGATCATATGTACATCAGTGTAGAGGGAGGTGAATCTGAGTAGTCTTCAGCAACAGGAAGAGAAAGAAATGACCAAACTCTTCCATATAAAGATACATGTCAAGAAGACAAAGATTGATGCTCTGTTTGACTCAGGATTGCAAGCGAATCTCATTGGAGTAGAGATGGTCAAGAAGTTGGGGCTGGAAGTTTTTGATCATCCAAACCCATATCCACTAGGATGGGTAAATAAGTATGCATAGCTGAAGGTAACACAACAGTGCAATACTAGATTTGCTATCAGTGTTGATTTTTTTGATGAAATAGATATGGATGTGGTTCCTCTTTATGTATGTGGAGTTGTGTTTGGGAGTCTATACATGTACATGCGTGATGAAATATTCATGAGGAGAGTTAACCAGTACCATCTTATCAAGGATGGAAAATCATTCATCATCAACTCACACAAAGGCAAGTAAAAAATTTCACTGGTAAGTGTCAACCAAGCCAAGAAATTGATCAGTTCCAGCAAGAAGTATGTTTTATTGTTTTTAAGAGAAAGTTAGTCTGAAGAGGAGTCAGTAAGAAGCAAGGAATCCCTAGAGGGGTGTACTAAGAAACATACATAAAAATTGGATTTTTTATAGGCATACAAAGATGTATTCCGACAGCCTAAAGGGTTACCACCTAAGAGAGAAGTGGAGCATGAGATCCAACTATTGCGAGACTCCCCATTGCCAAATATTGGGTTGTATAGATAGTCTATTATAGAAGAAGTGAGGTGAAGAAACAGTTGCAACAACTACTGGAACAGGGTGTCACTCGACCTTGTACATTACCATGTGGGTCACCCATTATCATTGTGCTAAAGAAGTATGGGACTTGGTAGATGTGTGTAGATTACAAGTGCGTTGAATAAAATCACACTCAAGAACATATACCCCCTACCTAGGATATACGATCTACTCGATCATTTCCAACAAGCAAAGTATTTTAGCAAGCTGGACTTGAAGTCTAGATATCACCAGGTTCGAGTCAAAGAAGAAGATACATGGAAGACCGCCTTCAAAACTAGGCAAGGTTTGTATGAGTGGTTAGTTATGCCATTTGGCCTATGTAATGCACCATCTACGTTTATGATATTAATGAATGATATATTGTGTGCTTTTATAGATTCATTTGTTATTGTTTAGCTGGATGATATACTAGTATATAGTGATACGAAGGAGGAGCGTATTTCACATTTGCAGGTGTTGGAAACATTGAAGAAGCACCAGTTGTTAGCAAATCTCAAGAAGTGTGAGTTTGTGCAACAATCTTTGGTGTATCTAGGGTATGTGATCAGTGGAGGAGAGTTGAAATAGATCCTTCCAAGATGGAGGCCATCATGAAATGGCTGATGCCTACTAATTTTTTTGAGGTTAGGACTTTCATTGGGGCAACACAGTACCTGAGGAAATTCATAGCCTCATTTTTAGTGGTAGCAACATCGCTCCACACCATAGAAACAAGTGGCAAGAGTTTCCAGTGGGGAAAAGGCCAACATAAGGCTTTCGAGGAGCTAAATAAGAAGATCAGTCAAGCACTAGTTCTAGAATTACCAAGCTTGCAATGTACCTTTGAAGTGGAGACAAATGCGAGTGGGTATGCTATGGGAGTTGTCTTGATGCAAGGATGAAGTCTCGTTTGCTACCATTCTAAAGTATTTCATGGGGTAGTTATTAACTACCCTACCTACGATAAAGAGCTCTATGCCATGATGAAAGATGTGAGGAAGTGGAAGCACTATTTGATGGGAAAGGAGACAGTAATCCACACAGATCACCAACCATTACAGTTCTTGCAAGCCTAGAGTAAGCTACAACATACCGGGGATTACAAGTGGATGGGGTTTTTACAACAGTTTCATTTGGTGATCAAGTATAAGAAGGGCAATGAAAACAAGTTGGTTGACATGCTATTAAGGCCACCCATGTCCAATATTACAACTTTGAGGACTTTTATGCACATGGAGCCATTCACCCATGATACATATAGAGAGGCATATTCGAAAGATGAGGACTTCAAGAAGCTGTATCAATAGTTGCAGAGTCAAAGTCATGTGCACAATGGCAACAACACTGTTGACTACCATCTCCAGGATGGGTTACTCTACAAGTTATATAAGTTATGTGTTCCTAAAGGTGAGCGTTTGCAGTTGATTAGAGAGGCTCACACCTCCAAGCTTACAAGGCACTTTGGTGTAGGGAAGACTATGGCTAACTTGCAGAGGTATGTGCATTGGCCCAAGATGCAAGAGCAAGTGGCTAGGTTCATAGGAGGATGCATGCTTTATTGTACCAGCAAGCCTAGAAACGTGAAACAGGGTTTGTATCATCCCTTACCTATACCTACTCGTCCTTGGGAAAGCATTTCCATGGAATTCGTGGGAGGTATACCAACAACCAGGAAGGGACATGACTACCTTTTCGTGGTAGTTGATAGGTTCAACAAGATGTGTGTTCTAATGCCTTGTAAAAAGATCATCAGTGGATAAAAAGCAACAAAATTGTTCTTTGGACAAGTCTAGGTGCACTTCGGGATACCAAGGAGCATAATTTCAAACACGGACACAAGATTTCTCTATGTATTCTAGACTACATTGTGGGAGAAGATGAACACAAAGTTGAAGAGATCTACAACATTCCATCCACATATAAATGGGCAGACAAAAGTAGTCAACATGGATTTGGTGCAACTTCTAAGGGGATACAACGAGAATCATCTGAAGACTTGGGATGAAAATATGGTATATATACAACATTCTTATAACAAAGCAATCCACACTTCTACAAGAAAGTCCCCATTTGAGACTTGTTTTGGATGTTTACCACCGTCACCTTTGGACAGTGCATATGAGAAGCAAGGAGGAGTGAGGAAAGATATTACAGGAAATGCTTTGAGGGCTGATAATTTTATAAATAATATTAGATAGATCCATCTACAGGTACAATAAACACTATAGAAGTTGCAAGAGAAGTATAAGGCCAAGCATGATCATCACAAAACAGAGAAATCATTCAAGGTGGGAGAAATAGTATGACTACACTTGAACAAGGAGAGGCTATAGGGGCTTGATAAGAAAATCAAGGATATAAGGAATGGTCCCTTTGAGATACTGGAAAAGGCGGGTGATAATGCTTATCGACTCAGTTTACCACCATATATGCACATTTACTTAATTGTGAATGTAGATAATTTGAAACTCTATGAGCCTTCCATGTTAGATCAAGAAGAGGAATAGGTCCTACCTTCTATGGAGGATTTGGCATGAGACGCTCGGGCATAGTTGACAGAAGATACGATTTTGCAGAAGAGGTCCAAAACTACAAGATAGGGGCAGCACGACCTTTGGCAGATTAGGTTGAAGGGACAACTTCCAGGCAAAGCTAAATGGTACACAGAGAGAAGGTGGAGAAAAACTTTCCTCACCTCATTCTGTAAAATATTTTGAGGACCAAAAGCCTCCTAAAATAAGGAGGTGTGATCCAAATTAGTCATTATATTGTTTTTCATCCATCTCAATGCATTTGGAGTGGAAAAAGTGGATGAATCAACTCACGAGATCATTTTTACCAGCAGGACCTAGTTTGGCGAAATGAGGTTTGAAACCTTCCTGGAGTGTTTTGAGGCATCAAATGACATTTTTTTGGGGTAAAACTTTGTCGCTTTGATGCAATAGCTTTTCATGCTATTCTACACACATAGACCTTTCCAACGACATAAGAGGCACGTTAATCAGAGTCCGTATGCAAAAGTTATGCCACTCAGAAGTTGACCTTCCTATTTTCACACCTATAGTTTGGGAGGATGCCACATCAACCCCCATTATTCATGGAAAAGGGGCTAGACACATGTTTGTGATGTAAAAGAATCTAGAAGAGTATATTTTGTAAATCTAGTTAAGAGTTGATGTAGTCAAACTTAACCACTAGTAGGCTATTGGGTTGTGTTATAACTAGGCCATTCCATTATTTTAAGAGAATTTTGCTCCATAGCCAAGAAAATATAACCAAGAGAGATAGGAGGTATATCACATAGAGAGGATTTGTGCAATGTAGCAGCCCACGAGCCACAAACATTACTTCTTTATATATGTAGCCATATTTCTAGACAGTGAAAGAGAGCGAAGCGACCTCACCTTCTAGTTGGGTTTTCCCTCGAAAGGGTTTCCCATATAGCATGTCTTGTGTCTTGTGTGTGTGTGCACTTAATTTTTCGTTCTCCACTTTTTTGCATAATTTCCATTCGAATGCAGGCACTAATCACAGTTGAATCCACAAATCTTAAAGTTTAAGAAATTGTAATAGTGTATAATTTACAAAGTTTTAATATAATATTATTAACTTTGTTGTGACGAATTGTCTAGTGGAATATCCACGACAATTTAAGGATAAATGGAATTGTGAATATCAAACGTTGACATTACACAATCCAATTGTAGTAGGGACACTCAATTATGTTAAATCCATTTATGCATTAAAATAATAGTTACATCAATTCAAAATTGTAATTATAGCAAAGATTATATAGTTAGATCGTGGTGATGACAAACTTAAAAATGGCATGTGTGTGTGAAAACCATAAAAAATACCCCAACAAGGATAGGTAGATTATTGCATATCCTATAAAATATACATGTTAGATAATTTTAGCGCATGTTAGCATTTACACCTTTTTCCTTAAAACCAACCAAAAAAAGGTTCAAAATGAGTAAAACATTCAAATTAAATGTGAACTTACTCACCATAAACTCAACATGTCACTCACAAGAATTGAACTTAAGTGGGGAGGATAACAAACATTCCTCCAACCACCCAAGATAAACCTAATTGACAACAAATTATTTAGTTCTTATTATGATGATGAGTTTTAACTATCTAATAAATTCGTCTTTAATCCAACCATTATATTACTCGCATAAATAACCACTAAAAAAACAAATAAGATTATATATATATAACATTGACACAAACTCAATAACAAGGCTTGAAGCCATTATAATAATGGCTCATCATGTCACTTATGGGAATTGAATTAGGGCGAAGCAGATAACAATCATTTCTTTAAACCACCTAAATACACTTGAATTCCCACAATAATAATAATAAAAATTTAAAGGCCCCCTACAAGGATGTGTAGATTGTTGTGTAACTCATAAAATAATGTTAAGATGGTTTGCTTGAGTGGCTGAGACATTGGTTTCACATTCTCCCCACGCACATTCAAGTCCTTATGAGACTTTGATCTATTGTGATATGGCTAAAAAGGTCAAATCCCCATGAGTAAGACCTCGTCATGGTTGTGTCTTTAGATATCTTGACTAGGCATTGGTTTGTGGACTATTAATATTAGTCTAGAGATTATATTGACAAGAATCAAATTTAAACTTAAACCTTGTCCAAATAATTTTAATTAATTACCAATTTTAAAACATAAAATATTTTTTTATATATAAATCAAACATATTTTTTTTCAAACACAAATGAGTAAGTATTGTATTAAATCTATGCCCAGTCATAGAAAATACTCGAGAAATCATTACAATTCATTAGTTTTAGAGGATCCATCAAAGAGGAGCTCTCTATCAAGACCAAAAAATATATATATGACAAAATTGAAACAACAAGAGTACAAATTTGCAAGAAGTTCCCATTATAAAGGAAAGAAGGCATCTTCATCAACTGGTTTGTTTAGGTCGAGATGTAGATTGCCATAAGTTGGGCCTGGAACAAAGATTGCAGAATCTGCATTCCTTGTAGTGTTGCCATTAATTTTAAGACGGTTAAGTTGTCTTAAGATGGTATCAAGCTCATCATCGTGGCAAGAGGTTTTAAGTTTAACGGACTGGAGTTCTTTTATGATGAAGATTATAAGGTTATTTTGCTAGTGATTTTTCCATTTTAGGTACATATTCTTCACTTGAAGAATCTCCCATTGCTTTTTGCATGCAGTCAGGT
>Ga0115848_100856_pt1 | contig 12556 bp, 11 predicted proteins | sample InSIn3gowninarea_FD_83862 | JGI IMG/M metagenome (GOLD analysis project Ga0115848, IMG submission 83862) | reverse complement strand
ACTTATTGGGTGGGGGGGCTTTTGGTCGAGCACCTAAAGGTCCTTATCAGTCGAGCCCCGTTGCCGGTCCTTGACAGTCGAGTGTGCTAACGCACCCTCACCATCGGAATAGTGAGTGACTCCGTCCCTGGGGTGAGCGCCTGCCATTTGAAGGTAGGTGGAGAAACTGATCTCTCTGCAAGCAAGGAGTGCAGTGCCACGAGCGAGGAACAAAGCGCTAGGATCGAAAAAGACGCATCCCTGACCCCCTACTGGGCATATAGCTTGGGCGTGTTCATTCGGTGACCTACGGGGCCGAGGACATAGTGTCAAAGTCGCACTCATCATCATGGAAAGAAATTGCTGAGAGATAGATATCAAGATGTTTCTATCTAGATATTATGACTGACTTACCATTATTGATTGATCCCGAGCAGCTATATTGGGATCACATGACTGGATAGATTAAGCTTCGTACTTATAGGGCTATTCACACCTACATATTGATAGCGAGCCTACCTATCATGGGATAATCCCAAGCGGGCGGATTTCTGAAGCTAGAAGTTAGTGGCTGAAGAGTGAACTAAGGTATCTTTATTTCCAGAGAGATGTTTCATCCGCCTATAGGTTCCGCTGATAGCGATGGAGAATGTGCTTCCCGAATTGTTTCCCAGTCGGGTGAATGGGCCGTATTCAACACCTTAATACGGAAAGGCCAAAAACCCGCATAGGGCGGGCTCCTACCTACCGACGGGCTAATCCCATCGGCTCTTCTACCTCAAATATAAGCTTCTGGAATGTCGATCGAGTAGTTAGTTATGCAGAGGATATAATTTCATTCATACTTCAGGAACGAATGATAGGGAGATATAGACTGACCTTACAAGATGAGAAAGAAAATAGAATGGGGAAGTTTGTCACGAAGTACCCCTTTAGGGCCTGCCTGACTGTAACGAACGAAACGGTCGAGCGGCTCTCCAACTCGCCCTTTCTTTCTTCCCCTCAAATTGCTAACCAGAAGGTAAGGAAGGTGTTATGCCTAGCCTGGTCCAGGTAGGCAAAAGTAATATAGCGCCTAGCCTGGTATGCCTGGCTGGTAGGTGGGGTGCCTATGTTTGGTTAGGTAGGATACCAGGTGAAAATGAGAAGGGTCGGGTGAAATGGATTACGATATGACGAGAATCTCATATAAGAGGTATAGCGAAGTGAACCTTTCAGGATATGTCATTTCGAATGGGTCTGGGATTATCTGGCTGGCATGGATCCGAAAGCATCGTGAAACGTCTTCGATTGAGAGACTGACCCCAGGAATGGCATTTTTTTCCCAAATAACGGCCGGCTACTTAGGGGTGGTTGGTTACATCGGCAGTGCGGCATCATCGGTTTTGGGACTTGCAGCACAGGTGAATCAGCAATTGGTATCTTGCTCGGGGTCAGTAGGTATGCGACTGGTGTCGGATCGACATCGACATTGGGATATGGGGTATGGCTCGGTAGCGTGTGGGTAGACCGGAAATTCGGATCGGGATGCGCTACGTTTTCGAGATGGCTGTAGCTGCGGGTGAACGGGAATTGATATCTCAACATCGGGGTAGCAGCAGGTACGAGTTGGGTGTAGCTATCTTCGGTTGTATGGCATCGATGGATCGAGATCATTGTGACATGGTCGTTGACGTTGGGCATCGATATCGGTATGCGGCGTTGGGATCGGGTCAGCATTGGTATTTGTTGCTCGGCTTTGGGCTTTAGCGTGTGTATCGGATTGATTGGAAATGGGTGAATCGGGAATTGGTACTGCGTGTGTTCGATCGACTTCGTGGTTTCGGTGCTTTCGGTAATGGTATCTAATCTATTTGTGCTAAGCTGTGCTCGTTCGGTTGTTCTTCCCGATGTGATGGATGGATAATCTGCACCTGAGCTAGCTAGATTGAGGGGAAGAAATCGATCTCTCAAAATTGCATAATGACATATATAATATATGCATTGATAAGAAAGCGTAATTACATATATAATGAATGACCAATATAAGTACGCCTATAAGAAAGCGTAATTACAGACATTATAGCAGTAATGACGCTCTCGAATCCAATCTGCTATTATATACGTAATTACGCAATCGAAGAATTGGTACATAAAAGAATGGAATTGAAAAGCCTTTGCATAGCGATTTGAGGGGATATAGGGCTTTCTCGGATCAACCCTTCCTTATAGCTCAGGCTTTTAGGAGAAGGCTCGTACAAAAATTCATGATGAAACACTTTGAATGGCAAAGAAATCTCGTGTTGCCAAGCTTTGCTGGTCAACCAACCTTTGCGCATCACACCATCGATCGGCGAGGAGCTATTCACACATGCCGTGTCCATCATGCTACCGGAGCCCAAGCACTACGATGCAATAAATAGAGAACGAGAATCTCCTATAATAACTCACCTTAATGCAGCGATACAGACAGATGAATCAGCTAGCACTAAAGCGTTAGGCCAAAGCAAGGGCAGGAAATGCGGGACGGAAAAGGCACAGCACCACATAAGCTATAGGACTGGGATATCACTAGAGCAGAGGGCAGGTGGGACAGGGGGTAAGGGGCAATAGAACAAGCTAACGGGCGCGCACGAGTAAGGTAGCAAGCGAGGCAAGCAAAGAACGGAGGAGGAAGCCGTCTTGAACGATTACGGATAGAAGGTAGGTGGCTAGGGTTTTAGCATTGGTGTGTGGCTAAGCGCAAATTGCTGAGTTGAGTTGCTTGGATTTTTGAGGGGCATCGGCTGTTCAGATTTATGATTCATTATCTTAGCTCCGTAAATGATTCTACGGGTCCAAGCCACTCTCTTCAACCTGGCATCGTAGATATAAGGCGGGGGCAGGTAGAATAGATAGGATCCGGCTATAAATGACAGGATTAGTGTGTGCGCTACATACCGTCACGAGCAGCTTGTCTCAGCTCCACCCCAACTGAATGGATGGTATTTGAGATTAGATTATGGTCTTTGTCACCCGCCCCACTGAAGCAGCCGCATCAGCTTGAATAAATCACACCACTTGGTAGCGAGAGCACGCATCCGACCTAGGCAGTGGTGGGACCGCGATTCAACCAAGCAACCTTTACCTTAGCAAATAGAGGAGAATGCTTAGCTTATGCCAGAGGGGCCTCTCTAATGCTTCTCTTTCCCGCATCTTAGGTTTCAATGCTATACATTTTCGAGAGCCACTCTGAGGGCAAGGACCCGACAGGGGGCTCGACTGATAAGGAGAGGAAATACATACTTTGATTTCTCTTGAAGGGAGCAAACCGTCTCTCCTCTTATCTCTAATGGCGTCTCTCCTCCATAGCTGCTCTCTTACTGTCCCACCCCAATAGCAGTACTCTGGGTTCGATTTCCAGGCAACTCCCCTCCTATTCTAAAGGAAGGCATAGTTACCGAAGTCTATGGACCAATAAAAGACATATAAGTGAAGTCTCTGGGCCAAGGAAAGACATTCAGAAGGCTAACAAAGCTAAGGCTAACGTGGTTCGGGCTTGCTGAGATTCTCGTATCTAGGTATTCCCCTTCAGTGGCCTTAATGTAGGGCCTTCTCATCATCATCAGGGCAGGGCTTATAATCAGGGCTTATCATCAGTCATGTATTCTCCTTCGGGCTTTTAATGGGTTACAGTGGCCTATAGGAGGGGCTTATCATCAATCAGGAACGTTAAGGGTGGTATTCCCAGGAACATAGAATGTGTGCTACAGACAAATATGTTAATAAGGATGCCACCAGGAAAGCTAAAGGATGCCTAGGATTCCACCTCCTTCTAGGGTTAATGTACCTCCATTCAGATATTGACCCGCATCATTAGGTTATCCCACATGAGGGGTTGAGACCTGGCTGGTGGTTGAGACCTGCTCATCTATGCGATCTATCTGTGAGTTACCCGCAACTGTTCACTTTACCCGATCAATTTCACCTTGAGGCAAAGGGTTCGTATAAGTAAAGGGTTAGTATGGGTTGGTTCGTATGGGGGTGTGTCCGGATATCTTTCCTTCTCTTTTGGGTGGGTTAGCTTGAAAGGTTAGCGTTAAGCCCAGCCAGGAGATTGAATGCTGAGCCACCCATTTGAATATGTTTCAAAACTTCCATCATCCGACGGGTCGGGAAGATAAATGACATCTACCTCCCGGGAACGAAAAGATCGACCAACTCTAATCTAAGAATTCCTCTTCAATTTACTTATTGGGTGGGGGGGCTTATGGTCGAGCCCCCTAAAGGGTCCTTATCAGTCGAGCCCCCTGTCGGGTCCTTGCACTAGGAAGCGCAAGCCCCTCCGGGACCTTGTTGATCGAGTGCTCTGAACCCTATTAAAGAGTCGAGTGTCCTGAGTATACGTGTGGAAGGGGACAACTTCACGTTAATCAAGGGGAGGTGGGTCGAGCGAGTGCATAACGTTGGTCGAGGCCTTTCCTTTGAGTAAGTGCAGCGACAGCGAACTCACTAACCCCACCGGCGGGACAAAGAGATAAACGAGAGCAGAACCAACAATATCACTGGCAAGCTGTACGTTTCAACCCACAACCCAAAGTCATTCCAGTATCACAGCAGTTTCTCGATCTCCTACTAACCAGCTAAGCCAACTAACGGCAATGACTAGTCCATCTCTAAACCAACCGCACGACCCTATCTAGATAGGCGAGCCATCGAACCAACGAGATGATCTTCGCAGGCTCATCGAACCTTGCTTTTCGTTTCCTCTCTTCGCACCTTCCAGAACGAACATGATATACATACGAAATTAGGAACTTCCAAGCGGCACTCGCTCAACCCCTTACTTCTAGCAAGCGGGGCTCCCATCTAGCTCTATTGTGAAAGAAGAACCTTCGGCTTGCCCTGTCTTGGGGTAAGGGCCTTTAGACCGATAGGGAGAGCAACGGCCGGCATTACTGTACTTTGAAAATGACGTATATAATCTACATTTTCCCCTCCCTCTCTCCGGTCTTTCTCCTTCGGACTCTCTCGACCGTACATTTATGCGCTCATGACCATATATAATGGGGGAGCACTCCACCTTCTATGAACTATGGGCTGGTAATTCTCCCTAGCTGGCTTAACCCCCCAAAGGGAAAGGGAGGGGTGAAATGGTGCCCAACGAATGTGAGGGAGCCAATGAAATGGCCAACCAAAGCGAGGTATCGATCGGATAGTATAGTAGTTCCGGGAATATGAAATAGGCCAGTGAAGTGACCGACCAAAGGCAGGGATGAAATGGTGCCCAACGAATGGTTTAGAAGTGGCCGAACCATGTGAGGTATCCCCGTGAACCGTGAACCGTGACCGAACGAAGAGAGGGATAAGAGGAATAGGTGCCTCTAATCCGACCAAAGGGAGGGATTGACTTTGACCAAACGAATAGAGGGAATAGTCTAGTTACACTCAGTTACCCGTACCTAGTACTGTTGTCTAATGGGTTACCCGAAGTAGAGTTGTCTAAGCAAACTGGCGAAGTTGCCCAAGCAAACTCGGTTACCCGAACCAACCATTGCTCACTGAACCCATTGCGGAAGAAACATTGCGAAGCTGAACCAATTGTAACGGGAAGAACCATTGTCACGTAAAACAATTGCTCGCGAACCAAACCCATCTGTCCAAGTGAAAGGGAATAGAATAGCATACGGGGTGTTCGCCGAAGGTTGGTTCTGTAGAGAGTAAGTGAAGTCAAGAGCTAAGGGGAGAGTAAGTCAAGAGCTAAGGAGAAAGGGAGAAAGAGAGTCGTTATATACGTTAATTCACAAGAGGTTCGTCATGCATGGCCAGGAATAACAGGAGTAGCTATACAAGAAGAGCCACACTTCCCCCATCACTAGATACCCGGGGGAGAAGGAACCGCAGGGAAGGAAGGCACCGCTCGCTACGGAACTTAGTAAAGCGTGCCATATATCTTGAGGGAAGGGAAAAGGGGGAATCAAAGGTCAAGGTGAAGAAGTAGAGGCCTTGCATCTCTCCCTCTCGCCCGGCTCATTCTCAATCACTCGACCCACCTACTCTGTCGTTGTGATTTCTGATAGCATGAAAATCCCCAGCAATCATCAATGGATTTCCCCTCACCACAGAGGCCTGAGATACAATGTCATTCCAGAGCGATTCCCTCTGAACTGAGCTATTCTCCCCATACACAATCGAGACCAAACAACTCCAATTATAAGCAATGGCTCTCACCTGACAATGCATGATCTGGTCGCTTTGATTCAGAACGGTTACATCAACATCCTTTCTTTCTTCTCCTTCAAAAACCACGTCCTTCTCGATATTCAGCAAGGGTCGCCGCCCTCCCCTTCTGGAACCCTCTGTTGCAGCTCTTGCTCTCTTCTAGGTTGAGGAAGCAGGGAAGAAGGCTTTCAAGAAGGGATTCGCAATTAACGCAAAAGAAGAGGGATTCGTGACTAAACAAACAAAGGTCCCGGAGGGGCTTGCGCTTCCTAGTGCAAGGATTCGTGCTCGCTAGCATTTGATCTTAATTCAACTCCTATGCCTCCGGATCCTATCCTGCTTACCGGAATGCGGACTCAAGGGATTCGAGCGCACCTAGCTAGCACCTGGCTTTCACTCCGGCACCAGCGCATACGTGCTCCTTTACTGCCTACGCCTACGCTCACGAAAGACAAAGAAAGCCACTCACGAATCCATTATTGCGTAGAGAAAATGGTAGTTTGGTGTGCTTCCCCAGTTGACAACCAGGACAAAGATGACTGGGTGAAGCACTATTACAATCGACTTTCAAGGACCCTGTAGACACTAGTTATGCAGAGGATTCGAGCCAGACGGAATCCGGCGTTTAGAAGCATTTACTGCTCCAGCAGGAAAGAGCAGCCCCGAGAGAAGAAGCCCCGCATTCTGACGCCGGCTGGGACCAGACGTCGGAACCGTCTTTTTGAAAGGGTCTCGAGCGACGCCCGGAGACGACGTCACTAGAAGAAAAAGAAGAATAAGCACCACTGCCCCGCCGATTCGTGTGCTGTCCATACTGCAAAACTGATGGAGCTGCTGGCATCAAGGGTCCGAGATTTATACTGCTGCAGAAGCGGAATCGAAGGGGAAGGTAAGGTCCCGGAGGGGCTTGCGCTTCCTAGTGCAAGGATAGCATGACTGGCTGGTGGTTGGTTCATGAGGGGTGCATGATCAACACATATAGAAAGCATGAGAATGCCGTTAACGGGCTGCTTCGGCTTACATACAAGTGGTGGTATTGGCACCATAGGCCCTATACGGGCCCAACCAACTCATCAGTCCAGACTGTGAGATTTGTGGCCCACCTCTTGGATGGCCCATAGCTCAAGGTCGTGCTGATCCAATGATCCTAACCGTCTGTTGTAGACAGCAGTGAAATGGGTTGTGAGCTCTTTGATCGTTTGATGCTTTTTCCTTCTACTTCTAATAATGAAAGAAGGGCCGTTCCCGTCTCAGGTATAGACTCTCTTCCTTCTCTCACGTAGTTCGTTATAATCCCTCCTATCCCTCCGAGTTAATTGATGAACGAGCCTATAAGCTAGTGTAGCCCTATAGATAAGCGAGTGGAGGTATGTATTGGTGAGCTGCGTACCAGCGCCCCTTCGAGTGAAGTTGACATTCACAGGGTCTTGTGGGAACTCCTTCAGTTCAGGTAGCCATAGTCACTCAGGGCTATAGTATACTCTTGCTTGACTTCGTTTCGTCTAGAGCTCGAGACTCGTCGACGTTAGTCGGCTACCTACCTTTAGCTGTCAGTCAGATCAGGGTTGGGGGCTTCCTTCCGTCTCTTCTCGAACTGCTTTGCCAAGTGTTCCTAAGTCTCCCCCTGGCGATAGGCAATACTAGACTCTGATCTTCTGAGCTCTTTCTTCGAGAATAGGATGTTTCGACATCAAAAGGAATCTGGATCTACTCGAAACTGTGAATGTGGCTCTCGCAAACAAGAAACCCCAGTTTGTTATTAAAGGGTTAGAGACTTTTTGCCTTTTTAGGAGTTTCCCTTGGACGGACGAAGCTCTTCGGGTTTCGACTTCCTGTTGGAAAGTGGAGTTCCAGGCGAGAGTGCGGGAGACAAGTAGCAGTTCACGAAGTGAACGGGGATTTTCTGTTTTTGAAACTGAACGTAGTGATGAAGGAGGAACCGACTTAACCTAACCTAGTTCAGTCTGATCTACGACCACCCTTGCCTTGATAACAAACCTAAGGCGAAAATCAAAAAAGACCTCCGAAAAAAACAAGAGATAGGATCCACCTGCACGTCCGAAAGGAACCAAGACCAGAAGATGCGGCATCGAGACCTGAAGGCAACCGAGGAACCACTATTCAAGACCAGGCAGACCAACAGCCGTTAGAGAAGAAGAGAGAGGCACCAAAGCTAGTTATTAGTACCCCGACAGCTTCTACCTGATCAAAGCGGGAAAGCGGAAAAAGAGTTTTGATATTGGGCATACCTTTAGCTATATGAAAATCCGTGGTCGCTTAGGTCACGAACCGCAAGCAAGACTATTTCGAAGCAGCCTGTCCACTACGAGATTAGATAGAATGTCCAGGTAGCTCATCACACCTAAACAAGGGCAGCTTCAGACTTACTAAGCCGGCATAAGTTCCCAGACTAGAGCCGCACCACACACATATGATGGCCTACCCGCGGCAGCAGAAGGGCAGCTACATTCGGAAGATAGTAAGCACTCACAGCAGTAGAAGGAGAGGGACGCTCACGCACGCCCACCACCAGCAAGCCGAAGTTCGAAGGAAATGGGAAGGCCCCCAATCAACGGTCGATTCTTGAAGCGGTATTACTCCTCAGTCCCACCGGCAAAAGCTCAACATATAGCAGTCACATCGGGACAACAATGCTCAACGCTGCACGACCCGATCCGACCCGGCAACCCTCTTCCTTACATGCCCCTTCCCTCGTCTTGGGAGATGATAGTTCCCTTAATATCCTCAAGCACTTCCTCTTTCCCTTTCTCCGAGATATAGTTTGATTATAACCAGGGCAGGACATAGACGGAGGGTTTTGACTACTCGCCGGTTGAATTCCCTTCTTCAGGTCCAAAAGAGCGTGATGGCTCGAGGTCGACTAGCAGCCCTTCCACTGACTTTGAGTGAGTGTTCAGGAGGAAATGAACCAATGTCTAACTTATTGTCTCAACGGGGGCTGCACTTCTACTTTCTTTATTCTATGCTATTCCCCCCTCTCTCACCCAAAATGAGGAATGATTGAACTTCTGCTTCCGCAATGAGACGCTAAAGCCCTTAAAGAAAGGAAATCCCAATGCTTCTCAGTAGTTCAATCCGCCTTTCTTACCCCGGATCCCGCTCTTAATGAGCCGAAGAGAAGTGCATGAAATGGTGGAGCTACCATTGGTCAACAAGTTGCGTAGACTTCAGACCCACTTTGCTTTCACGATTTGACCTTTCCATTCCATAAATGAATTCATCTTCCGCTTTGCACTGACCCCATTCCTAAAGTCCGTGGTCTTCGATCATAAACTATCTCTCCCTCTCGAGAAAGTCAGGTTCTTTCTTCCTAAAATCCAGGTTAGTCAAACTCCAGCTAAAGCGGAAAAGAGGAGAAAAACGAGCCTGTCAATCCTAAGAGTGTGCTTCGAAGCACAAGCTGAGTTTCACAATTTGGACTTCTAAGATACAAATCAAACTCATCTTCCGACTGTCAAATCTTTAGCTTGGACAGTTGCCAAACCGATTTGCGCCTCCTTCCTTTCTGGGGGGCGGTTACTGCTCAAAAGACAGGGCGTGAATCGTCTACCTCAGCGTACCAAGCCAAGGGCTAGGGCTTTCTCCGAACAAGGACTCCCGCGGGGTAGAAGGGAGGGCTTCCACAGAGTCTGACGGAGGAAAAAGAGAAGTAGAATCAAGGTTCAACTGGGCTAGCCTGCATCCTAGCTACCCTCTCTCTTATTATACGATACCACTGGGAATTGGCCTCAACAGCAGCTTCTTCGAGAACAGCCAATGAGTGCACAAGAGCTGATAGGCCAAGAGTTGATTCAATTGCAGCGCTTACTATAACAAGAACACCGGTTACGAGAAGAGATGCAGCGGCTATGATCCGATCTGTCTTATCTTATGATATTGCATCTGCCTTCGATTTTTCAATTGATAGTTAGCCGGTAATGCATCTGCAGAGCTCCTTCTGGAACAACTTCCTATTCTAATGAAATCTCGGACATGAAGTAAGTGAAGTGAATTTCTTTCTGGCTAAGCTAAGCCGCCTTCCCCTGCTTTCCGTTCAGTTCTTCCTTTCCTTGGGTCATTAGTGGCATTGATTTGAAAATTCATATCAGATCATCTAATTGATAGAGGAAGATTCTTTCACAGCGCATTCAATTGCAAAGAGAGGATAATTTCACTCTAACACGAGTGGATGCGTTGAGGTGCGAAAGTCTTCTATTGCACCAAGAGCTTATTCTCATACTCCCACACCGCTTACTAGTTGACCGGATACGATAACTCTTGCACCGGGAATTCAACTAACTGCTGATTCCAGGGATGTGGATATTCCCACTTCTTTCTCTTCCTCAAGAACGGTAAGAGTAAGACCGGAAACTTCTATAAGACCAGCAGGTTACGTGCAGCGGTAATTCCCAAAAAGCAAGAGCTGATATGGCAAGAGCGTCTGATTGAAGAGCGGAAAGGCAAACTACGGATATTCTAAGAACACCAGGTAAGCATTCCGTTAGCTTGAAACTATTTGTCCACTAATAGTTACTTATTTGAGAGGGGCACCAGAAAGCCTAAACCTTACTTCTACTAGCCCACTCACTCACTTTGGGGTTAAAGAAGAGTTCGTCGCTAAATCAATTGCTAAATGACTTCCTTGCACTAGGAAGCGCAAGCCCCTCCGGGACCTTCCAATCCTTTCCCAGCGTCGCTAACGGAAACCTTGTCCTCCAATCCCCTTCCCTCCTAGTCCCTTCCTTCCTTCAAGTCCTCTCTTAAAGCATCAAAAGACGATTACCAGTGGTCTCAGCTAACTAACTACTTTCCTCTTTTCCTCAATCCTCTTCTGGGCATATTCTACTAGGGAAATTGGCTTCATTCCTCTCCTCTCCTCTCGATGGCGGCCTTATCAGTCGAGCACCTAAAGGTGATGGCGGCCTTAACAGTCGAGCCTGCTTACTCAGGTTCTAGGGTTAGGGGGATTTGGGCTCGGCCACCCCCTTATTAATTCATTTACCTACCCGATCCTATTATATAGATGAAATTCAGAATCTTTTTTTGAGAAGGAAGCCATTACTAAGGGTTACACGACTTTAGTGGAAATGATGATCCTGCTCCCCCTGAAAGTATCAACTACCTGAGGCTAAGGCGGATTTTTCAACGGCTGTGCTGCTAGCAATGATTATAATAGCTATGGCCTTTGCTCAAACCTACAGAAAGATAAGGCGCCTTGACTTAGCCACCTTCAGTTCCCGAATAGAAAAAAGAAGGTCCGGAGGGTCTTGCGCTTCCTAGTGCAAGGATCTCAATGCTCTTCCTGTCTAAACTCGTTGACAAAGTTCCGTTAAAGCGATTAGCAGACGAATTTCGGCCAGGAAGAGCAGCTGCGGCACTTGAGGAAGAGTGAATCCGATCAAGAGTAAGGGAAGGAAGGATTCATGGATGCACAGAATATTCTTGAAATAGGGCAAGAAGAAGCTCTTTGGCTGTTGTGCTAGCATAAGCTGTTACAGACTCCGCTGCTATTGAATGCCCTGTTAGTCTTAGTGCTACAGAAGGTGATGAAAAGGATCTCTTCGCTAAAGATTAGCTCCCTTTCTTCCTGAAAAGAGAGGATTCGGTGTCAAAGATTAGCATCCCATTCTCAACAGCAAGATAAGTGAGAGCATTTGTTGCATCTATTAAGTCAAAGCAAAGAGACAATTCGGGTTTATACGAGACCTTCGCCCTCAACTAGTCTTATTTTTGGGAGATTAGGTGCCTAGCCTCAGATGGAGCAAAGCAGACTTCGGTCAAACAATATGATATGAGTTTTTGTTCTGCTTTCACTAAGGGACAGACTAGCGGAAGAAATGCTTAGAGGATGCAGTGGGACGTCTTACTTTACTTGAAGCGGGTGGCATGGATGTCTTTAAAGGAGCTGCTTTTAAGCCACCTCCTCGAAGAAGTGAAGAAGAAGGTTCTTTTTTCTTTTTTGCCTTTCTGCCGTATCCCAATAGTAAAAAGAAGCCGTCAACGGCATGACTGAGGGATGGTCTTGGGAGATAGGTTTCCGGAAGAATGGGACAAAAAAGATCAGATGCATCGAATGTCCTTCCCCTGTTAGCAAGAAAAGAAAGAGCTGCTATTGATTGAATCAGGAAGAAGATGGCATCAGTAGAAGGAATATGCCCTTCTTCCCCTGCTGCAGCTATTGAATCAGCTCTTGGGAATCGAATAGGAAGGTCCCGGAGGGGCTTGCGCTTCCTAGTGCAAGGACCCGACAGGGGGCTCGACTGATAAGGATGCGCAAGCAGGCTCGACTGATAAGGCCGCCATCACCTTTAGGTGCTCGACCATAAGGTCCGGAGGCGCTCGACCATAGCCCCCCCACCCAATAAGTAAATTGAATGCGTTAGCATGCTCGACTGTT
>Ga0115848_100855_pt1 | contig 12556 bp, 9 predicted proteins | sample InSIn3gowninarea_FD_83862 | JGI IMG/M metagenome (GOLD analysis project Ga0115848, IMG submission 83862) | reverse complement strand
AACAACCTTCCTCAGCACACCACGCGTCATGAAATTGCTGACGCGCATGCTCTCGCGGATCGCCGAGTCCACTCTCACCAGCCGCGCCAGGGCGCCTTTACTCCATACCCCGTTCTCCTCGGCGTGCACGCGCTGCACTTCGTCGCGGAGAGCGGGGATGTAGTTTGCTGCTGGGTCCGAGCCGAGGAGGTCGAAGAGCGTGTTCGTGATGCTGAATACGGTGGTGTGGATGGCCGCGAAGTTGAGCGGCATCAGGCGTCTCGCTATCCTCTCTGGCGTGAGCTCGGAGGGCTTGTGCTCCGCTTGCGCCAGCCGGATGTGCCAGCTCACGTAGTCGTTCGGCTCCTGCCACGCATACGCGGGGTCAGCGTCCTTTTTTGCCATGTGTGCGAGCCGCGCTTCGATGAGGGGAATGGTGTGGCGCGCGGTCTGGCGGTAGTGGTGGTGATTCGGGAGCGCGAAGACGGGACCGAGAAGGGGTTGCAGGAGGTGCGGGGTGAAGCGCAGGAGGAGGCCGGTGCGGATGATATCTTGGGCGAAGGCGCCCATGTTGCGGAGATAGTGCTGGTTGCGGCAGAGAGGGAGGCCGACGAACATCCGGTTCGAGGCCCGCGCGATGACGTGCATCATGTTGTCGAAGACGCAGATGTCTTTGAAGTTGTTGGTGTCGAGGCCCCAAGTCTCGTCCATGGCGGCCTGGAGCTCGTCCCAGATCTCGGGGATCATGGGGCCTAGCTTTCTGGCGAGACTGCGGTGGATGACGTGTTCGTGGTAGGGGTCTTGAAGTAGGTGGGCGTCGGTAAAGGCATACTTGCCGTGCAGCACGTCGTTGTGGAGTTCGGAGACGCTGAGCACGTTGTCTGGTTGGTCTAGCAGCCATGCCATCTCAGAGCGCGGGATGATGACTTCTGGGATGCCTGAGAAGTCGGGGAAGACGTAAGACTTGCCCTTCTTCGAGTACTGTAAACGTGGGTAAGAATGAGAATGTTATGGATGGGTCTTATACATCGACAAACCTTCTCGTACCCTTCCGCAAGCCAGTTCCGAACATTGCCAAAGCTGGCAAAGTGAGCTCTAGTCTCCGCGAACAGCTTGGTGGAGACTTTCCCAACCCATGGCAGTTCTGACGGGACGAAGGACTTGGACATGAGATGGGTGTAGATCGTATATATCAAGAAAGCGACGAGAGGTACGGCAACCGCAGGGGTCATGAAACGCTCGAGTACCATCTCCATTATTGTTTGCAGGAAACGCGACCGTTCACAAAACGTCTTCTAGACTGGAGATTGGAAGAGTGACCCCACCCCTGTACGACGTCTTGGAGGATGGCCAAGAAGAAACTTGACAGTGACTAAGGTACGATACGAGAGGTAGGATACAGAACCCAGTGATAGCGATAGCAAGCGCAAGTATGTAAAGCTCAGAACAAACTCCTTCTCGGTTTACCCCGGAAGTCCAAGTAGCCTTGTGTACTTTGACCGACCAACGCCGTCAGGAGCAGCTGACTGGTGATGGGAATGACAGCTGACAGTTCTTCAACCTACCTGCCTAGATGCGGGACTCGACTGGCCAGCCCTTAATGCTTGAACTCAAGTGTGGCGTCTGGCTGTTATGGCCTATGAACACACTATAACTCCAAAAGACTCAACTAGAGAGCTTCACGGCTTCGAGTAAACACTAGTGATCAGCAAAGGTCGGTGTTGGATGTGTTCGTGCGTGTGCAAAGCCACCTTAGTTCATCTGCGTTGACTGCCCCGCCACCACTCACTTCGACACGTCTCGCATCTCGCATGTGATGGACACACTACACCCGCTAACAACCCCGCCAACTCTCTGTAACATCTCGTCGTGAATCTCCCCTCAAGTCTCGAGCAGCGCAACGAACATCAGAACACCACGAGGTCTATTACTATAGTTGAAGATTATGGCACCATCCCGCACCTCCCCGCCTCCATCCCAGGAGGCCGCCGGCCTCACGCCCGAGCAGCTCAGATTCTGGGATGAGAACGGCTACCTCCTCATCCCTGACGCCCTCGACCCGGCCACAGTCGCCGAGCTGATGGCAGAAACGCACCAGATGCTCAACGACTTCTCACTAGACGACCACCCAATGACCAAGTTCTCAACCGGCCAGGGCGGCAACGCGCACGTAGGCGACGACTACTTCCTCACCAGCGGCGACAAAGTCCGCTTTTTCTTCGAAGAGGGTCAGTCAGACACACCGACTCCACCCCCACCATGACCCCTCATTCGATTCATCCAAAGCTGACACCGCCCACCCCACCAGACGCCTTCGACCCCCGCGGCAACCTCACCAAGCCCAAACACCGCTCCATCAACAAGATCGGCCACTACCTGCACGCCCTCTCCCCCTCCTTCCGCCACATCTCGCTCTCCCCCGCCAACGCCTCCATCGCGCGCGCCCTGCACTTCCGCGACCCGCGCGTGCTGCAGTCCATGGTGATCTGCAAGCAGCCCGAGATCGGGGGCCGCGTGCCGCCGCACCAGGACAGCACGTTTCTTTATACGGATCCGCCGAGTGCGGTGGGGTTTTGGTATGCGCTGGAGGACGCGACGGAGGAGAATGGGTGTTTGAGTTTTGCAAAGGGGAGTCATAGGAGGGCGGGGGTGAGGCAGAGGTTTGTGAGGATGGAGGAAGGAGGTACGGGGTTCGTAGAGAACGAAGGGTCGAAATGGCCGGAGGGTATGGAAGGGGTGGAAGGGGCAGGTGGTAAAGGGGAGGAAGATGGCAAAGAGGTGTATACGATGGGGCCGGTGAAGGCGGGGACGTTGGTGCTGATTCATGGGAACCTGCTGCATAAGAGTGAGAGGAATACTAGTGGGAAGAGTAGGTTCATTTACACGTTCCATGTGATAGAGGGTGGGAACGAGTATGATGAGCGGAACTGGTTGCAGCCGCCCAAGGAGGGGTTCTCGAAGCTGTATACATGATAGTCAAGTTTTCCGAAATTTAGCTCAGATGACTAGCATGGGCGGCGCACTGGCGTGTCTGGGAGGAGGGGAAAGATGATTCTGATTGGGATGCCGCCGCTGGACGCCAATGCGGAGCTGCATGTGGCGGACGTCTTTTGCCAGACGAAAGCGATTGAGGCGAACTATTCGGGTAATGCGAGGGCGAGGGAATTGCTACTAAGGGTGACTGGGTGGTGGCGAGAGGGAAAGTGGCCGGTTGAGAAGGTCGTTAGGCCTTTCCCGGCGAGGGATGTGGAAGAGGTGTTGAGGGGGATGGACGACGGAAGTGCGATCAAGCTTGTGCTTGTTTGATAAGGAGCGACGTCAGGCAGAGTTGAGATTCTCAGGACGAACGTAGGTTGTTGAGGTTGATACACGTGGTGCGAGGCTGCACCACTTTCTGCGTTGCTGTCGGCCGACAGATTCGCGAGTTTACTAAATACTCAATGCTGAAATTGCTGCGTTCCAAGCCCTCAAGTAAACGGAATACAATCAGATATTCTGCAATGAACGACATCTCTCACGAGATCAAACACCGTCTCAATATCGCCCTATCAGCGCTTCATTATGCCTACCTCCTATCAAATCACTTTCTCCTCGTGAACACCAAATCCAGCTCCGCCTGCGCCATAGTAAAGTGATCCGTACTCTTCATCAACAACCTCTCCCCATCCTCTCCCGGTGCAAGCGCCACATCAAACCGCATAAGCAATTGCGCCGTCAGCAGCCGGATCTCCATGTATGCAAGGTTTTTGCCGATGCAGCCAAACGGGCCTATCGAGAAAGGGTGAAACGCGTCTTTATGCTTGATCAGCTCGGGCTGGGAGGACCAGCGCTCGGGGATGAACTCTTCGCAGCGAACGTAGGAGGACTCGTCTGGTGGTAATCAGTCAAATGGAAGAGGAAGTGTGCGTGGGTGGGAGGCTGCTGGGAGCTTACCGTGACCCATGGCGTATTGGGGCATCTGCACAACTGTGTCGCCGGGTATGAAAGTGTCTCTGATGTACACGCCCTCTTTCGGTGTCTTCCTGAAGAAGCCGGAGGGGACGGGCGGATTGAGTCTCAGCGTCTCGTTGATACAGCCGTTGAGAAGTTGGGCATCCTGAATCTTATGGTGGGTTATATAGCCGTCATCGCCAATCAGTGGCGTCAGCTCATCTCTCAGCCGTTGCTGCAGCCCCCTCTCGGTTGCTAAGTGGAAGAACAGGTGGACAAGCGTTGTAGCTGTAGTGTCACTACCCGCTACAATGATCAACTTCGAATCGCCCTGCAGCATAGGTAGCGCCACTTTTTGATCATTCTCGTCCAGCTTTTTGAACGCCTCGATAAGGGTATGCGTGATGTCCGGATTCTCTTGCTTCCCTTGCACCTTCATTCTAGCATCAAGCTGCTTAGAGCAAAACTCGTTGAAGCGATAGTACTCCGCCGCGGCACCAGGAATTGCGAGAATGATTCTAAATAACCACGGAGGTAAGGCATAACCCAACGGATCCATCCCTGCATCGAGCACTTTGATGGCCCAGTGTGCCTCGCCGGATTCCAGCATGTTGAAGGATTGCCCGTATCCGAGGTCACCCATCACATCGAAGCTGTAGAGATTGAACCATTTTGAAGCATTGAGGGGTTGCCCTTGAACATGTCAGCGGATGGGGGATATCATGTACAATGGAGAAAGGATTGTGGAAAGACATACCGCTGAACGCCTCAATTTGTTTAATTAGCAGCACGTTATACTTTTGAATACGGTTCTCGTAGCCCCGTAGTGCCTTATCACTAAAAGCAGGACTCCAGACCCGCCGCCGGCGGTCGTGGAGCGCACGGTCTCTGGTCGTGTGCATTGAGCTCAGAGGCGACTCCTGCGAATACCACTGTGCTTTGGTACATCTCGACTGCGGTCCCAAGATGACTTGTACTGCATCTGGATCCGTCACAGAGAGGTCATTGGGACCGATGCGGACAAACCTGCCATGTTTTCGATGCATCTCGTGAAGTTGATGGTGGCCGTTTAACTTGGCATTGCGGAAAGCATGATCGAATTTAGAGAGGCGGGCAGTGTATGGCCCAGGGAACTTGTTTAATGGGTTGAAGAACAGGCGGTAGACAATCAAGCTGGAGTAGAGGCCGGCGAGGTACAGACCTGCCAGCTTCGTGGTAGCAGCTAGAGCAACGCGAACAGGTATGCCGCTATAGTGCCATTGAGCGACGGCTAACACAGTGAACGCGAGGAGAAATGCTTGAACGTAGCGCAATGGGTTGAGATGTCGCTCGCCTGTTTTGAAGAAGAAAAGATGAGAACCTACACCTGCTACTACAGCGGCGAATGGAAAGAGGCTAGCCATGACGAATTGTAGAGCACGAGAGACAGATGCGACAACACCAAAGGAAGTAATATATTCTATCCACAAATGGCGGATATGACAGTGATTTAAGGCGTCCAAGGTGATGTAGCAAAGAGGAGGGAGCCAATCAACAAGTTGATGTCGAACGCCGCCTTTGATCTTCCCTCTCTCGATCTTACGTGAGCTGAGAACTTACTCAGCACAGGCTACTTCTTTGATAGGTTGTTCATTAATAAGGTACTCGAAGATGATACAGATCGCATGCACCGTTGTCCAAACGTGCAGCGAGGGCGAAGATCGTAAGAGGGCGAAGATCGAAAGGGACTGTTTGACGTTACATCAGAATGCGGGGTTCTGGAGTGAAGAGATGGAGTAGTTAGATCCGGCCGTAAATCCGAGGTAGCGGCGCGTTGCTGACTCGCCAAGATGACGAGCTTCAATGCAGGTACGTAGAACAGCTACTCACGGATAGATCGAGCGAAATCGCGCATACTACAAGTCCAAAAGGGCCAGCATTTATTTAAGGTTAGAATAAACGCTTTCTGATCCCGTTATACAGAATTGGACCCTTTCTTCTCGAGTGAACAACTAACCTGTTACGGCTGCGTTGTTTCTCTGTGCAGTGATTGAGACCCTTTTCAAGGCGTACGAAAACAACACCGAGTTGCTCGCCCACAGACACCAAAACTCCATGCTCCATTGCCATTCACAAGCCACACCCCTCTTAATCAGCCGTCAGATCCAAAATCTCAACCTCACTAGCCCGCCAACCCCTGCGCCTCTCCGTCGCTTTGACTTGACTGCCCCCCTGAGCCACCTTACCAGGCAAGTCCTGACCTTTCGAGTGCACCCTAGCAGCAGAGCTTCCGCTGGCACTCGCGTCCGGCCCACTCAGATCCAACGCATCAACACCAGATAGCTTCCACGCACCATCGAGGCTTTCGCGCAGCTGGATGCGGCGTTTCGTCTTCTGTTGCTGCTGCTGAGGTAGATGAGGAGGCTGTGGAGGGACAAGGTGACGTGGCGAGCGACGCAGAGACGGAGCTGAATTTGGATCTGGATCTGGCGTTGTGTTGGAAATAGGGGTTCTTTGTTCGGGTAGGTCATCCACGGCAGTGATCTGAATGGACTGAGGTGGGACCTGTTTGAAACTCCGCGGCTTGGGATCTGGACGAGAATGGAGAGGCTGAAGGGGCGGAGAACTCGTAAGATCTAGCTCTTCTGTCAGAGAGGGGAGGGGAGCTCGCCGGGATTGGTCTTTGGAAGGTACGATTACGGGCTGGATGTTGTTGGTCAACAGGTTGATGTGCCGAGTTCTGGAAGGTGTAACACTTTGCGACCGTCGGAGCCATTCCGATATCGTTGCAGGAGGACGGGAGTGATGCGAGGTGGGAGAGGACGATAGGTTGATGGGCTGTTGCTCTTCGGGCATGTGGCCGGGGACGGGAGGTGTTCTGGGTCGTGCCGGAACATTCGTGTGTAGTGCAGTCTTCGCTCGTTTCGAAGGAAGTGGAAAGAGATGTGAGGGTGATGGTAGAGATGGGGAACTTGCTATGTCCATGGCGGTTAGTATGTCTGGTGGTGGAGGAGTGGAAGGACGAGGTCTTTCGTCCGGAGGCTCATCAAGGTTGGCAGGTAATGTCTGTGTGCGTCGCAAAGGCGACCGTCGACGCCGCTTAGTAACGCTTGGAGGTAGATCGTTACTCGGCCAGAGTTCTGATGTAGCGAGTACATTTGGTCCTCGCTGTGACGGCTCAGGCTCTGGAGAGGAGCATATCTCGATCACCGCCGCCTGTGACTTGGACTTCCGGGGCTCGGATAACGCGGTAGGCATGCGCAGGCATGGCTTTGGTTCCCGTGTGACTTCGGGTTGAGAGGAAGGCGGGGATAATAATCCTTGGGAACTTTGTACTCGTTCCACATCCGGAGTTTTCTCCTTGGACATGCCTCGTGGTAAGCTGACGCCGGGCTTGGTTACTCTGGTAAAGCGGTTCAGAGCGCCACTTGGCATACCACCCTTGTCCGCTACTGGCTTTGGTTTACTGGCTTTCGCAACTCGTTTCGTGGCTGGTTTGGCGGTTGCCTGCTTTTTAGGTTCGCGAAGAGACGCTTCCCAGTCTTGGACCTTCAGTGGCGTGCCAACTTTGACGAACGTTTCGAGGACCCAAATTTTCTCGATCTTTGATGGGTCGTAGGTTGAAGGCCCTCTTTTCTGAGTCAAGGTTACCGGGCCTTCTGGAGCATCTTGGTCATCCGCCAGGACAAGAGCTTCCTCCTCAAGATCGCTCTCATTACTAGGCAACTCATCATCCGGCTCTTCCGCATCTAGATCGATCTGCACCAGCTCGAGCGGTACAAACGCTATGCGAAGCTCAGCGGTATTGTCTGTAACAGCATGATTCCTTCTGCCATGGATGGACTTGATGAGTTCGGCTTCCCTTTGCTGTACGGCCTCCAAGTCGTCTGCATCGTTGCCCCTTTCCGCACGTAGTCTCATCTCGCGTACCAGCAATGCTGGCGCAAGATTTCTAATGAACTTCTTTGCACCGCCAAGCTTTGACCAGTCGAACGCTTCGGCGGTGAAGGTCCGCAGTTCGGGAAGATCAAGCTCTTGATCCCATTTTAGGAATTGTCGTAGCCGCTCGATCTTTTCTGGAGGCGAAACCGCGGGTTGCGTATAGTATCCAAGGACCTGCCGACTGGGAAAGTCCTCTGGTATGACCAGTGTCGAGTGTTTGCGTTTGAAAAGCTTGCTCTCATTGGTATGCAGCTCATGCTCAAGATTTTCTCTCCAAGCTCGTAGTGCAACCTTATCGCTGCGAGATATTTTACACAACTCAGCCCCAAAACCAGCTCTTGCCGCCTCACATGCCAATTTCGGCCCGCAACCTGGTATCCCTTCTGGTGTATAATCGCCGCCGCTCATAAGCGCAACGAGTACCATGCCTTCTCTGTCCAGGCCGGATGGACCGTTTTTGATCTTCTGCGCATCATGCACGTTGACATGTGTCGGCGTCTTGTTCGTCCTGCCTTCTGGGGACCAGTTCCTGATCGTAACCCCATTCCCAAACATGAGACTGTCCACATCCTCGGTGAGGACGGCATCGACTAGGCCCTCTTTCTGCAAAAGTGCACATTCTGCTTCAGCTTCTCCGGGTGCGATGTGGAATGGGAGGCCGAATTGCTTCAGCAATTGTTTGGCCAGAAACTCAGGTATGGATGCGACATTCTGACCCGTGCGTTTGTTGCGCTTGAAAGGAGGTTTGTTTGGACCATCGAAGACGAAGAGGGGATGTATGCAGAGCGAGATTAGACGTAGTAGTCGGTAATAGAACGTTCGAAGCTCAGGATTCGACCCCTCTGTTCACATAGTGCATAGTTAATAGTGAACCTTCACAGCGCTCCCAGACCACTCACCTTTTCCAGATCGTATCTGGAAGAGCCATATGGATATGTCTATAGCAATGCGCAAAGGTCGCCCGGTCTGCTCAAATTTCTCGACTGCAAGCTTCGATAGCGCGATCCTCTCTCCAGGTCCGATTTCCTTCCAAATCCTGGCATGAAGTCAGCGAAACTCGCCCATCGCCTTGGCGCAACACTCACCCAGAGATGCCCATAGCTAAAGCATAGCATCGGCTCAGCCTCTGCAAGCAGTGACTGATTAACACAGCGGTCGCCTTCAAGAAGAGGCGAGCACATGCGAACGCGCCTACGCGTAGTGCGCCACCCCCACCGTTACCCAGACAACGACCCAAACAATCCTCCGCGAACGCCAGTCAAGCCTCACTCAGCTTCATCGCCGCAATTCTAAATGATCGTGCCTCCTCCGGTGCACAAGTGACGTGTGGACCGTATTCAACGTATGCGCCTTCCTTTGTAGATACCTTCACTGCGCATGTATGTGTTTCTCCTCCCTTCGGTGAAGCAGAGATGGATAGCTAGCTTCACCTATATCTACAGGTCATGCATATATAAGACTATATGGCTAACTACTATGACAGGATCGGACCTATCCGGGGAATAGTGCCCTGGTGCTATCTGTAGTCGCGACTCCACCCGTTTCCGAACAGTCGTGACGATGTCTCACACCATGGAGTTCGATCTCCCTTCTGCACGCGATGAGGTTGAGATTCGATCAAATCAGTCGTCACCCGATCCTTTAGCCCTTTCGCCGTCCCCGCTGCGCAAGGCTAGGAAGTCCATTCGATCTGATCGCCGAAGCCGGTTATCGTCAGCGCGAGCGTTCGCGCGCTTCGAGGATATCGAGGACACCACCGAGCCAACAAAACACATATTTACGTCACCCGCCATTCCTTCCACTACGAGTGCTGGGGCAACAGCTCCAGCGAGTCCATGGCGCATTAGAGTCACTGTCGAAGCCGAGCCGCCATCTCAACATCAGATGGACGAGAATGGCGCTATGGCATCGGCGCGCTTCGTTGAAAGGAGGAGGACAGTGGCAGTCCCACTGAAGGGTCCCGATGAATCGTCACCCGTCAAACGCAGGGGACGGCCAAAGAAGTCGGATACCGCTACCGCAGGAAAGCCTAAGAGGAATGGGACTCCCGTGAGAAGAAGAAGGTCAACTGGCAGAACAGGCAGTGTCGCCAAATCGGATGAAAACAGCGCCACCGACGATGTTCAGCAGCCTTCGTCCCCACCTAAAAAGAGACGTGGACGACCCAGGAAGAGCTTGCAAGGGACTGATGTTTCTTCGAAGCGTGTTGATGAAGCTACTTCAGAGAGCCAGCCTCAAGACGAGGAGCCTAGAATCACAACCAGTTTGGTTACCGAGACGCAACAGCAACGACAGCTCCCCACGCGGTCCATGCTCGATTTTGCGAATCTCACCCCTTTGCATGAGAAGCATGCGCTACACACCCCACAGCCACGTGGATCTCGAACGCCCAGGACCAATTTCAAACCTGTACATGGCAGGAAATGTACGCCGGTGAAACCTACAAACTGGTCTGGGGAAGGTTTGAGTGTCCTGCCCGCTTCTTCGCCTCCAGTGAAGGGGACGGTAAGTAACAACGAGGCGAGTGGAGAGGATCAAGATGCAGAGATGTGGCGTGCTATGGTAGAGAGACGAGACGAAAGTGAGGGTTCTGCCGGTCTCGAGGCCGAGCAGTCGGATGAAGAATTTGACGACGATGCCACTGAAGCGATGGGGGAGGAAACCATGCTTCAAAGTGAAGGCTTCAGCATGGTGTCGCTCGACTCCCTTCCAATCATGCAAGAGGCTCGCAGCAGTCCTGCAAGTGCTCGGCAGAGCAAGATATCTGAGCCTCAGACGGCAGCAAGAAACTCTAACGAAGCGGAGTCTCTAGCAGCTCAGCTGAATCATCAGTTCCAGACTTATATCCGGACACCCATCTCGGAAGCTCAGAAGGCTGGATTCACGGATCCCACGCCATCATACATCCATTCCTCTCCTCCTGCCAAGGCGGTAGCTCAGATAACGCCTGCAATCTATGACGTACCGCTGTCCCAGCCACCACCTATCGAGTCATCATATATCACTCCGCACAAAACGTCAAGTCCAGCACGTGCCAGTGTCGTCAAAGCAGGCACAGCTCTTCAAGACGTTCTTGACACGCCAAGTCACATCAACCCGCCAAGCTCGGGATTTGTAGGGTCGAATGCACAATCCAACACAGTTGCCAGTCTGTTCGGTGGATTCGGTGAAGGCACCAGGAGAGAGCTGCAGGCCGGATTGAGACTGGGCGAGCAGTTAGCCCAGCACTCACATCATGATCAGAGCAGCCATGATCTGGATGCTACGCTTGAGCGCTCAACAATTGGGCAATCTTCCCACACGATCAACAAGAATGTCCTAAACGTTTCAGGGGCGAACAATGCTCAAGCCATTGGTTACCCACGTCTTCCTACGCCACAACAGACGAGCCCTCACGCGGTAGTTGCTCCTCATCCATCATCAAACGTTCACGTAGGCTATCCACATGTAAGTTCAAGTCACTTGCAGGAAGAAACCGATGTCAGTCGGGCGAGGAGTGACGATGAGATGAGCTGGCAACCCGATACACCACCGTCTACGACGAGAGGCGCATCCGACTCTGGCATTGGCGGAGCAAAACGCGTCGGTGACGAGCAAATCACTCCACATGTAGAAGCAACAAGGGCGGATACGGTTGAACAGAGACAAGTCGAGATGGAAGCGGCAGGTCCAAGCACCAATGCGAACCAAGTCGATGAGGATCATACAGACATTTGGGAAGAGGAAGCTAGTAGATCATCCGATTCACCTTCATCGCATCCGGTACAGCAAGAGCAGCACGCGGAGCAGGACCCTCAACTTGTGGATTTGTTCGCCAATGACGATGCTCCTCTTCGGCCGAGACGCAGTAAACTTCCTAAGACCTGGCGCCGCAAGAGTTCCAATAACTTCAACTACAGCGACGAAGCTGAGCCGGAAGAAGTCGGTGCTTCGAACACTGGGCAAGCTAGGCGTGCTGAGCCCGCGGATAAGGTTTCGTATGAACACCAGTCCAGCACCACCCACAGCACTGTGCGTTCACAGCGTATGGTACAACATGACGCAGAGGTTCTCGATGATGGGACAGGCGGCTCCGCGGAAGAACCAGAACTGACTCCTGACGAGGAGGTGGATGATACCGGCATCTACTGGCAGCAGAAGCCCTCAGCGGTTCCACAAAGGTCCAGACGCTCCGAACTGAAAAGCGACAAGCTGGATCTCACCATACTCTCAGAACTCGACAGAACTCCCCTGAGACGTGGCACACTGAACAGCTACCAAAGGACTGATGCAGCGACAAACACTCAATTGAGGTCCTCGCCGACTGTGAATTCTTTCTACAAGAACCATCGTCATAGGTGTCATCTGCGCTCAGATGATGTTCAGCAAGAGGAATCAGGCGAGGATGCTGACAGCTTAGAAGCAACGCCAGCCAGAGTAACGGACACCATGACCTCTGACGTGCGGCAAATAATGGCCGAGATGGCTACGCATGCACACTCCGCGAGCAACGGGTCACATGTCTCAGATACTAGATTTTGCCAGTCAGCCTCAACCATGCTCTCCAATCAAACCGAGGTTGACGACGAAGAGGAGGAAGACGAGGAAGAGGAAGTGGAAGAGGAGGTGGTTGAGGAGTATGAAGAGGGATACGAAGAGCAAGAAGAGGTGGTGGCTGGGACAGCGGTACGTCATAGATTGCAGGCGTTATCTGAGCTACCGCCTTGGCAGGAGGAGAGGAATGGAT
>Ga0115848_100854_pt1 | contig 12557 bp, 11 predicted proteins | sample InSIn3gowninarea_FD_83862 | JGI IMG/M metagenome (GOLD analysis project Ga0115848, IMG submission 83862) | reverse complement strand
TTTATTGGGTTGGCTTTATTGCTTGGGTTAGTAGTGGCTGGCCTGGAGGTATTATCTAGGACCTACCAGGAAAAGGCCGGTGCTTTTTTCCGGGAGAAATTTTCCGAACGCTCCGATGTAGTGTTGCCCTGGTTTCTCATTTCTTTCAGGGTAATAAGGTTTTGCATAAAGCTTTGCAAGTCCAGGAAGGGGTAATTCAGGCGTATGTTCAGGTACGGGGCCCGTATGCCCTGGGGCGTGAGGCGGCAACCCCCAGCCGCAGTAGCCACTCCGCCCCCCGCCGACACAAACCGCATATTCGTTAATTTAATTAGCTCGTTCTGCTGATTTATTTGCACGGTTAAGTTGCGCACGCGTTCTCCAAAAGGCAAAGCCAAACTGCCCACCCGTAAATTAACCTGCGCCTGTATGTGTTGGTCGTTGTTTTTCCGGAACCCCGGCAGGGTATTTTTATCAGAACCTTTATTTGCATTTTTAGGGGTATTTTGGCGCTCAACCTTTTTACTGTTATCGAGCCATTCCGAATTTAAGTGGGCGGCATACAAACTGGCATTTGCTTTAATAAGGCCCGGCTGATCGAATAAATATGCAAAGAAATTTTGAAAGCTGGCTTTTAGCTGAAACGGCTGCCCGCCAATGGTGCCGTGCAGGTTTTTCATCTCCAGTAAGTTATCTTTAAATTGAAGCCCACCCGTAACGTTGCGGCACATAACGGTAACGCCCGCCGGCCGGAAAGTTGCCCCCTGCACCAGCAAAGAGCCCTGTCCTACCCAATCTGGGTTAACCTGCCGGTTGGCTACCGGCATATTTCCCTGCAAAGTTACCTCGCCTAAAATAGTACCCGAAGCAATTGCGGCTACCGGTAATTTTACAAGCGTAGCCAGCTCGGTTAAGTGCAGGCGGCCTTTGCCGGTAAATTTAAAAGCGGGTTGCAGAAAATTATCTATTTGCAACGCTACCCGGAACGAGTCTTGGTGCGTAACCGCCGAAAAATCAGAAATAGTGAGGCGGCTGGTTTCGGGGCCATGTTTAACGCCATTATCCATTTGCCCTATTAATTGCACCTCCCGGATTATGGTTTTATTGCCAGGTAAAGAAAACGTGCCATTTTGCAACTTAAAGCTGATTTTATTCCTTGGTCTTATTTTAGGACCACTTTCTCCGGAAATATGCAAGGCAAAATGCATCCGGCTTTTAGTATTTATCTTGCTTAAAAATGTTTGAGCCTGCGCCGGCATTAGCTGCGTTAGCAAGTAAAGAATGGGTTGATTTCCGGCAATTTTTAAATTGAGGTTGGCTCCGTTGCCATCTGGCAGGCTGGCATGTGAACCGGCAATGGTAATTTTTTGATTGTTAAGCAGCGCCTGGGTATTAAAAATTAATCCCTTCTTTTGATTTAAATCATATTTATAATGCAGGTTTCCGGAAAAAGACTCGCCGCGTAACAGCACCATTTTATTACTACTGATCCATCCCAGTTCGCCTTGCACCTCTCCCGCTACATTTACTTTTTGGTTTGTTAAATCGGCCCGAAGGTTAGCTTGCTCCAGCCGTACCGAAAAACTGCTTTTTTTGTATTTATTCTCACTTATAATGCGGGCATGGCGGATATTTAACTGGGGAATAATAAAGGGTATTTTACTTCCGGTGGTTTCGGCATCGGGAGTTGATTTAAACCGCAAACCTATTTTATTGCCCAACGAATCGATGCGTTGGTGAAACAGCACATCTATTAAGTCTACCCGGCTTATTTTTAGTCTCGTCAGGTTAAATTGGCCTAGCGGAATGGCTATTTCAGCGCGTTTAATGCCCAGCACCTGTATCGGCCGCATTCCGCTGGTATCTACCAGAGCCAGGTTTTCCAGGTTAAAAGTAATGCGCGGGAAATGGGTCCAGACGGAAACGGTGGTTTTAAAAGGCTGCAACACTAAATCGGAGCGTTCGGAAAATTTCTCCCGGAAAAAAGCACCGGCCTTTTCCTGGTAGGTCCTAGATAATACCTCCAGGCCAGCCACTACTAACCCAAGCAATAAAGCCAACCCAATAAACCCCCATTTTAATTTTTTATTCATGCAAATGTATCGGCCTAACCAGCCTATATAAGATATAAACGGATTTATATAGATAGTAGATATTCGGGCAAGTAAACCACTGCATCCATCCGGCCTATTAACCCAGGTATATTTAACCAGAAACAATACTCCTTAAGAAAGGTTTGCTTGTTTTATCGGTTGGCCCTAGAAATTTTAACTTAACACTTTTCGCAGGCAAATGCTGCTGGCAATGGCCGCATATTGCCCGTAATTAGGAATTACTTTATAATTGCTTTTCTGATAAAGATTTACAGCATCGGTCATATCTTTTCCGGTTTCCAGAACACAGGCGGTTACATGTAACTCCCGCGCCCATGTTTCCAGCTCCTGCAATATTTTCCTGGCTATGCCCTGCCCCCGGTATTCTGGCACTACATACATGCGTTTTACTTCCATAATACCCTCCGCGAATAACTTAATGGCCCCGCACCCCACTGGCTCCTGTTGGTGATAAGCCACCACAACGTGTTTAATCAGATCTATTTTATTGTATCCGGCAAAAAAATCATTCGCATCGCCGTTTCTAATGGCTAAATACCCATCCAGCAGGCTAACCAACTTTATAAAATCGGCATTTTCGGAGTTGGTTCTGATGATGTTAATGGTAGACATAAAATAATATTCGAAGGGGTATTTTAAAGGGGTATTTTAAAAGCTTAGTTGCGATAAGTCTAAAATCAGACCAGGTACCGGTCGGGCTGCTGTTTTCAAATAATAAAGGTGATGATATAAATAACCGAGATGGCAGATAAAGCCAGCACCAAAGTACCTAAACTGTGCGTCTGGTTGCCTAATTTAATATTCATGCCGGTGAGTTGGGTCATGGCCCAGAAAAAACTATCATTGGCATGCGATACCGCCATGGCTCCGGCCCCCACGGCTAACACGGCAAATACCCGTAATTGTTCGGTATCTAACCCCAAGGTACCTAAGAGCGGTGCCATAATAGAAGCGGTAGTAATCATGGCCACCGTAGACGATCCCTGGGCTGTTTTTAGGGCCGCTGCCATTAGAAAAGGCAATAGAAGTCCCCAGTTGGCGCCACTCAGGTTAGCGGTTACCAGATCGGCAATACCGGAGTTCTGCAACATTTTCCCGAAAATACCCCCGGCGCCGGTAATTAAAATAACGGGTGCCGCCACCATTAACGAATCCCCAATCCAACCGGTAGCCGATAGTATTTGCTTATCAAATTTCTCGGGTAGGGCAAACGACAAAAAAGCTCCTAATAACAAAGCAATTACCGGATGCCCTAAAAATAATAAAGCCGTGGTTAGGGTATTTTGCCCAAACGGGTGGGTAGGATAACCGGCCACCGAACCCAGCACAATTAAAAGTAACGGAATTAGAATAGGTAAGGCCGCTTTACCGAGGGAGGGGTATTTTTTAAGATCGGCAACTTGCTCGGCCTGAATTAACTGTGGTTCCAGATGAAAGCGGGACACGTAAAATTTTATAAAAAAGAAGCAAGGCACCAAGGCCAGAGCACTAACAATTATGCCCCAGAAAATAACCAAACCCAAATTGGCACCCAACATGCCGGCCGTGGCAATGGGGCCGGGCGTAGGCGGCACCAGCGAGTGGCTGGCAGTAAGCCCTAAAGTTAAAGCCACGGTAGTGGCCACATAAGGCAAATTTCCTTTCCTGGACAGCGTTTTGTTTATCGGATTCATCATTATAAAAGCACTGTCGGCAAAAACCGGTATCGACAAAATCCAGCCGGTAATCATCATGGCCAACATCACCGATTTTTCTCCAATCCAGGACAATACTTTTTGCGCTATAACGAAAGCCCCGCCCGTTTTCTCTAAAAAAGTACCAATAATAACCCCCAATAAAATAACCAAACCAATTTTGCCCAGTACGCCCCCAAATCCATCGGAGATAGATTGCAGGATGAGCTCGGGGGACATACCTGCCAATAAACCATAGCCAATGGCTCCTACAAAAAGAGCTAAAAACGGATGGATATCGAACTTAATAATAGCTACCAGTATAAAAACCAGCGCTAGTATAATAGTGAACACAAGTACCATGGGTATTTTCCGGCTTTTTAGGTGCGAAGTAGTTTTCTCTACTCAAACTCAATATATAAAGCCCTCAATATAAATAATTAGATTTAATCTGAACCTATTTTCAGAAAATCATTTAACAATCTTATAACCTATAAATGTATTGTTTCCCGGTTTCTGATTTACCTTATTTTTATCAACCACAGCTGGCAGCAATTTAATTAACCGATCTGTTTAATGAGCAGACGGCGTTCTCCTGGTATTTTCATCAGACAGTTCCATATCTATTCCCATTAACTGCATGAGTTTGCTGGCGTTAAAACTTTTGCAAAGGCCGTCGTGCAGTTTATAATCAAAGGATATTTTGTCGCCTTCTATGGTGCTGTTGAAACTGTAATTGGTAATATACTCGGGGTGTTCCTGCTGCAAAGCCCCCAACTCCAAATCGTGGGTAGAAACTAGGCCGGAAGCGGTGCGGCGGTGAAGTTGCCTGATTAAGGCTTTCGCGCCCGCGTGCCGGTCGCCGGAGTTGGTGCCTTTTAAAATTTCATCGAGCAGATAAAATACCGGTTGGCCGGTAGCCGAAATATCCAACAGCATTCGTAAACGTTTCAGTTCGGCGTAAAAAGAAGACGTACTTTCGGCCAGGTTATCTTCGGTGCGCATGGCGGTATATACCTGCACTGGGTTAAAAATCATTTTACTGGCATTTACCGCAGCACCGGCCTGCGCCAACACCAGGTTAATGCCCACTGTACGCAAAAAAGTGCTTTTCCCCGACATATTAGAACCCGTGATAATGCAGGTTTTACCCGCCCCGGTGGTTTTAAAATTATTCGTGATGCGGTTGCTGGAAAATATTAAAGGATGGCCTAATCCTTCGGTTTCCAGTTTAAATAACTCCGAACTAACCTGCGGCACCGCATAAGCCGGGTTCGCGTATTGATAAGCCGCCAAACTTGCCAGGGTCTCTGTTTCTGCCACTACATCCAGCACGTGCTCCAGGTTTTGGGCTACATTTTTCTTCCAGCGCTCCAACCGGAACATCCAGTAAAAATCCCACATCAAAACCGCATTTAAAACCAAACTCACATACACATTCATCCGCGCCGATAAATATTCCACAATTGTAGCCAGGGCATGAATTTGAGCGGAAGCTGGTTTGCCGCCTACCTGCAAACTCTGAATTAGTTCAGAAAGTTTGGGCGCGTGGGAAGGCCGGGTTTCCAGGTGGGCGAGCAAATCGCGGTAGCAACGCAGCACATCGTACATGTCGCTGCTTTTTTCGTAATATTCGTCTCGGGCCTGATTATATTTATAGCAAAGCAAATACTGCAGTAAAACCAACCCGGCCGCCGGATAACCAGAATACCCCATAAACCAAAATACCAAAGCAGCAAGGGTAAACACCGGCAACACAAATACCCCTATTTTCAACCATTTTTTGTTCCGGTAAAAATCGGGAGCTTGCAACCAATCAAAAAAAGCGAAAGGTTCTGCTACCACCTGTTTGTAATGCAGGGCTTTGGCTTGTAAATGCTGCCGCCAATCTATATCCGGTGCCAGTTCGGCAATGGCCTGCTGCCGGCTTTCAATTTCGGGGGCAGGTGCGGCCGATTGTAACCAGGAGGCTAACTTGTTTTTTCCGACGATGGAAACAGCCCGGTTCAGCAACTGGTACAAAGAATAATTGCCAAATATATCCAGGTCCGAGGTATACAAATGTTGGGAATTTTTAAATCCGTCGCCGGTCTCGAAAAGGGGTAAATTTCCTTTTAGCCGCTCCTGTTCTTCCTGGTTTATTTTTTTAAGAAAGCCAAAATGCTTTTGCGTGTATTGCAGGTGGGTATGCTTTTTTAGTACTACCAGGAACAAGGCGTAAAATACCACCAACACCAGAAATCCGATGGCCGTATTGTTATGGTAAAACAAATACCCACAGGCAGCCGCACCAGACAAAAAAATACCCAGGCGCAGCCAGCCCAACGCCCTCGATTTTTGCCGGTATCGCTTTTCTTCCTGGGTAAATAACTGCACTCGGTTTTCAAATATAAGCTGGGGCATTCGGTTTCTATTTAAGGTACGGCAAGATATCCGCAATATTACAAACTAAAACATAACGTATTCCGAATAAGGGTATTTTAAAAAGAAACTCGCCGTATTAACCTAAATGCTGCCTACATGCTTAACTGGAAAGAATATATCAGGCCAAATTCTAAATTGGTTTTAATACAAGGCGATATAACCAAAATTGACGTTGATGCCATTGTAAATGCAGCTAACAGTTCTCTTTTGGGCGGAGGCGGCGTAGATGGAGCTATTCACCGGGCTGGCGGACCGGCTATTCTGGAAGCCTGCCTAAAAATACGCGCCAAACAAGGCTCCTGCCCTACCGGCGAAGCCGTTATTACTACTGCCGGAAAGCTGCCCGCCCGGTTTGTAATTCATACGGTGGGCCCGGTGTGGCAAGGCGGCCAAAAAGGAGAGCCGGAATTACTGGCCAATTGCTACCGCAACAGTTTAGCGTTGGCCCTAGAAAATAATTGTAAAACAGTAGCGTTTCCGAACATTAGCACGGGTATTTACGGTTACCCTAAAGCAAAAGCCGCCCAGGTAGCCATGCAAACCATCACTCCTTTTCTCGATCAGAACCCAGGATTAGAATATGTAATTTTGGTGGTATTTGATACCGAAAATCTTAACCTTTATCGAAAATTACTTCCTGCTTAATGAGCTTTTTGCTTTTGTGTATATCTATGTTTGAATTAAAAATAGGTATTGATATCTGACATCAGTTTAAACGCTATTCAGGCTTTTCATCAGATTAATCTTTTGCAACCGGAAAAACTTAAACCTAATAGTAAAAATACCCTAATAAATAAAACTTTCAAAAAGTTTTGAAAGTATAAGAATATATATACCTTTGAACCATGAAACTCGATGAAGCCAAAGAACAATTTGTGCAAGCCTGGGGTACCCTGGCTACCAACTGGGGCATTAACCGAACCATGGCTCAGGTACACGCTTTGTTATTGATATCGGCGCAGGCACAGGGCACCGAAGAAATTATGGAGCAATTGCGTATTTCGCGCGGAAACGCCAATATGAACCTCCGGGAACTGATTAACTGGGGCTTAATATATAAAGAATTTAAAACCGGCGAACGGCGGGAATTTTTTCGGGCCGAAAAGGATATTTACAAGGTATTTACCCAGGTAGTGAAAGAGCGCCGCCGCCGGGAACTGGAGCCTATTTTTAAAGTGCTGGACGATGTACGCCATGTAGAAGGCGATGCTAATGATGCGGAAGTAAAAGCTTTTACTGATACTATTAAGAACCTGCAAAGCTTCGCTTCTAAAGCCGATAGCGTGTTGGTTACAGTAAGCAAAGCCGATGAAAACTGGTTTTTCAGTTCGATTTTAAAGTTACTCAAATAATTTTTTTTCCACATACTTTCATTTATTTCTGAAAGTTTAGAATTTTAAATTTAAACTGATTAATCATAAAGTTATGAAAAGCAACTTCTATTATTCCGACCTCCTACCCAGCAAACTCCCTGTATTCCAAATTTCTAAAGTCAACCCCATAACCACCCTATTACCTGTCGAAAAATGAATAACCTAGAAACTGAAATTATGGAAACCGCGAATCAAAAAGCAATTATTTACGACGACAACTGCCCCATGTGCTCTCTTTATACCCAGGGTTTTGTGCGTTGGGGGTTACTGGAGCCGCAAAACCGCATTCCCTTCTCCCAGGCAGAAAGCGCCGATATACTTTCCCAACTTAACTCAGATAAGGCCCGGCACGAAATTCCGTTGGTAGATTTAGCGGGTGGCCCTACCCGCTACGGCCCCGATGCCTTACTGTATCTGCTTTCCCAGAAAATACCCTATCTAATAAACTTAGTAAAAATACCCGCGGTACAAGTTGCCATTAACGGGCTTTACCACTTCATTTCCTATAACCGCCGGGTTATTATTCCTGCCAATAATACAGTTTCGGGTTTTAATTGTGCGCCCGATTTTAACCGCAAATACCGGCTTCGGTTTATTTATATCGCGGTTTTAATAGCCGGCTTGCTTACTTATGCCTTTGGCGCATCTTTGGAAAATACCCTACCTATTGGTAATGGCAGCTTTAAAATGCTTTTAATTGCCGGCAGTGGTTGGGTAGTTCAAATAATACTAGCGCTGGTATTTTTAAAACAGAAACAATTAGAATACATGGGGCAACTGGCGGTAATTATGCTGCTGGGGGTATTTGTGTTAGTGCCCGGCATTCTATTATCTACTATTTGGGCTTCTCCTGTAGTGCCCTTAGTAAGTGTTATTTTCAGCAGTGGCCTGATGGTACACCAACATATTTTTCGGATACTGCATTTACAATTGTCGCAGAGCTGGACCTGGTTGTGGTTTATTAGCTTGCAAAGTACCGCTGCTGCCTGGGTTTATTATTTCTTTCTTTAACGAATACAGTTATGATTTCTGCTTTAAAAAATATACCTATTACTTACCAGGGCGAATTGCACGATGTGCGATTAGTAAATTTTCTGGTTCATCCGGATGAAATCCAACCTCTGGTTCCCAGCACTATTCCCATCCGAAAATTTGGTGATAAAGCCATGATTTCGATGGTAAATGTGCGGCTCAAAAAAATGCGCCCCGATTTTTTACCTGCGGGTCTGGATTTTAACTATGAGCATATTGGTTTCCGGCTTTTAATAGAAGATGCGCCCCTAAATACCGGCACTAATAAAGGAATTTATTTTATAAAATCGTTCACCGATAAAGCCTGGATTACCTGGGGCGGCCGCTATTTCACCGATTACCAATTAGAGCAAGCTACTATTTCCTGGACGCCTCAGCAATTCAACTTACAACAAGACAACCTTTATGTAAGCTATTCCATTTCAAATCAGGCACCAGATCCGCAACCCGAATTAAAAGAAATAATCGGCCAGCTAGACCGGGCTTATTCCGTTCAGAAAGAGCACCTCCGCATGGTGCAGATTCAACGCGAAAAATGGCCTCTGGAAGAGCTGGCAGTTACTGATTTTAAAACCAACTTTTTCCGGACGGCTGAATTTATAGGAGCTTTTCGGGTTCCCGAAACTATATTTTATACTTGGTTACCACCTCAACAACTAACCTCATGCGCATTTTAATATTAGGAGCCAGCGGCCAGATCGGGAAAGAACTGGCCTGGAAATTAGGACATGCTTTACCCGAAGTTGAAATAATCGGAACCAAACGCCACCTCAATCCGGTATTTACTCTGGATGAAAAGCCCCTTGCTCCCACCGTGCGCATCCTGGCTTTTGATCCTTTTCAGGATGATTGGGAAAAACTGGGGAAATTTTCGGTCGTAATCAACGCGATTGGGATTATTAGGGAAACGCCGGAAAACTCTTTTGTTAAAATCCACGGCGGGCTTACCCAACTATTGCTGCAAAACCGCAAAAAACTGGGCAACCCTAAAATTATTCAGTTTTCGGTGCTGGGAGCCGATGAAACCAGCGACTCACCATTTCTGCAAACCAAAGGGCTGGCCGATTCATCGCTTTTAAAATACCCGAATACCGTAGTAGTGCGCCCATCAATTGTTTGCACGCCCAATACCGTTTTTGTGCAAAAGTTGCGTTTGCTACGCCGGATCAGTAAGTTTTTAGGGAACCAGCTACCCTTTCCGGTTAATCTGCTTCCCATAAAAATTCAGCCGGTAATGATGGATGATATAGCCGAGTTGGTATTAAAACTTTGCACTGCTGCGCACCATGCTAACCTGATTAATATTGCCGGACCGGAAGCTATTTCGTTACAACAGTTTCTGGATATGCTGCCGGTACAGGGCTTGCGCATCCGGAAACTCCCCCGCCGGGCTTTCGATAAAATGGCGGGTATTTTGTTCCGGCTTTGCCCCAACCTGCTCAACTCCGACCAGTATAAACTATTAGCCCACGACAATACCACTAATATCAGCTACTGCGAATATGTACTTAATCGCAAAATGACCGATACCTTAACATTTTGGCGCAAAGAGTTGCACCGGCCCTATTAACTGAGGTTATGCAAAAAATTAGATAAGTACGGGTAAGTAACCTGGTCGTATCATGCAGAAGGAAACTTGTTTACAGTTCACCAACAAGCTTTCTTCTTAATGGCAATAATGGGGAGTTTTGAGATAGCTTACCCAATAAATTATTCTCCCTTTAGCTTTATAAATCAAATTTTATACCCTGCGCCAATGGTAAATCACGCCCAAAATTAATGGTATTGGTTTGCCGGCGCATATATACTTTCCAGGCATCGGAACCCGATTCGCGGCCGCCACCGGTATCTTTTTCACCGCCAAAAGCGCCGCCTATTTCGGCTCCGGAGGTACCAATATTTACATTGGCAATACCACAATCTGATCCCCAATGCGACAAAAAATCTTCGGTTTGCAGGATATTTGTAGAGAAAATAGACGAAGATAATCCCTGGCGCACGCCGTTATTTAACGCAATTGCCTCTTCTACGGGTCCGGAATACTTAATTAAATATAAAATAGGCCCGAAGGTTTCTTCCTGCACGGTGGGGTAATGGTTTTCGGCTTCCATAAGAGCGGGCTTCACGTAAGTACCAGTTTCGAATCCTTCTCCGGTTAAAATCTCTCCGCCTGTGAGTAAAATACCCCCTTCTGCTTTAACCCGTTCTATGGCTTCGGTAAAGGCGCGTACGGCAGCTTTATCAATTAATGGCCCTACCAAAATACCCTCCTGCAACGGATTACCAATGGGTAAATCAGGATAAACAGCTAATAAACGGTTTTTTACTTCCTCGTAAACAGATTCGTGAATAATTAAGCGGCGGGTGGAGGTGCAACGTTGGCCGGCCGTACCTACCGCACCAAATACCGTAGCCCGAATAGCCATTTCCAGATCGGCATGTTCGGTAATAATAATGGCGTTGTTGCCGCCCAATTCCAGCAAATACCTGCCTAACCGGGCACCTACGGCTTCGCCCACTTTTTTTCCCATCCGCGTAGAGCCGGTAGCCGATAACAAGGGAACTCGCTCATCTTTCGCCATTAAAGCACCAATACCGGCATCGCCGATAATCACATTAAATACCCCTTCGGGCACTTCATTTTCCCGTAATACTTCCTGTATAATTTGCTGACAGGCTATAGCCGTTAACGGGGTTTTCTCCGACGGTTTCCAAAGACATACATTACCACACACGGCGGCCAGCATAGCATTCCAGCTCCAAACTGCCACCGGAAAGTTAAACGCCGATATAATTCCTACCACGCCCAACGGGTGGAATTGGTCATACATGCGGTGGCTGCTGCGCTCCGAGTGCATAGTAAACCCGTGTAATTGCCGGGATAATCCTACAGCAAAATCACAAATATCAATCATCTCCTGCACTTCTCCCAGGCCTTCCTGCAGTATTTTCCCCATTTCGTACGATACCAGTTTGCCCAGTGGTTCTTTAAATTCCCGCAATTTATTTCCTATCTGGCGCACTATTTCGCCCCGTTTGGGTGCCGGCATTTTTCTCCAAACCAAAAATGCCTGCGTGGCGGCTTGCATTACCTGTTCATAATCTTCTGAGGTGGCAAAACGTACGGCAGCTATTACCCGGCCATCTACCGGAGAAGTGATATTTTGGGTGGTATTTGCGCTGCCACCCCAGTGCAAACCGGTACTCCAGGCGTTATTTACTTCTTTAATTTGTAACTGCTGTAAAACGGGGGCTATTGCTGGTTGTAGGTTCGCGGCCATGGTTATTTGCTTTCTGCTTAAATTTTTTACCAAAATACCCTATTTTAAGGGAGCTTTATATATAACGAAAAGCAATTGAAATAAATAAAGTCGACAGCCGTATCAAACAGTTTTTTTTGAAAAACAGGCTCATATTTTAACCGCTTAAATCTTTATAATCTGGGAACAAGGGTATTTTAATGAAGGCTGCTTTTCATATTGCTGGTTTTTATATCGCATATATTTTCATAGAAGGCAGATTTATACTATTTTAGTATATTGGCAGGTCTGAACGATCTGTGGCCGATGCCAAACTGATATGAAATACCTGCTTTCTTTTTTATTCTTACTGGCTTTTACGGTAAGTTTTGCCCAACAACGCGTTATTTTAGATGCTGATATAGATTCGGATGTAGATGATGCGGAAGCTCTGGCTATGTTGCACACGCTGCACCGGAAAAAACAAATTAACTTTATTGGGGTAATTGTTACCAGCGACGATCCGTACGCAGCTACTTGTGTGTCGGCTATTAATACGTATTATGGTAAACCAGATTTACCTATTGGATTTCTTAAAAACCAGGCTACCTTAAAAAATCACTCTAAATATACCCGGCAGGTTATAGGAAATGAAGTGGTAAAGCCCGTTAATGGCAACTTGTACCGCGGGTATTTTTACTAAGTTTATTAGATAGGGTATTT
>Ga0115848_100851_pt1 | contig 12571 bp, 13 predicted proteins | sample InSIn3gowninarea_FD_83862 | JGI IMG/M metagenome (GOLD analysis project Ga0115848, IMG submission 83862) | reverse complement strand
CTACCTGGCTCGAAAATCTCTCGGTTTTCGCTTTATAGCCAACTTCCAGGTTTAAAGATTTTTCCGGCTTTAACTGCGGGTTGGGCACCTCGTAGCGAAAATCCACAATGCCTAAAGTTCCTAGATCGTCGATGTTGGGGGCCCGGAAGGCGGTATTCACCGAACCCACCAGGTGGTGCGCGGGATGTAGCTGGTATAAAGCCGCCAAGCTGCCTACCAAGGCCGAGGGCCGGATAACAGAAGTGCCCAAGGTATTTTCTTTTACGGTAATATTAAAAGCGTTAAAACGGCCACCCGCCGATAGAATAAACTTGTTTAAAGCAAGCGTATGCAACGTAAACAAAGCCAGATTGGCCGCCGAAGACCCGTCGGGGTACAAACCGCGTTTAGCCGTTCGCGCGTTGTTTTCCTGGTTTATATCTGCGCGGGTACTGCTTACCTGGTCGTAATAATATTCCAGGCCCGAGTTTACTTTCCAGAACGAAGTCGGCTCGGAGTTTACCGTTAAGCCAGTGCCCCAGGTATTTACCTTATCGTTTTCCCTAACAATTATCGCTGATTTATTTTTTTGACTTTTCCGGCCTTCCCGTGTTTGGTGCAGCGAGCCGGTTAAGCTAACCTGCCGGAACCAGCGATTATCATGGAAAGCCTCTAACCGGGCGTACGTTAGTTGGCGTTGCTGCGGGTCGAAGTAGTTAAAAGCAAAATCTTCTAATTGCACGCGATGAAATACCGGCACCTGGTTTTGGGCTACCTTTTGCCAGGCGGCCGTAAATAGATAACGTTCATTCATCCGGAAGCGGGCTTTTACGTCGCCCGAAATCTGGTCGTACCCGGAAGGTTTCTGGGGGCCGATAGCTCCCCCGGCTACTAAGTCGCCAAAATCGCGGTAAGCTAAGCCCCCTAATAAAGCTACTTTATTACTGCTCAATCCAACTTCGGCCCGGCCACTTTTTTCCATTCCGGCGTTCATGAATTTGCCGTACCAACTACCTTTCACCCGCAAAGTATCCGAAAAAGAAGGCGTTTTCGTCAAGATTTGCGCTACGCCGCCCAGCGCATCGCTGCCGTATTGCACCGAACCGGAGCCCCGTAATACTTCTATTTGCTCGATGCTTTGCGGGTCTACGGTGTTGAGGTATTGATTGGGACCCGACCGGAAAGTAGCGTTATTTAACCGGATGCCATCGATGAGCAACAAAGTTTGCTGACCGGTAAGCCCGCGAATAAAAGGCGAGCCGCCGCCGTGGTTGGTTTTTTGCAGCCACACGCCCGTGGTGCCAAATAAGGCTTCGGGCGTAGAACGGGGGGCGCGTTGCTGTAATTCTTTTTGGGTCAGTACGGATAAAGCTTCCGGCCGGTTAAACGGGTCGGTTGCATACCGCTGGGCCGAAACTACTTGCGTCTGGTTTAGTTGAATAATAGTCGGCTTTAAAGCAATTTCCAGGAAAGTAGAATCGGTGGTACTAGTGGTGACAAAAGGCTCGTAACCAATACCGGTGGCCCGAACTTCGTAGCTACCACCCGATTTTGTTTTAATCGCAAAAAAACCGGCTTTATTACTTAGAGTGCCTAGGGCAGTATGCGCTACCGTAACGGTAACATCCGAAAGTGGCTTTTTAGAATCTGCATCCATTACCCGACCTTTGATAGACTGGGCCGTAGCGGCACCGTGAAAAAAAATTAAAATAAAAGCCGTGACAAAATTCACCGCAAAAGGAGAATAAGTAAAAAACAGGCCGCGAATCATTTCTGTTACTTTTTGTAGAAAACTAATTACTCAAGGAACTAACTAAGTGAAGCAAAGAGCCAGCCGTTAAAAAGTCTCCCTACGGCGGGGATCGGGGTAGGAAAACACCTTTAACTTAGCTACGACGATCCTTTTGGAAACCTTAACTTTTTTGTTCACCGGGTACTAATAACCGACCTTTTAACTAAGATTAAGTTCTAAATAAAGAATTTTTAAAACTCGTTGGATTTACGAAACCCAGCTCCTACGATACAGGACGGCTTCCTTCTTCGGGTAGTTGAATTTCTGCGGATTTTCTGGGTTCGTGTTTATTTCCCAATAAAACTTACCTCGGCCACTACCGGTAAATGATCGGAAGCGTATTTTTCGGGTACGACCGTAGTTTTTACTACCTTAAATTTTTTAGTTGGCGTGTAGGCAATAAAGTCAATGGCTTGGGCGGGGTTCGCTACCGGAATGGTAGGTTCGCAGGTGCGGCAAGTGCGGGTAAAATGCTGGTCTAACGCTTTAATCACGTTGGAGGCAGGCGGCGCATTAAAGTCGCCGGCAATAATAAAAGGCAGCTTTTCGGTGGTCGCCAGCCGGGAAATTTCAACTACCTGCATTTGCCGGTTTACTGAGTCGCGCTGGGCATCTAAATGCGTTGACCCAAACCGGATGGCCAAGCCAGCAGGTAAGGTAACTTTAGCCGTAACTACTATCCGGGGTTCTCCTTTGGTTTCGGGTTTGGTGGGCAGGCGGTGCACGGTAGTTTCGGTAAGCGGGTATTTCGAGAGGATGGCCACGCCGTAGTCCCCGCCCCCGTGGTCAATGGCTTTCCCGAAAAAGAATCTCATGTTTAAGGCTTTAGCTATTTCTGCGGCCTGGTTAAATGGTCCGGAGCGTTGGGTGTTTACATCTATTTCCTGCAAGGCAACTAAATCCGGGTTTTGGGCGCGGATTACTTTTGTAATGGCGGCTAAGTCGATGGAATCGGGCTGGGAAGGTGGGTTACAATGGTGCACATTATACGTCATTACCCGTAAAGCTACTGGTTTTTGGGCCCCCACGAACAAGGGCTTGGGGGCAACTAAACTTACTGCCGCCACCTGGCCGGAAAAGAGAGTTACCCACCAGGCAGCACCGGCCCATAAATAAACACTGTATTTTTTCATCTTGGTTACACGTATAAAAGAGCCGAAATAAAACCTACTGAGTAGTTGTTGGTTATTAGTTGTTCGACTACTAAATTTATAATTAATCAATAAGTTACCTGAATAAAATGCCTTATGGCGGATGAATGATAGCTTATTCTTTTCCTGGTTATCTTGCCAGACAACGGCCAGGTACAATCTTACCGGTGGTTTACTGGTTTTATAGTCTTGGTTACAGCAATCTTGTTTTCGGCAAAACTATATGGTAAAGGTTAAGAAATTGTTAACGCAGCGCTAAGCTAAAGTTAACAATAGAGGCAGGTTATTCTTCCAGCAAACCGGATTAGGGAGCAGCTCTAATTTTTCCAAGGCCGGATAAGACCGATTTTCGGCGCAATGAGGTATTATACCCTAGCAGAACTTAAATAATTAAAATTTTTAAGTTCGCTAGAGGCATTGGAGTCAAATTTTAACGGCAATACCACAGCCGCTTAACTTTAAGCCAGCCGGAGTACCCCGAAGAAACCGGAATTTTAACGTGTAATAAAGTGAAAATTTAAAAATTACTGTTGTTCATGTGATGTTCCACAAACTGTTTCAGGATGGTAGCGGGAGAATCTTCGTCCTGGTTGGGTAACGAATTCTCGAAATTTGTATCGGCAGGATTAACGTAACCTTTAATGTCCGCGAGCGCTTCTTCGGCAACCCCCACAAAAACCCATGGTCCATTCCGCAAATAAGCGCTGCGAAATACTCCCGTCGGCTAGTTTAATAATGTTGGTGTGGTGGTAATCCTGGGTGATTTTGGCAAACAATCTTCTTAAATCTTCCTCGGCGCCTTCAATCAACTGGATATAATGCTCGCCACTGTACAACAACATGCCGGTAATTTGATCTCTTACGTTATTTTGTCGCCAATGGATTAGCATTGCTTTTAGTTCTTCTTCTCCGACTTGTACGATGGCGGTACTCATGTACATGATATGATGCATAGGCTTTTAAGTGCTTCGACGAAATTAATTGAGACTATAAGTAAATATATTTTGCTGATTAATAAAAATTTACCAATCGAACAACAAACAACGAACAACTAATAACCAACAACTACTTATCTGTAAATCAGTGTATAACGAGCTTATTATAAATGCATGTTATAATAAAACAAGGTAGCATTTTAGCGTTAAAGTTTAATTCCTTTTATCAGCATTACCGATTTTACGGATTGCTCTTTCAGATGCAAAAAGCTTTTGCGCGTCTCGTCGTGCCTGAAATTAAAAAAATCGTTCTCTGTTTCAAACGCTACCAGGTGAATTTCATAGGGCTTTTCTACGTGGCTCTGGATGTAAGCTTCTGCGTCGGGGCGCACCCGCAATAAAAGCTGCCCCTGGTATTTGGCAATAAGCGGGATAGCCACGGCCTCAAATTGATTAAAAATTGCTTCTTGCCCGTCCAGAAGGTAGATTAGTTGCGTGATATAAACCATTTTAATTGCTTGCTTAATTTTTGGGGCATTAATTTTTACTGCTCTGCCCTTTAATGCACTCGAAGGCACTACAACTTACCCGTTCTGCTTGCCGCGTTGCCTGAGGAGCGTTTGTAAAGTTCGCCCAGGTGCCAGAGCACTCCCGACGGATCGTGGATAAAACCTTCCTGGGCCTAGTCTTCCTGCCGAATTAAACTTAGTTTTACGGTGGCATATTTTGCCCTTAGGTGCAAGGCCAGCCGTTCGCTCCAGTAACGCTCCGCGCTAGCTACTTCCGGAAAAATCAGGGTGTTATCTCCCCGTTCCGAAACGTATGTATAAATCTTGCGAGTAGAACCCGATTTAATTTGTCCGGAATAAAGATCTGTTCGACGTTAAAACTACTTTTTCCGCGCCCCAATCGCGGTAGCAGCTTCGGGACAGGTTATAATCTTTTGCTCCGATGCCTGGCCGGATAAATTTTGCTTTTTAGTCCACTATTTTTAATCACTGGGTTACATCAGAAAATAGGATACTGGCGAGAACTTTCAATATCATGAGCGGAAGGTAATTTAAAAAGTAAAATTTTAAAAAACATTTAATTTAAGAGTAGTTATACGAATGGTAGTAAACGATTTGGGCTTTGCGGTGGGTAAATATGCCTTAGAAATATGCAATAGAGCCAAGTTTTTATTAATTATAATGCAACAGAATTCCCTAATTTATATTTAAATTATTAAATCTTTAACTTTTCAAATTTCAGTATTCTGTTTTTTACTTAATTTTTTCTAATTTAGGGAAAGCAAAACTTTGAACGAGTAATTCTAATTTAAGTTCGTATTTTATTACTATAAATAGTTTAATATGATTTAACCTGTACGATACTTCCTCTATATCTTGGTTCTTAAAACAAATACTTTTAAGTATTCTGCCCTCTCGGACTAATCTTTTACGCATGTTTTTTAATTAATTGATTTATGTAAGCATCCATGAAAACAAACTTTTACCCTTTACCATTAAAAATAATTTTATTTCTTCTACTATTTTTTCCATTCCTGGCAAATGCTCAAACGGAGCAGGACGCTTTAATGATGGGTAAGCGCCAGCTTTGCGTGGCCGGCTCCGTGGGCTACAATAGCTGGACCGACTACTGGGAAGGAACCTTTAAGCGCAATAATGATAACTTAGGCCAGGTTTCCACTAAATCAGCCATGCTAATGGTTAATTACGGCATTAAGAATAACTTAAACATTATGGCTTCTTTGCCCTACGTTAAAATTAAAGCGACGCAAGGTACTTTGAATGGCTTAGGTGGTTTTCAGGATGTGGGGGTGTTCGTAAAATACCAGCCTTGGCAGCAACAATTCGGTCAACGATCTATTTCGATATTCGCGGTAGCGGGCTACTCTACTCCTTCCAACAAATACAATATTGATTTTTTACCCATGTGCATTGGTTTAGGCAGCCGGGTTTTAAGTGGTCGCTTAATCGCTGATATGCGGGTAAACAAAATTTTCGTGACGCTTTCGGGCGCTTACCTGCACCGCGGCAACGTAGAACTAGACCGCCCCGCGTATTACACCGATCACCAGATCAACTCGCACGAAGTAGAAATGCCGGATGCCGGCAACTTTCAATTACGGACCGGTTACCGTACGCCCCGCCTGATTGCCGAAGTTTTCGTGGATAATATAACTACTTTTGGCGGCTTTGATATCCGGAAAAACGACATGCCCTTTGTGAGTAACCAAATGAACAGCACCAAAGTGGGGGTAGAAGGCAAGCATTACCTGGCTAAAATGCCAGCCTTGGGTTTCCACGCCAACGCCTGGCATACTTTGGCCGGCCGCAACGTGGGCCAGGCCACCGGCTTTATGGCCGGAGTTGATTATATATTTAATTTATCTCCTAAATCCGCCCAATAATCAATTCGTTATTTTCCATGAAAAAGTATTTATGCTATATAAGTGCCTGTTTTTGCTTGTATAATTTAGTTTCCTGCGACAAAGAAATTGAAGAAACCAACGCGGCTTACCAGGCTTTACAACCCGCCAAAACCGACGCCACGGCCGGTAACTGGAAGACCATGATTGTGGTTTCGGCCGCGGATTTTCCTCTACCCGCCCCCCAACCTACTAATTCGGCGGCTTACCAGCAGGAATTACAGGAACTAAAAGGCTTGAGCAGTAACTTAACCAACGAACAAAAACGCATTATTAACTACTGGCAAGTGGGTAGTGTATTGCGCTGGAACGAAATTATGCGTGAATTAGTGGCCAAGCATAATTTACCGCCTTACCAAAATGCCGATAATACGTATCCGGTACCGAGCGCCGCCAACCCTTTTGCTTACCCGGTTTTTCCGTTTTCGAATCCGCCTTATGCCGCCCGGGCCTACGCTTACGTGAGCATCGCCCAATACGATGCCTTGGTAATGGCGCATCATTTTAAAACCGAATTTAACCGCCCGGCTCCTTACCAGGTAGATAATTCTATTAGCCCAGCTATCCCGAAGAGTGAATTAGCGGCTTACCCCTCCGAAGATGCAGTAGTTGCCGGCGCTTCTCTTGAAATGATGAAGTTGTTATTTCCGGCGGATTTAGACTACCTTAAAAAAATGGCCGAAGAAGAAAGAAACTACCGCTTATGGAGTGGCGCCAACGTGCAAAGCGATATTGTAGCCGGTGATTCTTTGGGCCGGTGGGTAGCCCGTAAGATTATTCAGCGCGCTAAAACCGACGGCATGGGGGCGGCTGGTGGCAACCCAACCTTATGGGCCAAATTAGAAGATGACTGCAAAGCCAAAGGTGAAACGCCCTGGTATTCGCTGGAGACACCCAAACGTCCGCCGATGCTACCGTTTTTCGGCAACGTAAAACCCATTCTTTTTGGTCCCGAAGCCGTGGCTTCTTTACGGCCCGGATCACCGCCATCGGCAAACTCCGAGCAAATGAAAAAAGAGCTGGATGAAGTATTCAGTTACACCGAAAATCCTACCCGCGAGCGCATGCGCATTGTTAATTTCTGGGCCGACGGCGTAGGCACGTACACCCCGCCGGGCCACTGGAATGCCATTGCTACCCAGGATTTTGTTAAAAAAGGCTACAGCGAAGTTCGCTGGGCGCGTAATTACGCTTTACTAAATGCGTCGTTAATGGATGCGGCCATTATGTGCTGGAACACCAAATATTATTACTTTAACGCCCGGCCTTGCCAGTTAAACCCGAAGATTAAAACTTTAACCGGGGTACCTAACTTCCCGGCTTATATTTCGGGCCACTCTACCTTTAGCGGGGCGGCCGCCACTATTCTGGGTTATTTAGTTCCGGAAAAAGCGGCCGCGTACAAAGCTATGGCCCAGGAAGCTTCTAACTCCCGCCTGTACGGCGGCATCCATTACCGCGCCGATTGCCAAGCTGGTTTAGAAACCGGCGATAAAATTGGTAACTACGCTATTAACCGCGCTAAAACCGATGGTGCTGATTAGATTTTTAAACTTTTGATATGATCAACCAAAAGCCGGCTTGTATTAGCCGGCTTTTTATTTTAGTTGAAGACTTTATTATTGTTTTTTAAATTTGAAGCTACCTCCCGAGTAGAAATTTTTAAATTAAAGCGGGTGCTAGTCTATATTAGAAAATACTCGAATCACAAATTTGAAGGTTCTACAGAAAGTTAAACCTGTAGCCTATTGGCTTACAACGAGTAACTACCGTGGATCTATCGTCTATGGACTATGGACTAATTCAACTATTAGCTTCTTTCCGCTCGGCTCGCCGTTCTTCGCGCCTTTCTTCTCTACGTTCTTGGCGTTCTTCTTTCTTTTCAGCTTTTTTCTCGTCCGCTTTTTCTTTTAGGGCATCGGTTATAGTTTTTAATTTGCCGGTGGTATTCAGGTTAATCTGGCTGTTTTTAATAATATCCGATTCGGACGTTAGTTCTGTTTTTAGCTTTACGTTGTAGTTTACGTCTTTGCCTTCCCGGATAATATCCAGAACCGTTTTGCCCATTTCTTTAAAAGTAAGCTCTACCGGAATGGTAAAGCTAGCCGATCCTTTGGCGGGTATTTTTACGATACCGGGTTTGTTGCCTTCCACGGCTTCATTGTCTTCAATCTGCACGTTATAAGCTAAATCTTTAAAACTTATCGGAAACACGTTACGGTTCCGCACGGCCGCTTCTACTTCCATGGTAGCTCCTTTCAGTTTTAAAGCGTTTACTTTAATGTTGGTTATTTTTACGTCGGGCACCGTTACCAAAGGCAATTTCTTTTCTACTTTTAAATTAAATTTATCTTTCGGGATTAGTTTGGTGGTGGAGAAAATAGTGGCATTTACCCGGTACATCACGCTATCCTGACCCTGGTTGGCCAACCGGTCGGTTACATCTTTCAGTTTATCGTAATACAAGGTTAGGGGTAAGGTAAGCTCGGTGCTGTCTTTGGCTTTTAACCGCAGCGTATCGGGGTAAGTGGTTCGGGCTACTTCCTGGTCGGCAATAGAAACTACGTAAAACAAACTATCAATCTTAAAACCAATGGGCGCCGGATTATCAATAATCATCCGCATTTTTACATCGGCTCGCTCCGGCGTCAGGTTGGTAAGCTGCATCTGCTGAAACGACAACTTCGGTACAATGTAATCAGCTACTTCTTTATCCGATTGCTTAAATTTAAATACGGCGAAAGCAACGCCTATAATTACTGCCAAAATAATTAAACCAATTATCCAGGAGATGGATTTTTTTTTATTATTCATCTTCGTATCCGTTTACTGCTCCTCTTGCGGCACAAGCAAAGTGTCCTGCACCCAGGTATTGTACTACCCTACGAAGATTTTATATATTTTAGCTAAATAAAAATCCGGAAATTAAGCGTATAAGTAAGGGCAAGGTTTTAAGTGGTACGTTTTACGTTTTCAACGTACTGCGGAATAAGTGTTTAGGCTGCATCTAACTAATATTTCATTCTGTCCGGGTACTTAAAAGCAATTACGCCATCGATCACTCAGGGTTTGCCCGAGTTACCAGGTACGTTATTCTATATTTTCACCGATTATTTGAAGAGATGAAGTTTACTTTGATTTTAGCATTATGCGGCTTTTTTACTTTAAACGCGTTTGCCCAAAAGCAACCCACCGCCTCCAACGACAGCATCTTAATCACCATTTTTCTGAAACACCAGCAAGACAAAAACCTGGATTCATTAAACAAGATACAGGCTATAAATAAATTCCGGGAGAAGTTTCCGCCCAAATCGGCGCGGGTAATTTCGTGGTACGTAATGATGGGCATTGGCCAGGTGGTTACCGTAAAAATCCCGGCCGCGCAGTTAAGAACCTTAAACCTGGCCATTGAACAAGGCGCTTGGGGCGCCTTTACCACCGAGTTTTACCCTACTTACGATTTTGTGCCCGTCTGGAAAGAATCTATGAAGGTCAAGAAGTAATTTTTAAATTTTTGAAGATTTAAGCCTAAGATGAAGTTATAGAGCTTTATCCTAATTTAAAAGATTGTTCTTCAGAAGCAACTCCGTAGAGAGACTTTTATCTGCTAATACTCGAATTTGCTTTCGTGCTTTAGAGGATATTACTAATTGCAAGTATTTTACTCCGTAGCCAAATAGGTTCCTCCTGAATGACAACCTATTGTATTCTAAAAATTCTAAATTTTTGTAACTATAGAACAAACAGCGTTAGCTAGGTGCGAGCAATGACGCTAAACTGTTCCGTTGGTCAGCGCGTTTTTAGCGTCTTGATTTTCGTTGATTCCAGAAAGAACTACATCTCCTTCCCTGTTTTTAGGGAAGGTGCCGCCGGCGGAAGGGTAAAACCTGAGCAAAAATTAACTTCATCCTACTACTGCGCCGATTCCTGCATTTGATTCACCAAAACATCAACGTAGTAAGAAGTATGATTTTGGCCCTGGGTTTTAAGAATTCCCCGGATAGGGCTGCAATCGCTGTAATCTACGCCGTGCGCGGCTTTAATATGGTCCAGGCCGGCCAACAGATTATTCGTGGGATCAAAGCCATACCAGCCGTGGCCCGGAATAAAAGCTTCTACCCAGGCGTGCATTACCGCCGAACCTACCAGATTGCCGCCTTGGTTTAAATAACCCGACACGTAACGGCACGGAATACGATTCAGCCGGGCAATTGATAAAAACAAATGCGTGTAATCCTGGCAAACACCTTTGCCTAAATGAAAAACTTCGCTGGCGGTGGTATGCACGTTCGTAGGAACCGGATCAAACTCCAGTAACTCGTACACGTATTGGTTTAGCTTGGTGAGATAATCGTAAACAGGTTGTTTTAATGGCCGATTTAAAAGCCGGGTATGGTAAGCTTCCAGAATACTGGTATAGCGGGTAAAGCCCAGGTATAAGTGGTGATCAATGTAAAAATTGCGGTCGGCGAGGATAGCTTGTTCTTCTGCAAAAGGCAAAGAATTAACCACAAACCAGGGCTGGCTTTTTTCGACGGTCGCCTGCATTGAAAATTTAAATGCGCTGAAATGCTTGGTAGAACGCAGGCAATGAATCTGAAAATCAAAAGGATTACCGTGGGTATACAATTCCTGCCCGAGTGAATTATAAAATTTTAAACTGGTAACTTTTTGCGTGGCATCCTGGCAGGGAGCTACCAAAAACTCAAACAGTGCTTCGGTAACCGGCGCGTCGTATTTATTGTGCGTATGGTAGTTAATGTGGTATTCGGTAGCCATAGTTCGTGACCGTAACAACGGTTTTTAATAAACTAAATATTTTTCTTCGAGCAGCCGGGCCAGGTTAAAAAGTTTATCGAGGGTTTTGTTCATAAACTCAATGGCATTTTCTTCTACTTCTTCGATGGTTAAAAACTGCAGTTGCGTGGCAATTTTGCCAATTTTAAAAGTAAGCGACCCTTTGCTTTTTTCTTCCTGAAAACCAATGGCCTGAATATTATTTTGTAAATAATTTAAATTATAAGTTAAGGCTTTGGGGAAAGACGAATTAAAAATTAAAAAATCTAAGATATTCCGGCGCGAAGGACTGTTTTTATAATGCCTTTGAAACATATCGAAAGATTCCGCACTTTTCAGCAGCATAGCCCATTGGTAATTCTCGATAAGTCCGCCTTGTTTGGCCGGGTCAATTTTAGCTACATCGTACAGTTTATTTACAATTATCTTACAGATTTGAATGGCGCGTTCCAGGTGAATACCCAGAGAAATCAACATCCAGACCTCGTTCCGGATTAAAGTATTCGAGACGTAACCTTTCGCCAAAGTGCAAAATTCTTCTACTTCGCGCGAAAAATTAAAAATGCCTTTGTGCTGCAATTTGGCCGCGTTGTAGTTATTAACGTTATGGTAAAACCGGTTTACAACCTCCCATAATTCAATGGAAATGCTGTCGCGGGTACCCCGGGCATTTTCCCGGATGCCGCTGATATTGGCCGAAATAGAAAAAGGATTACTATCGTCGAGGGTGATAAAATACAGAATATCGTCGTCGGTAAGTTGGGAGTATTTTTGGTAATAAGCGGCTTGCACCCCCACCATATCCAGGATAGATTCCAGGGCCAGTTCTTTGTTTTGCGCCAGCGGAGCATCCAACGACGATACATAATGCACTTTGGTGTACCGGGCCACGTGTTCGGCTCGCTCCAGGTAGCGCCCCATCCAGAATAAACTATTCCCAATTCTTGATAACATAATTTTAGTTACAGGTTACAAGTTGCAGGTTGCAAGTTGAAAAGTTAGAAGGTTGCAAGGTTACAGGTTGCAGGTTGCAGGTTGCAAGTTGCAGGTTGTAGGTTGTAGGTTGCAAGTTGCAGGTTGTTTTAGGTTAAAGGTTGCAGGTCAATAAATTACCATTTACTACTGGTGTACTCCGTGCTACGTTTGATTTTTAAACTGCTTTGGCCTAAAAAACAACCCAACCATCCAACTTCTAACCATCCAACAATTCAACAATTCAGCCATTCAACAATTCAACTAAAAAATCCGTGGACTGTGGTCTATGGACTATGGTCTGTAATCACCCAGGTATCTTTGGAGCCCCCGCCCTGCGAAGAATTTACGACTAAACTGCCTTTGGTAAGCGCCACCCGCGATAAGCCGCCTTTTAATACAAATTGCTTGTCTTTCCCGAGTAAGGTGTAGGTGCGTAAATCAATGTTGTATTTGTTGGAAGGAGTAGAGTAGCCCGCTACCGCGAATATCGAAATAGATCGTTGACCGAATT
>Ga0115848_100850_pt1 | contig 12583 bp, 9 predicted proteins | sample InSIn3gowninarea_FD_83862 | JGI IMG/M metagenome (GOLD analysis project Ga0115848, IMG submission 83862) | reverse complement strand
TGATATTCATACTGAAATAAGTGAGTTATAGATATTTAGGTCATAACATGTCTTTGTAGTTTTTAAAAGTATGCTAGTGTCTATGTGTATTATGCATGGCTATAAGCATAAATGGACCAATTGTATGAGAGAATAAGAGAGATTAAATGAAAAGGAAGGCCAACTAGTTATATGGGATCATGTTGAAGAATCTACGACATATATAGTTAATGAGATTCTTTTTACATGATAACTATTTGTGAGGCATTCTGTATTTAGATTATTAGTACAATATTTTGCTTATTATCATTGGTGTGTGTATTTCTTACTTCGACAAATAGCTATCAATGCAAAGAGACAAGAGCACAAGATATGGCATTCTAGTAGGGTCAAAACCTCTCCCTCTTGGAGAGGAAAACCCACACAAAATTCTTCTTATAGAGATTCCTATTGACGAACACCAAGACCATGACCCTTGACCTATTCAGATACTCCAAGACCAAGACACCAATCCTCCTCTTTGACACTATTGAGTTCATCATCATTGTTGTAATATTGAAGTTGTCTTTACTATGCCACTGAGATCTTCATTAATGTTGTCACATTGTTGTTCCTTAAATGAAATCTTCATCTAGATCATGGTTGTTGCTTCATTACTGAGATCTTTACCTTATCTTAAGAATCATGATTATCATCATTTTCACTATGTTGAGATAATGATTGACTGCAGCTGCAAGTATGTTGAGAATATATTTCACAATGATTGTGTTTGTATGCTGAGAATATATCTCACAATATCTTTTCATCCACGAGTATATCAAGAACATATCTCATAGTGACTTCATTAAATACTATAATCATGAAGAGACCGAGATAGTGATTGTGTTAAGACAGGAATATCTAGACAATGTTGGCATGGAGATGGTAATGCCGAAATAGTATCGAGAGAGAGTATTTCCTCCTTCACCAAGATAGAGTATATGCTATTGTAATACCCATCAAATATCATCGAGTTCTTCTTCAATCAAAACCCTATAACCTTGTTTTCATGGGAGATACCTGTACCTACTGCGTCATCCGAAGTTTCATAAATTTATTTGAAGATCGCAGTTTTGTGTCCACAAGATATTAGAGAAATCCAAGTTGCATTGAGATTATATTGACTCTGTTTTGCGTTGAGACTGTGATCATAGAAACGCTGAGATAGTGTTTCCTCCTTTCATCAAGACAGAGTATCCATCGAATGTTGAGATGCCATACTTCATTGTACTCACCAAGACTTATAGAAGAGTTTGAGTTCTTTTCTTTTCAACGTTAATCTTTAGTCGTATATATATAGTGATCTTTCCATATCAAACCGACATTATAGTAGATCATTTTGACATCTATAAATGTGTTGAGGCAGACATGATTGTCTTTCTCATTGTTTAGCTAGAAGACTTCTTCTTTGGAGGATGGCGCTTGTCTTGGAGGGCCACTTGACACTAAGTTGACCCATGTACATTTACATAAATGCTCAAAAAGAGCTCTTTAACATGATTTTGACTCTTTTACTTTCCTAGACCTATGGAATGAGCAAGAAAGTCATTCATATAATTTACAAAAATATATTTCTTTTTCTTGATAAGTACAAAGATCAAAATTACATTGTCAAACACCGAACCTAGTTACAATTTTCTTCAACACCCCCTCTTAACTAGGGAGGTATTTACAATGGTACTTGGTCATTCTCAATCCGAAGAATTTCTCATAAGAAGAATCAGATTGGTAACCCCATCTGCATAGCATCATATCAACCAACATTGTCACAATGCAAGGCCTAGACTAACAATTCCATCTCTCCACAAGGCCATGAGCTATAATGTTGGCGAGACCAATGATTTATAGACACCTTCATCATTGTCTCTCAAGGTACATACTCACGTGGGTGTTCACTGAGTATGACCTTCTAGGACTATTCTTATCTTGGGTTCCCAACCCTCAAAGAATATCGATCCTCTTTCCTACTCTTATTGTGGATCCCCTACACATCCTCAAAGAGCATCGGATGCCAGATGATTACCCAACCCTCCATTCTTTCTTCCTAGGTGAAGACAAGAATGTTATGTCTATCATGTTCTACATTTCCATTCATGGCCTTCACCTAGACTTATGGTTGTTAGTCATGGTCTACTGACTGACACATGATATAGAAAACACAACTATCACTCCTTTGTAATCAGGGGTGATTTAATTCAAGCTCCCTCTTGATCAGGGACCTATTAGAGCTTCCTCTTAGCTAGGGACTCTTCAATACATCAACAACTTCTTCTTTGTGGGTCCTTCAGCTGCTTGATCAACTTCTCTCCTTGATATCATGAAAATTAGTCGAGCTTCTTTCTTATAGGGCAACAATCATTGCTCACTCTCCTCCTTAGTTCATCATGTCATTCCTTTCTTCATGGAAAGTGGTCTTCTTCATATCTAGAACCTTCGTCATATGACTACTTATTCTCATCATGCTTCTTCCATTCATCACATAAATGCTAGTTGTACTTGTAAGTAGCCTTGCATGAACTTATCCAGATATTATTCAAGAAATCAAGTATATCATTAAATCATATTGTACCTTACTAGGTGGCTCTTCATCACGACATCTTTCTATAGGTATCAACATCCTGCACACATATTCACACATCTCCCAAAGATATCCATTATCAAGGGTGTTCATCTTTTTCAGACTTTCATTAGAGTCTTCACATCTTTTCGTGAGATTTTTTATTCAAATCTTCTTGGTCTTTTGGATTTTGATTTCCTTCATCATGGTTTCATATCTCACGGTCTCTTCCTTCCTCACACATTCCATTCCCAGTAGATTTTAATCAAAGTTTCTTCATTGTAGTCAATCATCTCATACTTCATATGAGGACATATTATGTAGATTTCATCTAGTGTGACTTATGCCTTTCTACACCCTTTCAAATGAGGAGATCATTTTCCCTCGACCATGCTTCTTAAGATAAAAGTGATGATTTATATTACCTCCAACCATATGGCATGACATTATAAAAGTTAAATACAAGCATACATACCTAATTTTATCTTTAGGTCATCTAGGGTTCTTTCAGTAGCTCCCCTTATTGAAGTGTCTTCAATCCCTTGATTTGCTTCTTCTCTTACGACATCATACCATCATCCCATAAACTCCATAAGTTGGAGTTCCTAATGAAACACTTGCTTCCTCTCTTGATTAGTGAATTCTCTGACTAGGATTCTATCAGAGAGTTTTGAGGATCTTGTATATCCTCATATGGCAGATGTTTCCCTTTTGACTTGATGTATGATGACACTTGTCCTAGATGACTTCTTCCTTTGCTTCAATGTCCAATGAGGTTCCCAAGAGTTATGTCCTTCATGTTCGACTGTCATGGATTTTGTTTTCCATGATTCCCATGGTGATGTCATGAGCTATTTCTTCTAATGCTTTCATGATGTGACAATGCATCTTAATATTATTTCTATAGTAAGAAATCTGACCTTTTGGTATCTATATTGCAATTCTATAAATGTTTTTAATATGAATTTGGTTTTTAAATTATACATATTAAGAGTTTTGGCCCTTTGGTATTTGTGGTGCAATTTTATCAATGCTTTTAATATGGATTTGGTTTTTGAACTATATATTTTTGTTTATTTAGTCAATTCTTTTAACTTTAAGAGTAATAAAATCATTAGATTATTTTATCATATATTATATATATTTTTTAATTTTAAGAGTAATAAAATAATTAGATTATTTTTATATCATTATAGAAGGAATTTTGTATAATTGAATAGCTAGTTTTATTATTAATGAAAGAATAATTCTAATATTTTCTAATTATTTTTTTTTTTATTTGGTTGCAAATAATCTGAGAAAGGTGTTATTAGTTTGTAAGATATATTTCCTATATCTGAATATTTAGTTGCTTATGACCTTACTAGACCTCTTTCCTCTCATACAATAATCATGTATGTACATAAAATCCCAATCAGGCTTCTCTATGTTAGTTTTACCCTCAACAAGTTGTCATTTGCAACCATATCTCCTTCTACAAGCCACAATCTCTTGGCTTTGAAACCACTTGTCGTAAAAAATGAGATAGAAATAAATACGTTTTACAATACATGATAACACATAAACAATTAAAAATACATGAACACCATATTTTACCCTAGAATCCCTTACAAGAAAATTGAATAATATATCTATTATTTCTCATGGCTTAAAAGAATCCAAACTAGCCAAAGTGAGCCATGCAATCAATTCAGGAATATTACAATAGAGAATCCTCAAGATTTTAACAACTTCATCACATAGCATCAACAGACTCTAAGACCATGGGCCACAAAAGTCATGTGCCCACATTTATGATTTCGTTTTAGCTTTATTATTACTTAGTATACAAGCAAATGATGTAATCAAGTAAAAGACGTAGTAAATTACTCTATAATGGCTTTCCTCATCATTTTTAATACTAATAAAAATCTTTGCTATATCCCTGACAACTTTGTAAAAATATTCTCTTAGTAAGAAGTCAAAGAAAACTTCATATGGATGATCCAATTAAATACTTTCTTTTCAATATTTACCTAGTTTACATCATGTCTTGTTGGAAAGTTTTAGGTTCTCCAACTATCAATAAATCATATACTACTCTTAAATCCTTTGATGGTAGAGTATTTCGACCTTATGGTATCCTAAATGACTTGCTAATAAAATTAGAAGGTTAAAAAAGTTGCAATCTAGGTATAAGTTGTTGATTCCCAACTTGATTACAATCTTTTACTAGGATGAAGTTGGACTTATGGCATTATTGCAATGATATCCTCACTTTTCTGAATGATATTATTTCCTCATCAAGGGAGGATAGTGAAGGCAGACTAGTTGTCTTATTATACCTCTAACCCTAATTCTACTGACAGTGTCCCTTTTGTGGGAAAAATGATTACCCCTTATGAAGATATCAGTGTTGGTTTTCTTAAAGATTCATCATTGATGGGAACTTTTGCACTCCTCCACTTAATATTTCTTCTAATGTTTCCCAAGTCTATATGATCTCATAAAGAACTTCTAAATCATATGATCCTTGGATTGTACCTTTGGAATTTGATTTGACAACATGTGTTGACCAAGTGCGCTAAGTCCATTTGAATTAGCCTTACCAAGTAGTTCAATTATTTTCAAAACCACTACCCTTTGAGAATGATCAAGTGAATGTTATTGTTGATCAATATTCTCAATATTCTTGGCTAGAACCAATATCATTTCCTGATCATTTTGATAATATGTTTCGAACAGATGAAAGCATCATGGAAATTATTACTATAGATGAAATTCCTTGGGATGACTATCACCATAGTTCATCCTTTCTTCCCAATTTTACAAAGATTGAGAATGAATTTTCTACAATGTTTTCACTTGATATTGTAGATAACCCTGAATCTGCTATATTGATTTTTGAAGCTAAATATGAAAGTAATTTAGGGAAAATATCTACGACCATTCTTGTTAATATATTAGTAAGACTTGGAATTATGAAAGACATTCACATAGGTGCTTCTTGTTCACTTGAATAAATTCTAACTTACAAAGCCCTATTCCAATAATTTCATGACTTTTTTCCCGACCTTAGGAGGAAATGCCAAGAATCGACCCAAGTATAGTAATTCATGAAATCAAGACTTACCCATATGCTAAGCCTATTAGACATAGATTACGTCTAGTGCTTAAAGCTGAAGTTGAAAAAATTCTTAAAGCAGGTTTTATCTATCTTGTTCCCTTGACTGATTGGGTCTCCAAGATCGTTGTGGTTAACAAGAAATAAGGGCCAATTAGAGTATGCGTCAATTATAGGGACATTAATAAGGCTTATCCTTAGTACAACTACCCTACAACCTATATAAATCAAATAATTGTTGATTGTTCTGGGAATGAAATAATTTCTTTTATGGACGCATTTTCTGAATACAATCAAGTTAACATACTCCCTATAGATCAGCATACAATTGTGTTCACTTGTCCATGGGGAACTTTTTCTTATTGAAAACTCCCATTTGGACTGAAGAATTTTGGCACCACCTTTCAACGGGCCATGTCTTAAGCTTTTCATGATATTAAGGATATTATACAACCTTATTTAGATGATATACCAGCTCATTCAATGAAACATACAGTTCATCTAATGAATTTAAGAGCAATCTTTATCATATGCCGACATTACAATATCCTCCTAAATCCACAAAAATGTGCTTTTTCTATAGAATCTAGTTGATTATTGGGGTTTTCGTATCAAAAGAATGAATTCATGTTGACCCCCTTAAGGTATAGGTTATTCATAATCTTCCTCCACCTTCCAATTTGTGCCAAATCCAAAGTTTGCAAGGGAAAGTAAACTTTTTATGTCGTTTCACTCCAAATTATGTTGAGCTAACTAAAGGTTTTACTTGACTTTTGAAAAATGGCATCTCTTTTGTATGGGATGAAACAACTCAAAAGGCTTTCGATGCACTCAAATACATGAATAGACCTTTGTTGAATCTGCCTGATTATCACCGAGACTACTTTTTATATTTAGTTGTGTTGGATGTTACCATTAGCCTGGTATTAGTTCAAGAAGATGAATTAAATACTGAACATGTGATATATTATTTGAGTAGGGGTCTCACCAAAACTGAAATCAAATATGCACATGTGGAGAGGTTGGCCTTGGAAGTTGTGCAAGTTGTCCAAAAATTATGTCACTATATTCTTTTTCATAAAACAACAATATTTTCAGATTACAACCCCATGGTTTACATTCTTACCAGACAATTGATTGGGGGAAAATATTCCAAATGGATTGTTATCCTACAGGAATTTGACTTATAATTTGTGAAATCCAAGTCAAAGAAATCATTGGCATTTGTTGAATTGATTTGTGAGTTTCCTTATGTTGAAACAGAAACCATGGTAGAGGATTTTCTTCCCAATGAATCCCTCTTTCTCATCACAATATTAGACACTTCGTATGGAGATATCATTGTTTATCTCCAAACTTAAACTTTTCGGCTTGACCTATCTTGAACTGATCATCGTCACATTCAGTATTAATATCAACAATACAACATTGTTGGTGATACACTCTATAGTCGTGGTTCTGATTCTATTTTTAGACATTGTTTGACGCATGATGAAGCTATAAAAGTTTTAAATGATTGTCACTCTGGAGCATATGACAGTCATATGTCAGGGTTTTCCACTGCCCAAAAAATATTTCACGTTGGGTATTTCTAGCCTTCCATGTTCAAATATTTTATTACTGTGGTCCATAAATGTTTAATTGTCAATTTTATCATTGCAAAATGTGTGCACCTCCTTCTCCTCTTCACCCAATCATCACTGTCATCCCCTTTACAAAATGGTGCATCAATTTCATTACGTGTAACCCTCACTCGACCAGGGGGCATGGGTATATTATCCTAGCTGTGGATTATTTTACAAAATGGGTCAAGGCGATGCCTACATATAGGGGTGATGGTGAATTTGTTTCTGTTTTCATATTCAAGCATGTAATTGCTAGGTTTGTAATTTAACAAGCCATTGTCACATACAATGGTAGTCATTTTTGAAGCTTTATGATGACTCAACTTATGGCAAAGCTAGGCTTGCATCAAGATAGTTCAACTCCATATTATCCACAAGAAAATGGCCAAGTGAAAGTTGTGAACAAATTTTTAACTACCCTGCTTCGATGGATTATAGGAATTCACATCCGAAATTGGCATTTAATGTTTTTCTCAGCTTTGTGGGCATATCGCACCTTAGTAAAAACTGCAACCAGATTTACTCCTTTCCATCCAGTTTATGGCTTGGAGGCAATCTTACCTATTGAATGTGAAATTTCTTTATTAAAACTAGAAAATGAATTATTACCTACTACTTTTGCAGAGGAGGAATTTTTTTTATACTTAGCACTTTTATATGAGACTCGTCGTGATGCTGCACTAGCTAATGAGACTCATAAAAAACGAGTTAAGGCACAATTTGACAAAAATGTAAATCCTTGCATCTATTCAGAAGGTGACTTTGCCTTGGTTTATGATCAAGAACATGATAAGTTAGGAGCTGGTAAGTTAGAACCTATGTGGCGTGGTCACTACATCGAAAAACATGCTCTGGAAAAGGGTGCCTATGAGCTAACTGACTATGACGGTGTTCCTTTGAGTAAGCCCAAGAACGCGCTTAACTTGAAAAAGTACTATGCTTGATTCTTGCATAGGCACATTGTACATTGTTGTGTCATATTTTTGTGTGATAATTTTTCATTTTTTTTCATCTTCTTCTACTTTCTTTGCTTATCTTGTGTTACACTTTATTTGTAGATGTCGACGCTCCCTCCAACTTATGTTGGCTACGTTGATGGCCCTAGTTGTAGTACTATAATTTTTTCTTCCACAACTTCGGCCATTTATTCACCCATTGATGAGTTAGAAAGCCTCCACAGGATATCCCTTGGTTGAACAATGAATAATATTGCAAAATATAGTGTAGTTATTGAGCTATTATATGATGCCATTTCATTTGATATTCAGAATTTAATCGTTGGGTTGGATTCTCGGCTCATAGTATTACATTTAAGTCACATTTATTCAGTGAGAAGTTTTGCAATGTTAAGGATGTTTTTGTGGGTTTGTCTCTTGGAAAGAGAATTCAATTACATTGAATATCAACATATTCCAAGACATTTAAACACATTAACTGATGCATTGGCTAATTATGAGTTAAATTGACATTTGCAACATTTGTAAAAAGAAAACAATAATCATCCACATATTGTACAAAATAAGTTAAGAAATAGAAGTAGTTTCCATTAATCATAATGTTTATAAGAAGTTTGAGTTCACAAAAATTCCATCCAAAACATATGAGGCCATGTGGCATTTATTATCTAAACATGTTGATAGATCAAAGAATAAAATCTAACCCTATGACTAGAAGTTAAGCATGATGTTCATGATAGCAGACTATAGCACGAGCCACTCGTTGTAACAGACAACTAATCAGCCCAGGTAATCCCACTTTATTTTCTGGTAGCAGAGAGGCAAATCATCAATCTTGATGTCTGGGATGTCTAGAGTCAACCTCTCAAGTTTATTCTCTATCTCAATTAAGGATTGTTCTTCCTCTGGGTTCTATGTTATGGGAGAAGTTGGCTACTCATCATGTCTTTCAAATCGACACAATCCTGTTGGTCTAACTGGGCTCACATCTGCATGATTATTGTAGATGATTAGTTTTGGATGTAAAAAATAAAATATACAAAAATCAAAATCAGAATTTCTTACCTATGTCACCCCATTGCATTCCTGTAGGGAGTGGAATATATGGATCTCTGGTGTAGTCCATACCCGCATATGGGTGATCCTAAATCACGAAAATATGGTGATCCAACCATCTGAAAAATGTAGGGGTATATCTAACAATTGGAATGTCACCACCTCTGTGGCGAGCCATCAATGTAACCCACTGTAACATGTGAGGATATAGTGGTCCTCCCATCTCCATGGATACCTGTGGATAGAGAAGAGGAATCCTCTCCAAAGAAAATGAAACAATTAGGGCACCATATCCAGAAAAATTCAGCTTGCCATTTTTTGCTCTAGTGAGTCACCCTTTGATGTTGATAGTAACTCCTTCACACCCATTGAAAATTGTAGGTTGCATGCACTCTAGTGAAATTTAAATTTGGTATTTAGTTACTACATGGAGCACAACACTTCCACATATTCGGGAAACAATAAATGCAATTTTCCTCAATGGAAGTCTCTAAATGGTTTTAATATCCATTTTTCTATTACTGATTTTGGACCTAGAAAAACAATGCTCAGCTAGATAAGGCATTGTTGTTCCACCACTTGGTCTGCTCCCAAACAATGAAATGTCAGTCCCACGACATGAAATCCCAGTTAGAAAATAAATATCATCGACATCTATGGTGAGCCTTTGATCTCTAATTAGAAAACATTGTTCTTGGACATTCCAAGCCCTCACTAAACATGCAAGTAAATCCACTTGAGATTTCATGCCCAAAGTCATAAAATATTTTAGCAGACTGCAATTTCTCAAATCTTGTACTATTGCTAGGTCATTCAAAGCCTCTACATCTTGAGCTTCATGTTGTATCTCTCTCCATTCTATTTTTTCACTTCAAAAGAATGAAAACAATGATGGAAATTTATTAGAAAAAGAAAATGGGAAGTTTTGCAAAAAAAATTAAGTGTTTTTATTATTCTTTAAAAACCCTCGGCGCCTTGCACAGTCTATATTAGGGACAACATGGATTTCAGTGGTTCTCCCTTCATATTACTACACAAATCATGGTTTTCAATGATACAAAAATGGCCGGCTTGTGTAGTCCTAATGAAAAGGAACTGTGCACGCTGAGGGAGCATTTTTATTAACAAAACCCTTAAAAAACACTAAATTACTGATGAAATGGAAAATAGAAGCCATCAAAATGAAGAGAATGGAATGATCTCTTAGATATCTTACTTGGAGAAAATAGTTTGTGAAATGGTCGACTGGTTTGATCGCAATCTTCTTCTGAAGTTTAGGGTAAAAATGCACTCTCAAAAGATCCCAATGGTAAAAAGCACAAATGGTAAAGATATTTTACTTTTTGAACTTTTATAAGCAAAATAGGCTTATTTTAATAAAAAAAATTCCTTAGCCTCTAAAAATTCAATATTTTCACTGTTTTTTACTATTTCTTGAGTAGTTATGATGATTTTTCTTTAGTTTAAATGTGCGGTTCACAAGTTTAATTATGAAAAAATATCATTTTGGTAAATGAGTAAATTTTTATCACTTTTTCAGGCTCTTAAAAATTATGAAAAAATGAAACCCTGGAGTTACCTTTAAGCTCTTTTCTGACTCTCCAAGTGTGAAAAGATTGTCAGTTGCGCTTGTTTTCTTCAAAGGTATTAAAGAAAACAAAGAAATGTCTACTTGATATAAGTTTACCCCTTTAATGGATCATGTCGACTTTTTACGAAAAATGTATACTTTGACTAATCATGGTCAAAAGAGTTCTCTCCTACACATTTTTACCCTTTTTTGGGCTTGAGAGACTAAATTTATGAAAAAGGATATTTCAGGGTTTACTTATGTTTTTCTCCTAACTCCCTAAAAATGAAAAACATCGAGCATTAGTTTCTCTTGGATCGTTAAAAAATTACAATGAAAAAACTGTATGAATTTTCTTTTCTTGTCTTTTTCAAACTCTTTAAATATGAAAATGACATTGAGTTACCCCTTTGCTAGACTCGTTAAACATTAACAGTGTAGGACTTATCAATCACGACGAGATCAAACCACTCCTTCTTAAGGTTCATTACAAATACTTCGAATGACTCATCCAAAGGATGAGATTACAGGACAAGAATATGTTATCCTCATCAATCTTGCATAAAAGTAAAGAGGTATTTTCTAGTAATGGTGGGGGGAAATTGGAAAGAAACATTTGTTTTTATATTGTAAAAGGAAGTATGTCGCTCTTCAACATGACACTGCATGACCTTTGTATCTGGGTTGGGAAACCCATTTGTCTCTCAATTATTCATACCCCATTGAAATTCTTCAGTTGGTTTTAGGTATTATTTTTTAGTCAAATGTTGCCAACTCAAAATGTCATGTCGTCGATATGTTCAAGAGAAGTTCAACCTTAGTTAAAATTACCTTGAAAATTCATAGCCGTCAATCGCGTTAGCCATCCTCGAGTGAATCATAAATCACTCAAAAATGTGTTCTTTAAAACTTGACATGAGTTTTGTGGCATATGCCCTCTTGCGACGGGTCGCTTCCTATCAACTTCAACTCATTATCTAGCAAGTTGATCTAGAAACCTCCTTTAGTACCTTGGAGCCTGCATGCCTTAATGGTAGGTTTCTTGCTTTCGACAACAGGTTCTCATCATTGACCTTTGAATGATTCTATGAGTGTTCAACTTCAAGACATTCATTTACAATTCATAGATTGTGCTATGGTACCTTGACGACCATTGTCATTATTGGTGGTTTCTCTCACACCTGTTAATGGTTCACATCATTGACCGGTAATCAGGTGGTTTCTACCATGTTCGACTTTGATACATTCACTCGCATGGTTAGATTCGTACTATGGATTGATAGAGATGGAGATCAAGACCCTAGATCTAGTTTCATCCATCTAAGTTGTGTGGATTTTTAAGATTTTCATGATTGTGCTACGGTACCTTGACGACCATTGTCATTATTGGTGGTTTCTCTCGCACCTGTTAATGGTTCACATAATTAACCGGTAATCAGGTGGTTTCTACCATGTTCGACTTTTAGACATTCACTCGCATGGTTAGATTCGTACTATGGATTGATAGAGATGGAGATCAAGACCCTAGATCTAGTTTCATCCATCTAAGTTGTGTGGATTTTTAAGATTTTCATGATTGAAAAGATAGATCCATATTCATGGGTGCGTCCATACTATGTCTACTATTGACATGGATCTTTGTACACTTCCATATTGATTCTTTGAGATACTTTTACTCTGAGTATGGGAATGGAATGT
>Ga0115848_100844_pt1 | contig 12618 bp, 9 predicted proteins | sample InSIn3gowninarea_FD_83862 | JGI IMG/M metagenome (GOLD analysis project Ga0115848, IMG submission 83862) | reverse complement strand
ATTCGAAGAAAGGGGTAGTCCTTGCCCTCAGAAGCGCAAGCCCTCCGGACCTTGGTTTACTTATTTTGTGGCCCCTCTAAATAAGTCACCCCCCAAAGCAATAAATTCCTCTCCTTATCAGTCGAGCCCCCTGTCGGGTCCTCTCCCGCTGGTCGAGCCCTGCCGGGGGCATCCTCTCCTTATCAGTCGAGTCATGCTTACGCATCCTCTCCCGTTGGTCGAGCCACATCCTCTCCCTTTGGTCGAGCCTGCTTGCGCATCCTCGCCCCACTTGATTAGGACGAGCAATTCTTCCTCTGGTCTTTAGAGCGACTCCGTTTCTCTCCGTTCGTCAATTCAGAGTCTATTTCAATACTTACCAAGCCAAGTAGGTCAATACGGGGGACCTTTATGGCGGTTGGCCTAACTCGGGTAAAAGACAAATAGCAGGGTGAGTAAGCGAACTCTCGACCGGCCCCCCATCAAATAAGTCAATAGGGGTTTTTTCCTTTATAAGGATAGGGTAATAGCAGGGTGAATTAGGCCCTCCATAAGACAAGGCCTTCTAGCTATAAGTCTTGATCTTGGGAAGTTCGCTAGAGGTAAATCCACAACCCGGGTGAAAATGTGAAGGGTTGATCGGGCCTTTACCGGTTGGTCAAGGCCTTACCTTCTAGCTGGTAAGTGAGAGCTTCAGGACCTTCTGTCTGTTCGCGTCGTAGCTCAGGGAAGGTACCTGAGCTCTGCGCCTGAACCTGAGCCGGGTGGGTTATTGCGTCCTTTCTATAGTCACGGCATGATAGGGATCTCATTCAAGCGCTGGCTATCCCCTTACTTACCTTCTAGCTCAGGTAATATAAGGACCTTCCCTTCTATTTTTCACCCCTTCAGGAACTTTAGTTGCTCGACTGATAAGGACCTTTAGGTGCTCGACCATAAGGGAGAGGAGAGGATGCGCAAGCAGGCTCTCAATCTAGCCCCCCCACCCAATAAGTAAATTGAACCTTATTCTTTTTTCATAGAATGGAATTGATAGGGGTTTACTTGGCCAACCAAGAAGGGCAGGCCCTTTCATAAATAAAGGCCAAAAGAAATAAGGTCCGGAGGGCTTGCGCTTCTGAGGGCAAGGAAAAAGGCCTGCCTCCCCGGTCATTACCGTTCATCACTTTACCACTTGATGGACAAGCCGCCCTTATCTCCTTGGCGTTCGAACTGATTGATTTACAGAAATAATACGCCACACAGCCAGCCCCCCCCCCTTCTGCTATATGGATGGATTTCTCTTTCATTGATGGCCCATCAAGACAAGAAGTGTTTGCGCCTTATCTGTTCCCTATTTCTTTCCTCCCCTATCGCCAGCTTTTTGTCTCGTCCCCTACCTATTCGTTTCGTTTGCCCTTTTCGTTTCCCTCATCTAATTCCGCTTTCGATACAATGAATTAGAGACTTGAAATGCCATTACTTATTCTAAGTAAGGAGGAGGGTGGACGGACAGCAAGGGACATTATTATTTCACCGTAAGTACTTGACGCTCAGGCGAGAGGTTGTATACTTGGCTGGACGATCAATGGTGGCTGCTATAAGCAGCTAATGTCCCGTACTACACAGTAATGATGAAGATCCCTCTTCTCACCGAGAATGCCGGGGATGCAGATTCGAAGAACTAAAGAAAGGTTTCCTGGCCGATCGATCTACCTACCATTTGATTTGATCCCGTCTCGGGCGGGGGAAAGAAGGAGCAGGCGCACCCTGCAGAAACCTCGCTTTTGCTCAATTATAAAAAGTACTTATTTCCTCTCCACTATATACTATAGTCGCCTGCTTGCGCTTCCTCTCCCGCTGGTCGAGCGACTACGTTCCTCTATTTTTGGGGCCCTACCCCTTCATAGAGTGTTCGTCCCTACGCTCCTCACCCTCACCCTCTGAATCAGGTGAGCGGCTCCGCCGGGGATTGGGGTGGGTGGGTAAATAGTTTCGGGAAAATAGAGCGAGAAATCGATGGCGGCCCGTTGGTCGAGCCATGCGTTAGCACCCTCTCCTTAGCAGTCGAGTGTGCTAACGCACCCTCACCCATATGATGGATGAGCGAGAAATCCCTCACCATATGAATAGTGAGTGACTCCGTCCCTTTGGTCGATCGCCCAAAGGCGATCCTCACCCTCTCTATGGTCGGGTGAGTGGGCTTCTCGCTCCTCACCCTTATTTTTTCGCTCTGCTCAGGTAAGGCCAAGGAATTTCTTGCTTGCTCGACCCAATCAAAGTGGGGCAAGGATGCGTAAGCACGCTCGACTGTCAAGGAGAGGGACGGAGTCACTCACTCATTCATATGCCCACCACCCAATAAGCATCAAGGACCTTTAGGTGCTCGACTGGTAAGGAGAGGTACGTTAGTGACTCGACCAACGGGAGAGGTACGTTAGTGACTCGACTGATAAGGAGAGGTACGTTAGTGACTCGACCAGCGGGAGAGGTACGTTAGTGACTCGACTGATAAGGAGAGGTACGTTAGTGACTCGACCAACGGGAGAGGTACGTTAGTGACTCGACTGATAAGGAGAGGTACGTTAGTGACTCGACCAACGGGAGAGGAACGCACGCTCTCGGCCGCCATCGTTTGAACGCTCACTCATCATATGGGTGAGGGCCCCGGAGCGAAGCCGCTTGTCCGCATCGGGCAAGGTCCTGAAAGGACCTTTGATGAGGATTTGTAGCATCATTCGGGTAAATACAAATTGAGATTGTAGAAACATGAGCTTGTGATATAGCAACACCTAATTCCGAACCGGTCGGTGCAAAAACTATTGATAGAGGACCCGGATCTCCTATGGAATACATAATATTATTCATACATGGCATAGTCCGAGCGAACCCACTTGGGATCTTTACTGAACTATGACCAGCCATCATATTAGCGGATAAACGTATTCCTAAGCTTGATGCGCGGAAACAATGAGGGATTAGCTCAAGGAGTACTAAGAAAGGTGCTAACGGCAGTGGTACTCCTGCGGGTGATGAGAAGCTGGAAAAATGAAGCCCATTTATTTGAGATCCCACTATAGTAATTCCAATAGAAATCGAAAATGGGAGACCCGAAGTAATTATAAAATGACTTGTCACTGTGGAGCTATATGGTATCATACCCTGGGGATTACGAAATGACGAAGAAGTAAGAGTGACCGAGATGCGAGGGGAAGACTTTTGCTTAACATTTCCGGAAAGACCACCTATTTGTTCGTTCACCAGGTTCGGCACGAAATCATGAATAAGCTCTACCGAGGATTGCCGAGCATTTGGTACTGAGTTTCCCCCTCCGTTCTTAGTAACGAAATGAACCAAGAGCAAGACTGAACTGATAGTTAGCGGCATGGACAAAGATGGATTTGTGAATGGGAAATACAAGTTTCCTATATTCATAGGAATCAATGGGATAATGGCAGATTGCTCAAGTGGGCTGTTTGGCGTAATAAAGACTTTTATTTCATCTCCTTCCTGTACTTCTTGCTCCCGAGCGAGATAGATCGAAAGACTTTTCTTTGCTCGCTCCTTTTTCTTTCATAGCTAGCAATAATGGCGAAAATGGACAAAAGCATGGGAGTTAGCGATCAATAGGTAAGTTCAAGAAAACGGCCTTTATGTAATATAGAAAGATTTTCCTATCCTATTAGTATTGCGGGATCAGAAGAGTTAGACAAGCTCATGAGAGCTTGCGTAACGAATTCGCACTCCTCGGGCTTTTTGACCCCCGGCCATGAGTTGCTCAACGCTTCTGAGCAAAGCTGCTTCATTCCGTTCCGCTTGCCCGGAATGGGAGATTCTCCTCTCCCTTATGGTCGAGCCCCTGCCGGTCCTCGAGTCAACTATTTTTAGCTCCGCGGATGGCGGCGAGCCCCCGTCAATAGGGGGCTTTTTCAGATCCAGGTAAATGGGGGGGATGATCCAGAGGGGGATTATGAATATAAATGCCTGAATATCTTCCCGGAGCAGCCCCCCCCCCTACCGACGAATCTGGAAGAGGGGCCGGCCCCGTAGTTGCCGTCTCTCTCTCGGGAAGATATATGAGCGGCTCCAAGGACCCGAAGGTGTCCGAGGATATCTCCAAACCAGATACGGGGGGTTGGCATAGAGCCAACCGGAAGCCCACGCCGTTTCCAAGGATCTGAAAGATAACCCAGGTGATGAATAACTTCAATAATCAATCCAAAAAATTGGGATTTCCTCTCCTCTTCAATTTACTTATTTGGTGGGGGGGCTTATGGTCGAGCACCTAAAGGTCCTCTCCTTAACAGTCGAGCCTGCTTTCGCATCCTTATCAGTCGAGCCCCCTAAAGGGTCCTTATCAGTCGAGCGATTTCATTCCTCTCCCGGGGGTCGAGCAACTTCATTTCCTCTCCTCTCCTCTCGATGGCGGCCTTATCAGTCGAGCACCTAAAGGTCCTCTTCAATTTACTTATTTGGTGTCAAATAAGTAACCAAAGAGCACCTAAAGGTTCAATTGACTTATCCCCTCTCAAATAAGTAACTAAAAGGCGGTGGTCGAGCCTGCTTGCGCATCCTCTCCCTATGGTCGAGCGCCTCCGGACCTTAACAGTCGAGCCTGCTTACGCATCCTCTCCTCTCCCTTATGGTCGAGCACCTAAAGGTCCTTATCAGTCGAGCACCTAAAGGTTCAATTTACTTATTGGGCTCTCAAATAAGTAACCAAAGAGCGCCTCCGGACCTTATGGTCGAGCACCTAAAGGTCCTCTCCTCTCCTCTCCCTTATGGTCGAGCACCTAAAGGTCCTTATCAGTCGAGCCCTGTCGGACCTCTCCCTTTTGGTCGAGCACCTAAAGGTCCTCTCCTTAACAGTCGAGCCTGCTTGCGCATCCTCTCCCTATGGTCGAGCGCCTCCGGACCTTAACAGTCGAGCCTGCTTGCGCATCCTCTCGATGGCGGCCTTATCAGTCGAGCACCTAAAGGTCCTATGGTCGAGCGCCTCCGGACCTTATCAGTCGAGCCCCCTAAAGGGTCCTTAGCAGTCGAGCCCCTGCCGGTCCTCACCCATCGGAATGAGTGAGTCGATGGCGGCCTTATAGTCGAGCGTTCGTTCCTCTCCTGTTAGTCGAGTCACTTAACGTACCTCACCCTACCGGGCCTCTCCTTAGCAGTCGAGTGTGCCTTCCTTGATGCTTATTGGGTGGTGGGCATCGGAATGAGTGAGTGACTTCGTCCCTAAAGGAGATATTGAAAGGCCTTATGCCATGTAGCGTATATAATAGATCTTTTTTCTGATGATATTATATACGCTACATGCCTTGAAATCTCGACCCACAAGGTCCGGAGGGCTTGCGCTTCTGAGGGCAAGGTGCCGCTTGACCGTAAGGGAGATGACAGTGAGATTGCCCTCTCCCTTATGGTCGAGCCTGCTTACGCATCCTCTACCGCCCTAGAGATTTCCCGGGCTCAGGGATAGGAGGATGGCCGGCCCTTGATCTTATATATGTTAACATCTATTTTCATTGATTCATTTTGGTCAGCCTTGACCTAACCAACTACCTGATACTCTCTGTCTTTCATTTGAAGAGGGATTTGAATCGCCTGATACGTTCGAATAATCGACGAAGGAGAAGGAAGGATGGCTCACCCATAAAGAAAAAAAGCGTAATGACATATATAGATAGAATGACCAATCACCATCTATCCATCTATGGCTTTTTAGTCGATAAATCCTCTCCTCTCGATGGCGGCCTTATCAGTCGAGCACCTAAAGGTGATGGCGGCCTTAACAGTCGAGCCTGCTTTCGCATCCTTATGGTCGAGCACCTAAAGGTCCTTAACAGTCGAGCCCCTACCGGTCCTCACCATCGGAATGGTGAGCCCCTACCGGTCCTCTCCTTAACAGTCGAGCCCCTACCGGTCCTCCATCTCCTATTTGAGGAGCTTGGGCCTAGCTTAATCGGGGGAACTGGGCGCGGTACATTCCAGCCAGGATGTGGGATGCGCAAATCTGTTACGAAACGGGCGAAAAGAAATAGAAGGGTTCAGATCCAGGCGCGGCTAAACCTTCTTCCCCCGATTCCCCGCCAGACATGGTTCCTGGTTCTGGGTACGGCGGTCAGACGAAACATGCACTCGGAAGCACACTCTTTCATGCCATTATTGGAACTGGGCGAAAGAAAGAACTTCTCCTTTTTTCCCTATTGGTTCCCAGAAGAAACCCCTTCCTTCAGGGCTGTGTCTATGTCTCCCCCATTCATCCGCGGATCGTGTTTACACCCCTCTCGTTCGAAGTAGGCTCCCGGCTACCAATAAGTATAGGTATGCCGGGTCAGATCCAACTATGCCTTTGAAAGGGCGGGGCGGGGAAAAGTCTGCTCCCTTCCATTCCCCCGGTTCGTTAGTACCCTCTTCTTTTTATGTTTGTATCCATCCACCATGCCCTGCTATTCCACGGCCGCTTATGATTATGAAAAGAAAGGGGAGAGAGGGGAGTTTGCTACCATTCATTCTCCGTTTGCGGAGTTAGGTCGCTTCGACATACAGCCATTCCAATTCTCATGACTAATATGTTCCATCGTCTTAAATAGATAGAACTCGATAAAAGAGAGCGATTTTTCTGTGACGATCCATCATCCTCCAGTAGTGAACCAGAGAGACGGTTTCAAATCCCCCTATCCAGGTGGGAATAGAATTCGCGGGCTATTTCCCATCAATCAGACTAGGCTAGCAGCTATCGCGGTAGCACACACATAATGACCGTAGCATCCAGCTATCGCCCCGGATCGACCTTTTCAATATTGACTCCGGGGAAACACATTTTTTCTGTCCAGCTAGTCCCCACAATCCGCTTACAAAGGTCAACCTGGGGAAAGAGTGATCAATGACTTGCTTTTCCCTTATAAATAGATGAACGAGAGAAGGGGCGGGAACCGATAAAGCTCTTGGAATGGGGAACATAATCTTCTAACAACATATGTTGGCAGGGGTGGGTGTGATGGGGGAGAGGAAGGGACTGGACCATTTGGTCCAAATAAAGACCTTGAAGGCTGAAATAGATACTTCTAAATGCCGCACATGCTAGGTGAAACGGAAGGAAAAGAGGCTGACTCCGCTATCACTACCTACACCGGTGGATTCGGGTAGAATAGTGCCGATCAAATGAGTAATGGGCTTGTATTTCAACCTATTCTATCCCTGGGAATACATAGAGGTGGGATTGAAGTTCCAAAATGTATTACCATGAAAGATGCCATGTTATTGCTTGCTACTAAAGGGCAGGTAACCCTTATGTCTGCTAGAGCTGTGAGTTGCAACCAGGAAGAAACATGTTATTGCTTGCTACTAAAGGGTGGGTTGGGGAATAAGAAATGAATGGGGGTGGGTACTTACCACCGCTTGTCATTAGGGGAGGGTCGATGGAGAATAACAGTCATGCCCATTGAATCGCCTAACCCCAACTCTTAGTCATTTTGAAGTGCCCGCCCATATTCAAGGCTTTCAGTAGTCTCATCTATAGCGAATCTGCACCTCTTATTATATAGAAAGGGTCAAATTGGCAATTCTAGGGTGCGTAAGCACGCTCTCAATATAAGGACCCTTTAGGGGGCTCGACCATTGGTTACTTAATTTGAGGGGCAAATAAGTAAATTGAAGAGGTACGAAGTCGCTCGACCAACCTTTAGTGACGAGAGGGGCCACCCCATAAGCATCAAGGAAGCACGCTCAACCGATGATTAAGGGAGAGGTAAAATCACACATTCGTAACTACTCTTCGGAGATCATCGGAGCAGTGACCTACCAATAAAGGAGTAGTTATCAGCCCTTTCTATTCTTCCCGTCAAACCTAAATCAATGAGTCATTTTCAGACTGAAAGCCGCCATCCAGTTGATAAGCCATTAAGCCATTAAGCCCCTAAAGAGCCCATAAGCCATTAAGCCCCTAAAGAGCAGCCATTGGAAAACGACTCCCTTCTTTGTGAGGTAAGCCTTACACCTCCTCCTTGATTGGTAAGTAAGTATTTCTAATGACTCCCTGGCTAACTACTCTAAGTAAGTCATAAGTAAGTAATAACCTAGCTCTCCTAAGTAAGAGTAAGTAAGATACTGAAGTAAGAGAAAGAAGATCTACTAGAGTAAGTAAGAGTAAGTGATGGATCTACTCTGGATGGAAAGTAAGAAGCAAGCTATCCTTCCTTGTCATTAGGCAAGTCAGAGATACGCACCTATAGGCCAGCTTACGCACCTATGAGTTGACTCGCTTATGCTAGGATGGCCCGTATTTCCTCCTGCCAAATAGAATGGGGAAGCGTGGTGAAAGTGACTATTCCTCTAGTTCTCGCTAGAATCCTGGCAAGACCTTGATTCTGACCTTAACGGGAAGAGAACTAGTACGAGTAGGAGAGCCAGTAGCAAGCCATCCGTCTCCTTGAAAGAGAACCGGTCGAAGGGGAGCCAGTAAAGGGGAGCCAGTACGGATCGACTATTGCTAGTAAGGCCATAACTTATGCTAGTAAGGCAAGTCATAAGACAAGCACAGGTTTAGCAGACGGGGGGCCAATCAAAAAAGAACATTACCTGACCTGCTATATATTGATTCTCTGTGGGCCTGCCTTCCAACATGACCTGAGCTCCTGCCTGACTAATGACCTGAACTCCTGCCATAGTATAGGGGGGATCACCAACCCTCTCATTTTCGGTTGACCTGAGCAGAGCGAAAAAGAAGGTCCTTCTATCTATAATGGGTGGGATGAACCAGGAAATTGCGTCAAATCATATAGTATGATGAACCATGAACTACCTACCATCCATGCCATGTGTGTGAAATTGGAAAAAAAGGATGCTTTGAGTGAGTCAGGTGACTTCGGTTCTGTGGTCCGAACAAACGAGGGCGGCTATTGAATAGCTTGCCCTCTCAAATTGTCCTGGTTTTATTGATGAGCTGCCTGGTATGTAATAATGTATTATGATATATGTCATTATTATATACGTAATATAGCATTTATGAATTATATACGTAATTACGCTATCGAAGAATTGAGAAAAGAATCGATCGAAATATGAAGAAGAAAGGTAATGACATATATAATAGCAACATGATCTGCTATAGCGTAGTTACTGCTATAATTCATGACGTAATGACATATATAATGAGTTACCCGCTCTCTCGTTATGAGGGTCCGTTAGAATCTCTCTCAAAGTTGATCGAAATTATATCTCTTCATCCGATCGAATCGGGAAGGTCGGACATTTCGGACATTCATGCATAATGACATATATAATTCATGACCCCCTCCACCCAAATAGTTCCTACAAGTTGCTCGACCGACGTCAGAAGGTATCGGACATTTATGTGCTCAACCGACCGAAGGGAGGTATCGGAGAAGACATAACTCCCTAACAATGTCACTACTTTAGCCCGCTCATTTAAGGCGTTAGGCAATTACTTTCGTTAGAATTTCCCTAACCCATTTCGTGTTGAAACCCTCTCAAATGGCGGTTGGGTGGAAATATATAAGAAGGGAAAAAGAACGTTTTTGTCCCTACGCTCCTCACCCTCTCTCCCCTGATGGGGGGATCGAGCGGCTTGTATCCTCGCCCCTTCCTTCCCTCAAATTTGATACAGTGAGGTCTTCATTCGTAAAGTAAGGGGCATTTCAAGACCTTCCACCCTGGGTTTACTTTCCCCCTGAGCTTCTCTTTCTTCCGGTTGAGGAGACCGGAATACAAAGCCAGGACCCTATCACTCAGGGTTGACTTCGCGTTAGAAGGGTTGGTTTATAAGAACCTTACTGGGTTGACCTTTCAGGACCTTGACTATGAGGAGGTACTTTTGCTAGCTGGAGATAGATTGATAGCGGATAGGGTAAGCCCTTCCCGACCTGCGAAGATATATATATATTAGATTCTCCCTTGCCGCCATCCCTGAGTTCCCGACGTCCTTAGCTGCAGGAAAGCCCTTAGCTGAAAGAATGAGTTTCCTCCCTTTGTAGAAAGACTCTCTATAGATAGAATGTCGATAGGGTATTCTTTCCTTACCTGCCCTATCTATGATCTTATTCCTTACGCACAAGTCTTAATTAAGAAAAGGTGGAGCCTGTCTGCTTGCTGTGAGTAGGGCCTTCTCGTTCCTGCTTGAAAGTGAGTGTGAAGACGGAAGGAATCGGGACAAAATTCTGGTGTTGATGCCATGATGGCGCAGCCTTGAGCGATATATAAGTGGAGTCAATCCATTGCGGTAGAGTGATGGCGTCTACTATCTCTCCCCTTGCTTAACGCCTACGGATTGGTCTCCTTCTTGATCCCAGGCCATGAAGAAACCTCCCTGTCCAAGATGGCATCAAATAGTAGTAAGGCAGGGGCTGCTTCTTTCACAGTGCTGGATCTGCCTTCCGAGGTCGAATTTAGGTATGATCCCCCATAATCAGGCCAGTAGAAAGGCGAGATAGTTCCTTCCGGCAGCAAGAAAAAAGAAAGTGAGGCACGGAGTGAAAGCAATATCTTCAGTATGGACCAGCACCACATCCTTCATGGGTAATCGCCATATGGGTTTTTTGTCGGGTCGTCATGCTTCAAATCGGTAGGTTGATCGGAATCAGGGCGGGTAGGAATGGTTGGTTCTCTCATAGGTCCTAAGGTTGGCATGTTGAGGTAGGTTCGATAGCAACGAGGTGGGGTGGTTCGGCAAAGTCTTTAGCATCTGAAACATCGTTCTGCCAATTAAAGCCAAGCCAGCTCTTCATCCGATCCAGGAGGGTTTATGGGCCCGATCCATCCGATCCGATCAAGCAAGAAGTAAGACGACCATCCATGCCATCCAGCAATTGGTAATGGGGAGCAAGGGGCGTTATATCCAAACTATACCGACGGTTATACGGCTGATGGGACCCACGGGCAAGCAAGAGCGGTCGTTCTCTTGTCCGGGGGGGGACGGAAACAAGAAGGGCAGGATGGAGCAATGTTCTGGACAAAGATAAATGGGACTAGGGGGGCTCTTATCGGAGTTTGCAACCTCTTATCGGAGCAAGCCCGTCCACCAAAGGGACGGAGTCACTCACTATTCATATGGTGAGGGTGAGGTAACGAACGCTCGACCCCCGGGCCGCCATCGTTTTAACGCTCACTCATCATATGGGTGAGGGCCCTGATAATGCGTCCATCCGATGCATTCTTTCCGATACAGCAGGAAGGCGAAGCCTCCCTCACACCGCACCACCGATGGCGGCCCCCCTCTCAAATAAGTAACTAAACTAACGCACCCATCAATCACTGAAACTTGTTCGTGATTCCAGTCATTCATTATATACGTAATTACGTCATTCGAGATAGGAACCAGAATAGAATAACCCACCTCCTCTTTTCAATTTACTTATTGGGTGGCCCCTATCAAATAAGTAACTCAAAAAGTCACTAACGTACCTCTCCTCTCCTCTCCTTATCAGTCGAGCCCCCTAAAGGGTCCTTATCAGTCGCGTTGCCGGTTCAATTTACTTATTAGGTGGCCCCTCTCGTAACCAAAGAGCGACTAAAGTTTCAATTTACTTATTGGGTGGGGGGCGGGGGTCGAGCGATTTCATTCCTCTCCCGGGGGTCGAGCGATTTCATTCCTCTCCCGGGGGTCGAGCGATTTCATTCCTCTCCCGGGGGTCGAGCGATTTCATTCCTCTCCCGGGGGTCGAGCGATTTCATTCCTCTCCCGGGGGTCGAGCACCTAAAGGTCCTCTTCAATTTACTTATTGGGTGTCAAATAAGTAACCAAAGAGCACCTAAAGGTCCTCTTCAATTTACTTATTTGCCCCTCAAATTAAGTAACCAATGGTCGAGCACCTAAAGGTCCTCTTCAATTTACTTATTTGCCCCTCAAATTAAGTAACCAATGGTCGAGCACCTAAAGGTCCTTAACAGTCGAGCCTGCTTGCGCATCCTTAACAGTCGAGCCTGCTTGCGCATCCTTAACAGTCGAGCCCCTACCGGGCCTCACCATCGGAATGGTGAGTCCCTCTCCTCTCCCTTATGGTCGAGCCTGCTTACGCATCCTTATTAGTCGAGCGTGCTTACGCACCCTACCGGGCCTCTCCTTAACAGTCGAGCATGCTTACGCATCCTGAAATAGATTCTATATGTTGCGGTAGTTTTCCAGATGGCGGTCCAACCAAAAGCTCTCTCTATTGGAAGCTGGGCAAGGCTGTATGGGGCATAGGTGAGGTAAGTCGTGAGGTTAAGCAGGTGGGTAGTTGGTAAGAGTCAAGGTAAAGGGAGGCAGCTGACAAAAGGTTCATAGTCAAGGTTCTAAGTGTTGAGCCCCACCCCATCATCTGATATCTGATCTGATATGATCTCATCAGTTCTGGCTGAATCAATGGGTTGGTAAGAGCAAGCAGTAAGTAAAGGTCTGGTGGAACAGGTAGATGCACTTAAGTAAGGGTCAAGTCAAGAGTGAATAGATGCCGTACTCTACTGATCTTCCTGGTAGAATGAATTGGTTGGGCAGGCAGCACTCCATCCATCCAGCCTCCCCTCCCCCCATATTCTAAGTAGGTTGAAGGCTTAAAAGTAAGGTCTAACAGGTGGATGCACGTAAGTAAAGGGAAATAGGCTGAAGAAGTAAATACAAATGCTCTAAGTTAAGGTAAGTGAGCCTATGGAAGGTAAATAGTCAAGGTT
>Ga0115848_100843_pt1 | contig 12620 bp, 11 predicted proteins | sample InSIn3gowninarea_FD_83862 | JGI IMG/M metagenome (GOLD analysis project Ga0115848, IMG submission 83862) | reverse complement strand
ATGATTTTATTTATTTAATTTAATAATTGGATTTATTATTTATTTTTAAGATAGTGAGGCTAATAGATTATCTCCAATCATAAATTTTGTTTGAATGGCTCACATATATATATTTAATGTATATGCATAACTATGTGTTGATTTGGTAGCACGGGCCTTTAAATTTTCCACAACCTCGTTGTGTTTTCAGGAAGCTTGGTGAACAGGCCACAGTGACTCAGAGTTTATGACCAGCTCTGCAGCACCATCACAGCATTGGTGGAAAGTAGCAGAGTGTTTTTAGTGGAGGCTCAGTTTTATCTGCTCTTCCTAGATGAAAATGGATGACCGCCCCTCCTGTAATTTCAACAGCCATGACACCAGTGAGCTGATAGAAATAAGCGTATGAAATCATAGGAAACTGCTCCTTGATGGGGTTCAACAGCCTGATCGCAATGTCAAGGCCACTATTGGCATCATGTGTGATATCATCCAAGTGCCTAATGGTTCCAAAAAGCCCTCCTGTCTTGCTCTTAACATCATAAGTTCCAGCAGAGTGCCATGTGAGACAAAGCATGATCGAAGCGCATTTCTTCTTTGCATTGAGGCTGTGAAGCTTCCTCTTGCATTTCTCCATAGATTTATGATATTATTCGCTTACTGTAGGATATCTCTTATACATCTTGACCTCTTTGCAAGATCCCAACACAATTTGAACTCGATCCATTGCGATTTGAATTCCTTTAACTCTAAATTACTGAGTTAGCACCCCAAAATTGAAATGTTTACCATGATCCACATTCCATAACGTGGCAAAGTATAACGTGATGCAAGGAATCCAATTTCCAAAGCTCACCCTTGTCCTCATCCTCATTGTGTGGATTTTAATCAGTGAATGCCTATATTAAGTATTAAGCATTTCAGGACGCCCATTGTGTTGGCCAATCTGAGGTTTTATGTCACCATATTGTCAATGAATCAGTGGTGGATCAAGAGCAGGTTCTCATAGCACACTTTGTCAACTGTAAGCCAGATAACAGACTTTGTCAACACTGAAATTTTTGTCAACATTGATTTCCAGGAAAACTGTAGAGCCAACACCACAATATTTCGTTGTCGAACTGGAAGACGACAGTGAAGGAGTTACGTATTGGAACAATTATTGCATCGATTGGGAAGTTTTCCAATTGTTTCATCAAGATGTCACTTGATTTCTTATATTCATTCTTATTGGTACGACTATGAAATAAAAAAAATCGAGCCATCGAGGGAGCATTTTGGTTTCTCTATGCTGCGTAGAGCACACATGAAAAGAAGACGATACAGGCCGCCCCATGGGAATCGGAATCAAGGAATCTCTGTTGCTCACTCACCTTCAACGAAGAGCACCGAAGTACAGCTGCATCTTTTTGCTCAATTACAGATGGGCTAGAAATTTCTCTGCCATCACATGAAAACCTCAGGGAGTCCTTTATAAATGACAATCTTAGAGGTGCCGCATATTGTCTAGATTCAAACGAGGATCTTGGTGTACTCTCTATATTATTATCCACCGTTAGGTTTCATGGTAAAAAGTAAAAAAAAAAAAAGGAACCTTTTATTATTTTAATAGTATTTACTTTTTGAGAAAAATCAAAACATTTGTAAAGAAAAAAAAGTGAGTATTATCACATATCACATGTGAGGGTTATGATTGACTTTGAAATTGTCATAAAATTAGATAAAGTGTTTTCTTTTTAAAAAAGGAGAGGGTATATTTTTTTAAATGAGTGATTTTTAGGAGAGAGAAGGGGTGGATAAAGTCATTTATTTGTAATGGAGAAATAAGGAATATTTGTGAATTTTTGTGATGGAGTCATGAGTGAATTTGTGAAATGGAATTTTGGGCATATTTTATATTTGGAGTGATAAGTGAAGCTTTTTAAAAGGGAAGCTCATTGTTGTATTTTGAAGAAAGCTTTATTGAGTCAGTGTACATTTATTTTTGTAGACAAGTTGCTTCAAGGGGCTGTGAGCTTGGCATTCTCATTGTTGGAGAAATTTCATTCATGATGTTGTGAAGGTGAAGGTTGTTGTAATTCACTACTTAATAAAAACATATCTTTTTTTGTGGTGTTGAAGTTTCCTAGATCCGCCTGAAATTGAATAAGGGGATCTTAGGTACACCTTATGTAGTGATTGCTTGTGCATGTTTTGTTTCTAGTTTTGACACTAACCTTCCTGTGGTATCTTTCTAATATGGTACACACAACAAATTAGTGAATTGCATGCACATAATCAATTTCATTCAAGCTTATGTAATCAAGCAAACTACAAGCAATCAAGAAGAACCAATACATAATCAAGTTGTCAAAGACATTTCTACATCAACATCCAATCAAGTTGTCATCGACATCAACAATTTTTTCAACCATTCAACAACAACTTTTTTTTGGAAATATCACTTGCACCATTCTTTAATAAGCTCAATACAAAACTGTAACTTGCAAAACATAATTTGTAAGTTGAATTGTAATCAAAGTCCAATTCAATTGAATTATAAGGGTGCATTATTGGTTGAAAGCAACACCCGAGCATTGAATTGATAGGGAATCAAACCAAGTGAATCCATTGTTTTTTAATTGATTCATTCAAATCATTGTAAGCATTTTTCTTGGGTGCATTTTCGATAGTATTCGACACCCTTCTTTTGATCAATCAAGAGTGTGAGTTTAAACAATCAATTGTTAAAACAAGTTCAAGTGAGCGTGCAACAAATCAACCAAACATCAAGCGAGCGAGTTCTGAAAATCCAACAAGTTTTAAAAGAAAGCGAGTGTGAGTTCCAACAAGTTCACATGGCAAAAAGCATTCAGTTATTAAATATTCTTGACAATTTGATCCTCTCAACTACTTAAGACATGGTGCAAATCAGAAAATCAACTCTTGTTGATATTTCAATGAATATTTAATATGCACATGAAACGATTAAGTTCCTTCAACTGGAGTTACAACTGTAGAGAAATGAGTTGCAAGCGAAGCGTGTTGCTTCCAAGTCTTTGACCAATCTAGAGATAGCTGATCATTCGAATTCATTCATCCAACCAACTTCAAGTGTTGAAGTTGTTCCAGTTCAAATTTCTTCCAAACCCATCATCAAGCCATGGGAAGAACTTCAAAGTAACAAAAATCGACGAGGATTAGGATATGACAAAGATGAAATCAACTTGCATATCCCCGATTATTCTAAGCCGATCAAGTTCGTTAGTGTAGGTTTTCTTGATCAAATACAATCAATAAGCCATGAGAAAGTTGTAGACAAACATACATGTATGCAAACTGAAGTTGCAGTCAAACCAAAATGCTTTCATTGTCAAAGAACCGGTCATCTAGAAGATCAGTTTTTTGATCTCCATCCTTGTCACCATTGTGGCAAGAAGAATCATTCATCAGAGAGTTGCTACAAACAAGACCAACCTGCCAGATTAAAGATCAATTATGCATGGATTGATCCTTTGGAATGGTCGTCAACCGTAAAACGATTGTATAAGTTTTACAATCGACTTCACTCACACATATTGCAGCCAGCATTAAAAATGAAGATGGTACTCTCGTGCAGTTGAACGGGGGAGTACAAAAGTGAAACACTCCTACATATGAAGGGGGGGAGTTCAGAAATAATTTGAAGAAGATTGTCTCTCCTTTCAGTTGACAAAGGGGGAAAATGTCAATGAAATTGACAGTGGTTGTGAGACTGAAAGTCTTGACAACATCAACAAAGAAGCCAGTGGGCATTTTCATTAGCGAGTGAGTATCAACAAATTCGCCAGTGGGCGATCAATAAGAAAGTCAGCTATGTGCAGTTTTCAAACACATCAACAGTGAGTTGTTTTTCAGATTCATCAGCCAGTGGGAGATCATCATCAACAAATACGCTAGTGGGTGTTCATCAAATTGTGTTAGTGGACACCAGATGTTGTTTTCAAGAAAAGGACAGTTGGATCCTTTTGTGGCTTGGCACATGATCGAGTTGTCAAGTGACATTTAGAAATGAATCAGTCATGCAACTAACTCATGGTCTAATCATATTGTAGTTTCTTCAACATCTAGCTTTGGCAGTTTTTTAGGCAAATGTTTTTGAGGATCAACTTGAGAACTTAGAATATGGTTCCTTGTTCATTTTGAATTTATCATTGAGGGGGGGAATTTTAGCCTCACTCTCTTAAAAGTCAATAATAAATCCAATTATTAAATTAAATAAATAAAATCATGAGAATTCCTCAAACTAAGGAGTCTAGTTTGGATGAGAGATTCTCTCCAACTAGCTCTCTTAAATTAGTGTGTAAGTTGAGAAATTGTCTCAACCAAGTGAGTCTAAGATAGACACACTATCTTAAGACCACTTACTCATGTATTTAAATGTATTATTAAATTTTTTGAATAATGTGAATTACATGAGCATGAGAGACCACATGATGGCTCTCTGCCTTTTCTGCCAGTTTAATTTTTTTGTGTTAATTTGTTGTGCATATGGTTATATGGCTTTGTGATTCTTCTTCATAATCACGTAAGGTAGAGAACATGGCTTGTCATGTGGGAACCGCATGGAGACCATGGGTACCACATGGTAGAAAATAGGAGAGTGGCCTTATAAAACTAATGAACCTTGGAGAGTTTAATTTTTACCACAAGAGTCCAAATTGGACGAAACATTATATCATCAAGACAGGCACAACAATAGCACCTATATTGAGTTTTGAAAACTTGGAAAGGAGACAAAAAAATTACCCCATTTCTCTAAAGGCACAGGGGAGGTTGGGTTACTAATTGAACACTTCATTAAGGTTAAGGCGGGGTGTTTCCAGGTGGTATCAAATAGTTTAGGTTCAACTCTTGGACTAGATGGGCTCTATCATAGTAAAGCAGGAGCAAGGTCCCACAAGGGGGTCTCGTAATGATTTTTAGAAAATTAACTAAACTAATGTTAGGTGTTAAAAATTTGTTGTAATTAATTAATTGAATTCATGGTTGATGTAGGCTACCTTGTGAATTGATGATGCGACATCGTATTAACAACTGCCATGATTTTATTGTCATTGTGTGAATTAACATCTTGTGTTGACTAACATATTTCTTTCTTAGTATGCATATAGATATGATATTACTTGTGGCTTGATGTTGATTAGCATTGATGCACTAGCATGGCTTGTATTGTTACCGCTAGTCACCATGGTAGTTGATCCAAATGGAAATTGGCATCCACCCATGGTATTCATTGACCCATGGTATTTATCCACTCACAGAATATACCCATGGTATTGTAAGGGGCATCCACCCATCGTATTCATCCACCCAAGGTATTTATCCACCCATGGAATTTACCCTTGGTATTGTAAGTGGCATCCACCCATGGTATTGTAAGGGATATCCACCCATGGTATTCAATCACCTATGTTATCTACCCACCCATGGAATTTACTTGTGGTATTATAAATAACAAAAATACTATAAGTAACAAGTCGCATTTTGTAAAAGGATGTATTGTCCACCACAATATAGTTTTTACAATTATTCTCTATTTTAATAATAATAAAAAATTTGGTGACTTTGTTTAATGTGTGTTCTCCTATTTTCTTCTGGCATTTCAATTTTTCAGATCTTGGGGACCTCCCCTAAAGATCCATTTCAATTTTTTAGACCTTGCGGGCCTCCCCCCAAGATTTGAATCAGTCGCAATAGATCTAGGTTATGGCTCCATGTGACTGAGGATTTGATGCATATTTCTATTTCAAATTTTTCCATCAATATTCAACAAACTTCATGCATGTGCTACAACCTTCATAGAGAACTTTCTTGGGCAAAACAGGAAGTTGTCTTTTCTAATTTTTGCAGGAATTTTTTGCGTTGCAAGTTTTCAAATCAGATGTGATAATTTTATAAAAACAAATAACAAATTTGGATTCCTTGAAAACAAATACCCAAATTAAAAAAAAAAATCAGCCAAATCAAAACCTAGATGAGGGAGATATCTTTGATTTAAAACTAGTTATTTTGCATAAATTTTTCTGACGACAATTCATGGACAGCAAGTCTCTTATCATTTTTTACAGTTTTTGTGCATAACTTTAGAAAAATGATTGCATATGTGATTTCCTCTTGAAAAATCACCCAATTTAAAAAAAAAATGGTTGAATTAGAGTTCAGATGAGGGAGAATCATTAATTCAAAATCAATTATTTTAAGAACTTTTGACATGGCGGGGCAGTTGCAGCATGAATTTGAGTTTCTAGATTGTCTAGATAGGGATTTCAAACACATGGGAAGATGAAGAATGGTCATTATATTTCCAAAAACAAGTTATAATGAAGATTCTGAGTTATATTGAGTGAGTTATGCCCATTTTAAATTACTTTTTATATCTGGAGCAACATTCAGAGCGGGTTCCTTTTGGAGATGTGCCCTCCCAACCTGTGTGAGTAGGAACCTGCCTCACATTCATTAGTTTCAACATAGAAGCATCCGGCTTGGATTCTTTGGAGACATTCTCTCCCACCCCAGGCTATGTAGGCACCTACTACTTCATCAACGATCAGCATCACAGTTATGGGTCAACCACACAAAATCCTTGTTATCGAAGTCCATTTTCTAGACCGCACATTGTTAGTATCACAGTTGGTCATAAGAATTATAGGATATATCTATCCTCGGATCTTTGTTTGTCATGGTTGTGGATCATTCACAAACTCATACTTCATCGAAGTCTATTTTCTAGGTCGCACATTATCAGTATCACCATTGGTCACAAGCATTACAAGGTATCTCAAGGAGCATTGAAGAAATGATCCCCTAAATTGGTCGAACTAAAATAACAGTTGAAAAAGGAGCCTGATAAAGGCTATATAAGGCCAAGTGTGTCTCCATGGGGAGCATCATTCTTGTTCATGGAGAAGAAGGGTGGTACACTCAAATTATGCATTGACTACAAGAAATTAAATATACTAACCATAAAGAACATGTATTTGTTTCCCCAGATTGATGATTTATTTGATCAGTTAAGGGGAGTAGCAGTATTCTCCAAGATTGACTTGAGGTTAGGGTATCATCAAGTTTGCATCAAGAAAGAAGATATCTATAATACCACATTTAAGATGAGATACGGGAACTATGAGTTTGTAGTGGTACCTTTTGGGTTTACTAATGCCCCTACCACTTTCATGAGTCTAATGAACAATGTGTTGCATCCTTACTTGGACAATTTTTTCATTTTCTTTGTTGATAACATCTTGGTATATTCAAATACTGAAGGATAACATGAAGATCACCTGGATGTAGTGCTACAATTTCTCATGGAACACCAGATTTATGTGGATCTTAGGAAGTGTGACTTCTTCTAATCACATATACATTATCTGGGACACATCGCCTCTAAGGAAAGGATATCGGTTGATCTGGAAAAAGTTAAGGCCATAATGGAGTGGCCAACACTAAAGAATGTGAATGAGATCACATTATTCATGGGGTTGGAAAGCTACTACAGGAGATTCATCATAAACGTCTCCAATATAGGCCACCCTATCACTTCTTTGCAGAGGAAGGGAAAGAAAATTGAGTGGACATTGGAATGTGCAGCAAGCTTTGAGAAGTCAAAGTAGTTGTTGACTAATACACCATTGTTGAGGATTGAAAATCCAAAAAAGGATTGTGTAGTTTGTACAGATGTCAACAAGGAGTGACTCGGCGGATTCTTGATGCAGGAAGGGAAAGTAGTTTGCTATGAGTCATGGGAATTGAATGAGCATGAGAAAAACTATGTAACTCATGATTTGAAGTTGTCTTTCATTATTCACGTATTAAATATGTGAAGGAATTACCTCCTCGGTAGAAAATTCATGCTCATGAAAATTCATAATGGACTAAAATACTTGTTTCGTCAACCTAAGTTGAATGCAAGACAAGTTAGGTGGCTAGATACACTTAGTGAGTTCGACTTTGAAATCAAGTATATTAAGGGCAAAGAAAAAAGGGTTGTAGATGCGCTCAGTAGGAGGATTCAATTAAATCACACGATAACCATAAGCTCTTATGGGGTGGACCTTGTAGAGTGAGTCAAGCATGCAAGGAAGCATGATGAGAAGTATCAATAGATAAAACAAAACCTACAATAAGGTAGAGAGAATGGAGATGATGAGGAATATTATCTCTCACGCAGTGCCTTAGTCAAGTTCAAGGGTAGAATTCATGTACTGAACAATGATAATTTGAAAATTAACATAATGAGAGAGTTTCATGACAAACCATATTCCGATCACCTGGGATACCAAAAGACCCTTATGGCCAATAAGAAATTTTATTATTGACCTAATATGAAAAGGGAAGTAATTGAGTATGTTGTGAGATGCTTGGAGTGTTAGCATGGGAAAGTTGAATATAAACATCCAAAAAGTTTATTGTAACCTATTCCCATTCCAAAATGGAAGTGGGAGGTGATCTCCATGGATTTCATTACAAGTTTTCCTTGGATCTCCAGGTAGCAGAATGCCATTATGGTGGTCATTGACAAGTTGAGAAGGTGGTTGATTTTGTAGTTGTCAAATCCACTAATTCAACTAGCGAAGTGGTACAAATATTCATAAAGGAGATTGTGATATTACATGGAGTTCCCAAGAAAATCATCTTAGATAGATATGCTAAGTTCACTTCCATGTTTTGGAAAGAATTGTTTGCGAATTTGGGAATAGAACTGGCCTTCAGTACAACTTATCATCCACAAAAAGATGGAAAAATAGAAAGGGTGAACCAAATCCTTGAAGACATGTTAAGGATGTATGTAATGCACCAGTAAAAGAAGTGGGAATATAATCTTCCACTTGTAGAGTTTGTAGATAATAATGGGCACCAAGAGTCTTTGAAGATGAGCCCATTTGAGGCATTTTATGGAAGGAGTTGTAATACTCCTATCAGTTGGAGCTATCCAGTGAATAGGGTGTTTATTGGACCGGATATGTTGGGAGAGATGGAGAAAAAAATGCAGGTCATTAAACAAATTTTAAATGTGGCATAAGACAGGCATAGAACCTATGTGAATCAACATAGAGTGCATAAAGAGTTCCAAGTTGGGGAGCATGTTTACTTGAGAGTTAGACCCAAGAAAAGTTTCTTGAAAATTGGGCCATGCGTCAAGTTGGCACCACGGTTTTGTGGGCCATTTGAGATACTTGAAAGAATTGGGTCAGTGGCCTATAGACTAGCCTTACCTCCATCTGTCAGATTCCTTGATGTTCTCCATGTTTCTTTGATTAAAAGATATATAAAAAATTCTAGTCAGGTGATTGATTGGTTTGTTCAATAGGTGGTAACTAGAGGGAGAATTCCAACCATAACCACTATGCATTCTAGACCAGAGGAATCTCATGCTCCAAAACTGAGCAATAGAGCAAGTCAAAGTGTAGTGGAGGCTCTTTGGGCCCAAGGAAGCCACATGGGGAAATGGATGAAACTATGTGGACATCATATCCTTTTTCATTTGTTGATTAAAGAAAATGTATATAAATGATTGTAAACATTGTATAGAGTTAGTTATAAAATGCTCCATCAGTAATATGTGTTTTTTTAACATGATTTTTTTATGTTGTATATGGACAAAGAACACCAAGGAAAATGTTCCCCCAAAGGGGGCAGCGGAGGTGGAGGTTTGTGACAGCCCCAATTATAGTTTTTTTCTTATGAACGTTATGTAAAAATTTCATGTATTTTGTATTTCAAAACAAAATGAGTTGAGTAGGGGCAAAAATTCCAAGGATTGGGGATGGGCCTTGTTTGGGATGCTTCGTTTGTTTGCTACAAAAATTGGATAGACTTAGGAAATCCATTGAAGATTTGTGGTTTATGTGTTTAATAATATTGTGCTTAGAATTTATGGACTACACAAAAGGGCACAAGTTCATATTGCTTCGAGCAAGAGACAATACAGAAAAAGGGACAAAATTTAATGAAAACTAGACAGTGTAAGTAGATGGGGAGAAGACAAGACGAATTGAATTTAGACAGAGGTTGTGTGATGTTAGGGTCCCACCCTAACCCCCTTATTTATGTAATGGGATCACGTCATAATCAAGAGTCAATAAAGCCCATATTAATATTTGTAAGTGGTTAACTCGCAATTAATGACGAGACCACAGTTAGTTGCAAATGGGCCGTAGTATTAGATAGATGGTATTAATAAAAACCCACGGTATTGATTCGTGGTATTGCAAGTATGAGTCATATATAAAGGATAGAGACTCCCTGTGAGGAGCATCCTATCTTATTTTGTAATCGAGCTCTGCTCTATTGGAGGTTGCCCCCTCGAAGAGGCAAGTGAACTTTACTCTCTGAATAATAAAATCATTGCTATTCTGTGTTCTGGGTATCTTTTCTTCGCATATTCTATATTTGGGTATCATTTTGCAGGTTAAGAGCATAACAAGTGGTATCAGAGCACTTTCCAGGGCCGGTGGGATCTCCAATTCTTAGCAAAAAAAAAAATTTGGCTAGAGACGTGTTCCGGCGTCTTTAAACCACGGGATCTGTCATTGAGCACATAAACCTGCAGATTTGGGGAGGCATGCATGCAGGAAATACAAGAGGTGGTCACATCTATTGGACTCCCTTGTAACCCCTGTGGGTACCCCTTCGAGTAGTAGCGCATTAGACAGAACTGCGCACGAACTGTCTTCCACGTACCCTCTAGGTATATCAGAAGCCCCCAAGGCTCCCTTGAAACCTCGCCATAGATAAACCGTCGGCCGTCTTGCGGCTACAGTACACCGAGAACAGCACTCGGAGAGATTACTCGCCCGTATGGTAGGGTAGTCGGGTTGTACGGCTAAGGGTACGGTTGATCCTCCTTAGTTAGAGCCCTGAAACATTGGGCCGAGTACTACTGCCAGACCCTTATGTATATTGCGATCTGTAGCACCTGACACTCCTCAAGACCATAGTTCCCTTTTCTATCAGGGGATCACACATCATCTCTTCCAGATCCACTTGTGCAAAGGGGTGCAGCAGCAGTAGACATCAGTCCCGCAGTCTCGAGTTCACAGATCAGCCATTCCGATCTATTAGATCCATCAGATCCGTAGCAGCAGTTTGTTCCGCCGCCCAGAGCTCTCATATCAGCCATTCAAATCTCTCAGATCCACCAGATCGGAGTCATTGTGAAGGGTTCCTATACCGAGGTATAATTTTCGCAGGACTTTTGGCCGCATTGACATTTTGAGGATTTGGTGACTGCAGTATTGATAAGGAAGGAGTAAAACTCCATTAGGAGTTTTCAGATTAAAAAAAAAAAAAAAGTCTAAGATCTTCCGGGGCGCTTATTGGTGATCTAGCCCATCAGAATCAGGACGACGAGCTGAGCACAGTGGTACCATTCACTTCTTAGTTAAAAAAAATTTAGGCGGTCCCAATTTTCAAAAAATCAAGTTGGTGTATGGTAGAAACTAGAGCTCAAGCGATGGCCAATGAAAGGATGGACAAACTTGAAGAATCTGTGCAAACCCTCCACACTCAGCTTAGTGGACTATGTAACATGGTCGAGAAAATAATCTCGAAGGGCAAGGATTAAGCCCACGAGGAGGCGTATAATGGCAATGGACACAATGAGGGTGAGTCTAGCCACTCTCCTCACGTATGGCACACCCACCAACAACCCAGTCAGCGACCTCCCAAGTTGGATATGCATAAATTTGATGGTTCTCACCCATCGGCATGGATAGCACAAATGGAGCAGTATTTCAAACTGAATCACATCTTAGATGATGAGACTCAGCTTATGTTGGGGAGCATGTACTTGGACAATGAAAGGTGGCAATGGTGGGAATGGCATCAACGTTGCAATGGACCTTTTAGGACTTGGACCAAATTTACAAAAGCTCTTCAAGACCGCTTTGACTAGGAATCTTCTCTTTTGGGTCATCTTACTAAGCTCCGACAGACTGGTACAATGGATGAATATATTACAGCTTTTGAAGCCTTAGCCTTCCACACTTGGGGTCTCTCAGATGTGTTCTACACGGAATGTTTTATCAGCGGTCTTAAAGAAGCCATCAAAGCACAAGTCCTACTGCACCACCCTCCCACATGGACGGAGGCTTGCAAGGTAGCTCGTAACGTGGAACGTGCATTAGCAGCCCAATACAGTCGCCCAAATTTCTCCGCTAAAGGTCGCCCCCCACAGGCTCACAACATGACTCAAACACTTAAGGTCCAAAAGGTGTCACCTGCGGAAATGGCCGAAAGAAGAAAGCAAGGACTATGTTACTACTGTGATGAAAAATACTCCCCAGGTCATAAATGCAAGGAGCCCAAATTTTTTCAAATTGATGCCACTGACTACAGCTCAACAGAGGAAGATCCACCACTTGAGGAACATGAGGCGCTAGAAGAAGACAACCAAAAGGACAATGTCTCTGACGAACCAGTTATTTCGCTGCATGCTTTGGCAGGGATTTCTTCCCCTCAAACTCTCAAAATCAGAGGTTTTATTAAACATCGCCCAGTAGTAGTCTTGATTGATAGTGGAAGTACACATAATTTCATCCATCAAAAAGTCGCAGAAGCAGTGCATTGTTTTGTACGAGCAGTTTCTAACTTCCAAGTACAAATTGAGGATGGGGGAATAA
>Ga0115848_100840_pt1 | contig 12624 bp, 10 predicted proteins | sample InSIn3gowninarea_FD_83862 | JGI IMG/M metagenome (GOLD analysis project Ga0115848, IMG submission 83862) | reverse complement strand
GGCTGGAATTGTCTGTGGGTGGTGAGGTGAGCCAGCAGGCGCAGCGCTGATTACTTCTCCGGGAACATCGTACAATTGCGTTATTGGTACTCTGGCAAGTTTGACTCTAGCTTTGTGTATGACCTCCTTCCATGTCGTAGGCCGTATATCTTCGTCGTCTTGAGGTCGCCATGCATGTCCTGCGAACAGCATGTACATGGAAAGGACGTAAGTGGGTCCAACCTGAACCCTTGGATCGCAGGCCTCAGCATAGCGGGCGTCGGCGGCTGTGAGTAGCGTACTGGCCTGTAGCAATCGTGAAGGAGAGACCGTTCCAGGAAGATTGGTGGTAAGATTGACCCCGGATGTTGTAATAGCCAAGTTGATTAGCGGAACGGCATCTTCGATTCTAATGAGAAGACTGCGCATGTCTGCTGTGACTAGTTCGAGCTCCAGCGCAATCTGCTCCCGGGGCTTCGCACGTTGACTGCCTCTACGAAACAGCTCTTCGTCGTTGGCCGCATTTGATAGACGGACACCCAGCGCTTGAATCTCCCAGCGAATATCTTTGGTAAGCTGGACCGCAGACTCTAGGGATGTGTTGCCACGAGCCGCTCTGTATCGCAGTCAGCCTGGGTAGACAAATCTGATACTAGCGTAAGTTGACTTGCATGAGTTCAATCATATCAATTGCCGGAGAGATGATCTGGCAGATATCAGCTTTTGTGTCAAGCTACAGGGGTGAGCGATACACACTCGAATCTTGCTCTCCAGCCGTGCTTGCAAACTGCGAAGGTCGTCTTTCCTACTGCCGCGGGGAGTCGAGTGAAGGAGGCGGGAACACTGCTTGATAGCAAAACCACCGGTAACCGCGAGGCCGGAGCTGGGATGTGTCAGCGACTTCCTGCGGCGAAAGGCAGTTCAGAATGGTAATGGTACCGGATGGCATAGTTGATAGCCTGCTGAGTGACCTGGATGTGGTTAGCAGAGAGTTCCGGCGAACATTTTTAAAGAGTATGACTGACCTTGCCCAGCAAGACATCCATGGTAAAGGCTGCTCTGGACAGCACTGTAAATTCCCATGACCGTGGTGGTGCTGTGTTGAAAAGTGATTAATTGACAAACACGCCTCACATCACCAGAAGTTGTGACCACTACGCGCCCGCGCGTGGAGCCCAAACAGGCAAGACTAGGATCTGGCGTCCTCTTCCAATCAGATCTCCAGTCACTTCATTTTGCTCCCAGAGCAGTCAGCCCGTGTTACTATCCTCTCAACTCTGTCCCGTTTGTTTAACATGTGACGTTCGTCTAAACAATTATGCATGGTTCCTGACCACAAAAGGCAAGTATAGCCGACAGTCTTCCCTGAGAAAATGAAGGTTCGTGACGTCGATTAGGGTCTAAAAGGCACATGACTTGCACCCCACCCTGGCTTCACCTCCTCCGAACAGAAATCGGCCTCGACTTCCCCTCCTTCAAATCCCACCCACCACCTTCTCTGTCCACCTTCCCAACCTCAACGCTCTCTCCAGGACACCCACCTCCCTCCATCCCCCTCCCACCCACAACCACCACAATGGGCGGCAAAAAGCCCGCGACAGAAAACACCAAAAAAGCCGGCGGCGCCGCGAAGAAAGCCGAAGCCGCCGCGGCCAAGAAATCCGCTTCGGACGCGCAAGCCGCCGCCGCCGAGTCCGCCAAATGGTCCGCGGGCGCCAAGGACGGCAGCAAAGCCGAAGCGGCGGCGGCCAAAGCCGCCGAGGCCGCGCGCAAGAAAGCCGAGAAAGCCGCGCTGCAGGCCGAGGAGGACGCCGCCCTGCCGTCCAAGGGAACTGGCAAGGCCGCCCCGGCGAAAAAGTCCCGCGGCTTGGATCTGAGCGGGCTGGATGCGCCGAGCAGCAAGAAGGACTTGCGGGCGCTGAATGCGAGCGGGATTGACAACGCGCTGGATGCGCTGAGCTTGACGGGGTCGGCGGCGGGGGAGAAGGTGGATCGGCATCCGGAGCGGCGGTACAAGGCGGCGTATACGGTGTATGAGGAGAGACGGTTGGAGGAGATGAGGGAGGAGAAAGGGCTGAGGAGGGATCAGAAGCTGGCTCAGATCCGGAAGGAGTTTGAGAAACATCCTGATAATCCGTTCAACCAGATGCATGGGACCTACAACGCTTCAAAGGAGGAGATGGTGCAGATCAAGGAGGGCGAAAGGACGAAGGTGGAGAAGAGGCTGGCTTCGTGAGTTGGGGGGCTGGTGGACATTGTTAAGAGACGCCTGACAACAAATGGAATCGAATTATGCATAACGAGGGCTCTCAGGAAACCCTCGGCGGAATAGCGGGATTGAGGGTCGAGGACGGTCATTCCTAGAACGAACTACCTAGATACAAGCCAAAGCGAGAAGCCAGTGACATGGCAAGATCTGCGTTCCGGCGTCCAACTATGATAGACAGCCTCTTAGCTACGAACAAACGGTGCAGAAGCGCCTCAAGCAAATGCAAGTCCTAATGCAAAACGCCTACAAGCATATGCTGTGCACACAAATCGCCAGCCCATCATATTGCGTGCCCCATCAATGTCGTTCTAACCCACCACGCTCTTCAGACTCAAGGCCTCCAAGAACCCGCTGAAATCTTCCTTCTTGACCTCGACAACCGAGTGCTCGAAACTGTCGATACGCACTCTCGCTCCAGTCTCCTCCACTACCTCCTGGAATGCAGCTCCGAATCGATTCAGGCCATAGCCTCTCTTTTTCCTCTTTTCCATAGTCTCCTCATCCTCGTCTTCGCTCTCGTCACTCTCGTCTTCCTCCTCACTCTCATCCTCCTCACTATCCTCCCCATACTCCCTGAAAATACCGTTTGCCTCCTCCCTCTCCCTCTGCTTCCTCTTCCTCTCCTCCCTTTTGAAAACCCGCTCCAGGTTCCTCCTCTCCTTCTCCTCGGCTTTCTTCTTCCTCCTCTCCTCCTTCTCTCTAATCTCCGCCCGCGTCTTGACACGCATCCCCGCGGCCCCGCCGCCCCCGAGCCCAACAACAACGTACACTCCCCTCCCCTCGTCCAGCGCCCCCAGCACGAGTGCGCCCTTCTCTTTCGCCCCGCGCTCAGCTTCGAGCACACCAACTGCCTCCGCCACCCACGCCGCGAGTTTCGCTAGCGCACCTGGGTGGCAGAACAGCGGCACGTCAGGACCCTCTCTCACCACGCCCATTCTGAAAGCGCGCAAATGGCGGATCTGATGCTTGTTCATCAGCGCAGATCCCGTGCGCAGAATCGCAGCGTGGAGATGCTTTGCGGTATCGACATGCCCAAGCAACAAGCTCAGATTCTTGGTGCCCGGAGCCAGCGCATCAAAGGCAGCATAGAATCTATTCGTCGTAAAATCCGGGTCGGCGATGGCGAGAGCTTCCTCCCCGGTGTGGCCGGGGCTACTATCAGGCGTAGGGAGGGCGCGTATGCGTGAAGCGTACGAGCCGGACACGATCATCCTGTGGCTGTCTTTGACTTGAGTTAGGCTGGAGGTGGTAAGGGCGAAGCCAGGCTCGGCGCCGACTTCGAGGATTGCTCCAACTATGACAGCGACATCGACAGCGGAGAGACAGGCGCGCCAGCCCCAGCACCGGACGAAACCCCAACCCTCTTTATCCGGCGATTTGGGGGGGACGAGGCCGTCTAGACCGTATAGAGGGGCAAAATTGAGCAGTCGTTGGCGGAGCGAGCGCTTGAGCTCAATGTCCATATGGGTGTAGCCTTTCCGAGCTTCGTCCAGCGAAACCCCCATCTTGGTGAGGAGACGATCAAGCCGCTTCCGACCGGCTTCGGACCATATGTGCAGACGGGAGGAGAGATAGGGGGAATGCAGCATGGACTCATATAAAGACCAGTGGCGAGTGAGTAGAAAGCGTGGTTCGGGACTGAGACGAATCGACGTATCAGTAGGACTTCGTGCGGTCGTCGGTAAGGCAATATCGCCGTCCGAGCGAGAAAGCGGAATTTCGGATTGTGGCGTAGGGTTCAGACGACGAACTTCGTCCTGCAGAACAGCTCTAATGCGTTCAGTACGATTGCTGAAAGAACCTGCTGACTTTGAGTTGGATATGTCGGTGTTGGAGAGTTCGATGGATGAGACGCCCACGATAGCGAGCCAGAGTAAGTCATTGTCTTCCCGGCCTAATTCTTCGGCAAGATTATAGAGGAGAGATGAGAGAGGTTCGGAGTATGATGTTCCTAACCCGTAGTATGACGATAACACGGCTTCGTGTTTCCGACGTAGCTTGAGCAATTTATGTCGCAGTTGCCGGGCAGAAGATGTCTGAGGCAAAGGCGGTGGCGATGATGGGGCGTGTGCTGGAGAATGAGGTATTGAGCTTGAAGGGTGATTTGAAAAGGCAAATGTCTCACGCCGAGACCGGTCTTCCGACGGCGAGGATGGTATGGCAGAGCCCTAGAAGAGTCGTTAGTCGAGCCCACATGCAGAGGCTAAAACTACCAACCGAATTGCTTCGCCGACGTCGCCGTGGCCGTTCTCCCTCTGTGTCACTTTCGCTATTGTCTCCCTCGTCACCTCCAGACGATTTTCGTTTTCGACTACGTGGTTGATCTTCTTCATCGTCCGAGTCTTCAACGTGATCGCTGTCCTCTCCCCCAAAATCTTGGTCGTCTCCGAGTTCGGGCATTTCCATCAAAGCGCAAAAGGCTTCCTTCTCAGCACTCAGCTCGGCTTCGATGTCGCCATCATCGAAGACAACAACGCCACCACGACCAGGCTGATACGCGTTGCCTATACGCCCATTCTCCACTCCTCTGATTTTTCTTACAACTTCCGTGCCAGTGCCCTCGACGACTTGTCCACCTGATCCAAAGACGTTCTGCAGATTCCACGGCCGGCGAGCGTCGAGCACCCATACTTCGACACCATGATCGATATGAGCATCCTCGTCCCGAAAGTCCAATCCTAGAACCTCTTCCAGGTCCACTAGTCCGCCGGCTCCAAGACATACTACTACTCCGCCATCTCCTCCCCGTTGACGCGTCAAGGGCTGTACCAAATTCTGGCCGGCGGCTGCGAGTTCTGTGTATCCGCTGACTGGTTGTACTTTGTGTGGGATATAGTCCCGTTTCAGGAGAGCGGTGAGAATTCGCGCTGCGCAGAGGGCATCGGGTGTGAGGGCTACGAGTAGCAGGATCGGGGGGCTGAGAGGATGGGTTCGGGCGAGGAGTGAGGTGTAAAGCTTGGAGAGAAGCGGTCTTGGAAGATACATTGTTTATTCTCGAGGCGATAGTCGTCGTTTCTCGAGATGATGTCAATCAGGTACCGGGTAAGTCGAGGTAATGCATGAGGACTAGGCAATCCGTCGTGTGATCAGTAGAGCTGGGCAAAAATGCGGTGCTTGACGCGGTAAGTCGCGTCTCCGACTGTACGCGAAGGAACTGTGATGTCGAGATGGTCGGTTGCTGGAAATTCAGAGTGCGATATGCTGAAGTGTAATGCCAGAAAATTCGTGTCTCGTGCCACACTGGTGCATGTTATTTGTGTGTCGAAGTGTATGTAGTAGAGCAAGGCATGGATGGAGGTGCACCCACCAGACTGCACGAGCAACGCGCGAATAGAGTTAATGGGTTTGGCGGTCACGCGTCGCCACGCTGGGCTGGATGCGCGCTTTGGCCGCGTCCCAACGCCAACACACATGACGTAGAATTTCTTGACGCGTTGGCGAGCTCATTCTAGGACAAGGACACAATAAATGTAAAGAAAGCAGTCGGGTATTTGCAATCAAGCGCGTTCAATTAGTATATATATGCACGTTACTGGAAAGTCTTCAAAAACACACCCAGTCCGAGACCACACAGAATGGGTATCGTCAAATTGTCGTCCAAGCCGAATAAATCCACCGCCTCACTCGAGCTTGCCACAAACCCCGACCAAATGCTCACAACAGCCAAAGCGAGGTTGCCTTCAATGGTCGCTTGTGCCTTGCTCAACCCGAACTGTTGCTGCAGCCTCAGAGGCAGAGTAAGATGGCCATCGAAGGCGAAACTATACTGGCCAGAATTCCACGTTGCGGGCACGTACGGTCCGAACCACACGTAGAAGACCAACGCAGAAGCAACACCGAAGATGAAAGCTGCGATACTACCGGCGAGTGACTTTCCCTTGCGGATTCGCGGGGTGTAGCGACCGTAGAGGCGACCGAACGTGGACGCGGCGGTGTCACAGAAAGACAGCAGCAGTACCGAAATGACGGCGACGTCTTTGGGACAGAAACGCATGACGGCCCAGACGCCGAAGAGGTAATATATGACGCCGTTGTACCTGTCGTGGGCCTCGGATTCGCGCATCAGGGCACCCAGTACTTTGATGTAGATGCGATTGAAGGGTCTGTTCGGGAGGGATTAGTACGATGATCATTCTATCTTGAGGTGGGGCAAGTCCACTCACGCATAGTTGAGCCGCACAACGTCAGTCAAGAATATAGGGATGAGTAGGGTCAGTAGGGCGGGGTGAATATCGCTCGGTTGGAACCCTTTGCAGTACAGGGCCAGGGTCAGAAAGCCAATGGAGACGTGCAGTGCTTTCCGAGGGATTTCGTGCTTGTGAACCTGGAATCGGTCAGGACTGTACGGAAACGTTTAACGCTGAGAATCTCGCTTACAAAGGTTCGCCATTCTCGATGTATTGGGATCAATCCCAGCGGGCTCGGGCTCCTACTCAGCGCCCTCCAATAGTCTCTACCCAGGCCAGCACTTGTCGGCGTGAGCAAGCCTTCGCCAGACTTTTTGGTGTCCAAGACTTCTGGTTTCCGTCTCGTGGGCTTGCTCTGGCCATTAACTTGAGCCGACTTTTCGGGGATGGGAGTCATGCCGTCCATACGGCGGGAACCTTTCTTGGCCACAGCAGGACTCCGGCTCCTTGACCTCGCCCGAGACAGTTCCGGATGCTCTCCATCGTCGGCAATCGGCTCGGAGGAGGACTTGCGGGTCACGCCAGACTTGGGAAAGTATCCGTCCTTACCGCTTCTTTCCGAGGGCGTGGGAGAGGGCGATATGACGTGCGGGGAAGGTGGGACGGGGAATTGCGAGGCCGACATGGCTTCCTGTGCGGACCAGCGTCGCCGTCTTTGGCTCAGGGATATTTGGTGTGACTCGCTGGTGTAGAGACGGTATACCACGTGTTTCGAGTGCTCGTCTTGAGTTTTTCCGACGCGTCACGGATGTGTCGTCTGGCTGCTCTCGGTGGTGCTATAACGACGGATCTGATCGCATTCCGGTGACTCCGCAGGGGTGTGAAGTTGTGTAGGAAGGAAAATGTCGGTGGGTCAAAAGAATGCAGGCGCACAGAGTAATAACACAGCGCGAGCGCGACATGTGCTCAGATTTGCACCTGAGAGTGCGACAAGCAAGTCTAATAAAACGAGGCTTGACATGTGCCCAATGAGCCGCAGCTGACGAACCCCGCTGGCGTCGGATGATCAGCGACTGGTGCCAGCCAACAGACCTTGTTTCTAGACCGCATCTCGAGGCTGGATATGCACGACAGCTTCTGTCAGTAATGCGCGAGGTCAGGCGTGAATATACCGGCACTGGAATGGGGCGAAGTGCAGAAGTGGCAGAGTCTCAGCCCTCAACACGTGTGAGGCATTGCAATGCGCTTGTCGGTCCCGCCTGCCATCAATCTCAACCGTGCGCTTCACAACTGGCCTTGGTTGATTGAAGGCTGGAACGGTCACTCTTATCCGCGAGGATCTGGATGCGCAGCCGGCGATGAGGTCACGAAAATGGCATACGAGAAACCCGAAGGGGCGGTGCAGTATTCGGTTTTAGTAACGAGCACCGATTCTGTGGGAAGGGATCGGGTGCCTGGCAGGCCTTATGCATCATGACTGGTACCTCAGATGGCTGCACCCGATCTGTCGCAGAGCCTCAATGATTGAATGGTGTCATGGTTGGGACGATGTAAGAAGGCGGTGCCTCGAGCAAAGTCGATATCGATATCGTAATACCAATGCAGCGGAGCTGCCCAACAGGAGACGAGGAGTCTTTTAGCGACGACTGTCGTGAAGACGAGGCATGAAAAAGCAGAAAGTAATCGCGGCTCGAACAGTCGTGACCTGAGCGTTATGCTGTGCCTTTTTCGAAGAAACAACCAGGTTATGTAACGACATGTCCCAAGTGTGGTCGAGCTGGAGCTCACGGACGGTGAAATTGAATGTCGAGTTTTCATCGTCCGTGAGCTTCCACTGCCTCAACCTTGTACAGTACATGCTTCTCCCTCGATCTGCTTCACCCTTCGGGCCTTCTGTCCGAATCCTTTCGATCTTGACATCTGATCATTTGTGACCGACAAGGCCGGTCCACCCGAGCTCCTTGGTCCTAATCTCCCATCCGGATGGCCTTTTAAGCAACCTTGTACCGACTACTCAGTGTCGCACCATCAGGACTTCCTTCGGTCAGCACGTCATACTGCACCGCCGAACACCTCCTCCCAAGCCCAATCTGTGATTCTGTGTCCGTTCCGTGTTTCGTTGGTGCACGACTTTCAGCCGCCAACCAGACCGATGGTCGCTCGACATCGTATCCAGCTCATAAACCAGGCTGGCGCTCAACGCGTTGCGTCTCGTAGTACGCGTCTATGTAGGTCTATAAGCCTTCGTGATCTCTTCGTTTCTTCGTTTCCTTGCCTTTGCTCCGTTCCTACGCCCGCAGCACCTCTACTTGCGCAAGCATCAAGTACCAGCGCGCCCCTCACAGTGACAAGCATGGCACCCGCACTGTACGAGCCTCACGACCAGCACCCTTCCCGTGACTGGTTCGAAGGCAACACCTGGTTCGAGCCGCCCTACAACCCCTACGAGAACAAGCGACGCTCACCTGCCAAACGCCTCTCCGACACCATCGCTGGCCTCCATGGCGCTCGATACCGCGACTACGGACGCAGCTACACCGGCCAAGACACCGTCCGCCTGGTCCCTGTCTCGCCACCGTCCCCAGCGACACCCACCAAACCCAACCTCGAAGAATCCCCCTCGCAATCCTACGGCCTCAAAACCTCCCCGCACATCCACCAAGCCCGCCGGTACCTCGGCCTCCACCCCACCGCCCCTCTAGCAGACCACCACAACACCGCCCCCCACTCCGACCTCCTCTGGCCCAAGATCCGCGCCGGCCTCCGCGAGCCCTTCGCCGAGTTCTGGGGCACCTTCACGCTCGTGCTCTTCGGCGACGGCGCCGTCGCCCAAGTCCTCCTCTCGAAAGACCAGGCCTCGGCGCCCGGCGGCCACGGCTTCGGCGCCTACCAGAGCATCAGCTGGGGCTTCGGGCTGGGGCTGATGCTCGGCGTGTACGTGGCCGGCGACTCCGGCGCGTACCTCAACCCGGCCGCCACCCTGACCAACTGCCTGCTGCGCAAGCTGCCGTGGCGGCGCTTCCCCATGTACCTGCTCGCGCAGGTGGCGGGGGGCTTCGCCGCCGCCGCCGTCGTCTACGCGAACTACGTGACCGCCATCGATGCGTACGAGGGCAAGGGGGTGCGGACGGTCGCGCCGTCGCCGACCGCCACCGCGGGGATCTTCGCGACGTATCCGCAGCCGTTCGCGTCCAAGGCCGCCGAGTTCTTCTCCGAGTTCATCGCTTCTGCGATTCTGATGTTTGTCATTTTTGCGCTCAAGGACGATAGCAACAACGGTGTGGCCAAGGGCGGCGGGAATTGGTTCCCCCTTGCGCTGTTCTTCCTCATGTTTGGCATCGGCTCGTGTTTTGGCTGGGAGACGGGTTTTGCCATTAACCTTGCGCGTGACTTTGGGCCGCGGCTGCTGTCGTACTTGGTGGGCTATCGTGGGGTGTGGAGTGCGGGTGACTACTACTTCTGGGTGAGTCTGGTCATGTCGTGGTTGGATACTCGCATCATACTGACTTTCAGGGCAGATACCTATGGTTGCGCCCTTCTGTGGTTGCGCAACGGGAGGCATATTGTACGATTTGTTCATTTATACTGGGCCTTCGCCAATCAACAGTCCTGGATTTGGCATGTACGATTTTTTCCATCCTCGTCGTGCGCTCAAGCATCGCATCACGGAGCATAAGCGGGAGGGGATTGTTTGAGCCTCTGAGATCCTGGATCGCTTCACTCCCGACTGAGATCTCCGTATACCAGCTATCTCGAACGTTGTACGTTCTATAAAGGTTATAATCGACAGTAAGAGATGGACCAATTCAGACCATGGATAATACAAAGCTGCTTTCTTCTTCATGGGGGCGTTCGTTGCGCATTACAGAACTGGTATCCTCGCGGAACGATCGCGATGAAAAGGAGGGTCAGGATTGGGCTATGGATTGTATAACTGTTTTGTATTCACTATGGTTTCGTTGTGCACATAGAGATAGCATACCGGTAGGGGCCAGTTAAATCAACATTCAGCAATACAGTGGCACAGTTGCACATGTCTCACAAGCCTGGAATTCGTCTTAATGTCACGATCATGTCGTCTATTGTCTACGGAGTTTCGCCGGGGTCGGGTGCTGGCTATAAGGTAGGGTGGTGCCATTGTCAACGCCACCCATTAACCCCTCTCGCTTCCCCTCAGCCGGACCACCTGACCATACTTCTGCAGCTTCGTGATGAGCTGATCTCCCTGCCTGACAACATCCTGGTATCTGCAACAGCATCAGTCACTATTTCGAGACAACAATCGCACTCAACTTACTGCTTGTTCTTGCCTCCCTCTCTTCTCGTCTCCACCACGCCCTTGACACGATCAATCGTCGCACTCAGTCTGCCCGCGGCAATAAACGGCGCTAGATCCCGATCTAGCCACGAAACGCTCACGCCAAAGCTGTTGGCCATGCTCTCCAAACCGACGACGCGGTAACTCTGCAGAAGCTGAGTGTATGCGCGCAGGCGCATCTCCTTGACAAACCATCGGCGATGCTCGAAGAGGTACCTGTCCTGCGAAAGGAAGTTCGTCTCAACATTGGCCAGCGCGGTGAAAAAGTGCGTGTACCGGCCGTGATAGAGAGAGCCAATCATCTGCGACAGCGGTGAGAAGTCGAGCTGCGGCTCCTCGGTGCCGGCGGATGAGCCGGACGCCAGAGTGGTCAGGTTGATGACAGGCTTGGGTGTGGCCGAGGCCTTCTTGGCGGGGTCAGAGTCGGCATCCACGTCCATGGCCGAGGACTCGTTAAAGGATGTGCTGGAGCTGTCGGAGCCCAAGATGGCGCGGACTTCGGGCGCATCGACGACTTTGGAGCGGAAGTCCCGGCGAGGTAAGGAGATGGAGCCGGCCAGCACAGCGTAGACGACTAGGTTGCTATAAGAGCAGAGCTCGGTGCTGGTGAAGGTGGAAAGAGAGTCAAGGAGCAGGGGCGCAGCGAGATTGTGGGCACGGATGGTAAGGAGGTGCAGGCCCTGGTAGGCTTTGAGGCGGTTACGGCGGTCCCAGTCACCACCGGACTCGACAAGAGACGAGCACCGCTCGACGCTCTTCTTGACAAGCAGCTTGTCGTCGAAGAACAAGCCGATGCGAATCAAGGCGAGAACGATATCGATTTTTGAGGCGAGAATGCCAGTCTTCTCGAGCAGCGCCTCATATGCGGCCAGGGCAGCATCCTTGTCGCCTATCCGTGTGTAGAACTCGGCCCGCTTGCCCTTTGCATTTTGGACTTCTGTCTCACCAGCCTTCTCCACTGCCTCGTCTTCTTCTTTTTGAATCGCCTGCAGCTCCTTCTCATTATCGGCCTTGAGAGACTCGTACAGCTGCTCGTCCCAAGGCAGGTCGACGCCCTCGGCGGCTTGTGCGCCTCCCAGCACGCCAATGATGCCCGTGGACTTGATGCTCATGGTCCTCTTCAATGGTGGTGGATCTCTGGCGCCATGTGATGAGGACTCGCCGGCTCCGTTGAGCTTGCCAGTCTGGGGATGTGCCAAATAGTGATACAGCGGCGCCATCTTGTGCTCTTGAATCGCATCTTGAACCTTTTTGAGAGATGACTGCTTGGCCGGAGAGGGTGTGCTTGGTGATGCGAGGGTAAAGACTTGTTGCGCAAGGCCCAGATCGGGATACTTCATGTACTGAGGCTCACCCATGTTTGCTCGTCGTGCCCGGAGCACCCGAAGCGATTACCTCTGTTGTGACGTCCGAGCTGTGCTGCAAGATGAAGTATCGATGCGCTGACGGAGCTTGGTATCCACGCTGATAAGAAATGAGGGATGAGTGACGCGGAAATGGCAATTCGCAGCGTGGTGGAATCAGACGATGATGAAGCTCACACGTCGCGAAGCTGTGGCTGCAGTGAAGCATGAAGCTGTGAGCGGCAACTCCCGCAGAGCCGCACCTCCTTCGTCCTTTACACTTTAATCGACGAGCATGTCAGCAGCAATACAAACCTTACGCTCTATAATTGTACATCAAGACATTCAGAACCTGCACTCCTTTCACCTCGATTCCAGTTTGGTCGCATTGTGACACTAAAAGCTCGATCATGCCCAGACAAGCAGAGGAGGTCTCGGTGGCCAACCTGGTCAAACGCAAGCGGAGCCCAGACAGTGGCGCACAGGGAAACGAAGAAACGAAGAGATCACGAAGGCTTATAGACCTACATAGACGCGTACTACGAGACGCAACGCGTTGAGCGCCAGCCTGGTTTATGAGCTGGATAC
>Ga0115848_100837_pt1 | contig 12647 bp, 11 predicted proteins | sample InSIn3gowninarea_FD_83862 | JGI IMG/M metagenome (GOLD analysis project Ga0115848, IMG submission 83862) | reverse complement strand
TGTGGAAAGAGATTGGTTGGAGGCATAGAATGTACAGAGCCGGGGCTTGCACTACTCATATTCTGCTGTTGTTGCTGTTGTTGTTGCGGGTTGGCTTCTGACTTGACAGATCGTTTGGATGGTTGTTGGATGGATGGTCATCATCGCTCTTGAAGGCCATCAGAAAGCATAAACAAGGCATAATCCAGGTCAGCCATGACAGCGACAGCGACAGCCAACAGCGGAGGGTGAGTAACATCACAACATTCTTCATGATGATGATTGCCGTGTAATCTCCCACTCACGCCTTGCCTTGTTTCCTCTTTCCTCCCTCAAACTGGCCTTGTTGATTTGATTCAATTCCGCCTGTCATCTCATCTTCGTAATAAATCAAACAATCATGGTGGATTCTTGACACCTTGAAACGCATCATCATCATCATCACAATGGACATGGACGACAATGCCGCCCGCTATAGAAACATCCCGCTCGTCAGGCTTCCCAGCATCGACCATGGACTGGCCCCGTTCCCAGAAGGAAGGGTGAGTAATAGCCAGCCAGCTTGACCATGATGCGGAAGCTCAGTCGTTTATTGTTATTACGCAGCTTCAGATGCTTCCCTTACGCAGAGGAAGCTTGACAGACCCGCTCGTCCATGCACATATTCCTGCAGCCTACCTTCAACAGCAGCAGCAGCAGCAACACCAGCTTCATCAAGCAAGGCAGCTCTTTCCAGAATATAGTAGCAGTCATAGCGACGAACAAAGGCTATCCGCTGGCTATCCCGGCAACCATCAGCCTTATTGGGCATCTTCATCTTCTTCTTCCTCGAGCAACGGGCTGGGACACTCGCTCTTCCCTAGTCAACATAACAACAGCGCGGATGAACGCTATGCAGATCCACAGCACAGGCGAACGTCCGGCTCAACTGGAGGGACGTACAATAACACAAAACAATCGACTTTCCCTCTTCAACACGGGACGAAGCGGAAAACACTAGATGCGACTCACGCAGAGGAGGTTGAAGCGCATTACTATAACAACAACAACAACAATTCATCTATACCATATGCTGCTCAAGGAAATGGAAATGGTGCTGCATTCTATCCCGATCAGCAGCAACACGCTCCGGGAGAAGCGGCGTTAAAGAAGCGCGCATCAATCGTGTCGGAAGTCGCTGCTGCTGGTAGTGGAGAAGGAACATTGTCAAAGACTGCAAAGGAGTTGCAACAACATATCTCAGCTGGTGGTACCAAGAATGACGAGTCGAGCAGATTGCAGGAAAGAAGAGATTCAGCAGCTTCTTCATCGAATGGAAGTAGCTTCCAGCGACAGAATGGCAATCAGCAACAACCATCTTATGCATTCCCTCTATCGTCATCACAGCAGCAGCAGCAGCATGACCCACCATCTGCCTCAACGGCCGCTCCAAATCTCGCAACGTATACTTTTGGAAGACCCACAGCGTCTCCTGGGGGGCCTGAAAATCTATCACCATCATCAACAACATCCTATCAGCACTCACAGAACGTCCCGCATGTCTCGCTTTCCGAACATAACAGTCCTGAGAATGGGCATGCTCGGATTCCCTCTGTTCTCGATGCGGACGCACAATCTCGCGCAAGCACTATCTTTGGAGGAAGTGGAGGAGGAGGAGGAGGAGGAAATGGAAGTACACTCACATCGCATTCAGAGCACCGAGAAGGCGATGAAGACGATGATGATGAGAACATGAATGGAGGCGGGATAGAAGGCTCTATGGGTCGCTTAAAACCGCCTTCTCACCTCAGTCACATCAAAGAAACGCCCTATTCACGAAGTCCCGAACTGAAGATCTCACACAAGATGGCTGAGCGGAAAAGGCGTAAAGAAATGAAAGAACTTTTCGATGATCTAAGGGATTCCATACCTACTGAAAGAGGTCTCAAAAGTTCGAAATGGGAAGTACTCAGTAAAGCGATTGAATATATTGCGAAATTGATGGAGGAGAAAGAGGCGGATTATGGTATTACGCAGGATCTAAAAGTTCATATCAATAGTCTTGAGAACGCACTCCAATTGGCTAGACAGCAGGTACATACTCTACAACAACAAGCAGCCCAGCAGCAACAACAACAGCAACAACAGCAGAATATGAGTAGTGCAAGCCCCGGCTCTGTACATTCTATGCCTCCAACCAATCTCTTTCCACATCCATCTGCGCCTCTTCCCTCTCAGTCACATTCAAATTGGACTCCCTCACCCTCTCCTCTCGGCACCTCCTTTTCGACCCACTCAACGAGTGTTCCGCCCTCCTTCCACCATCGCTCACAATCGCATGGACATTTATCACATCCCCATCATTCAGGTGGTCATACAGCTTCTTCTGCTCCTCCTGCTATCTATCATTCCCATTCTCACCCTGGTACATTTCCAGATCATCACAACAATACTCATGGCGGTAGTAGTTATGCGAATTCGTCAGCTGGAGGAGCGACGGCTACGAGACCTCCTTCTATCCACTCGCATAATTCAAACCAATCGATTCATTCTATGCACTCTATGCATTCTCATCATTCGAATCAAGGGAATGGCGGGATGGGATCACCTGGTCCTGGCTCAGGTCATGGATCACACTTGATCTCTCCTTCACCGACGAATCCGGCTTTGTTGTTGCAGCAGCAAAATCTGGCGAGCGTACAGGAGGATTACCAGCTCTTCTCGCATGTAGCGCCGTCTCCGCAGCAGCAGCAGCAGCCTATACATCATTTACAACAGCAACAACAGCAAATGGGTGGACAGAACGGTCATATGTCATATTGAGCATGCAAGATCACTCGTGCCCCCTAAGCTCTATCAGCTATCTATTTCCCCCAGCATATAGCATCTAGAAAGCCTCTCAGCAAGGCTGGGCTTCTCTGGCCTCAAAAAAGTACATACTCTTTTACACCTTCTTCTTTCTTGTCCATATTCACGAAAACCGGACGACTCTGGCTTATACCCTCCTCTGAATCTTTACGTAAATATGTTAATTCGGATCCGGAGCATAGGGGCGATGGGTTATACAAGGTTCATCGTTGTAACCATCATCTATTCATTCGTGATCTGTGTGATCTTCTAGGTGAAATACCAGACGAAGTAGAAAAGTATTAGACGTAATCAATCGCGGACAAGAGCTAACGGCAGTCTCTAGGTATTCAAAGGCAGAAGACCACACTGTTGGGCATGAAAGCTAATAGATGAAAAGCTGGATTCTCCGATTACTGCTGCAGTGCATACTCGAGCGAACAAACAACGCTAACTATTCCGCTCCATGCCATTCTATTCCGACCCTGAAAGATTAAAAGACTATCGTAAAGCAGATATGCTACATGGAAAGAAAATGGAAAGTCCTGGTCTGCAATGGAACTGCGAGAAGAACGAACTAAATGCAGATGCATCTGGGTATGGAAGACTGCTTCTGAGTGTGGATATTCGAAAGGAGACAAGCGTTTGATCTCTCGCGCGTGCTTAAATCTGTTTGGATCGTAAAGGCTTTTCGCCTACTTTTATGTTTGTATAGTGAGGAAAGACGTAGCTCTTGTAGAGTGTCTTTAAAAATAAGCCATATCCAGGCTAATCTTGATCTGCTTCTAGTTGTGCCAGAGCAGCGCCTAATACCTTACTGGCAGACATAAGCTGCATCATTTCTTTTCCACTCAGCTTGTTGGCCTTCACCTCTCCCTCTTCAACAGATGTAGAGGTGCTTGAACAGCCATCTACTCCAAACTTCATATAGCTATAATAGGTCATGAACCAGACCAGCAGATCGCGAGAAGTAGTTCCGTTATTCGAGAAATCACCCAGGGTCTCGATGTCTGCTGAATCGATGACTGACGCAGCGATAGGGAAAAGATGGAAGGAAGAAATAGGAGTAGATGCCGAGATCTTGGTCTTTGGCGACAAGAAGGTCTTGTTGGGCGATGGTCGCTTAGGCGGACTTGCCGTTTTTCGCGGTGCCTGTGATAGATGAGGAGGGTGGAGTGGAGCGGGAGATCTAGCATCGGAGCCTAACCTTCTCCATTGTTTATGAGGCTCCGGTTCAGGTGTTACGGAGGTCTCGGTATCCGAACGAGATCTCTTGCGGAGTCCGATATTGCTCGATGAACTAGCTTTGATAGATTTGGATTGGGTAGACTTTGAGTATCCGACTTTCGCGTGATTCCTCAGTACACCGGGAGGAGGGACAAGCTTCTTCTGAGTTGAAGATGGAGCATCTCTGAATTTCTTGGATGATGAAGAAGGTCCGCCACCATAGATGTTTCGGGAAGATGTTTTGCTCTTGTTTTGGCTCGACGCACTCTGACCAGGAATGGGTCCAAGCGGTTTAGTCTCTCTATAGACTTTCGAGCCGGAATTAGAGGAAGAAGGTCGACTATAGAGCTGAGGTGTATCCTCCTTCTTCACCTGACTTAGTCTAGCCGGAAAAGAAGCTTGTACGGTGATAACATCGTCGCCTGTATCCGAATCCGTCCCACTGTCATCTCCCTTATCGCTTATATCCATATCCGATCCATCAAGATGAGCTTCGTTGGCAATTGGGTGCTGAGAAGATCTTCGTCGTTCTGATGAAGTAGCCTTTTTGCGGTCATTCCTGCTTGCGGACCTTCTCGATGATCCTCTGGATCGACTCCCAGTGTTGCGGCCTTCCTGTTCGTCCTCTTCATCTGCCGACTCGTTATCTGATAGTTCCGAGATTTTGTTGCCGTTCTCATAGTACTTTCGAAATTAGCGACAAACTTTACATTCAGCATCCTGCCAACCACAAAATGATAAGGTAGGCTTACAGCTTTATCTGCAAGCCAGTCGTTCAGATTCTCTACAATCTGATTCGAGAGAATCGCCAGTAAGATGTTTGAGAGAAGACGTCAGGGACTAGCGGTGTAAGATTTCCGAAACAGCAGAGTCTGACCTTTTCTTCGGACAAGAAGGACACGCTGGACATGCATTCCATGCAGTGCTCTGGCTGATAGCGGGTGAGTTGCCTGAACCACATTCCAATCAGAGCCGCAAGGTGGTGAGTGAATTATGTAGGAGAGTTGAGTTGATTGTATTCACAGAGACCATCAGATACAATGGGTAGAGGGGATGAGTTGATTGGTATCAGTCACGTCCGCTCTCGATTTCAGTTACTGTGACCTACCAGATCAATTTAGGGAGATAATTCTTCTTGTTCACATTTCTCTTTTCGTGCTCCTCGTCAAGCACCTGTATAGCGATGGCGGTGCATCCACAACTGATGGGAGCCTTCTCATTTATACAATGCAACGAAGCAGATAAGAGGGATATTTCTAGCTCGTTGTTGAACTTTTCCGAAACGAAGATCTTGATATGATGATTGTTCTCGCGGAGCCTAGGACTGGTCAACTCGAGGAATTCTTTCAAGGTGGAAAACAGATGGCCTGGTAAATCATATGCATTAGTATGAGACGGCCTCTATGCGAGGGGAGGGTTCACCTTCGACAAATTTGCTTGATGCTCTCTGACTGCTTGTCGTACCCCTGAGCCTCGAAGAAGCCCTTGTGCTAGCAATATTTCCTAACGATATATCCGAGACAATCGACTTTTGTCTGCTTCGGGTCACCTTCTTTGTAGTCACATCGTCGTCGACCTGGTCCTCTTCCACGGAAACCGAAGTATTGCTCGTGTTATTTGAGCTAGGCTCGAATGACCCGCTACTATCGCCAAAAGTGGGTACCGATATATTGCTTGCATCGTTCTCCTCCTTGATATCCTCAGCTTCATCAAGGTCCTCGCTGAAGAGGCCTCTTAGTGCAGGGTTTGCGAGTCCATTTTCGATTTCTTGGGTAGTATAATTCTGTAGAGCAGGCCTATCGGTAAAGACTGTGTTGCTTGATGGATTCACAGATGGCTGCTGAGGGACTACAATGTCGTATTTCGGATGTGCTTCGAAGGGAGGGAACACTAGAGCGGCCTGAGCGGCGGGAACAGCGGTTGTAATAGTAGGAGCAGCAGTAATGGCAGGACTAGGAGTGCGCGATGGAAAGTGGGAATCGACTTCGTTCGGTCCTACAGCAAGCTTGCTGCAGTCGACATTGACGGAAAGGGCAGGGGTACGCTTTGCGATGATGTCTAGATCAAGGGATGAAGCTGAGGTAGTGGAGGAGGCAGAAGAGGAGGAGGAGGAAGAAGTAGATGAGACAGCAGGAGGTCCAGTCCCGCTGATGACTCCTTCAAGAAGGGTCCCGCCCACGCCCGATCCCAGCTGAGGGTCCATGTTATTGAGCATGTTATTGAAATCCATGTCAGCGTCAGATAGTCAGCGAGTGTCCTTGTCAGATTTAAGAAGTGATTGGAGCAAAGCAAAGAGGCATTCCATTCAGTTTTCGTTGAAATCGGGAGTGCTGCAAGGGGGAGACGAAGACGTCCGACAGGCCTGAGCGCGATGAAATCATCATGGCAAACTTGGAGGTCTTTAATGACAGCTACAATACCCCATCTCACATACAATGATGGTCGACTGATTACTCGTTCGCAGTGCTGATAAATATCCATATCAAATCAGTGCCTGTGCCTAGACACTGAGTCTCATCAAACTCACTTGAATCCCTGAGCACCCTGCTCCTCAAGCTTCTCCAGCTGCTCCTTATCATTCTGCTTGGCTTCCTCACTGTGTCCAGAGTTGGCAAGCGATGCCTTGTACCCGCCGATCCTGGAGATCCGGCTTCAGACAATTGCTTTCTGGCCCATAACAGTCGTAGGGACTCACACGTTGCCTGTGTCCTTGACTTCCTGTGAATCTGGGTTGGGCAGGCCGACCTCTGGGTCGTAGGTGTCATCGACATTGGCGTTGGAGGACATGATTTATGGAATGTAGCTTTATTTGTTGCGATGGTACGAAAGAGGCAAGAAGCAAGAAGCTGATAATACTAAGAAGCGACCTTGAATAACAAGCCTGTAGCTGCGGAGAATAGATTAGTATCGCGTCATAGGGATCACTCATCGAGGTCCGCAGATCACGCAAAATGAAAAGGCGATTGTAGTATGCACGTAAACGCATTGAAGACAGTTTATGAAGGTCAGGCCATAATCGTCTATATGCCCCGCTTACCATTCTCGGAATACTGTCTTCCAAGTTCTTGCTCCCATTCGAGTTCGACTCGTTTCTGTCGAGGGACAGGTTGGACCATCCATTTGCCTGACATGTCCGCGCGCGCCAGCACCTCCAGACAGTCGAGGTTGTCTTTGTACGCCTCGATTACCGAGCTGGGATCCCGCTTGATTCGCTCACTACTTTCGCTTTCACGGCGTCCTGTAGGATCCATATCGGATGAGCTGTTCAGCAGCGAGTGATGCCACTTGCTCATAGTACTCTTTGGGTTGACGGACTTGAAGTGAGATCCCGGGATCCTAGGCAAAGTTCGTGTTCGTGTGTGATACCAATGGCCAGCTCTCGTCAAAGTAACGACGATCTTTCCCGGAGAGGTCGTCTTAGTCCGGGAATGGTACCTACCATTAACGAATTCGATGCGGCAGGACCGCTTCGCGCTGTTTAGGGTGTAGGGGACGAGGCCTGTCGACGTTTCTATCGAGGGCCGTTGCGACTCGACTGGTTGTGGTGATCTTGCTGTACGATCCATGCTGAAATGTCTTTGCGTCCGGACGGAGTTGTATTGGCTCTTTGCTGATGTGTGACAAGAGCAGAAGAGAGATTCGCCTGCAGCCGCCCGCGGGTGTGCATTGCGATCCACCTGCGAGACAAAGGGAAGATCCATTCTGAAAGGTCAGTATGGGAGCTGGGCCTGCGCCTATGTAAAGTTAGTCGAAAGGTACCGGGAGTCGCGCGTACGCTTTTGTGCGGGCAGAGAGGATATTAACCAAAGCGCAACTCGGAGCCATACTTGCCGCAAAGGAAGAGAGCTGGAATCGAAATGGAGCTGGAGGGGATCATGAAGGGAGATGGGCTCAGCTTAGCGGAGTAAGATTGTGCGGAGGAAAGCCATGGTGAGGCTTGATACAGACCATGTCGATGTAGATCCTGACGTATACGCACAAGTGTCATTGCATTCCGGAAGTACATGTCCCAAACCATGCTAGTCCCGGTGGTGGGACTGTGGACCCAACGAGTGAAACAAGGCCCGGCCTCCATCAGCATTGTTCCCACACCTCTACTAGTTCCTGTGAAAAAGCCGCCGGCTGAATAGTCCGGTATGCTTCGTCCATCATCTCGGGTGAATGTGGAAGGCTTCTCTTCCATACTGGGCTCTCCTGTCGAGGAATTCGCCGAGCTCTCACTGGTAGCGATAGAGGAGATGCTTGCACGGATGCCTTTCGTTGTAGGCATGCTTGCGAGAGAAGCGGTCGACCTTCGGTGACTGGGTCTCAGAGTTGCCTGCCTTAATCTTGCAGCTTTGGCCTCACTGTCCTTGCCAAGGTAGCCAGCATTTCCGTCAGCCGACTTCATGAAGGAAAGTGCACTTTGCCCTGCTGACTCCGATGCTTTGCGCCGAGCTGAATGGGCAAGCTTGCTCGCGGCTTGTCTCGCCTTCCACAAAGCTGCTCGTTTCTCCCGAGCGACAGGTCGGACCAGCCATTTGCCTTTCATGTCTGTGCGTGCTACTACCTCGAGACATTCACAATTTGGTTCGAATTTCTGAATAATCCAGGCAGGGTCTCGCATCATCTGCGGTTTGCCTCCTGACTTCCGGAAACGTGTAACATCTAACCTCCGAGGTGTCGTTCAGCATCGAGGGATACCATTTGTCCACCTCTGTCTTCATTTTTTCAAGCCTCAGCATAGAGACCTTCGGCAACCCTGCGCAGTCTTCGCGATTGCCTCCTGTGCTGGAACCCCCGCTTCTGCGCTGTCAGAGTTATGTCAGAGTTACCAAACTATCGCGGGAGCCGAGTCTTTCGCGCCAGCGCATCTCATCGTACAAGAATTTAATGCTGAGAGATCGCTCGTCGCCATCGAAGGTCCAGACTTCAATGTCATTCCTTGTAGGTTTGCACAAGTTGGCCAACGAGCCTTGAGATAAGACTGCTCGATGTATTGCGGAAGGTTCCTTTCTGCCCGAGATAAGAGACTGGGATTAAGGTATTTAGTTGTGTTATGTCCCAGAGAGAGAGAGAGAGAGCCTCTCCCCGTCCCTGGCAAGCGTGCTTTGGTTCACTCAGCCAGGAAAAAGGGGTCTTCAGTACGGGAGTGAGTGATGCTTGCCCCTTTGCTGTCGGACAAAGGGCGTTATGGGAGTTGTGCGAAACTTTCGTGCGTTGGAGCGGATGTCCATCTGTGTGCGGTTGCGAGCCAGCTTTGCCGAAAAGGTCAGGAGTAGAGGTTTGGCCGAGTGCTGCTTCCGAATGCTGTAGAGACGGTTCGAAAAGGCCAGAGCTGAGCGAAAAGAATTTAGGGAAAGACAATGCTTGATACTGTCGCGTACACAGGTCTGAAAAATCTGAGTTAGTCTCTGAGATACGTTAGCCCAGTTCCTACCGAAAATGCCAATGTTTTATACATCAGGGAGAAGTTCCTTGCAGAAGGCAATTGCCAGAAGGATACACCTGCATCTACATACCGCTGCACATCGTATGTGAGCAGGCAGCAGACCTATTCCTCCTCTTCTTCCTCCTCGCCGTCAGATCCTGAGCCAGCTTTGCCTTTCACGACGGCCTGCGATACATGTACATAAGTCTATGCCACGTATTCGCTAAGTCTGGGTTTGGCCTAAACTTACTGCAAAGGTCTGGTCATCTGTGCCGGACAATTCCTTGACTAGTCCATCATAAGGGTAAGTTCGCTTTGACTGCAATTGCCCAACTTCATTAGCTTCATATTTATGATGTCACAAAGCGCATAAGCTTGTCTCGACAAGAGGAGAACGCACAGCGGGGATATCAGGTGTGATGAGATAGACAGCTCCGGCGAACGCAGTCATTACGAGGGAGGCTATTCCCAGTAGACCTAGTGCGTGGTATCCTGGTACTTTTGGATGTGTGTCTGGCGCCCACATCGATAGAGCGTCGTCGTTTTCGGGGAGCTGGGAAGGACATGCATTAAACGGCGTTGATATGGGACCAGCAGAGCCAGAGCTTCCTTACCACTTCACCGAAGTTTATACTGTATATCACACTATCTCAGCAAGGGCATACTAAGCTTAAAAGGGTGCAATGCGACTCACCGTTCTTGAGGGTCCCACCATTTCAGATGCGGCGCTCTAAGCTGTCTGCTGATCTGCGGGATCTGAGGGTATCCCAGTCCAGCCAGTTGCGGATCTTCTGCCATCTCATCTTGTGTAGGTACGACTTGGGGGCTCTGCTCTGTTGGCGGGAGTTCTGCGACGGCTGCTGAGCTTGAAGCGTGTCGGATTGCCGTGGTCACAGTCACAGTCCTCGTTGATGTTGATGCGATTCTGCGTGTGCTCACTGCTCTCAAGCAGGCGGTGAGGGAGGCCATGGTGGACTTCGACGACAAACAGAGGAGCAGAGACAACGAGCAAGCGACCAGCTCTTTCCAGAAACCAACAACTTCCAACATGGCTACCGACTTGGAGGCTCAGTCAGCAGCAGCGAGTACAGCAGATTCAGCGACAGCACAACAAGCTGGAGCCATCGCAGCATTGCAAGCTCAGACGCAGGCTTCAGAAGTCGCAGCTATCCGAAGGACAATCAAACGACGACCAGCGAGGAAACAGGAAGAAGCAGAGAAAACACCGCTAGAACAGAGTGGAAGCACTTACAACGTATGGTATCACAAGTGGGCAGGTGGGAACAGATAAACTGAACGATATTCTGCGAAAGATGGGCTGATATGGATGGCATTGTGCAGGCGGCGACAGATACGATACATACAACTCGAAAGTAAAGAGTCAGACAAAGTGCAATATCGAAACAGACATAGGCTATACCCGCGCAGACACTTCAGGAAACAAATACTGCTGTCTGTATTTCGCAAGGGGATGCTGTCCGAAGGGGTGAGTACAATATCACTCTCTGTGTACTGTGGTCTAGGTATTGATGTATGTTTGGTAGATCCGACTGCACGTACCTCCATCGACTGCCCCCTTCAGACCTCGTCCTCCCAGACGCTTCTCTAGATGTCTTTGGAAGAGAGAAATGGGCAGACTACAGAGATGATATGGTGGGTACTCTTTTACATTTTTGAATCTCCAATCCTTACTCGGGACATTCGCAGGGCGGAGTCGGATCTTTTAATCGACAGAATAGAACGCTCTACGTCGGCAAGATGAAGGTTACGAACAGCATGGAGCAGAGTTTATTACGGCACTTTGATGAATGGGGCGACATTGAGCGAAGTGCGTCTCCTACCTGTTCACAGAAAAGATGCCTGCTCAGATAGCTAAGCAATTCTTATTTGCTTGCAGTCAAGATCCTTCAATCCCGGGGCGTGGGTTTCGTCACCTATTTCAGCGAGCTATCTGCCCAATTCGCCAAAGAAGCAATGATGAATCAATCTCTTGACGCGGACGAGGTTTTAAATGTACGCTGGGCGACTGAAGATCCCAACCCTACTGCCAAAGTGTATGAATACGAAAGACTAGTAGAGATGGGAAAGAAAGGTATTGGAAGTAAATTGACGCCTGAATTCATTATGGCTGTCAGGAAGATGGATGAATTGGAGGGTATCGTCGAGAGATTGGAAGTGGATTATGAAGGAGATGTAAGACAAATAGGCAATGGGAAGAATAAGAGAAGTATAGAAGATGCGAACGGAGCAAGTGCAAAGAGGATAAAAGCACAAGAACCTGCGCAACCGATAAGTCAAGCGAAGGGACTACTGTCGGGATCGGCAATGGATAGCTTGAAGAAGGCTGCAGCATTAAGGAAAGCGAAAGCGCAGAAAGCAGCAGCTGCAGCAGCTACTGCCAAAGCGTAGCATCGACCGACATACGGCCACTCCTCTCCACGCCTTTCTTCATCTTCTCTCGAGCTCCATCACTACAGTTCGAATAGCCTGCGCGTTGTTAGTCTCTTTCATGTTGTCTACACCAATAGGAAATGTACTCTTTTCAGGATATCAGTTGTTAGGTCTCGCCCTTTCCTCAAACCAAAGAATTATGCCCAGCATTACTTCCATTACAGACTCTGTCCCACTTGCAGTCGCAGATGGCGTGAAGAGCGTCAGCATACCTCGTTTCGGACTAGGGTGAGCTGGACAACCTCATCTATCATCAAGAGAGCCATCCCATCCCATCCCATCTCATGCTTCTCACGCTTCTCACGCTTCCCCATATAGAGTCTATGAAAGCGAAGGACAAGACTGCTACAACTCTGTTCTATGGGCTCTCGAGGTTGGCTTAGCCGACAAAATAAAGCTTATGACGAGCATTTCCGTTCCTTGAAGCTGATTTCGACTCGACAACATGAAATCAGGCTGGATACAGACTTATTGATTCTGCGGAATGGTACGATAATGAAGAAGAATCTGGACGTGCTATCCGAGGTGCCTCCCAATCCAAGCCAATACGACGCAAATTATGTTACCTGATCGATGAACCTGATTGCAGACTTTATCAAGAAATCCGGCACACGGAGATCTGAGATCTTCTACACTACAAAACTCAAGGTAAGCCGTCTCCAAGCCTAATTCCGGGCAGGCTATTCGAACTGTAGTGATGGAGCTCGAGAGAAGATGAAGAAAGGCGTGGAGAGGAGTGGCCGTATGTCGGTCG
>Ga0115848_100828_pt1 | contig 12676 bp, 7 predicted proteins | sample InSIn3gowninarea_FD_83862 | JGI IMG/M metagenome (GOLD analysis project Ga0115848, IMG submission 83862) | reverse complement strand
CTATTGTTGGGTTATAACTTATATAATGCAAACTGAACAAACTGATCTATCGGGATAGGCATAAGAAGGGGAGGTCTCAAGTAGTACCATCATGGTGGGTAATGGGAGGGAAGAGTTGACATCGTAACTGGTAGCCACACCCGATGTGAGCGAGGGGTTATTCAAGTAGGTGGAATCAATAGAGGTTGAAATTCAGTGATTGAGACTCCAACCATGGCATCTGCAAGGGTGTAACATACAAGGAATGGAATGAAGGTGGTGCAGGAACCCTCACCATATGAATAGTGAGTGACCCCTAAGAAGTAAGGGCCCTGTGTTCCGTATACGTAAGCCCCGTCCCGGGGTCTGGGGTCCATCCTTCTCTCGGCCACTGCTGGGTCACTTCTATCTTGTATGTTGTCAACTTGGCTCTCTCATCTGTTGGGGAACTTGATACACTCGCATAAAAGCCGTTGTTAACTGAAGCCCTGAACTGAAGCACCTAGCCCCATGTCATTCACTCTCTGCACGAAGCCGTTCAAAGAAGCCCTGAACTGAAGCCGTTCATTCACTGCACATAGCCTCGACCCGGGCACATAGTTGACAAAAGCACATAGTCCATTTTATTCACCCCTTTTTTTCCCACCCTCGGTCTATCTATCGGTTGGCAGTAGTCGTCCTCCGGACCATCCCTCTCACAGAAGACTGGCCATAAAAAGATTTCCAGGCAAGCATATGTATCTACTATGACTGGCTATGCCCTTCCTTCTGGCTAAGATCGACTATGTCTGACTGGCATATGAACCTCATTCTTGTGAATTAACGTATGTAAGCCTCTTCATTCCTTCCATCCAGCAGCCCAGGTAGGAACTATGGTTCGGTAGCGTTAAGTGATGTAGGAACTATGTTTCCGTCTCGTTAAGTATTATGCAGGTAGTAACCTATGTTCCGTACGTAAAAACCCGTAAGATGTGCCAGTGTGGTAACGCCTCTCCCGTAAGATGTATAAGTGGTAACTTGCCTCCCCACTCCTAAGTTTAGAAATCGAATCAATGCCTATCCCGATAGATCAGTTTGTTCAGTTTGCATTATATAAGTTATAACCCAACAATAGGAGGAACCTAAAGGTGAGCACTAATCCGCAGGGGCCTACTACATAGGTGCTACTAAGGATACTACAGCTACACGTACAGCTATACACATTCCGCATATACCACTATGATTGCCAGGAGCCATTCATGCCCAGTTGAACGTAACCTGTTCTCTTTCCCACGTACACAGTCAGTGAGTGAGTACGTTAGTTAGGTTTGTGAGGTTAGGGGCTTTCCCGATAGACCGAACAGGATGGAGTTCTTATACGTGACCTGTTCTCAATACCACGTGCCCTGTAATTAGGTGGTGGTGGTCATTCTATGCGCGGGAACTGTTTATCATCCCCCCATCCCTGGAATGATGTTGGGATTCTAAGTGTCGTGTTACCAGCTCGACGTTAACTGGAAAGAGGTTGTCAACGAGTTTGAGACCCACGGGATTTAGAAGAAGGAATAACAGTTTCTTGCGCTTGCTTTCTTAGACTTTCCTGGGAGTCAGGATACAGGGTAGGACGAAAGGAGGATATTGCCTTGGCAAGGGCAACAATGAATACGGCTACGTATACGGCAGATACAATGGCAGATATGGCTGCGGATACGACGGCTACAACGGATATTAGCGGATACGGCAACTGCAGCCAACGTAGTAGTTAGTTTGAGGTGCACCAATAGAGAGAGGAGGAATCTGACGCTGCTGGCCGGTATCAGCGGCCAGAGGGTCCGGATGATGTAGTCTGTGAGGTCACGGACAAATGACAGCTTTCACCTTAGTGGCCTATCAAACCTTATCAATTCAGTTCAACCATTACTGAACGAGACGGAAACATAGTTACAGCAACACATAGAGCTAATCAAAGGGGCCTAAGCCACAGAGGTTACTACACAGGGCCACTAATCGCAGGGAAGGATACTAGTAATGGGGCTACACATAGAGCTACAACGTAGAGGATTCCTTTTAGTCCTACGGCTACTCACAGGAATCTAATACACAGAGAGGGGACCTAATCCGCAGGGCATACTCAATCAATGGGGACTAATTGAAGAGGACTAATCAAAGGGGACTGATCAACAGAGAAGGGGATACTCAATTGGGCTACTCCTACAGCAGCTACACTAGAGTACTTACTTAATACACATAGAGGTTACACGATGCATGAGGTACAATGGTTACACGAGGCAGGTTCGATTACAGTCATAGCTGGGCTGGCATACTCGGATACTCAGGCTGGAGACACTCATTGAGAAGTCACATTGAGCACTTCACATAGACGATCATTGACAGAAAGACAGAAGGGCATTCCCATACATAGAAAATCATACCTTGAACTCTGCCCTCTAACCTCTCGACCTCGACCCTCGACGAAGGAACTCGACCTCAAACTATTAATCTAAATCTTCCTGATACGGAAGAACCTCAGCCCTCAAAATAGATCCTTGACCCTCAAACTCGACCTCGAACTTGAACTCTTACTTTTATTACTTCGATCTTGACCCCGAAACTCACCTATAACCAAAACTAACTATACCTCGAAACTATAGCCTCTAACGCCACGGGACATTCTCTTCATTTTCTTTCGGGATTGATTTAGTCTTACGGGTGGATGCGTGGAGAGGGCTTTTCGGATTGAATTGATTGATTCACCTGATATCATCTTCCGATAGAACCGTTACCAACTTGACCCATCTTACGAGATAGGTGGAACACTGGACACTAGCAACATCGACCGAGATAGGCCATCCAGAATAAGAAGCTCTATTGCCTGATCTTGTATCAAGCCCCCTTCATTAACAGCTGTCGTCCCCTTCATTCGCTGAATAGCTCCTTACCACCAACCACACCTGCCCAGGCCGCAGCACCCAAGGCCCAGGATGTATTCAATATCATTCCCCTGATTCTCTATTACCCATTCGCGCATTACCGCATATTCCCCATTCAGTTCGCATTACTGCATTCTGTCCCCACCAGCCAACGTTCGCCCTATCTTTCCTAGAAAAAGACCAGGGTGGAAAACCTGATACCAGCGGTCATTCACTCAAATATATTGTTTCTTAATGAAGATTGACTTTTCAAAAATTATCTATATGATTGCCGGGATTAAATCATCTTTTAGGTTCAGCGGGTCGCTGCTTGCTGGGAGAAGACGGGATGGATGCTATTACCTTGCCCCCTTGCCCCCTTGCCCTAAGCGGACAAGCGATCAATCCCTATCTTTATCGAGGCTTTATTATATTAAGGGGTCAAGGGTCGAGGTGTAGTAGTTGAAGTTCGAGGGTATAGTTTCGATAGTTATGGCAGCTATGGGGCAAACCTCCTGGCACAGTCAAAATGACTTTCAATCCGCGATGAAAACAGGGGATTCGGCCATATGAAACATGGGATTCGTCTATAATTGGCTATTAGCAATGGGCGGGCTATAAACAATGACCACCTCCTGGCTATCAACTGGCTGGGAATGACCGGCAATGACTGGATTGACTCCTCCTTCCTGTATTGACTAGCGGCTATCAAGATCCCCCGGTGACCGGCTCTGGGTTACCACTGGCTAACAACCGTCTAGCAATGACACCTCCTGGGATTGACTATCGGCCATCAGCGACCTTCTGTCTGTCTATGCTCAGCTACGTGCGTGGTGGGGCTAAGGCTTGTATGGTGGGCAGGTGCTATGTTTTGCTATGCTTGGCTATATTCTATGCTATACTCTCTTATCTATGCTTGGTAAGCTATCTCTATATTGTTGCTATCTATATCTTTCTCTGCTGCTCTATACGCTATGCTATGCTATGCTATATGCTGTTCTGCTAATTCATTGCTACGCTATTTGTGGCTATGCCAATGCTCATCATTTGTAGCTACGCTAATTTGGCTATGGCTTGTACGGTGGGCGCTATGCTCATTGGGCATTGGCTATGCTCCTTCAGTGAGGCTATGTCGTTTATGTGAGTGTCCCCTTCCCTGTGCTGTGCTGTCCCTTGCTGTGCCGGGTGGATGTGTATTCAGTAGATGCAGCCTGTTGCCGGTGGGATCGTCTCTTGGAATCGCCAGCATCAAGTAGAAAAATAGACTACTAGCATGCTTGCTCGCTTGCCGCTCTTAGAAGTAGTAAGCTTTCTTTTTCTCTTTTTCATTGAAACCTGGCATTCATTGAAACTTGGCATGTAGTACCAGCATTTGATGGACAAGTGAAACGTAGGGCGAGTATATTGCCAACGTCCATAAACCCTATAGCCTTCAGGGCCCTATGAACTGGCCTATGAACTGGGCAGCTAACAGGACAAGGTAAACGTCTCCATGCGAGCTCATATATCAACGTATATTGATGAGAACTAAAGAGATTTAGCTACTGCTGCACTAGACTAGCTAGAGATAGAAAGGGTTGAAAGAAAGCTAATTTCTATTGATCAGGCTTTTCGACAGAGGCAAGAACTAAGGGGGACTAAAAGAGTCTCTCTCTTAAGGCTTGTTTCCATGGAACTAAATGGCGCTTGTTGTCGGCAGGCTTGAACGGTACAGCAGTAGTCCATAGCGCAGGTAACATATAGACTTAGGCTATTATTTTCACACGGCACACGGATCAAGAAGAAGATCTCTCAACCGGGGATATTGCCATATCTACGTGAGACTAGTGGCATAAGAGTTCAGAGTGGTGGACGGAGAATAGTCATTAGACCCGGAAGGGATAAACACGTTGGACTCACTACGTGCATTCATGGTCTAGGGCTACAGATCTAGTAGTTCTTGCAGGTGGGATAAGGTGTAAGCATTTATGTGAAGGGTAGGTATATTCTTTCCTAGAATGCAGTGTATTCTGAATCGTATGGGCAAAGCTCTTCTTAAATTCAAGTTTGACCATCCAGCTGTGTTTCTGAAGTGCTGGCTGTTGAGAATCCATCTGACAGTTCCACGATCTCTGCTAGTAGAAGGGTGGTTAGGAGGGACTAAAAGGGTTTAGAGCGAAGCGAGCCGCATTAAGGTTCTTTTAGAACCGTTCACAATCCCGGTGTAGCATAAGCGGAGCCGTAACATAGTAGTAAGTCAAGCTAAAAGGTAAGTAGTGTCTGTAAGCCACCACCACAAGCACCACGAAGACTGGGCCTGTTTGTCTGTCTGCCTGTCTGTTGTAGGGTTCTCCACCCACCCACTCCACTAACTCAGTCACTGGGTTGCATGAAGGTAAGCGGGTCTAAGGCTCTGGTACGATTCTCAATTGCCAATATACTGAATGAAATTGGATCCCGCAAAGGCAGGAGCGGAGCCCGTTGATTCTCAACCAGTAGTTATAGATTGAGAGCCAGGACAGGATTACGACTTTCATAGGCATTCCTTAGGTTGCAAAGACAGAGTCAAAAAGCAGTGAATTAGCCAGTTGACTTTTATTTAGGTATAATAAGTCAATTGCCTAACCGCTGCCTTGAGCGACATATAAGTTTTCACATTGCCGTAATATCGCTAAGCTCCCATGCCAGTGTAAGCTTGTCTAGCGTCCCTTCCATACGGGTCGATTCGTACCGGTCTTTAACTACTACTGAGCCAAACCTTAAGATTGAGATCCCACACCTGTTTACCGGGGACCGGGTTCCCTTTTATCAGTACATAATCCCGCAGAGATAGAAGCTATAGTGGGAGCAGAGGTGGGAGAGACAGTAGAGTCCAAATAAAAGCCCCCGGGCCCTAACGCATTGCTACGATGCGGAATGTGATGTAGCACCTCACGAAGCATTCCTTTTGGTTCAAGAGTAAGATTCATAGCCATTCATTGGAAAGCTTGCCCCGAAAGATGCATATTATTAAGCTGCAAAGGTGGTTGCTTCAGTATAAGTAATATAAGTAAGATAGGCAAAAGTCTCAAGGGTGGTGTGGATACGGTTATATAAGATGATGAAAATTCAGTCCTAGTCCCAGATAAAGATCCACCATTTGCAGTTGGCAACCCGATGAGGTGGCACGACAGAAGAGACCAAGAAGCCACAAGGACTGAATCAACGTCTCTCCCATCGGGGATAAGTATACTACCTCCGCCTGGGTCAAGAGAATCGGTAAGGTTATAAGTTCCCGTAGTGACGAGTGTAGCTTTGGTCTACCCTGTGTCTTTAACGAATGCGGGGAATTCTGCCAGTTAATGCGTGAGACCGGTTAATGCGTTTAATGATGCCAGTAATTGCTTGTAAATAGTGTATGAACTGCAAATTCCCTCTTTGTGGTAAATCAAGAAAAACTGACATATTACCTATATGCGGAGAATTCAGTTTTGAAAAACTAATAAATTAGGGGATTGGTCATGCCATTTTTCTTTTCTTTTTATGGTTTCTCTTCCTGGATGGGATTGATGAGTTGCTTGAAAGACCATCCGATCTAGCGAAGCTAAAACCTAGTCTTTGTTCGCCCTTCAGCTGTATTTACAACCTGCCTTCAGAGGACTGTCAACGAATTAGAACCTTAGATCGATACGGCGTCAACCCTTAAACCATTGCATTAGCTCTCAGCATCGGATTCTGACTGTCCTCTAAGCTAGCTTTTTTCATCATCATAGTAGGAATCGGAATTCACTCTTCTCTCTCTCACATGGGCTGGGCCCTTTCTTACATTAGGGTCAGTCCTATGCGCACCTTCACTATGAGTTCAGGTGAAGAGCTTCACGAACGAATAAAAACAAGTAGTTGCAGGTAATCACATTTCCAGTTATTTTCTTTAGAGTAAGATTTGTGTACTTTATTAGCATTTCCAGTTAATGAATTTCCTGAAGCAAGTGAAGTTGCTCATAGGTATGAGGAACGAACGATTAAAGCAAGTAGTTAAGAAAAGCACGCAATCGAAAGCAATAGGAAAGAAAGCAAGTTAATCTATCTTAAAGTCTCGGATTCTGCTTGAGCGGCCTTCTCTCTCTGAGTTACGGCAAAGGTAGTTCGGTAAGTCTCGTCATCTTGGGAGGGAGGTCGGTAACAGACCCTCTTTGACTACCTTTTCTTAATAGATCCAGGGAGAAAAGCCTTTATCTCAACAACGTCCAGTACAGGGAAGGGCCAGCTATGTATAGCCTAAAACCCCCAACCCCGACTTTAGCAATAGCTGCTGGAGAAAGAAGCGACTCACCCAGAGGGAAGAGAAAACTAGGCTCTTACGCAATTAGTAGGGAACAGAGGAGCAACCTACTCTTACCTTTAGGACCGACCAATAACAACCTATTTTCTTACACGGTGTCTAACTTAAAGAAAGAGTCAATTTCCACAAAGGCCCAGCCTATACTGCCACTTTATGTAAGCCCGGGCATCTAGAGAGAAGAGCCTTCCCCTACATGAGTGAGCAAGAATAATGAAGTCGGTGCTGCCCCATGCCAGCATTTGACCGACCCGCCTATTCATGCATCCGTAGAGAGTACAAAGTAACCTCTGTTCTTCTAGCTTGAGAGGTCCTTTCCCTATGGTCAATCTGTTTTACACCTTAGCACAAGCGCTAAGCGATAATAATACCTTGAACCAGTGAATGTATATGACCTGGAACAGTTGATCCCGAAGAGGTAATTAACCGAGTTTCCCTAAAAGCATCCGAGTCAGCAGAGGATGGCAGCAGCACCTCGACTACCAGAAATAGGGACAGCTGCGTAGCCACCAATGTTGTGGTGCTTCCGGGGCCCCTTCGATGCGGGCATTATATATCGATCTCGATCATCAACTGGATTTGAACCCAACTAGAACTGTCTCTTACTTTGCCTATGATGCCAATGCTTTCTTTGCCGCCTTCTATTTATGCCCCCTCCACTTCTGGTGCCTTCGCTCCCACGCCCACCCTACATTGATGAATCAATGTTACCATTGATAGGGTGATGCCTTCACTTAGTCAACTGTCTCCACTTCTGATTGATCTGTATATGGATCTGCGCCTGGAATTGGATAAGCTTCTGGGTCAAGCTTATCATCTCGGGCAACTGGAACTATATTTGTAACTTAGCGAGGTGGTGATGCTGGTACTGCTTTCACTGGGTATACTAAAACTGATGAAACAACTGCGGGTGGTGCGGAGTGTCTGGCCAGCGCGCTGCGTTGTCTTATGATCAATTGTCCCGTGATATGTGGATCATCCGGGTTCAGATGCGGATGGAGACTCATCCTTTTTAGTTCGAGATTGAGACCCCACGGTAAAGGCACGAGAAGCACCCTCGCCATAAATTCCATATAATAGCAAAAGCAGAAGCTGAACCAGCATAAGTAGCATAGGTAGTTCGATAGCCTAGCCAATTTCAGATCTTCCAGCAACTTACCCACCACCATCTTGCCCTTACTTCGGCTACTAGCTTTGATGCTGCTTCCCGCACCCCTTCCCTTGACTTGTTGTCCGACATAGCCACCAGCTATTTCCAAACACAGAAGAAGCTTCACCCATGTCTTTCATCTCCAATTTGGAGCTAAGCCAATTTTTAGTTCTATTTATGGCAAACACGGAATTTCCGGCAATAAGGATATCATAAACATAAAATGACAATATTCTAATCTCACCATCAACTATTCGAGTGTAAATACAATGATCGTCGAAATTCATTCGAAATCCCATATCGCTAATAGCTTGATTAAACTTAAGGCACCCACTGACGGAACTACACTTGATGTTAGGCCCTGACGTAACTCTTCTTTAAAGAAGCCCCCTACGCACCCTTTCCTTAGCGATTCGTCTCCTCACCTTCCCTTAGCTTAGCGAAGATACTGAAAGTGACTCGACCAAAGGAGGGCTTCGGGTTTCAAGGCTAGAAATAGATGAACCTTGCCCGACTGACAGGTCATAAGCTGAAGGGGCTGAGAACTTCAAGTCGGGCCCCTTGTTCTTGGCCAATAAATAAGGTGCGAAGCCGCTTGTCCCTCCGGGGGCAAGGAAATATAGCCTTGCATGCCTTCGAGCAAAGGTAGGGCCCTTCCCCTGCGCCCCATTTCAAAGTCCTGGGTATCAAGCTCTTCAAGGCGGTTTTCTTGCTCTTTACTAATAAATGATGAATGCCCGGTTTAATAGTTACTAGAATCTGTCTGCGAGCGCGCCTAGCATTCGTAGGTCAGTCTCCGCCTGAGGACCCGTCCTTGTATCCCGGTTTAAGAATTCCTACGTGCCTTTGAGTAGCTAGTAGTTCAATAGCGGTCGAGAGGACAGGACGCAACAAAGAAATAGTTGGACCTCAGTTCTTTGTTCTTGTCCGCAGGTTATGTACTTAATAGGCTGTTAGGAGGACAGGTCCCCGGTTATCCTTATCCGTATCGGTCTTTCCGGGCTAACTATTTCAAAGATGAACTTTTTCCCCTGCTGGGCTTTGGCTTTCTTCTTTCTTAATGGCAGGCCAAGCGGCCAAGTCCCGTGCTTTCGGAATCCTTTCTTTTAGGAATTTCCACGTGCAAGAACTTCTACTCTCATTGATTGAGGTGCCCTCGCTAACTCCGAGACAGGCAACCGCGTCTATCCCGCCATTACATCGAGGTGAGCCCACCAGTTGCTAGTCTGAGTCTCTGTTCATTTCTCCAGTACCAGAATCAGACGATTATAATCAGACGAAACTATGGATTTTTTCGATGTTCACGAATCGTCTGCCTGTGTGGAACGCCCTTCGACACAAATCTTTCAAGTCTGAACCCCAAGACTGAGCCACTGGACCCTGGATTTTTTCTTGTAAAAGCTCTCCTCACTTCTCCTAAGCAAAGCATACTCATGAACAGCCATCACTTCAGCCCTAATTCCTTCCCCATTCATTGGATTAAGTTGTACAAATTCCTGGGCAGCCTCCATACTCTCCTTAGCCCTTTTAACTCTATCGGGCAGATTAGATAATTCCTCCTTGTTTAGCTTCTTAAGTACCACCTTCTGCTTCTTCAGCTTGGAGCATAGCTGGAACATCAGAGTGCCTCTCACTGGTTGCTTCCACACCTCCTCCACTGTCGGTAAAAACTTAGGATGATCAGCCGTTAAAGAACGAAGAAGGTTTCCTAACCTTGCGAAGGTCCGAGAGCTTGACAATCATAGGTTGGAACTAGCATGAACCTAGTGGTCACTATCCTCTAAGCCGAGTTGTCACTCCCCTTGACCGAGAAGAGATGACCTCTTTGATCCTTTAGGTTAAGGACAAAAAGCTGTAATGGAGTGGCAAAACTTTCGGTGGGGGAAAGGTATTATTATCGCTTAGCGCTTGTGCTAAGGGCAATCGAATATAAAAAAGAATTCGTAAAGAAAGCTCATTAGGTCAAAACTAGGGGAGGGCTTAGTTCCCTCACTCGATCCACCAAAGGAAAGGAAGGAAGAACTACTTATGTAGTAGAGCATCGGGAGTCAAGTCAGGGCAGCCTGCCTTTACGTAATAGGGCGGCATCAGCGGTGAGCTGTAACGGAGATGTGGATGAGAAAAGGGCTGCTACCGGTATAGAAAGACCAAAAGAGCAATGTTCGGGAGTGCCTGAATGCGGTGAGTGCCTTATGAAAGGGCTGGAGCTTTCTTCGAGAGAGATGGCTAGTGTGTGGGTTGCTGTAGGAAACTGAACGTAACAATTTCTCGTATATGAAGAGGTTCCTTTCTTCTCTGGATTGAGGAACCCTCTAGGCGACACCCTCCGTCGCCTACGACTGTGAAGATCTTTCCCCTTCTATGAAAAGGGGGGTCGATATCACGGGCTAGATAGAGAGACAGAGGCCCGCCGAGAGTCGGGGATGAGGAGTAGCCTTCCTCACCGTCCAGGGAGGGAGAGTGGCTCAGTCTTGGGGATCAGAATACTCGCTTTTTCTTTAAGGCAATGGGTAGCTTTCATGGCGTAAGTCGCATTAGTTCAATCACAAAGGAGAATGGTACCAGAATTCTTAAACAGGGGGAAATCAAGGAGGAAGTGATAGGATACTTCAGTAGACTCTGGAGCCAATCACAACCCCACATTGATCGAGACATCCTGGAGGATACTTTCAGTGCCAAATTGAGCCCTAGTCAGCAGTAGGATCTAGAAAAGGAGGTCACGGATCTTGAAATCAAAGAAACGATGTTTTCTCTAAAAGATGGCAAAGCTCCTAGATGGTTTTAATGCAAAGTTATTCAAGAAAGCATGGGGTATAGTGGGTGATGATGTGATTGCAGCAATCAAATCCTTTTTCAGCTCGGGCAGGAAATGATCTATTGAATAGCACCGCGATTTCCTTGATCCCTAAAGTGCCTAATCCCACTTACCTCAGAGATTTCAGACCTATTTCTTGTTGCAACACGATTTATAAGTGCATATCCAAGATCGTTGCCAACAGGTTGAGGAAAGTGATTCCATCCTTAGTGGGCATTCAACAGTCGGCTTTTGTGGAAGGTAGAAGAATTGGCGACAATATCCTCACCATCGGAATGGTGAGCCCCTACCGGTCCTCCTTGCTCAGGAATTAATGAGGAACTATCACAGGGATAAGGGCTCCCCTAGGTGTGCTCTCAAGGTTTACTTATTGAAAGCCTATGACACTATTAATTGGGAGTTTCTAGTGGCTACTCTCCAAGCCACCGGCTTCCCACAGAGGGTTATCCACTGGATTAAGGAGTGTATCACAACAGCTAGATTCTCTGTTAACATCAATGGAGAACTATGCGGTTTCTTCAGTAACAGTAGAGGTTTGAGGCAAGGGGACCCGATGTCCCCCTATTTGTTCGCTTTTGCTATGCAGGTATTCTCGGGGCTAATGGAGGAAGTCACCACGAACAAGAACTTTCAATTCCACTGGAAGTTCCAGAAGGAACGAATCTCTCATCTTTGCTTTGCAGACGATTTGCTCATATTGTGTAGAGGAGAGGAGGGTGGACAATGTATGGGTAGCAACACTACCTAAGGATATCATAGACTTCGGAGGGCAGGAAAGCACTATTCTCAAATATGAGTTGATGTTTCAGCAAGAGCAGATTGAGAGTCTTATTAAGATGAATCAGGAGCTGCAGGATCAGGATCAGATGAAACAGGAGCAGATTGAGAGTCTTATTAAGATGACTGAGGAGCAGCATTATCAGATTAATAGGTTGATTGAGATGAATCAGGAGAATCAGGAGCTGCAGGAGCAGATTGCTCGTCTGATTAAGATGAATCAGGAGCTGCTGGAGCGGATTGCTCGTCTTGAGTCTAAACAGGAGCTGAAGGCACCAGTCAGGAGCCCTATGACTGAATCTCCAATTCAAAGACCTCCTCAGTTCAAGCACCCTACACATGGTTCTAAGGTGAAGTCTGAGAATAAACTACGAAGGGAGCAGCGCCGTAGGGATAAACATTCTAAGAAGGCGGATAAGCCGCCTCCGTAAGTAGCTTGGTTGCTAGATACGGCTTTGACTCATTCCCTCCTCTCCTCTCCTCTCCTCTCCCTCTTCAATTTACTTCTTTTTTTTTGACTTATTTGAGGGGCAAATAAGTAACTAAAACAGTCGAGCCTGCTTGCGCATCCTAGCGGTCGAGCCTGCTTGCGCATCCATATGCTCATATATAACTACCACCATTTCACCGGGCTATCAATTAGGTACGTTAGTGACTCGACTGATAAGGACCCTTTAGGGGGCTCGACTGATAAGGACCTTTAGGTGCTCGACCATAAGGTCCGGAGGCGCTCGACCATAGCCCCCCCCACCCAATAAGTAAATTGAATG
>Ga0115848_100825_pt1 | contig 12710 bp, 7 predicted proteins | sample InSIn3gowninarea_FD_83862 | JGI IMG/M metagenome (GOLD analysis project Ga0115848, IMG submission 83862) | reverse complement strand
AGGAGTGTGGATCCACAATAAGCAAAACAATCATGCAGAGGGTCGTGCTTATAGGCTGAATTTCAGATGCACTAACAATATGGCGGAGTATGAAGCTCTCCTACTAGGGCTTAAATTAATCAAATCATTACAAGCAACAAGAGTGTCAATTCTGGGAGATTCTGACCTCATTATTCAACAAATGAAAGGTAGTTTTGTCACTAATGATAATAGATTGAGAGCATACAGATCTTCTGCCACTAAAATACTCAACACTTTCACTGAATTCCAACTTTCCAAGATATCCAAAACCCATAACCTCCATGCACATAGTCTAGCTACCTTTGCTAGTACTTGTAAATTGCTCTTTGAACCCAACCACTATTTCATAGCTGAGATAAAGCACAGACCCGCTGTCCCAAACAATGTCAAAGACTGGAAAGTGTTTGAAAATGATACACAGATAAATAATTTCTTGACTTTACAACAAGAATTTTCAGGTTTAAATATTGATGTTGATGCCATAGATGACCCACAACAGCAATTGAACCAAGATCAACAAACCATATCAGCTGAAACAACAAGTCAAATGCTACATCCCACAACCTTTGATAACAAAAATGTGCAAGAGCTTAAGCAAATCAATCTTTATGAAATAGCTGAGGCAGAGGCTGAAGTTATTGAGTTAAAGGACAATTTTCTACCCACATGCTTGACTCCTTTGGAAGACATCTTTGACTCAAATGATATCCCTAGGAAACCAAAGATGCAACCACTAAATGCTGCCATTGAAGACTGCAATATTGGGACAGTTGAAGAGCCCAAGATAATAAAACTGTCCAAGTCTTTGCCTCCTGATCAGAAGCCAAAGTATGTTGATCTCTTTAAAGAGTTCCAGGATGTTTTTGCATGGAGTTATGAGGACTTAAAGTCCTATGACACTTCAGTTATTCAACATACCATTCCTCTGAAACCAAATCAAAAGCCTTTCAAGCAGAAGCTAAGGAGAATCAACCCAGTTCTTCTTCCTTTAATTGAGAAAGAAGTAAAGAAAATGTTTGAAGCTGGTATTATAACACCCATTAGATTTTCAGAGTGGATTTCCAATCTTGTGCCTACAAGGAAAAAATCAGGTGAGATTAGGCTCTGTGTTGATTTAAGAAATTTGAATCAAGTATCTCTTAAAGACCACTACCCCTTACCCAAAATGGATCACATTTTACAAAGAGTGGTGGGAGCTTCAAGAATTTCATTACTTGATGGTTTCTCAGGTTTCAATCAAATCGTGGTCCACCCTGATGATCAAGATAAGACAGCATTCACAACACCATGGGGAAATTTTAATTATGTCAAAATGCCTTTCGGACTTAAGAATGCAGGTGCTACCTTTCAAAGAGCCATGGACATAGCATTTGCAAAAGAAATTCATGATTTCTTAGTCGTCTATCTTAATGATTTGACCCCTTTCTCAAAATCTGACCAAGAACATCTAAAGCACCTAAGACAAGTGTTCCTAACATGTAGAAAGTATGGCATATACTTAAATCCAAAAAAATCCCTCTTTGGTCTAGAGGAGGGTAAGTTGCTAGGTCATATCATTTCAAAAGATGGTATTAGAATTGATCCGGATAGAATTCAAGCCATTTTACAAGTCCCACATCTGAGAAACATTAAAGAATTGCAAGCCTTTTTGGGAAAAATCAACTTTTTAAGAAGATTTATCCCAAACCTAGTAGAATTGGTAAGGTTACTAAACAACATGTTAAAAAAGGATTCTAAAGTAAAATGGACATTGGAGGCCAAGCAGGCCTTTGAGGGCATTAAAACTGCCTTGACTCAAACACCAGTCCTCACAAGTCCCCAATTTGATAGAGATTTTATTATTTTCTCCTTTGCCTCCCAACAGACTATTGCTGCTGTTTTATTGCAGAAGGATGATCAAGGGAGTGAGAAGCCCATTGCCTTTTTCAGCAGAGCCCTTAGAGATGCACCCTTGAAATATTAGATCATGGAAAAGCAAGCCTATGCCCTAGTGAAGGCCATCAAAGACTTTAGGATTTACATTCTATACTCGCATGTGATTGCTTATGTGCCAAATGCTATTGTGAAAGACATATTGACTCAAGAAGGCATAGAAGGCAAAAGAGGCAAGTGGATTGCTAGTATTCTGGAATATGACATTGAAGTAAAACCTACTAAGCTGATAAAGGGACAGGGTTTAGCCAAACTAATGTCTGAAACAAATTTTCAAGCCCAAGACATTAATAAACTGGACAATGAACCGGAGCTGGCGACTCCACAAATAAATGTAGCCTTTGTACAATCCCCTTGGTATGCTGATATTTGTTTTATACTCCAAAACCTGTGTGCTCCCCCAGGGTTGTCCAGGACTAAAAGCAGATTTTTAAAGATGAAAGCTTCAAAATTTTGTGTTGCGGATGGTGCCTTGTTTTGGAAAAATCATGAAGGCATATTGCTTAATTGTTTAACTATGAATGATACTGACAATGTAATGAAAGAATTTCATGCAGGGGATTGTGGAGGACATCTGTATTGGAAATCAACTGTGGACAAGATATTAAGGGATGGTTACTATTGGCCTACTCTCTTTTCAGATGTTAAGAAGTTTGTTATCTCATGTCATAAGTGTCAGATATTTGAAGGCAAAAGGAAATTGTTGCCTTTACCCCATAAGCCCATTTCAACAGAGAAGCCTTTTCAACAATGTGGATTAGATTTCATTGGAGAAATTCACCCATCATCTTCAAGACAACATAAATGGATTTTGACAGCCACAGATTATTTTACTAAGTGTATTGAAGCCATCCCATGTAGGCAGGCAAATGACTCCACCATCATTCAGTTCCTTGAAACCAACATTTTGTCCAGATTTGGCTGCCCTAAAAAGATCATTACAGACAATGTTGTTGCCTTCAGATCCAAGAAAATGATCAATTTTTGTCATAAGTTTCATATTACCTTAGGTCACTCCACAGCCTACTATCCTCAAGGTAATGGTTTAGCTGAATTATCTAATAAGAGCCTCATTAACATCATCAAGAAGATATTAGAGGAAAACAAGAAAAACTGGCACAAAAAGCTTGTGAATGCCTTATGGGCAGACAGGTTGACAACCAAGAGATCTATTGGAACAAGCCCATATGAGTTGGTTTATGGTATGGAAGCCAAGTTTCCTTCATCCCTAGGAGTTTTTGTCATCAAGTTGCTTCAAGAGGTTCAAGCTGAAACTAATGATATACAAAGAAGAATTAATCAAACTATCCACTTACAGCAGACCAGAGACCAAGTATACAACAGAGCTCAGGTTTTACAAGAGAAACTCAAGAAAATCTTTGACAAAGGAACCAAAGAAGAAGATTTTTTCATAGGCAATAAAGTGCTTAAATGGGATTCAAGAAGAGAAGACAAGGGAAAGCATGGCAAGTTTGATTCCCTATGGAGAGGACCCTTTGTTATTCAAGCAGTGCAAGGAAACAACACATATTTCTTAAAGAATTTGGATGGCACTGAGGCTGAAGAGGGCCCTGTAAATGGCCGAATGCTAAAGCACTATTTTGATTAGTTTCCATGTATATAACCCAGTATTGCCCTGTACATTAATAGTTTGTTTGTAGTAGTTTGCGTTCAGCAGATAAATAAGGATCCCGCATAACAAATTTTGGAAAGGATCAAATGAAAATGTCCTACTTTAGATCTTTGTTTTGCCTTGCAAAACTCCAGTTTTGGTCATCAAGAAAGGGAAGTTTCAAATTCTAGCAAAAGTCAAAGACGAAGGCATTCTGACCTGCTGTTCTTGGCCTTTCATATGGAAAAACCATCCCCAAGTGGAGCCACTGTTAGCCTCCTATACCAATAGGTTTCATGTTTCATGATTGGCATGGGAAGTTCCAAATATGTTCAGCTTTGATGATGCAAAGGTTCCATATTTTTGTGCACAAACACATTTGTAAATAATTTTGGTGCTGTTCCTCTTGTTAAATGGGTGATCCAACAATTCAAGCTGGATCATGCCATGTTTAAATTGATGTTGTAGAATAGAGAAAGAAAATCTGTCCAAACAGTTTAAGCTTGGCAGATTAGTAGTTAGGTAGAGAATAAAGGCACCCAACTGTTTAATCTGGGCCCTTGGAGGTAATAAGGGTAGTTTTAGATAGCAAGTCATTTGAAAAAGAAAAAGAAAAGAGCAAATGAGGGTTTGCAAGTCTAAGTGCACCCTCACTGAAGTAACAAAAAATGCTAGGAATGTTAAGATGGGTAGGTAGAGAGGGGTTGCAGAAGCCTGATTTCCTCCAAGTGTTGGCCTTGACAAACAAGGCTCATATCGGAAATGGCAGAGGTATCTTTGCAGCATTTTGATGATAAAGTATGGAAGCATGTCTAATTTCCCTATTTTCCCCTAGAAAACCTCTTTCTAACATCCCTCCAATGGACCTTGGGATCTTCCCAACAAGTCCTAGCATCACCTTATTGTTTGTAAAATTTCAAGCCAAAGTGTTGGTTTCCATCACACAAGAAAGCCACATTTCTTGTGTAAAGTCATTTCTCACTCTCATCTGCTTCTAAATCTAAGTTTACTCCTTGAACTTACCTCTCTGTTCCTCTTTCACATCTCAAACTCATATTAACTTCTAACCTTATTGTATAGCCCCCTAAGTTTTCCCCTCCCCCTACTATTATAGCATTGTATGCAAAAACCCAAAAAATATGTACATACCCCCCCCGGCATTATAGCCATATATTCTAAGGTTCGGAAAGTATTGATAAAATCAGGGACTGATGTATATAGTGTTCCATGTCATATTCGGGATTCAAATTGACATCCGGTCAATTTAATAACCCTCATCCACTATAATGTTTATAAGGTTTTCCCCCCCTTTTCGCATTCATTCATATATATTTCTGCCTACCGACATTCTCTCGTTTACCAAAGGTTTTCTCCGCCGCGCATTAACCAAAAAATAATTTTATAATCGGCGGATCCCGATGTTATCGCGCCGTCAGCTTGTCTTTCCGTCTGTTGTCGGATCTGGGCCCTCCCATCCGACGGCTCTCAGCGATTTCATAACCCCTCCGCCATCCGAACAATAGCTTCCGAAATTGTCAGTGGTTTTGCGTTGTACCAAAGATGCGTGTCCAGTTTCTATTGCATCGGGTGACCACTGACAATTACCACCCCCGTACAATAAGCGGTCCGATAAAACTGCTTACCGCTTTCTATTCCCATGCCCGCATCATCGATTACGTCAGCATCTACGTCAACTGCCATTTCACCACTAATCCAACATGGTCGCCGCATCATCCTTCCAAGTCAGCCCATACATCCATCGCCACGTCATCCCGCCATACCCAGGCCCTGCCAGTGACGTCATTCTGATGTCATTCCCAGAAAAGGCGCCAAAATCCCATTTTTTACATTTTTTCGCGCAAAATCATTGTTTTCTCGCATTTCTATTAGACAATTGTAATATTTCCCTGCATGCTGCACTACGTCGTCTGCACGTCCGATTGCGAATTTAGTCCCTTGAGTTGCTGCCACCACAAATTCATCAACTCTCAAGCGTCCTCGTCCTCACCATTACTAGGTATTTACTGTTTTTCCTCTGCGTACCCTAGTCTTCCAAGTTTTCTGCAATTAAAAGCATATCAACCGGTCAATATTCCCAAGTTTGAGACTCTGAAACTGCCAATTCAACCCAAAACTCGTTTAAAAAGGGGTCCCCGGTTCAAAATTGGCTGAATTCCCACAGCTTTTTCCGCATTTGCAATTGAAAACCATTAGCAAGCAAATTCTATTGTAAAAGCAGCGTGCTGTCCCAACATTGGCTCCTTTCACTTCCTTTAGCAGCAGTTTCCCTTTGTCCACCAAATTCACTATTTTCCTTCCTGCAAATCACTCCACCCCTCATAAACCACTGTTCAGTGCTACTCTTTGTTGAAACCCAGGCATAACTCAATTCTAGTCATAATTAAGCAATGGAGACTCCTGTGGCTTTAAACATTGCCCCCCTAAATGCCCCACATAAGAGTCTGGAGTGGTTATCCCTTGCTGACAGGGATTACCAGATGGTGGAAGTAATTGAATTATCCAGCAGATATCATATTCCAGTTATTTCAGAGATAAGAGCAAAACATAGAAGTAGTACTGACATCTTGGGAATCTGGGAGTCCCACTTACCAGTTTATTTTCTCCCTCAGGTGAATGTCTTCCCTGACTTGATTCACCAATGCTGTCAAAATTATGATCCAAATCAAAGGGCTGTTCTGAGTCCTTCAGGCTCTGTATTATTCCATATCACTCCTAAAGCCATGAACCAGATATTACAATTTCAATCAGCAAAGCCACTAGCTCCTCTTTCTATGCAACTTCTGGTGGACCAAGGTGCCAAGCTGTCTAGCTCACAAATTACAAGAATTTCTCAGTTGTTCATGCAGCCAGATTCCCAACCTCAGCAGCCTCCTCCTTTCCTGCATGTATGGTTCAATGACATAGGCAAAGTCCTAGTGAACATGATTTCCTACATCTTGGGGTACAACACCAGTGAATATGTGGATGAAACAATCTTGGTCATGCTATCTATGTTTGCCCCAGGAAAGCCTCTTGCTGTCCAATATGACTATGCTACATTTATTGCTGACAAGATTCATGAACAATTTATGAATTTGGAGAGAGAGAGGGTATTCAAATACACCTCTTATATATATCATTTGCTATTGTACAATCAACCTGATAGCTTTCCTATTTTCCTCAAGAAGTTAGATGCAAAGGGAAACAGAAGATCTGTAATATTCTGGTCATCAGTCTTTCACCATATCTTTCACTCTCCATACAACTACTGTGAGTTTATTGATCTGTTCATCCATCCAGCTTTGTCCTTGTTGATGAGTTCTCCTCCTCCTAGACTCACAGATGAAATGCAGAAGATTCTCCAGCTCTCAAGAGCTATAGCATTGGAGATTGGTACTTTTACCAAGATCAAACAGTAATCAGAATATATGGCTGTGAGCTAGCCCCATACAGACTGCCAAAGTATGTCCCCATGAGACTTTTTGCCTTGGAATACTTTCGGCAATTTGGTAATGCAGACATGGTTCACTTCTATAGCAGAAACAAGAAAGCACAGCTCAAAATTAAGCACCAACTGGGCCCATTCATTTTTAACAAGAGGGAGGAAGCCTGGGAAGAGGCAGACAAGATCCTAAAAAGTTTCCAGCTGAAAACAAGCTTCTATTGGGCACCATATGACCCTAACCACTTCATAAGCCTTAGGAGAATCAAGTACAGGCTTGCTAGCTATGACCACTTTAGCATTCCAAAAATTGAAAAATATGCTAACCAGCAAGAGTGGGTAGAAGGCACATTAGTTGAGGATTATTCTAAAGAGGAATCAGCACAAAAAGCAATTAAAAAACTAGAAAAAGCAGTTGACCTAGAGTATTTTGGACAGGTATTTTTCTCAGCCCCTCGGCATCTTGGAGAAAGCGCAGCAAGAAGAGCAGGTATTTTTCTTATCCCCTCGGCATCTTGGAAAGGAAGTGCAGCAAGAAGAGCAGCTTCCCAATTTGGAGCGGCAAGAAGAATTGGCTGAGCAACCTGCTTCTACAGATCAGCAGACTCAGGGGAAAGCCCCTCTAATGCAGGAAGCAACAGTTGAAATCCCAGTACTGCAAACACCAGCTAATAAAGAAAGGATTAAGAAAAGGGATAGGCAAGAAGAAACTCCTCTTACAGCCTCAACAGATCAACCAAGGGAAAAGCGATAGAAGCTTAATCCTTTCTCTGAGGAGGAAATGCCTGAAAGGCCAACTGAGAGCATGGTTCCTCCTAGCATAGAAACATCAGCCAGCTCCTTTCAGCAGGAGCAAGAAAGATAGCAAGGGGCAGAGGTCAGTTCCTCAGGGCAGCAAACAAGGTCAAAATCCAATATCAAGAAGCAGTTCACAGACATCAAGGCAAGAAATGAGCCGGTCAGATATCATCTCTATAACCAACTTCTAAGGATGGCACCAACCAATCAACAGAGGCTCATGGCAGCCTATGATATTCAAGAAGGAAAAATGACTCTTAGTCATTTTAGACCTACTATGCAGCAACCTCAGTCAGTTGCTGACTATATTAGAACTAATTTGGAGGTTTTTGCCAAAGACATCCACCCTATGGATCAGATTGAGTTGCATAAGAAAACTGGGGAGATGGTCTACTCTACCTTGGCTGATAAAACTTTGATGGCACACAGGTTACAAAATTCTCTACATAATACTGCTGCTCAGCTGGAGCTAGAAAAGGCATCATCACAGGCCAAGGACAACAGAATTAAGTCCTTGGAAGAAATCATTATAGAGCTGGGACATGATCCCAATGATCCTAAGGGTGTACAGGCCTTAATGAAGAAAAAGGATGAGGATATAGCAGCCTTGAGAAAACAAATCAAGCTACCAGCTACCCTTCACCCTCAAACTGAAGGTGTTGCACAGCAAAAGAAAGATCAGGATGTGGTTGCTCTAATCTTGGCCTTACATAAGAGATTGATGGAAACAGAGGGTGCCTTGGAGGCAACATTAAAGGCAAAACAAGGAGAGCTAGCACCGCAGCCAACACAAGCAGCTACAACTATTGAGGACACACCTCATGTAATCACTTCAACAGGTCCCCCCATTGGACAAACATTAGAGGCAGGCCCTTCAGGCTCAACACCAGCTCCAGAAATGACAACACAGACAACAACATCAGAGCAGACACCCAGCCTTAGCATGCAAAATATGATGAAAGAGCTTGAAGGTCTTGAAGCACAGATGGCAGAACTAAAGGAGGCTAAAGAAAAATTGGCTAGGCTTGAAGAAAAATATGACAAGTCAAAGCAGAATTTGGCTGAGAAGACAAGAGAGGTAAGAACTCTTGAAAAAAGGATAAAAGAATTAGAGAAAGAGCTTACTCTTAACAAAAACTTAAGTGAAGTCAAGAAAATCCTATGGGCCAAAATTGGTCAGTCCATCACAGATCAATGGCAATCCATTGAGGCCATCCATGATCAAATAGAACTCATAAAATTGGCTCAATTTGAAAATCAGAAGGCCAGAGCATCTTTAGGGAATATGCCTAAAGTAGCCAACAGAATGATTCAAGTCCTCAACCATCGTACTGGCACTCAGCTAGCAGAAATGGGTATAAAAACAGGACTGATACCATCTTACTAATAAAGAGGGTGTTGACCTTGAGGAACTATGTGCAGGCATTAGACATAAAATGCCAAGAAATGCAAACAGAGGTAAATGAGTTTATTACAAATATCACAGCATTGCATAACAGAGGGCTTCCAAGCTTAGTAACCAGTGCAGGGAAGTTATTGTTGCATGAACATTATGCCAAAAGGGTCAACAACTATGCAACAAATCAAATCACAGCATCCTCAAGCACCTCAGAGGAAACAGGGCCCGCATCTGGACATAGTCTTTATGACAAGCTGGAGAATCTATTTTATATTGAGCATGAAATCAGGCACCTTTTTGAAGTACCTCCAAATTATTATAAGTACACTGAAGCTAATGAAACTTTAGTTAAAATACAGAGGCACCAATTACCTATAGAAGAATGGTGGATGGGCATGATACAAACATTAGTCTGATAAATCAAGTTTGTTTATCAAAATCCTTTGGATCAGTCATGAATCAGTATTTTCAAAAGACTCATATGTTTAGTCTGGCTGGAAAAGCAATGAAAAAGGGCAACTGAATGACAAGGATGGTGACTAGGAACAGATCAATGAGTGCAAATGACGTGGCTAAAGCAGCAGCATCGTGGCAAAGCAGCAAAAGGCAAAAATTCTCGAAATGAATTCAAATCACTCGGCCGGCCCAGTTGGTTCCAAAGTCAAAGATCTCTGACAAAAATAAACAACTGTTTATTAATCTTTTCAATAGCAATAACTTTTGTGTCTACTATTCTTAAAGAGTTGGTAAGGAAAGTTATGAGTTAATGACTCATCTTTCAGATATTTTGTAAACACCTTTTGTATATATATCCCCTCGTAGAACGCATTTGGGGTTGTTGATTTTCTTCTGGAGAGCTCCACTGTATATTTTCAGACTTTAATACAAGAAGCTGGTGGATTTCTGAGTTTGGCATTGCTTGGATGTGTTGTGATGAGATTGCTTGCTGCTACAGAATTCCTGTGTTATTTCATGATACAATAAGTTTTTCTGAACTGTGTTTTTTTTTGTTTTCTCCACTTACAGAACCCGCATATGCTCTATATTTCATGCTCTTAGCAATAAAGAAAAATAATAGTTCAGGATTTGTCCATTAAGACACCCTAAGCTCAATCTTTATTGTTAACTATGTTTTCCTCAGAATTAGTTATGAGTGTGAAACTCTTAATTGCTCACATTTGCACTAAATCTTTCATGGTGAACACTGTTCAGGAATTCTAACTTGCTCCTGAATAATATTCCACTCTTTCATCCCATCAGCATAGTGAAAGAACCTTAATTGCCTTTCATTGCTTGAACTCATCCTGTCCCTTTCAAATCTGAAGGTTTGTTTCATGAATATCTGTCTGGCTCTACAGTAACACCACTCTTATCAAATATTTTAAGCAACACATAATCATTGACTCCAATGCCTAATGGACTAAACCCTCTGAACATTGCATGCCCCTCTGTTAGAAGACATCACCCAACCAAACTTCAAACAAACTTCAGTGCATCATAACTAGCGTAAAATCCCATAAAACAAAGCTAAATCCTAAAGATAGAGCCCTCTCTGATTGCAGGTAGGCTAGGACTTGCAATCCAAAGATTGGTTTGTGGTTACCTCGGCCGTATTCCCTTAGGAGTCAAAGGGAACAACCTGAGTGATAACACTAACTACAAATTAACATATAACTTATTCAATAACAACATATAACATAATCATCAATTTATCTAACATAAAACAATAACAAAAATGCATACAACAAGAAGTTACTACCATTCATGACTATCTGACACATGTGCATATGAGTACATTAATTAAATAACATTTATCATACATGTAAGAATAGTAACAATAAATGACAAACATGTATATAACCCTAATGTATATAAAATTCCATTAACTAACATACTTGCATGCCAAACATACAATACTTATATGATGATCTGATCTTACCCCAAGGTCTAATGCCACAACCTCATTATGATGATCTCCATTTCTTTCTCTATCTCAGCCAATACATTAACATCGTAACATACAAATAACATCATGATGAAATAATTGCATACAATGACTTCACAATGCATGTTTGACCTACTATACATGCATAACTATAACCATGAAAATGAATGCATAATAACATATGGACATTGACATGCATAAAAAGTACATTTACAACCATACACTCATGATGATACATCCCACAACAACACCATGAACCTTGACATGGTGACATCACTACAACCATGATTAACACCATGAAAATGCAACAAGCACATGGATTACAAACATAAGGAACACATATGCAACCGACATGACACCATGACAAACACACCACCCATTGAGTCCGAGGGTTGCACCTAGCTCTAATACCACTATGTAACACCTTCCTCCCACATCTACCCAGGTAACTGGCCAACCAGGGTAAAGATGTGACTCAAATTTAATTCGATCTCCTAAGTCATCTCAAGGAAGCGGAATCGATGGAAACACACCATACAAACCTTCCACATTAGCAGCATGTCTCCTAGGAACCATCCCAATCTCTCAACTAACCATTCCCTAGGTCCCACTAATATTTTATACCATTTAACTCTTAGATGCTCACTTGATATGGGCACAAATGCATCTAGGGAGCTCTGGATGCTCCCATAACATGGGTATTCTAGCGTCGAGGGATGTTTATGCCCAATATTGTGCCTGCGTCCCCGGAATTTGAGCCACTTTTTCAAGCCCAGCGACGAGGTCACTTCCCATAAATCAATGACACCTTCAGGAATGAAAGATAACAATACAAAAATGATATAAATTCAATTTCTAGTTGAACAAGGACTTAACTGGACCCCTACTAGCCATGATAGGCATTTTGTCAAACATGTCACAAGTATGTAATCTATAAGTTTAAACAACATATCTGAGCATAGGTGTCTCATACTTATTTGAGAATATCTAAGAAGCATTGTTCCCTTACATCATTAGTTTCATTATCATCTATCAGGTCATAGATAATTTTTTCATTCATTTACAAATAAAAACATGATGAGATCCACACATCATCATGATCATAATACATGCTTATAAACAACATAATAACAAAAAAAATACCAAGGATACATCAGCCATAGAATACACATATAAACCAATACAATACTCATAGGATTCCAAGGAAATAACCTATTATTAATGAATGCAAAAGCCAACATGATATGGGACTACCACGTTCCACCTGACCATTGATTGGCTGAGCCAAATCTCTCTTCATCTTATCCACTTGGTGCCATATTCCAAGCATGAATGTGGGACTCAAACCAAAAGAACCAACCAGGGCTTCCCAAGGCTACACCACCTCACCCCCATCCATAGAAACCAATCTTTAGCGTAATACATCCCAGATCATTAGGCCAAACAATAAACATGTGATAATAGGTTATTTCCTTGGAATCCTATGAGTATTGTATTGGTTTATATGTGTATTCTATGGCTGATGTATCCTTGGTATTTTTTTTGTTATTATGTTGTTTAT
>Ga0115848_100823_pt1 | contig 12712 bp, 10 predicted proteins | sample InSIn3gowninarea_FD_83862 | JGI IMG/M metagenome (GOLD analysis project Ga0115848, IMG submission 83862) | reverse complement strand
GTAGAATGAGATTGTTGAACTGTGCGATTAATTGTTCAACTGCGTTGTCGCGAGCTTCGAGATTTGGCGTGCTTGTGAGTTCGGCATAGTATTCAAACAGCATGTCCATGATCATGTCAACCTGGCGAACATCTTCTTGAATTTTCTTGTGGCGCGCGGTGGCTTCGTCCTCAACTTCTTCATCTTCAGACTCAGAATCCTCGGAAGGGCTTGCATACTCGTCTTCGTCGCTTGTTGAGGTTTGCGAAAGCCTGCGCCTCTCGGAGTATGCTAGCGTTTGAGAGCTGGACATGTGCTGGAGTATGTCGTCTTCCATATCGTCGTCTTCACCGTCTAAATCGATTTGTATGGCGGCATCCAATTTGATCAGTTGTCGCAGAATACTGGTCAGTATCTCCGATGTGACCTCTGGAGTGTATTGAATCAATTGCATGAAACTTTGCACGTAAGTCATCCGCTCGTCTGCTTTTCTGAACTCGAAATCGAGTTTGGCTGACAGACGCTGGGCAAGTGTAGTGCTGGCTAATGGCACGAGTTGCGTAATGTATCGGATGGTTTCAAGAACTCTTCTATGAATCTTTGGTTGCCGCACCACTTTACAGTAGGGTATCCTTCTTGTTTTCTCAGGCCCGAGCAAATCCACTAGCATGCTCATTATGGTGTTCAGATAGCCACCTTGGGCTACTGCAAGACTTCCAAGAAACCGCACAAATGTTGCAACATAAATATCATCTCTTCCGACCCATTCACTGGACACGACAGACTGGACCAGTGATCCACATTCCTTCCTTAACCGTGTGACATTTGTTTCGAGAGCCTGGATATGGTAACGAAGTATCTTGGATGAGGCTACTCGATCCTTCTCCGGTGCTGTGGTAAAGAGCGATCTGATGCTCTCATATGATTCATGGTCATGTGAAAGATGTCTTTCAATCGCCCTCCGCAGTTGCTCCTTCACCACCAACGGATCAACGTCTTGTTCGTCATCGGCAGAGAGAATATCGACATCGGTATCAAACTTGACACGAGGCTTTTTGGTAGGACTCGAAGGAAGATTTGCAAGGTTGGTCTCATCAAGAGATCTCTTCAGGGTTGATCTTCTGGAGATAGAGCTTGGTCGCAATGGCGTCTTGGATGGAGTTAACGCTGCTTGAGCTGATGTAGGCGCAGGCCTGAGCGGTGGCGCTATAATCGACATTTTTCTGAACAACGATACCAACTCGATACATGCCTAGATTGTGTATGTAGATGAAAACCTAGATCATTCCGAGCCACTGACACGACAGTGGAAAAAGTAAGTGTGAAGGATGAGACGGCTGAAGTTGATTGTCGTGTGCTCCAAATGATGCCTGAACTTTGAAACAGAAAATCTCTCTACAGGGTCCAACCAAACGAGGACTAGAACAGCGTAGATGATGGCAACTTTGCCGATCAATTCCCATCTCCATTGACTGCAGCAATTCCTTGTTGGCACATGTCCTAAATGGATGAACGCTGGATGCAGGATGAAATTGCTTGTATGTGGTTTGTACAAGAACACTCATCTTTGCACAGCTTGATATGTTCTCTCGTCGTTGTCGGTGCAGGCTGCGACTGTCCGAATTTCTAATCGGGCAAAAGTACATCTCCCATGCTAATCCATTCTACAGACAATCGATTGCTTCCACCTCAACATTTGTACTGCTATTCCGTACAGCGCCATATCGCCATCCTGCCATGTCAAATAACCCTGGCTTGAAGCTATTCTCATAAGTCTTGGACCACATGGATCGGATTAACCGTCATATGAGACTCAGGCCGACTCAAGCCAAGTGAAGGATTGTGCCGTGATCGAGCTTGACCATTTCTAACATGATCTCTCCTGACCATGGCGGCACGAGTGGAAACCACCAAGCGAAGAGAATGCAAACGCATCGTACACCAACAGAAATACCAGGCCAACTGAAGATCTGCTCTTCTCTGCACTCCTCCGAGTCTTGGCAGCTGTCAAAGCGAAGTCTGAGTTAAATATAGACCACTCCCCCAGAGGTAGTAGTTTAGCCATGCCTTGCTTCCTGCTGCTGTCTCTTTGGAACGAACAAGCTTTGTAAGTTTATCCCCATTCGCTGACAAGAATGAGATGCTTCAACAGCGTTGACAAAATGGGCTTCCTGAACCCATTCAAGAGATACACCATATATGATTTCGATTCTGCCTTCGTGCCTCTCGCACAAGCCCCACCCCTCCATTCCAGCGTGGTTAAAGACAATGCTGCCTGCTGCATTTCAGTTCCTACCCTTGTCAGTGAGACCAGGGCTGACAATGGCGCGAAAACAGTGGTCACTAACATACATCCTTCGACACATGAAGACAAATTGAAGCAGCAGAAGACCGAGCACAGCTTTAACTCATCTACTGATGAGACTTCGAACAATGCCTTACAATCGAAACCCTTCGTGCAGGAGTCAATCGAGATGTCTCGGCATCTGGCCGTAACTCTGCCTACGATCGAAAGTCAAAAGTTGTGAATAAGGCCATCCAAGACATTGGGATGGGAAGATACCAATGGCAGCTCTTCGTGCTATGTGGCTTCGGCTGGTTTGCCGATGGTCTTTGTGTGTTCCCTTTGCTTGCACACGGAAGACATGAAAGCTGACCACTGTAGGGCTTCAAACTGTTACTCTTACCCTGCCATCGTTACAGAAAGAATTCCATATATCGGTAACTGATGTTCGATTCACGACACTATCGACTCTCGTGGGTCTTTGTATTGGTGCGGTGTTTTGGGGTGTCGTTTCAGATATGGTTGGCCGTCGGCTAGCCTTTAACGTGACTCTGCTCCTGACTGTCATTTTCGGAACTGCTGTCGGTGGTGCTCCAAGTTGGATCGCTGTGTGCGCACTTTACGCTGTGCTTGGTTTCAGTATTGGAGGCAATCTGCCTATCGTCAGTGCTGTATTCCTGGAGTTCTTGCCTGGTAGTGACCGTAACCTCCTCACTTTACTGACAATCTTCTGGCCATTGGGTCAACTCTACTCCTCCCTCGTTGGATGGGGAGTTCTTGCCGGCAGTCATCCCTCAAATCATTGGCGGTATCTGAGTTTCGTGATGGGTTGCACCACCATGGTGATGTTTCTAGCCCGTCTCCTCCTCTTTCACTTGTTCGAATCCCCAAAGTTCCTGCTAAGTCATGGTCGACAACAAGAGGCTGTCATGGTCGTCCGAGCAATTGCATGGCATAACAAGACCAAGACTTGGTTGTCTGAGGAAATTTTGAACGAGATTGGAGATGTCTCCGAGAACGTCAAGAATGAGCGGCTGACCCAGATGGGGATGGTGAAGCGGTCGCTGAAAGAGTTCTCGACACAGCGGATCCAACCGCTTTTCGCCTACAAGAAGCTGGGTTTAATACAGTCTTGCTCTGGTTTATCTGGGCGTGTATTGGCCTAGCTTACCCACTCTTCGACGCATTCCTCGTCCAATATCTTACAGCAGCCAGCCCAAACGCACCAGCCACTCCACCAAGCATAACCTACCGCAACTATGCGATAATACCTGCAGCGGATGTCCAGGAAGTATAATAGCATGGTACACCGTCCAAATCAAATACATCGGCCGTCGTTGGACCATGGCAATCTCACTATTACTCACAGGTATCTTCTTATTCCTCTCCACAATTTCCACCAACTCAGATTTTCAACTATCTTTCTCATGCATAGTGGCATTCTTTCAAAATGCAGCCTACGGTGTCCTCTACGCTTACAGCGCCGAAACATTCCCGGCACCAAACCGAGGTACAGGAATTGGAATTAGTTCGTTCTTCAACCGTGTTGCTGGACTCTGTGCGCCACTCATCGCTATCTACGGTGCTGGAGAAAACCCAACGATCCCGATTCATGCCTCTGGAGCTCTATTCATCGTCGCGTTCATCTGTGCCGCATCCCTGCCGATTGAAACGAGGGGGAAGCAGACTTTATAAGCAGAGCATGAGGAGTTTGTATCGACATACTCTGGATGGGTTCTTACCACATCCCATTCCTTCGCCGCGACAAAAATCCACTTCAGGAAAACGTTTTCATCTGAACGCTTGCCAAAAAGTATTGCATGTCTTGGTGTTCCTCAAATCCCATCATTCAAAACAGCAGAACCACAGTAACCGCCACCACAGCACTAGGATCCAAAGGTACAAACAGCTGACCGACCTCCCTGACTTCCTTAGACGATTACAGCAACGAATATAACAATCCATGTCACCAAGCACCCAACAACTTCCTATCCACCACCCACTAACACACCTTAGTATCACCAATCCTCGCGACACACAAAGTACGTACGTAACGGAACTCATATATCCGTCCGCCTTCCTATTCGCACACCAACACCACCAGCACCACCGCAGCAACACACATAAGCACACATACACGGACGCACGGATAACCACATTCACCATAGAGCACGACACCACCACCCCTAGCCGTGTATACTAGCCAGCTATCGATCCAATCACTCACTGCTTCCCCGCTTATTAATCAACCTCATGGCCATGCCCTATATGACACAGGCACACAGGAACATTGACACAGGAAGCCGGGAACGGAAATATAATTCCAACATATATGCAAGGCGCTGCCAACGCATACTCCTACTGTACGTGTGCACGAGGGATGTGAGTGTAGTTGTACCCGTACGACATGACACGAGATGTGATGATGATATTGTTAAGAAGGCAAAATTGCCTTCTTATCCTGGCGGTTTTGTGCGACTTTGCGACTCGTTTTACGGCAAGGTGGTGCTGACTATGATAAAAGTTGAGTGAACTGGACTGTCTTGCGCAAAAGGTTTTGCAGCTGGATATAGATAGATAGATTGCTTAACCAATGTTTCTTGTGGAAGAACTGTCTAAAGTGTTGCTTGTATATAGAATGGGAAGCGAAGCAAGACAAAGGCTAGGGAGGAGAAGGGGAAGAAACAGAGATGCTATCACTCCCTGGTGCTCTCCGTGCTGTTTATTAGCCATCGCTAGTCAAATTCTATGCTACTCGTTTCAGCCAATCCTTGACTATTCGTGTACGCGTCGAATTCGTGCGCCAGCTTTACTCATGTTCGTTCGTTTGCTGCGTGTCGTGCGCTCGTAGAGTCATAAATCGTAATTGATTCTTTCATGTCATGGTAGTTGTCATCGTCCCATTGCCGTGGCACTCACTCCACCTTCAGCCAATGGCAACGATTGTTCTGAAGTTCAGCCGTCCTATCCCATCCAATTTTACGATCCTCTTCGTACATCTTGTCCAACTGCCTCAATCGCCACTGAGCTGAATAACGCTCTTTCACTTTCGCCTTGAAAGTCCCATAGCTAATCCTGCCCTTTGTTGCGTCCAAGAAAAGTTGTCTCATCCGATCACTGTACAATTGACAGCTCACCGGATGTGTATCCTCTCTTGGATCTGTAGATTGCGAAACTGGTACACCAACACTTCGCAGAGCAGAATGTGGCACAGGCTTCATACCTTTGTTGACGTCCCTAGCGACAGGTCTTTTGTCCACTGGCATGAGCACTTCATCGTAACACCATTGGCAAATTGTAAATTCTGGTAAGTCCTCCATGTAGTGCCATACACGATTGGCCAGAAAAACGTCTCGAGCACAGTCGGGAAAGCGATTGATCCTGAAGGCATGCTGAACAAAAGGCTGCATGTAGCTAGCACTGCATTCATGTCTGTCACGGCACTTCTCTGCCGCTTCATCGAGTAAATCAATCAGCTTTTTGAAATGCTTGCCACCGATATACATACCACAAGCCTTTTCTTGTGATAACTCAGCTTGGTCAAATTGATCAGGCAGTTCGGGGAAGATTGTATGCACGGCTCTGACGCAAGCCGTGCACACGTAAAAGTCTGAAAGCTGCTGGTTTCTAAGCGGATTCCAGAGCTTGTACCATCTGCGAATATCAGGCCGGTCTCCTTTGCACTTCCATACACTGTCTGGCACGTTTTCGATCTGCTCCACGAACTTCAAATCAGGCTTGTTCTGCTTTAAAGATTGCAGGAGAGCAATGCGGGCCCAAGGCTTGCTCATAGTGCAAACAGTGGCTTGATCATGTCTTTTGTCGGGACTTCGGACGAAGAGATTGCGAAACTTCGTGTTTGCTAAAACGCCCATGCAATCGGGACAAATGTCGACATTTGAAACACTTCTAATAGTAGTCCAGTCACGTTTGCCCCTTGTAGGCTGTGACCGAGGACAAGCTGGTAGCAATAATTGTGTCGATTTTCGAACGGTTTCGTGTGCGTTCATTGCAGATTGAAATCGTTGCGTTGGAAGGGCAGTATTAGCGTGAGTTATGGCAGTGTTCGTGGTACCTACGCTGTAAAAAGGATTGTCTGAGTGAGTGCCTTCTCTAGGGACCTGGTCGTTACATGATGTCCAAGACGAGTTTCTTTGTGGCTGGTGTGTGTTGGCTAGACGAACATCAATCCTTGAAAAACCTTCGTTGGTGTTTGAACGGATGGGACCAGAAGCTGTCGAATATGATGGCCTTGCATCTACATGCTCAGTATGTGCGAAGGTGTCGACACCTGCGGGGGACCTGGTGTCCTCGTGCAAGGGTGACTGCGGTCTCGATCTTCCTTTGTTGACGTTACCACGTGTTGACCCGCTTGAGCTGGTATCGAATGTGGTGGATGATGACCTGGAGATAGGAGGACTAGTATTGGCGGCGATAGTTGCTGCAGCTGTAGCCTGTGAAAGTAGTGACGTGGGTGCTTTGAGCCCTACAAACTCATGTTCATCCCATGAAGGAGCACTTGAGTGACCAGAAGCATGACGAGGAGATGTTGATGTCGGCTGTACGTAACCCCAACCTGGCAGCTCGGCGCGTGGTGTGCGTGGAGACCTGCGTGGAGGTAGGAATACCACCGACTCGTCGACTGATATTCTGGGGCGATAACCGGTTGCTCTCAAAGCGTTCTGTTCGAGAGCTTGGCTAAAGTAGTCTTCCATAAATTTGGGAGCAGTAATGGTAGGAGGCATCATAGGGCTCCGACCGTCCTTAACATAATATACTCGCCTCACGGCATCATCGCCCGATGAGCCAGGTCTGGGACCAGGACTGGTCTGACTAGGCGGCTGACTCAATCGTGGTGTTTCATGCCTGTAAGATGATTGATGTCGTACAGTCTGTTCATCGAAGGCGGCTTGCTCTGACTTGGCCTGAACTTGCCTTCTCACCGACTCTTCAGGTAATGGCGAATGAGATGATTCTTGAGAGGTTGAAGTGGGGCACGAGATGCCGCTGCTGGATCGGCAAGCCTTTCTGGGAGCATCTTTGCTGTCCTGGTTCTGTGTATCACGATCGTCTGGCCGCCTGCTGCTAAACTGTGGTTGGGTAATTTCGTGTTTTTGCAGTGGTGGTATATCCTGACCATCCGTCCTTCTACCAGATTGCCGGACCGAGCTCCGAGGTTGGCTGTGTGACGAACCAGAATTTTGAGGAGTATCCACGAAGTGAATTCCCTTTCTTGGTCCGCGCTCAGAAACATCCAAGCCACCGTAGTTGTTATCATACAGCGGCTTCTGCTGCTGCTGCTGCTGCTGCTGTTGCGAGTCTTGCATCGATGATGGAGAGCTGGTTGTGTAACCTGGTGATAGAAAAGGCTCACTATCCAACCTCGGCGGACTCACCCTGAAAGTTCCGTTCTCCCGAGTGTAGGCGTATGGTGAAGGTGTTCGACGCATACCGCCCTTCATTCTATGAAGCTCACCAGGGATATCGGTGTGAAGTCTGAGCGCTGAAGGCCGGGGCCTAGAGCCATTGCTCTTGTTCTCACGGTTGGTAGAGTTGGATCTCGGAGCATACATTTCCTCGCTCTCAGAAATTTGGGCGTTGGTAGGGTGCAAGCGTCCTCTCTCCTCGTTGTCTGAGGGAGGTGGAGTGAGGATACCATAGTCGATGATGGCCGTACTTGAATATTTCGATGGCTCGACTCGTTTGGAAGCTTCTGATAGTGCTGCAGAGGGGTTGGTAGACTCCATGACCGGACTATAAATTGGGGTGTCAGAGTTCACGATAACAGGATATTGATCAACCGAGCCTTGGCTGGGTACAGTCTGGCTGTCTGCCTTTGACTTTGAAGTCGTGTACTGTAAAATATGTTCTCTCGCAATTGAACTTTCTTCATCCTCTACGCTGGGAGAGGGAGGCCATTGTACCATTTTGCAGCAATACCCGTCTCGATAATGGACGAGTTCCGTGTATCTTGTCTGATGCAGAAGATAGTTGTTGGAATCGCAGGACCGACTGTCAGGCCTTCTTCTGCTCAAAGTTTTGCATTGCGTGTTAGCATTGCGCTCACCAAATTGACGAAACGCTAGGAGGAAGAAGATCAACGGCTCAACAGACTGCAAAGATGCCCAGCAGACCAACAAGGATGAATCGTTGTAGGATTGAGGTTGCACAAGAAAAGAGTTCGCAGTGTGAGGGATATGTGTAGATGGACCAATTCGCAATATGTTTCAGGGTATGGTTATGAGCGGTGGGACAATGGAGAACACCCAGAGATGAGCGTGTACTGCAACGCCTGGTCAGTGTGGTATTGTCAGTCACGAACATCCACAGCTGCGTTTACAAGAGCAGCAGGCAAAAAGGTGTAACAGGCAAGAACAGAAGGTGCGTTGTCACAAAGTGCTCGAGACAAGGACGATGTAAACCGGGTCAAGTCCAAGTGTTAGCAGCAACCCCTACCAGATGCCGTCAGCGACAACGTGTGCATGAGAGCATAACAACAACGCCAAGAGCGCTCCAGATGTTCGGACACAGCGAGAACTGCTGGTGAAGGTGGAAATGCTGGGATCGAGGTGCAGAAATCAGATGTCGGTATCTGCAATTGAGAAGTTATGGTGCCTCGGAAAATGTGATTGGCCAGCTGGTGCCAGCGCTGGAGACATTGGCGAAAGTTCACTATACCACAAACCTTCACCGTTCATCTACAGTCGAGCTCAGTTCATCTATGCTTTTGAATAATCTTCGTCTATTCACCCATGGCTATCTCCTGCGTGACTCTCGGCAACCTACCACCATTACGCTGCGCAGGATGATCGTTCCTAATCATCATCTACTGTAGCATGAATGTCAATGGACTGTGATCATGATTATTCAAGGTTACAAAAGTAACACTTGGCTTATGCACAAGCACGTATGGTAACGTACACTGACACGCAATGTTCTCATCCACCAAGCACCAATCACCATGACCTCCAGTTTAGCCTGTTGGATGTCTCACGATGCCCGCACTGCTCCGGAGGCAGCTGACTTGACCTTGTTACAATACCGCCCCGGCTGCAATCTATGTCGTTGGTTCTGCAGTCATTTGCTACGAAGTGAAATAACCTCACAGCTCGAGTTTTCACCAACAGCGGATCACAAGCTTTCAAGCATCGAGAACTTCCAGATGACCGATGCGTCTGAGATGTCTTTACCTCGCACCAACATGCAATTGGAACACTCCAATTCGTGACGGTACTGGATCGTTATTCAAACAACGGTGTGCCCTTTACCTACACTGTTATTTGTTGGAATGCCTGTCGTCTCTCGAAGCCTCATCACTTCAACCAGAAACTTCTCATGCATAAGCAGCCAAGAGCCAAAGTGTTGAAAGGAAGACCCAATGTATGTGCTACCTCACTGTTGCTTACTGATCATAGAGAAATGAAAGTCGTTCGCCCTCGGGACTGTCCGGAGCGGCCGTCAGACGCAGTTGACGTATCTAAGTAACACAATACCATTGTTGGGCAACACAAACTGCCACGCTGTTCGGGTGAAACCTCAACTTACACATGGTCCCCTGCTTCGAGTAGAGATGAACCAGTGTTCAAGAAAGTGGAACCGTACGGGAGGTGGAATGTATGTGCGAACGCTGACATTCATGGAGCATACCGGCATCGGTCCGACAGGTGGCAGTCTAAAGGGGAAAAAATTTGTTGCCTTGTTGAAAATGTGTGTACATTACTTTGTGTGCTACACTCTTGTTAGACCCAGTCGCTGAGCTTGCAACCGCATTGCCAATCTTGAGAAACATTGGGCATACTCTGTCGAATCGGAATGTCCTCGTCTCCTGATCTGATGGTCGGCGATGTCTCTAGATTTGGGGGCTTCATGTTTGTGAGCTTGATCTCCTAATTGATTAGATAACCTAGAAAACCATACCAGCAATTCAGGACAAGTATGTGCTTGCATTTTCTCCTGTTTAGTTCAACTTTGCGCTGCACTTACACCAGACACGATGGACACTAACATCTTAAAATCGAGATGTTGTCCTGAAATGTATGCACCCAGCTGAACTGGAAGACAGGTCCCTTCGAGAATAGCGCAGCAGGCAAACCTATGAGAAGAGGGGGTGTTTATTGTCCATCACTTCGTAGCTGTAAGACGGCGACTATGAATGCTAAACGCAGCCACTTGGACTTCGATTCGACAATCACAACGATCTTCTATGTCTTCATCAACCAGCAACGCCAGCTCTACCTACCTGTTGAGTTGTCATGTATCTCAATCCGAAATGGGTACGTCCTTTCCACCCATGCCGGATTTTCCAGAGAGATTCTTCGGAAATTCCGGATCATCTGCTGACAAGGCTCAACCAGGTTTGGTCTGGCATTCTCGAGACACAAGCTAAGCTTCCCTCTATCGAATAGCAATAATATGATGATAGCGACAAGTCAGTGACAATACAGGCTGATGATACGATCGTTGTTGGAATAAGGATATACTGGTTCTAAATATTGTAAATCTCGTGGTTAATTTGAGAGGAGAAGACGGAAAGTCCGCAGAATTTTGGCCTACACTCCTCCTTGCGTCATCGGCTTCACCTCCAACAAGATATGAGCTTCTCCAGCTTACCAATGTATCCTCCTATCTTTTCGGTTCAGTTCCAGCAATTCGTTGAACCACTGCCGAACATCGGCAAGCGACATAGCTCTGTCCATTAATCAAACAACTCCAAGCTCTCCAGTTCCCACTGTTATATATGCTTCCACAACTTTGCTTGTATATATCCCATATACGCTCCTTGCCCATGTCCACTGTACCACTGACCCTTCGTACCCTAACATCGTCCACAAGTGCTCTCGCCCGTCTCTCGTCGATTCGAGCCCAAGCCTCGGTTTCCCGTGTTCCTCCTCAGTTATCGTCGCAAGTCCGCAAGATGTCCTCGGTACCCTCAACCATGAGAGCTATAGTGGTGGACAAAACAGGTGGTCCAGAGGTACTCCGCTATACTGAGGACCAGGCCGTGCCCAAACTGCAAGACTCAGAAGTCCTAGTCAAGAACAAATATGGCGGGATCAACTACATCGATACCTACTTCCGCACAGGTTTATACCCAGCCCCAAGTTGGCCACTCATCATCGGACAAGAAGCTGTCGGCACTGTTGTCTCCGCAGGCTCCTCGAATAAATACAACCTGAAGGAGGGAGATGAAGTAGTATGGATGAAACAAGGTCCGCACCACCGACCACCCACACATGCGATTGCAACTAACAATACTCAGGCTCCTACGCTGAATACACCGCCGTCCCTGCCGATAGAGTCATCAAGCTCCCCAAAGATCTCAAGGAACAAGATATCCTCGGCAGCTACCTCATGGGCATGACAGCTCTTTCCCTCGTTAAGGAATCCTACGAAGTCAAGAAAGGCGACACCATCCTCTTGCATGCCGCCGCCGGCGGTGTTGGGCTCTTAATGTGCCAGATCCTGAAGGACCTTGGTGCTACAGTAATCGGAACTGCATCCACGAAAGAGAAATGCGATCGAGCGTTGGAGCACGGCGCAACACACATGATCAACTACAAGGACATTCCAGACTGGGTTCCTGAAGTCAAGAAAATCGCCCCTGAGGGCGTGAACTGCGTGTAAGTGCTCATATCGATGGTCTCCACAACCCACCTCGAAGATTCCCTCCTGACACAGTACCATAGATATGATTCCGTAGGCAAAACAACCTGGGAAGGCTCCCTCGAGGCCGTGAAGCGAAAAGGTTCAGTAATTTACTTCGGCAATGCTTCGGGGCCAGTCCCGCCGTTGAACATCGCCTTGCTATCCAAGAAGAATACGAAGATCATGAGGGCGACGTTGATGCAGTACATCGTGACGAGAGAGGAACTAGAGTACTACGCCAACATGCTATTTGGCTATCTGAAGGATGGAAAGCTGAAGGTCAATATACATAAGATTTATGATTTGAAGGATGCTCAGCAAGCGCATAAGGATCTTGAGGGACGGTTGACGAGTGGAAAGCTGTTGCTGAAGATGTAGTGGTATACATGATATACATTTTGAACGGACGAACATATAACCAGGTTTCCAAAGAGTTTCGAAATCGTCTCCTTTGCATAGGCATAAGATTTTTCGTAGGAAGCACGCCAGTGATCTGCTCGTTGACCGAATAACTTACCAATGCTCTAGATAGACAGCAATAAAATGATGTCGTTCCATGCTATGCTCTTATCAATTCGCCCCATTCTGTCCTCAAGTGTAGTTGTCACTCTGTCAAGGAGCGTTTTGTTCGCAGCGCACAGCCGCATGGGAAGTGGGTGAACGTTGTGATTCAGATACCAGCCGCTGTGGCTCGGATGTGTGATTTGCTTCGCGAACAAGTTCTCTTGTGATCACTCGCCATCCTCACATTTATGCTTTAGTATTTCCTTCTCTCCTCGTGATTCCGTCAAGAACGGTCATGTT
>Ga0115848_100822_pt1 | contig 12713 bp, 9 predicted proteins | sample InSIn3gowninarea_FD_83862 | JGI IMG/M metagenome (GOLD analysis project Ga0115848, IMG submission 83862) | reverse complement strand
GTGTCAAGATACCCATGATTAACTCCACAGTTCTATACAGATTTATTACAAAGTTTATTAAATAGAGCCTACACAAGTTTAGAGTGATGTTTAAACAGTCCACCTAAACCTCACGCATTTGTAAGTTTACCTTTACAAAGCTAATAAATAGTTAAAAAATAGTAAAAAAAAAAAAATATATATTATACAAAGGGTTGGCCCCCTTAACTTAGTTCTTAAACACTTATTCTTAGGGCTGTCTATGTTGTTAGTGCCAATGTGATAGATTACTTTTTTCTTCGTACTAAGGTTTTCTTAGCCATATCTATTGTATCATCTTCATCGACCTTATGTCGAACTAAGTAAAGCGCTATATTTTTTATTTATTTACTTTTTTTTCGGTAATAGTTAATTAATTTAAAATATTTTTTTGCTTTTATTATTATATAGGGGGGGGGGGTTAAACTATATCTCTTTTTTTTTTATTCTAGGATCGCACCGCGTTCGATTAAAAAAATCGGTTTTTTTAGCCTCCCCTTCGACATGAGGTCGATTCTTATTTTTTTGAAGGACTGGCCTTCAAAAAATTCTGGAACGAAATAGTCGAAGTTAGTTCTCTATTTAGCGGATTACCTTTATTCTTGTATTCTATGAAGTTATTTATCCTAGAGGATTTTTTGCTATTATAAGGTATAAATTCTATGGACATTCGTAATAGTTTTAATTCATCGCTACGGGCTAAAATATTAATTCGAGTTCTAGTAGTACAGGTTCACATGGCCAACCGAGCTGGAAAAGCTGGTGGGTATATTGCACCACATACGAGTAGTCCTTCGCATAATGATAACACACAGCATAATAATCCAATCAGTAGTTTGGATCCTCTTTCTTCACCGAGATTGCACCCTGAGTTTTCACACTCTGATTGGTTACTATTAGCTTATAAAATTAGAGAAATAAGACGATATTTTTATATAACAAACGTGAGTAATATTTTTTCTCAACCAGAAATAATTATGCTGCGTGGTTATGCTCATAGTATAAATAAAACCTGATATAATATACAAGGTTTAGCCCTCAAATGGACGCCGAAGGCGTCATAGACCAAATTTAAATTAGACATTAATAAATAAAAATTTTATTTATATCTAAATAACCCTTGCATTAATAAAGTCTTAAGACTTTATTCCGGCACTAAGGAAAAAAAATAATTAAACCCGTCGCCATCCAAAAAGGAATAGTTATATATTTTAGTTTAAAAATTTAAACAATATAAGCTTAGAAAAGCTATCATATTAGTTATGTAATAGCTTTTTAACCGAAAAAAGAAAGAAAAACTAATACATAATCGCATATTTTACCACTTTAAACTTAAACACAAAAAAAATGAATTTATCACTATTTATAAAGAAAATCTTTAGTTATCTAACTTTAAGAAATAATCTTATTATAGGTTTAACGTTATGTCTTCTTATAAAACAACCTATATCCCTATTATTTAAATTATTAGGCATAAATAATTATTTTTTTTTATTTTGTGGTTTATTTTCAGGATTAGTTACCTACACAAAAATCGTGGCTAATAATGAAACTTCTAGTAAAAAATCTTTATATTTATCTATAGCAACAGGTGGTTTTGTATCTCTTTTTTCTTACTATTTATCCTTAAATAATTTAATGGAATTTATAATAAGTTTACATTTAGGTTTTTCATTAATTTTAGAAAACTTTCCTATTTATTCATATATTTTTAGCGCTAATTTTTTAAAAAAAATAATGCGAGAAAAACTATCCTTTTGAATATCTGGTAAATTAAGTCTAAATAAACCTAGACTAATAGAAGTGAAAAAAAATTTTCATTTTACCGGTGGAGAGGTTAAAAAAATTACACCTGTTGGTAATGGTTCTTGTCAATTGCCTGGTTCACCTAATCAGACTATTACTCATTTATCTGAAAGACCGAGTGGCAATCAACCAAATTCTGGTGGTTTCAATAATAACCCGCAATGAGGTTCTTCTCTTCAGAGTAACAGTAATTCTTCTCAACCGGGTTTAAACCAGGAAACTATGAATAAATATCCAGAAATTCCTCGTAATTTTAATTACAAACTTTTTGCTGAAATTCATAAGGAAAAAGCTGAAGTTATATTTTTAGAGAGAGAACAAGGTTTAAACACCGACGGAATAAAAGATAAAACCATTACAATGTTAGAACTAGGTATAACTGAAAAAACACTATACTATAAGGTATTAAAAAAGTTTGCTGAGGAATACAAAGGTGATAATAAAGTAGTAAAAAATTTTTGCACTTCAATATTTACAGATAGACCAGTAAAAATAAAAATGTTTGATAGTAATAGCATAAATTCTAAAATATTTGATGCTATTTCAAATCATAAATAAATATAAAAAAACTTTATAGTTTTATTTACTATACCACTTTAAAAATAAAAAAATCAAAATATGAATTTATCACTAATATTATTCTTAATAGGAATTTTAGGTTTTGTTTTAAATAGAAAAAATATAATTTTAATGCTTATCTCTATAGAGATAATGCTATTAGCTATTACATTCTTAATATTGGTAAGTTCACTTAGCTTTGATGATATATTAGGCCAAACTTATGCTATATATATTATAGCAATAGCTGGTGCTGAATCCGCGATAGGTTTAGGTATCTTAGTAGCATTTTATAGATTAAGAGGAAGTGTTGCAATAGAATTCAAATAATGTATCTAGCTTTAATAATTTTACCATTATTAGGATCAATAGTATCCGGTTTCTTTGGAAGAAAAGTCGGAGTAAGTGGAGCACAATTAATAACATGTTCTTCTGTAATAACAACAACAACATTCGCAATACTTGCTTTCTTTGAAGTAGGTTTAAACAACATACCGGTATCAATCCATTTATTCAAATGAATTGATTCAGAATCGTTAAATATCTCATGAGGGTTTAATTTTGATTCTTTAACTGTGTCTATGCTTATACCTGTATTAATTATTTCTTCTTTAGTACATGTATATTCTATAGGATATATGAGTCACGATCCCCATAATCAAAGATTCTTTAGTTATTTAAGTTTATTCACCTTTATGATGATTATTCTTGTAACAGCTAATAACTTTTTACTTATGTTTGTAGGATGAGAGGGAGTAGGAGTTTGTTCTTATCTTTTAGTAAGTTTCTGATTTACTAGAATAGCAGCAAACCAAAGCTCTCTATCAGCATTTTTAACAAACAGAGTTGGAGATTGTTTTTTAACAATAGGTATGTTTGCTATATTACTTAGTTTTGGTAATATCGACTACTCAACAGTGTTTTCATTAGCACCATTTATGAGTGAAGATGTTATTACTTTAATAGGTATATGTTTATTAATAGGTGCTATGGCTAAAAGTTCACAAATCGGTCTTCATGTTTGATTACCTATGGCGATGGAAGGTCCTACACCTGTTTCTGCATTAATTCACGCTGCAACTATGGTTACTGCGGGAGTATATTTATTAATGCGTTCATCTCCTTTAATAGAATATAGTTCAACAGTGTTATTACTATGTTTATGAATAGGAGCAATAACAACAGTATTTAGTTCTTTAATAGGATTATTCCAACAAGATATAAAAAAAGTTATAGCTTATTCAACTATGAGTCAATTAGGTATGATGGTTATAGCTGTTGGTTTATCTTCTTATAATGTAGCTTTATTCCATTTAGTAAATCACGCTTTCTATAAAGGACTTCTTTTCTTAGGTGCTGGTGCTGTAATACACGCTGTAGCAGACAACCAAGATTTTAGAAGATATGGAGGGTTAAGACCTTTCTTACCTTTAACTTACTCAGTAATGTTAATTGCTAGTCTTAGTTTAGTTGCTTTCCCATTTATGACAGGTTTCTATTCAAAAGATTTTATTCTGGAATCTGCTTATGGACAATTTTATTTCTCTAGTACAGTTGTATATTTCATAGCTACAATAGGAGCTATGTTTACTACATTATACTCAGTTAAAGTTTTATACTTAACATTCTTAACTAACCCTAATGGTCCACTAGTTAACTATAAACATGCACACGAAGGTGATATATTTATGAGTTTACCTCTAATTGTATTAGCTATATTCTCTATTTTCTTTGGATATATCACTAAAGATATCTTTATCGGATTAGGAACTGGTTTCTTTGCAGATAATAGTCTATTTATACATCCAAGTCATGAAATTATGCTAGACACTGAATTTGCCGTTCCTACTTTATTCAAGTTATTACCTTTAGTATTCACTATCTCACTTAGTGTAATATTTATTGTATTATCTGAGTTCTTACCTAAATTATTAGTACACTTTAAGTTATCTAGATTAGGTTATAATATTTTTAGTTTCTTCAATCAACGTTTCTTGATAGAACTATTTTACAACAGATACATCACAGATTTTGTATTAAAAATAGGTGGTCAAACAACTAAAGTTCTTGATAAAGGATCTGTAGAGTTATTAGGACCATACGGTTTAGAAAAAGGATTGGTTAATTTAAGTCAGAATATTGCTAGTTTAGATACTGGTGTTATTACATCATATGCCTTATACATATTAGTTGGTTTAATTTTCTACTTATTAACTCCTTACTTGTTTATAAGTGACAATAACTTGTTTATTATAATAATATTTGCCTTATTAACTACTTTAAAATTAAACAAATAAATAAAATAAATCTTTTTAATATACTGGGGTTATTAACATAATATAAATATTAGGTTAAAAATTTTGATATCTAATAAAAAACATAAATAACCCGTTATTTATCTTTTTGCCATCCCTTTGCCGTCCGTGTTATTCCCTCTTGTTTTTTAGTATTCTGCGGTTTTTAATATGTATGTAAAATTTACATAGAAGTAACTTTCAGGGACACCCCTTCCATCTAGTTTCTCCATCTCCTTTATTTCTTTTCACATGTATTAGCTTATTAAGCCTAACTACATCAGGTGTATTAACAATCTTTGTATTCTTTATCCCTAGCGTCTTATCTCCCCCCCCCCCCCTGTGTCGATTTTTCCGTTATACCTGAGCTAGATATAGCTACAAAAGGGTTAGGTTTAGGTCTATCTATATTACTTGGTATTAGCTTAGTTCTAGGTCTAAAATGGTCTCGAAAAGGCGATAAACACCATCTTAATTTATGGTTAGTGGCTGGGCTAGTTTTACTAGGCGATGTATATCAGGCTTGCGTGATCGATTTCTGGGATAGAAATGTAGTTTATTTATCCATGCTTCTTTCCTCTATGCCTTCAGTATACGCAGTGACCGGTCCAATCCAGGTATCAACCCCAATAGGATTATTTAAAGGCTTTCTTACTTCAACTCAGGTGACACAATAAATCTATGAAATTTTAGTATCCGATTCTATACCTAGGTTTAGTTTGTTTGATGTTAATACTTTCGACGTAACCATTAACCGTGGAATCTATAATTTTCTTTCGCGTAGATTCATTATTAACATTTATTCAGGGTTTAATACCGGTTTTATTAATGCTTCGTCTGTGGATGAAAATTACCACAATCACCCTAATATATTATTATTAGGCCCTAGTAAGCTTGTTACTGTTCCCTTACCTAATACCGCTTCGCGTTATGGTCTTGATAGATAGATTGATTATTTCTTTATCACATTTTTGTTTTTTTTGTAAGAATTGCATTATTATAGAGTTTTAATAAAACCCCTTAAAAATAAAAAAACTTTATTAAACCGGTTCAGTTTAAATATTATATGAATATCTTAATATATTTAATATATATAATTATAAGGCTGGGATAAGTACTAATTTATATCCCTAAATTAGTAATGCAAACCTGCACGTTTTCTAATATGTTTTTTTACGATTAGGATAAATAATGTTTTTCTTTTATTTTTCTAGCCTTTAATAAATGAGCCATTAATCATTTATTTTACCTCCTAGCAATCATTTCCTTTAAATTCCAAATAGTTAATTTGACTTAGTCATTAAACTGTAGCCCTTTGCAAGCGCTTTGCGAGAAAAAAAATTGATAGATAATAAAAAGACATATATAACCTGTTATTTATCATTTTTTCATCCCTTTGCCTTTATTCTTATTCCCTTTTGTTTTTTAGTGTTATGCGGTTTTTATATATATACTATGTCAAATTTACATAGAAGTAACTTTCAGGGACACCCTTTCCATCTAGTTTCTCCATCTCCTTGACCTCTTTTCACATGTATTAGCTTATTAAGTCTAACTACCTCAGGTGTATTAACAATGCATGGTTTTTCTAATTCAGAGTACTGATTACCATGTGCACTAATTTGTTTAGTTTCAAGTATGGCTTTCTGATGAAGAGACGTAATCTCAGAAGGAACTTATTTAGGTAACCATACTTTAGCTGTACAAAGAGGTTTAAATATGGGAGTAGCATTATTTATAGTATCTGAAGCTTTATTCTTCTTAGCTATATTCTGAGCTTACTTCCATAGTGCTTTATCACCTACAGTAGAATTAGGAGCACAATGACCTCCAATGGGTATAGAAGCAATTAATGCCTTTGAATTACCTCTATTAAACACAGTATTATTATTAGCATCTGGAGTAACTATTACATACTCACACCACTCTTTAATCCAAGGAAATAGAAATGGTGCATTACTTGGTGCAATCTTTACTGTGTTCTTAGCAATGATATTTACTGCTTTCCAAGGAGTAGAATATGCAGTTTCTTCATTTACTATCTCAGATGGTGCCTATGGATCATGTTTCTATTTTGGAACAGGATTCCATGGAATACACGTAATCATAGGAACAATTTTCTTAGCTGTAGGATTATGACGTATTTTAGCTTACCATTTAACAGAAAATCACCACTTAGGATTTGAAGCAGGTATATTATACTGACATTTTGTAGATGTGGTATGATTATTCTTATTCTTATCTGTTTATTACTGAGGTTCTTAATAATATAATAATAAGATATGATGCACATACTATTTTATATTTTTTACTACTTAGAATGATTTATATTAGGAGCTATATTTACAGCTATCGTTTTTATATGTGGAACTACCAAATATATTTTTACCACCTTTGTCATCTCTTTAGGTGTACTGGGTTATTATTTTGTTATTAATGCTAACATTCGTAACATTACTAAATCGATTATTATTGTTATTTTATTTATATCAATATTACCCCTACTTATATACGTTTCTTGCGAAACTGCTTCAGCCACAGAAGGTATTTCGGTTTGAAATAGATTGGTTGAAGAATATTTACAATATAGCAATGATTTAGAATCACATAGAGAAAGAATGAGGACGGAATTTTCTGATGTTACGAGAAGTGACCCCATAAAGTTTGAAAACAAACTAGACTGTATGGAAAATATGAAAACTTGCCAAGATAATATGGATAGTGTGGATAATGAAGCTCTTAAGTTTCATGGTAAAACAGTCTCATCTGAACTAGGCCAAGAACCCCAGATGCCTACTAGCAATAAGAGGGGTTTCGAAGATTCTTCTCTAGGTCCAAACAAAAGATAGCTTAGCACTAAGCTTCTTAATTACAAAATAACTACCAAGCTGGACTTTTCCCTTCCCTTTAAATTCCAAATCTGTAATTTGATTTAGTCATTAAACAGTAATGACAAAAAATTTTTTAATATAAACTATGCCTCAATTAGTACCATTTTATTTTGTTAATGAAGTAACATTTGCATTTGCAGTTCTTGTTACTCTTATATACGTGTTTTCAAAATACGTATTACCAAGATTTGTACGTTTATTCTCTACACGTGTATTTATAAGCAAACTTTAATAATACCTTATCATCCACTCTGTCATCATCCCCTGGGCTTATGGTTAGGAGGATAGAGGATGAGGTTTTTTATTAAATCTTTATATATACCCTTTACTTTATTCTTATTTAAATATATACTTTACATATTAATTTAATGAACTCATTTTTATACATAACAAGCCCACTAGATCAATTTGAAATTAGAAATTTATTAAGTCTAGATGCTCCTATACTAGGAAATTTATCTCTATCTTTAACAAGCATTGGTTTATACTTAACAATAGGTGGATACCTATTATTAATGTTAAATTTAATGGCAACAAATAACAATAAAGTTGTATCAAATAGCTGATCAATTAGCCAAGAAACTATTTACTCAACAGTACACGGTATTGTTGTAAACCAAATAAATGCAAAAAATGGACAAGTATACTTTCCATTAATGTATACATTATTTGTGTTTATCTTAATGAACAATTTAATTGGTTTAGTACCATACAGTTTTGCTTCAACTAGTCATTTCGCATTAACATTTTCACTTAGCTTTACAATAGTTTTAGGTGCAACATTATTAGGATTAAATAAACACGGATTAGAATTCTTTTCTTTATTTGTACCTGCTGGAACACCAATCGCTTTATTACCTTTACTAGTTATAATTGAGTTTATCTCATACTTAGCGCGTAATATTTCATTAGGTCTAAGATTAGGTGCAAACATACTTTCAGGTCACCTTCTTTTAACAATTTTAAGTGGTTTCACATACAATATCATGACAAGTGGATTTATATTCTTCTTTTTAGGATTCTTCCCTATAGCGTTTATTGTAGCTTTCTCAGGGTTAGAATTTGCAATAGCATTTATACAAGCTCAAGTTTTCATAATTTTATCTTGTTCTTATGTAAAAGATGCATTAGAATTACACTAAGCAGAAACACTATAAAATCTTCCACTTTGTAGATGTCTTTATCATTTATTAATGCTGCTCTCCGCAGTAGTAATAAAAAAAAAAATAAATAAAAATTGTATAAAGATCATCACTAAATATTCTTATAAGGTAATGATCATAAAACATTAAAGGTCATCCGGGGTCTTTTTTAAAGTCTTCTGCCAAAGCTGGATAAAGATGATATTAAAAAATAAACAATTATTCATCTTTTTTAGCTAGGTTTAAATTTATAACAAACCAAAAAAAACATGTTAATTTCTCTTTTAACTTTATTATTAATTTCAAATGCTCTTACTTTAAGAACTGACAAGTCTATACTATTCTCTAGAGTAGTAATGGTTTCTTTAATTCATACAAGCTTTTTAGCTTACAATAATCTATTCTTTTTATCTTTAGATAAAGGAATTGGAATTTTTGGAGGTTTATTCCATGTTACTGTGTTCACACAAATGTTTAATATCTTCATCTTTATATTAACCGCTTTTATATTAACTTTAACTTCTTTCTACCCTAGAAAGGTATTTTTAAATCAAATATCTTCTTTATCATTCTTATTATTTAACGGAGGAGCTTCTAAGTTTAATTATAACAAAACAAAGATATCTAATAAAATGGCTGGTCAATTTAGAATATTAGAATATTCTTTATTAATTGTATTTGTTTTAAGTGGAGCGGTATTCTTAATGAGTGCTAGTGATTTAATATCTATCTTCTTGGCTATAGAACTGCAAAGTTATGGTTTATATATTTTATCTACTTTATATAGAGACTCAGAACAATCAACTAATGGAGGATTAACTTACTTCTTAATAGGAGGTCTAGCTTCATGTTTTATATTATTAGGGTCAAGTCTTCTTTATGCTAATTCAGGAACAACAAGCCTAGAGGGTATATACGTAATAAGCAGTATATCTGAAGTTTATGCTAATTTAGGTGATAGCATGCAAGGTGATGTTTTATCATGATACAAACCATATTACATCCATATTTCATTGATAATACTAGCTGTAGGATTTTTAGTTAAAATAAGTGCAGCTCCTTTCCATTTTTGAAGTCCGGATGTTTATGATTCAATACCAACAATCGTAACTACTTTTGTAGCCATAATTGCTAAAATTTCAATATTTATTTTCTTCTTAGAGTTAGTATATTACACTGAAAAAACTCTATTTGTATTTTCTTGAACAAACATTTTACTTATAAGTAGTTTATTCTCTTTAATAATAGGTTCTGTTCTAGGATTAACACAATTTAGAATTAAAAGATTGTATGCTTATAGTACAATTAGTCACGTAGGGTTTATTTTACTAGCCCTAAGTGTTAATAGTGTGGAATCTGTACAAGCCTACATTTTTTATATTATATCTTATTCAGTTTCAAATTTAAATGCCTTTGTTATATTGGTTACAATAGGATTTAGTTTATACTTATATGTCTACAAAGACGAAAAACATAATGATGACTTAATAGACCAAAATAATTCACCTGTTCAACTAATTAGTCAACTTAAAGGTTACTTCTACGTAAATCCATACTTAGCCTTAAGTTTAACAATTACTCTATTTTCATTTGCAGGAGTTCCACCTTTAATAGGTTTCTTTGCTAAACAGATGGTTTTAAGCGCGGCTTTAAGTAACGGTTACATCTTTATGGTATTAATTGCAATATTAACAAGTGTAACTTCAGCCGTGTATTACTTAAGTATAATAAAAAACATGTTCTTTTATAATGATCAATATATGATAAATCCTAGTGTAGAAAAATTAAATTTAATAGGTAATATTCAAAAAAATCAAAACTCTGAAAAAGTTAATTTCAAAGCTGAAAATATAGTATTATCTAGTTCATTAAGTATAACTATAAGTATATTAACTTTAATTTTATTAACATTTATGTTTATACCAAATGAATTATTTACATTAGCAAATATAGGTACAATAATATTATTTAAATCTTAAATGACAAGTCAAACATTTTTTCTAGTTTTTATCCCTATACTAGCTATTATATTATTAGCCGTAAATATTATATTAGCTCCTCATAATCCATACCAAGAAAAAGATAGTGCGTTCGAATGTGGATTTCATTCTTTCTTAGGTCAAAATAGAAGTGAATTCAGTATCTCTTTCTTTATCTTCGCACTATTATTCTTACTATTTGATTTAGAAATTTTATTAGTTTATCCTTACGTAGTAAGCGGTTATGCCAATGGTATATTTGGATTAATAGTAATGCTTATATTTTTCTTGGTCCTAACTTTAGGATTTGCTTTTGAGCTAGGTAAAAATGCATTATCTATAGAAAGTAAACAAACTTCTATTATTAAGAAATAAATCTTATTGTTTCTAATAAAAAAATAAAAAAAAAAATAAAAACTATTCTTTTTATACTTAAGTTATTTTTACTTTCTTTCTAAGAATATAGATTTTTATATATTATCATATTTTTATTTAAAGACTAAATAAAAAAGCATTTAACATTTAACTTTTCTTTTATCGTGCGATACGAGAAAAATATACCTTTTTATGAATTAATAAAGTCTTCCACTTTGTGGAAGACTTTATTCCATTATTTTCAGGTCTACTCCTCCCCAGCGCTGCATTAAAAATAAGGATGGTTAAATTTTTAAGAGTTTAACTTGAGAAATTAGACTTGTCTAAATTAATAATAAAAAGTGAAATTAGAATATAAGAAAAATTTTTAGTTTATTTAGATAAAACTCTAAAACACTTTAATGGTGTTTTATATACCTGTTAAATTAATCAAGATTTTGTTCAGCATAATGTCTACTAACCTGAACATTTAATAAATTAAACTTATCTTCTTCAGATAACATGATCTTACCTTAAAAATTAATTTAATATAGTTCTTCACATATATTTAACACTTTATTGGCTTTTTTCTGTTAAATATCAATTATGTAACTATGACTACTTAATGATCCATACAGTATATATAATCTGGATAATCTAAAGTTAAGAAAGAAATTAAAACAATAGATATAAAAAACTAAATAAAATTAACAATTTATAATCTAAAAGTAATAAACGATTACTATTGCAACACTAAAGAAAACTAAATGAAGAGTTATTTTTTTTTTTATTATTTTTTTATAAAGAGAATATAGTGTTATTATAATAATTAGAAATTATAAGCATATATTAAAGTAGAAACACTATAGTTTAAACCATCTAATATAGGAGCAGGGTATATACCTAATACTACTGTAAACACAACTAAGGTTAATAAAATAGTGAATTCTCTTTTATTAACATCAGATATACTATTTAAGAAGTATTTAGATAAAGATCCTCCAAACACTATACGGTTAAACATAAACATAGTGTAGGCAGCAGAAAATACTATTGAAGAACTCGCTAATGCACCTAATATAGGCATTCTTTCAAATCCACCGTATAAACACATAAATTCACCTATGAAATTTAGAGTTAAAGGAGTACCAGCATTACCTAAACATAAAATAAAGAATAGTACGGAGAATAAAGGCATTATCTGAGCTATACCTCTGTAGTAAGTAATTAACCTAGTATGAGATCTGTCATACAGAACACCACCCACACAAATGAAAAGACCGGATGACACGAAACCATGCCCTAGACCTAAAGCTATAGCACCTTCAATACCCTGAATAGAGTTACTAAATGATCCCATTAAGTAAACCGCTGCGTGAGCTACAGAACTATATGCAATTAATTCTTTAACGTCTATAGTTCTTAGGGTACTAAAGCTAGCATAAATAATAGTTATTACACATATAACGTATATAAGAGGTGTGAAATACATTGAGGCTTTAGGTAGTAAAGGTAATATTAACCTGAATATACCATAAAGACTTAATTTCAACACTACTCCCGCTAATATAATACTTCCAGATAGTGGAGACTCAACGTGAGCTTTTAATAATCAAGTATTTAAGAAATAGATCGGTGTTTTAACAGCAAAAGCTATAAATATACCAACAA
>Ga0115848_100821_pt1 | contig 12716 bp, 18 predicted proteins | sample InSIn3gowninarea_FD_83862 | JGI IMG/M metagenome (GOLD analysis project Ga0115848, IMG submission 83862) | reverse complement strand
TCTATTATAGTGCAGAGTGTTCGGGTCGCCGGCTTTGAGAGTGCAGTAGCTCTAGCTGCGGCCAGAAACCGGCAATGATCCGGATCCTCTGCTTGTTGCTGCAAGGAAAGTAATTATCATCACTACTTCCAGCTCACATCGTTCAACGTTATGGATTACGAGTGGCAGTCACTAGCAGATTTTGAGCCTAAGTTGCTCGAAGTAAGCAATAATCGGCCTTTGTGGTGACGATCGGCTAGCTTTCGAGTAAGCGTAATCAAATCCTGGCATATAAAAAAGGTTTAGCGTAGCCAGCACGAAGGTAAGATAGTCTTGCGCTGCCTACGCTATTACCGGACCAATGCTTATCGCAGATTTGTGTCAAATATCAAACTATCGCAGATTTATGGTATATTTATAGCATGATTCTGGTGGCGTCGTATTCAGCTGTCTGTTCAGGAGGTCAGTGCCCAGCGCCAAAGGGATGGCCAAAGGTGTTCGCAGGCTGTCTTGAATTTTGAAAAATCTTTGACAACTTATTCTCCATAGCCGTGACATGAGTCAAATAACTTTCGACACTTAGCGAAGCATGCTACTGTTGCCGTACAGTCAAATTTCAAGACCGGGCTGATGGAAGAAGCGAGACGATCGAGGTCCTTGTTCACTCGAAACAAGACCTTGGACCTTAGATAGATCGCCTTATCACTTTATCCGCTGCTTTGGAAGAGGAGATTCGAGAACCTTGACTGCTGGTAACGTAGGCCCACATACTGCCCCGCTAACAAAAGCATCACTCCGGACCGCTCAACAAACATGTGTACAGTGATGACTTCGGTGGATGCGATGAGGAGGAACGGGCAAATCTGCTCAAGGATAGTTGCGTTGTTGAATTCAAAGGTACTGCGTAAAACGTTGGCTTGAATGCTTTCCTAGGAGGTTGATATCGGACCATGTATCTTGGTTTGCGGCAATGGCAAGACGGAGTCGGCGTGTGATCTGTGTCATCATCGGCCATAGTGCTCGCAACACTCCAATGCTTCCCTTCTATCTTTAGCGACCGGCACAAAGCCCTTCTGAACCATCGTGTCCGCAACTCGTATATCTGTATGCCGGGCATCATTTTGCGGAAACCATCCAGGCTCTGTACAAATTGCGGATCAGACTCAGCATGAATCTCGATTTCATCCCACTGCTCCCGTGCCGTCTCCCATGCTGCAGCATGTCTCGCTGCGCTTATTTTTTTTGGGACTTTCTGAATGTTCAATCAGCTGCCTCTGGTGGCCGTCTCTGTACTCGGCCCCGTAGAGTTCGGCAGGGGTTTTTTTTTCCATGTCCATTCTATCATCGGTGTCGAGATTTGGATTAACAGACACTTCGGACCTGCCATCTTGTTCGAAAAGACTGGGGAGATATCTGCAACGAACCATACCTACCTACGGTGCTAGGCGACGACGGAGTAGTCGACAAATCATCTCGATAGTCAAAGTAACCTAAATCTGCTACGATGCCAAAATCTTTCACTTAACACATTCGCAACGATGAAACGGCTTGGAAGGCGCGTCTAGTTCGATCCGGAGCACGCAACCGATGTCGGAACGAGCAAATGTGCTTGACGGAAAGAGAGCAGAGCGGCGATTTTGGCCCAGGAAAGTTACAACAATAACTTCGGAGGTAATTATTAAATACAGTATCAAAAGCCCTCTTGACGAAATCGAGAATCGACATTTTGTGACAGTTCTCGCAAATCCTGTCACCGCAGCACTCCGATTCTGCTTTTTCCTTTTGCACCGTCGCGCGGGTCCTTCAACTGCCTTGTTTTGGAACTGTTCCCTCTCTTGTCTATTCTATATTTCGCCCGGACACGAGAGGACGGGTCGCCGTTCTGCGTTCAACATTTTTTGCTCGACAGCTCGCATGCCTTTATTTCGTGTATTGTTTCGCGACAATAATGCAAGAATCGTGCAAAAATCTCGTCCAACTGCGTCAAATCTGCAGCCAGTCTCGCTGCGCTTGTAGTTCCATGCACACCAGACGTCCAATCGTCCATCTCTGGCGGTTGTGGCGATGCTTGTACTTGCTGCTTTCGGCGATTAGGAGCTCGGCATGACTCTTCATCGTATGTTTCCTCATCGGAAGTACTGGGAATGACCCTCATTTTGCCATCCCTGGGATGGCTTTTGTTTGTTGTATATACGACCGAACATGGCGATGATGGACTTTGTGCTGCTCCTTGATCCGGCTTCTGCTCGTGGGAAAGAGTGATGTCGAGCTTTACAGGACTCGCCTCCAATAGCTCGGGGTTCGAGGCCGGAACCAAGACCTGATCATTGGTCAGTCTTCGCTTCCCGCTTTAGAAGCGATGAGGGCTACGAGATGCTCTAGAAAACTTGATCTTGTAAAAGGCACATACACTGTCTTGGCTATCGTGAAGGACATACAGACTATTGCACAGTGAATCTGTCGGTTGTGCGTTTGCAAGTTCGGCCAAAGATGCTTCCTCAATATCCGAAGGAACATCTCTTTCAGCAGCCACAAAAGAATTAAGATTCAGCATCTCCCTAGTCTAGATGTTCGTTAGTATACACAAAGCGTTGTGAGCAAATTTGCTATCGCACCTGGTTGACGTTCTGAGTGTCGTTGGATTTGAACATTGTACCTCTCAATAACGGGTAGTAACGTAACCTTCGAAGCAAAGAAGGAAGTGCTTGTAGTGATAAAGAAGAAGAACAGGACGCGCTACCAACATCCTTTTATACCTCACCTTTTGCCGCCCGAAGTAAGATTGCGGCGGCGCTACTTTCAAGCGACGCGGGAAAAGCATATTTGAGAGATTGGCAACGCGTTTTGGGTACGTGGTTATCATGCAAGCCACCTGATGGGACGAGAGCCCCTTGGCCTCGTAGTGCATGGTGTTGAAACGCTGGTCGATGGCAGTGCTGCGGGTGGCGTCAAGAGGGGAAGGACTGAAGGATGACGCCTAAGACGCAGTAGGAAGCTCGATGCTTTGGGTGCGCTACGCTCCGCCTTTGGTCTGGGATTCTGGGCGACTGGTCGTATAGGGTGATCGTGTAGGACACGACATAGCAGTCTCTTCTATGACAGTTTGCCAGAGGAATAGCTGCGGAAGGATGTATTGGTGGCTGCCGATGGCAATCTCAGAGGGTGAGTTCGGCAGTGCGTAACACCATCAAAAAGAATCATAATTTTAATGAAAGTAGGTTCCGCCTGTCACTCTTGACTCATAGGTTCTCTGCAGAAATTTTGACCAGTGCCTGAACTTAGTTGTCCCATCGAACTTTCGAAGCAATGCGCGCATCCTTCCACCAGTAAGCCCAGTCTGTCGTTCGCCACGTCCTCCTGGTCGATCATTGTGCATGGATCGCTGCGGCATTCTGCGAAGCTTGGATACCTTGGTACCTCGCGATCTCAGGACAGACTTGTCGTTTCGTGCCAATGTTTCATCGTTGCGGTCGCTGTGAATCATCTGGCGGTATACATCCGTAAAAACTTGATCAACGTTCAACTTATTGCGGGCGCTTGTTTCGTAGTAAGGCATGCCCCATCGCCGTGAGATTTCGCTCGCTCGTGCGCTTGTAATAGCCCCTTGGTCTTCAAGATCCGACTTGTTTCCTATTAGGATAATGGGGATCAATCGGTTATAAGCTTTCATGCTATGAATCTGTTCTTGGAGGCCCTAGCGAAGACTGCCTGGTTAGCGAAAACACTAGCAGGAAACCATGTCCGTGTCCGATGTACACTGGTCTCAATGCTGTGTACTCACTTTCCCCGGCCGTATCAAGGATCTCCAAGATGCCACGCCGACCCTATACTCATCATTAAACTGTTGTACTAATATCAAAACCTAACAACATACATCGACTTCGATCATTTTACGATATTGTTCTTCAATAGTCGCATCATATTCTTTGATCCATTTGTTTTTGACAAACTATGCTATATGGGTTAAGCGAGTATTCCTCTATCAGACTGATAGCTTACCAATGAGACAACTCTTACCCATCCCGAGAGGTTGCGCCGATCAGTATGGATTTGTGAACAGTATGGTAAACAGCAGAGTAAGCATAGGTAACCAGACGTGCCTCCCCGATCACTTTTCGCTGCGCTGCCTCGAGTCTGTCCATGAACGCATGGATTCCCTGCTCGCTCCTGATGCGAAGAGCGTTTGATAGAAACGGGAATATCCTCGCTTCGCTGTGGGTCTGCACGCACGTACTGAGTAGACATACCAAGTTCCTTCGTCGGTTGATGACTCTCATTGCAATACTGTTGGCATCGCAGTATACCTCGAAAACCAGCTCCGCCGGAAGGTATAGCAGAGTGGACCGGTGGGCTCGACACCTACATTCAAATAAGACTCGAGAGTGCGAGCGTGCGCAGATGGATGGCGTAGGAAGTGGTATCTAAGAAGTGGGGCTGAACATGGAGGACAAGCATCCAACGTCTATGCCTTCGGACCGTACACCCAGTATTGGGCCGCATAGGGCATCTCGAAGTACTTATTCTGGCCCTGGCACGTTGATGGCTTGTTGCCACCGGCTGTCACAATCCGGTACACGGTGTTGACGCCTCCCTGCGACAAGGCCGGCACCGCATCGTCGGTAAGGTAGAGCCACTTGACAGCGCCCTCGCCTTTTGTTCCCTGGCAAGCGGTCTTGGGCGCGTCCTGGTCAGCCCTCTTCGACACCATGACCAGCGGTTGGGGCGTGGCCTTGATCTTGTACAGCGAGAACGTTGGGGCCTTCAGCGTGAAGAAGTGGTTGCCCAGCCATTGATTGTAGCCCTCAGCCCTGAGATACAAGTCAAGCTGCCCGGTGCCGAACGCGGAGAAGGAGAGCGCGAGGCCAGAGATGGCAGGGATCTTCCATTGCGCGAGAGGGTCGTTGTTCAGTCTTGTGCCGAGGTCGTAGAGCTTCGCTGTAGTTTGTTAGTATGCCTCTTGCTGGAACGACGTACGACAGCTTACCAGTTGCTCCGGTTGTGTCGGGCACGTCCGAGGCATTGCCGGTCATACAGGTATAGTTCTGCGTCCCAACACCGAGCAGAACGTATTTTAATCCCAGTCCGGTAGGTGCTGGAAGAGTGTTTGCAGGCATCTTTTTTGCGAGGGTGCTGAGGCTGGTTGCTCCTGGCTGCTGGGGCAATGCATCGACTGTGGCTGTGAAGGCAACCATAGCCGTGACAGCGGTAGATAGACTCAGGAACGGCATTATAGATTGTAGTAGTATGTGGTCGTTTGAGGGATGAAGGTAAATGCCTAAGCTTTCGAAGTTGTGGACACTGCTTTCTGTTAGTTGCTTCGAGATGAGGCTTAGGTTGTCCGTAAGAGTATTTAAGAAGCCCCAGGAATAGTAGTTGACGTGAGCCAACTAGAAAAGTGAACATGGCGTTTGCTAAAACATGATGCGTGAGATGTTTGCCGTAATTGCTGCAAAGCCAGAAGAGAGATCTCCCTGTCCGAATTCTCCTCGACATAGAGTCATCTTCTTTACAACCCTTCTGGGTAGTCTGCACCGTTTCCCGAAATGCATCGGATAGAATTGTAGAGTTATCAAGCGTAATCAGTTCTTGGCACATGGAAAAGGATTAGCGTAGTCAGCGTGAGAGTGGAACTGCGCTGCGTACGCTAGGGTTACTAAATCTAACCCTCGACCGTCCAAGCCATGCACCACCAGGACTGTCTAGGCAGCTGCAACGACCTGATCATTCGAGACGCCAGGGGAGAAAACGATGGATCTGCACCGCCATACAGTGCTGCTCAGCCTCTGTGACTCCAGGGCCAACAAGGTGTGCCTTGAATATAAGAAGCGAAAGGCCTTGGTCTCTCGGAAACCATTTCCATCCGTACCTACACAACATCCTGTCGGAACCGCCTTGTCTCTCACGTCTACGTCAGTTTCCTATCCGACAATCTCCGAGAATGTCGTCAAAACGTGATATCTGCCTTCGACTCCTAGTTTTGGCTTCGAGCGTTTGCTGGCTGACTATTGCGGCCCTGAACTCGACCAACGCACACTTTTCAACTGTACTACGAGACCGAGCCCAAACTGACGACTGGAGATTTTTCGAACTACAAAAAAAGGTCCTCATAAGAACAGTACCCACAATTGTCATCGCGGTCGGCATCTCGGTCAGCGGCAGTGTGGTCTCACTGCAACCACGGAAGGTCATACGAACGGAAAGTCTTTAGTACTTATACCTCGTCCCGAGCATCTTTTCCGACATTGTGATTATCCCCTTTCGCTTCTCGCTTTCCTACCAGGCTTCCGGGTTCCGCAACTTGTTTGAAATGTTCGGAGGCAGTGACCACATACCATACTACGATTTGATGCACCTCGGTGGAGTTGGGCAGGCTGCTTTTGGGCTTTTCCATATCATCGGTACCATTATCTACTTTTTCATGGGCCGCTAGTAACTTCGCTCGTCCTACGGTCGCAAGGCTCGACTGGATCCTCACAGGCTCTCCGCACTTGTACGCTGACTAGCGATCCGTTATCGTTGTCCCATCGGAGCCAGATCCTCACATTCCGTTACATATAGATGATCGCTTGGATGATAATAGTGTGTGTTTTAAGAGGAAGGGCCTCAAGTACCCTTTCGTATTTATCGGCTGTTTATTTCAAGCGAAGGACTGTGCTTCCGGATGCCATCTGTAATGGTCAGCTGAAAATATGTCTACGGAAGCTATAAACAAGATGGATGACATGCACTTTTCGCGTACACGGGAGGCCCTTGCTCCTGCTCTAAACTGTCACACCATGTGAGTCACGTGACTGATAGTCGAGTAGTTCAATAACCCAATTAAACTCGTATCGTTCGGCATTTCAAACTCTAAGTGCGCCTTGGGCTTCAGAAACGCAAATTATCCCCTATTGAGGAGCAGTCTCTAGTAGAACATAACCTATTCTCTTTTGATTTATAATTTCTTCAAGCTCCTCTTCCATCTATAGATTGGCATGTAAAACACGAACGCCAAAAAAGCTTGGCGTAGCCGCTCATACTAAAAAGGAGCCCCGATGTGCTGCTTTGAACCGCTATCGATTAGGCAGCTTCCATCCGAGACGAGCTAGTGTGAAGTGCATGCCCTTACTGATGAGCGACTCCAGGTAGCAATGGCGGAAGCCAACGTCTTCGGGCGAGTGGATAACCAAGATCCAGAATGCGACTTGCGACGTTGAAGATTGACACTCGAGAGAGGTGATGTAGGTCTTTCGGTCTTCTTGGAGTGTTACGTCGGGAGGCAGGGTGAGCTCGCATAGCTGGAGGAAGCGAGGCATGCGGCCGGCTAGCTGGAAGGGAACCATTGAAGCGAAACCCCAATCGACGACGCTTAGTAGGGAAGAAGTCAGTAATTTACGATTCCACCCTAGGGAGAGGGATGGGATGATAATCTTAAAGTGAGCCTGCTTACCCGGTGATATTGTAGTCCGAGTCGACCATAATATTGAACGGCGACAGATCACCATGATCTATGGCGAAGGGCGCATTCTCTAGTTCAGGGTGAAGGACACGAGAGGGAAGGCTTCTCTGGTCGAGACAGTCCTGCTCGGTTATTTCGGGGAGTTGGCCATTGCGAACACGGGTGATCTTATTATCTATAATTCTCGAAAAGTGTTTGGTAGCGGGGCCCCCTATCATGAGCAGCAGTAAGTACGTGTATGCGGATTGGAACAAAAGACTCAGTCCTAGCTGAACATACTATTGCTATCTTGTGTGCACTGGATGAGAGACCTCTGTATCTCGGCGATTTGAGCGAGCACCTTATCCCGAACTGGCCTTGGAGGATAATCTGCAGTCCAAGTGAGAGGGGAACCTTCGATCCACGACAGGGCCAGGAACGGGAAGCCAACCGGGTTGTCGAATTTAAAGCTCGATCCATGAAGTTTTGGGGCCCAGGTGAAGGTAGTCTTGCCAATCTCTTGAAGCACGGCCAGTTCGTCGCGCAAAAGGTTGATGATGGCATCCTCGAAATCGGTCTGTACGTGCAATGGGATACGCACAGCCCAGCTCTCCGCGTCCGAGAACTCGACCTTAAAGATGCGACACTGTCCGCCATCGAAATGCTGCTGATTGAGGACGGGGACTTGGCCGTCTGGTCGGAAAGCAGAGACGGCCAGAAGTATGTTTGCGGAACAAAAGTTGGCTTTAGGATTGGTGCCATCTTGACATTTGTAGCGCTCGAGCATGGTCGGCTTGGTGACTCATCAGCGCTGTTTGGTAGTTGGGATAATATTGTGAAAGGGAGGGGAGGAAAGAGGGCAAAGAGAGGGGGAGGAAGAGAGTAGCGAGGCGGAGGGTTGCGCTGGTATGATTTGCCTTGGCAAGCTGACTAAAGTATACATGGCCATACCGTGATTTCAACGAGATTACAGTACGGGCGTATTATTCACCCTTGTCAAGTATTTTTGACTCGAACTGATTAATATGAGACCAAAGCAACGGGTTCAAGTATTGGTTGGAAACTCATTGTATGTCGTAACACATCTCTATCCCAGGTCCCAAAATTGCAAATAAGTTGCTACATGTACCATTGTAGTGGAATGATTGCTGATTGACAAGAGTGACATATGTTTTTCCCTTCCGTATTTACCAATCTGGACACGATCCAATCCACCCAAAAAAACTCAACCTGCTGGTGTATGGGTACGTGACAGAATACTGTGACTGTAGCCTACCAGAGCACGTGCGAGCTGTCCTAGAGTGGTTGATCGGAATGAACGGAGGAATTCCCAAAATATTGCACATACACCTCTCGCCAGAGCTATTCGACAAAGGACTCTATTTGGGAAAGAATATTCACTGCTAATATACTAGCCAAGCTCATGTACCGGTCGTCTACGCGTTGACGGTGATGACGTGGCCACCTTGACCACATGGTCCAGCATCGCTGTCGCCTTTGAGTCTGTCCAATATCTCGGTTAGCGATAACGAGCAAGTGTTCTGCGGCTAGCCGATTTGCGTCCCTCTCATCGTGTTTTCTTCGACGTCTCTCCACAACATACTCCATCAACTTTACGGCTAACTTTCGCTCACTGCTAAGACAATAGCTTTGTGCCCAAAGATGGTACAGAGGCACTAAAGAACGTTCAAGCCGAGTTCTATCCAGCCTGGAATTGCACTTCGAGAAGGGGATGGAGCCGGCGATCATCCCACATCTGAATGAGCATCCAGCTGCAGCTCCAGACTAGTGCTATCGCGTCTCTCTCTCCAAACCAAAATATGCTCTTCTCGATATCTCATCCACCTATGATTGGATGTGTGTCTGAACAGATTGCTCTGTTTTTCGCGCCTTAGAAATCCCCGCGTAGCAAGCGTAATGACGGCTTCCTCCGTTTGGCGTTCCTTGCACATACATGCACCAGCGGATGCATAGATAGACCGCTTGTATCGTCTTGCTCCATCCTCGATTTTAGTGACAATGAATGAAGTAAATATCTTGAACATTCTATATAATGCAAAGTGCGGCTAAATACGCTGCAAGTCGCTAGGAGAAGAGTATGCAGTCACATACTCGCTACTACGTCCTTTGCTCCTACTATGTCTATTTGAAGTCTTGCAATCGTCGCATCCATCGCATCTATTGCATCCATTATACCCATGAGCACCAGGCGCACCAGCAGCACCAGGAAGGCCATCACGACCAGGGGCACCAGGAGCACCAGGGAGGCTATCACGACCAGGAGCGCCGGGAGTACCAGGGAGGCCATCACGACCAGGAGCGCCGGGAGCACCAGGGAGGCCATCACGACCAGGAGCGCCGGGAGTACCAGGAGTACCAGAAGCACCAGCAGCACCAGCAGCACCAGCAGCACCAGCAGCACCAGCAGCACCAGCAGCACCAGGGAGGCCATCATGACCAGGAGCACCAGGAGCACCGGGAAGGCCATCACGACCGGGAAGGCCATCACGACCGGGAAGGCCATCACGACCAGGAAGGCCATCACGACCAGGAAGGCCATCACGACCAGGAAGGCCATCACGACCAGGAAGGCCGTCACGCCCAGGAGCACCAGCAGCACCAGGGTGACCATTACGACCAGGGAGACCAGGAAGACCAGGATCGCCACGAGGGCCCCGGATACCGTCACGACCAGGAGGTCCTCGTCTTCGGCAGATGCAGCATAAGATGGCAATAAGTAAAGCCAACACACCAAGCACAACTCCAACAGCCCAAGCATCTGAGTTTGGCTGCTTTCTAGAGGGTGCCGAAGCCGATAAGACAACAGATGTTTCTATCGGCGGTGGACTGGAGCGCATAAGGGTAATTATCGTTGTGTAGGTGGTGTAAGATTTAGCAATTGGAAGAGTAATGACTCGACTGTCCTCTCTGCGAACGCCGTTGATCATCCCCATCATTGTGCAAACGAATTGGTTTGTAGTAAGTGTTTTGACTTTGTTAGTTTTAGTCTGCTAGTACGCATTCATTTTGCCGAACCGTTAGCCTACTTTTATAGAAGAAAAGTCATGTTACAGTGGCCATCATCGCGTTGCCGATATGGATGGGCCTCGGCTCGAGAAATCCCATACTTCTGCGCGCTTGGCATAGTTGGGAGTATCAGACGTGTATGTACTAGTTCCCGTCCAGGAGGGTCTCTTTACACGCGTGGCAGGAGGCAAGTGGACAACTATCACGTTGGGGTGTCCTGGACCCACCGGATATAAGTTTGCGAGTGCATAATGAGGGGTAAATTACTTGGTCTTCGTTTTGTATTGGCTGATTTAACAAGCGCGTTTATTGCTTTTGACCCCCACGGTTGGCGCGGAGTTGCCTGCAGCATGTACAGGTCGCTACCATTAGCAGGGGTAACCACCTTCAACCAAACCGTACGCAGATACTGTATACTGTTATTAACATGGAAAAAACTTCAACATATAGAGGACTATTACTATAAGCAATCGCGACTTATAAGGCGTTACTAGAGTAACATCGTCGGGTACCACGCATTTATCTTCTCCACGCCACAGCTAAGTTACGAGATACTGCATGGTAGCACAAAGCTCGGGTGTAACCACTTGGCAAATGCACACACAGAGAAAAGGGCAGAGTAGGGAGTCTAATAAGCGGTTTAAAATACGATCATCTATGGACACCCTCTCATTCACCACAATAATGCCTAGGACTGCCTGATCTGGCACATTGAATGGTTCCCAATCAAACACAAGAGACTAGACCTTTGTTGATTACTCGAACCATGTTACAATTAGAGGAGACCCTTGAATTGCGCTCATGTGTTCAGCGATGCCCATCTGTTGCGAGGGCAAATATGGCAACCCGTAGTTGTTGGCATCGTTTATACAGGAACTCTGGAAGTGCTATGAAGCAATCAATAAGAAATGAGTTCAGAGTTGAACCAATACGCTTAGTAATACCGATCACTTCACTTAGCGCTAACACGCGATATCATGAGCAGGCCTGCTGGTTCGCACAGTGGGTCCAACGCGTCAACGAGCTATCATGCCATCGGTCTTAGGTGCAATTTAAAACCATATAACATCGTCAAAACCACACAAATTGCTCTGCAGGTATATACATGGTTATTCCATGTGTCACGGACTGGGATTGTGCATAAAGTTTCAGCCTTTCAAAGGTCAGGGGGTGTCTACGCCGCAAACCTTACGCTGAATCGATTGTTTATAATATATGCAGATAGGCTTATCAGCCCATCATGGGAGGCTCAATCGTAAGTAAATTACTCAGCTTTGTCATTCCCTTCACTTATCGTATGCCGTGCAATGAGAGCCTGACCAATCCCACCCTCTTTATCACGTGTATCCGCTCAGTCGGATATCCTCTGCGTTGGCAACTCACACCTACCTCGTACTACTATGCGAGGCAGGAATTCCAATGATACACAAGTATGCTGGTTCTTCGCGCAGCCATTGCTTCCTTGCACACCCAGGTTGACCTCTTGAAGCATGTCTGACAGCATACAGTGACGAATTATTTCGCTTCGTATCAAGCCCAGATATTTTCCATTTCCACCTTGCGTCGCACGCTTGCCTCGTCGAGAGTTATTCTGCTTCGTAGCTTCAGACCAAAAACTCAAAGAAAGACGAATCGATATAATGGATAGATTTGGTCAAAACAGACGTGGAAGAGGATTCTGGAGGGGATTTGGACGAGGCAATTCAGAGCAGGGCGGGAGAGGAAAGAACGAGGCCGGCCCCAGGCCATGTCACTACTTCCAAAAGACCGGACATTGTAGGTTTGGTCCATCGTGCAAATACTCTCACGATTTGTCCTCGGCAAATGGAAATGGGGGACGGCATCCTGGAGGACGACTACCTGGACCTGAGGAGACTCCCGAGCAACAGCAAGCTAGAGTAGACTACAATGCATGGCGCCGACTCATCAAGGTTCCGTCTATTAGGAATGACGAGGAAACAATGAAACAGCTTTGGAGTGATGGCCTCGCCATCTTGAATGGTGACAATCCAGAATGGCAGCAAATGTTGCCACGCGATCTGGACAGCGACGATCATCGAGGCCGGGAACATATGAAGGCTTTGCTAGAGCTACGATCAAGCCCAGGAAAAGAGCATAGATTCGTTCGTATCGCGCACTCTTTTCTCTCCGTCATCACTCATCGGGCTTTCCTAGACTGCCTAAGACGAGGACCTCCTGGTCGTGACGGTATCCGGGGCCCTCGTGGCGATCCTGGTCTTCCTGGTCTCCCTGGTCGTAATGGTCACCCTGGTGCTGCTGGTGCTCCTGGGCG
>Ga0115848_100706_pt1 | contig 12733 bp, 9 predicted proteins | sample InSIn3gowninarea_FD_83862 | JGI IMG/M metagenome (GOLD analysis project Ga0115848, IMG submission 83862) | reverse complement strand
CTCGAGAAAGGCCAGCGAATCTGTCATGAACTATCTCCAGTCTCCCAGCACGTCATGGCAAGCACTCCACGCATCCATCTCACGTTCTTGAAAGGGTTCGACAGAAGTTGGCCGACTTCTAGGGGGTTCTGACACAGAGGAGGCGAAGCTTGTTTCGCCAGTAGTGTCGCCACCTGTTGCCTGTACCTTGTTTCCAGGTGACGGCACATCTAGAGTACTTAGTCGAGCAAAAGCAAGCGCCAAGGTAATGACCTCTGACTCTAGTCACTGGAGGTATGGTGCTGAGTTTGAGGATTTGAGAGCACCCGGAGAAAGGTGTTGACAAAGGATCTAAGGAATTAGTGAAAAGCATAGTCATTTTAAGATTAACACTTTTTCCACTAGCTCCACTTAAGGCCAACCGTTATCGTCACAGCCAGCGTTTAGGAGCCGAGAGACGATCACATGCTGAGGGACTACAGATGAGAAACTAGAAGCCTAAGCTGATGGCATAAGCTTTAAGTTGTAAACGAACTTCCTTACTTCTCCGCTGGAGATATTTGAGCCGACAAGGCTAGAGCCAAAGCCGACGAGACGGTATCCACAGCGCAACTCTATACGCGTAAAAGACGACGATTAGGAAATGCAAGCTAATATACTCAGACGAATCCACCGATCAGCTAGATCAGGCGGAGGAAAGCAATAAGTAAAGGGACTGAACAAGCGAGCCGTAATAGCTTTAAAGCGCAAGGAGACCATTCTATGTAGTAGTTACCAGTGCTGATACGAATTGGCTGCATTGCCTTCTCCGGAAACCGCTTGTTCAAAACGATAACCTGCAATTTAAGTCTTCCTTTTCGGCTTTGCTGTTAGTCGCCGCCTAGCTGGACGGCTGACCAGAGTGCTGTACTCAGCTTACTAGGGAGGCATCATGACGCGATCATGGTTTGTGATACTAGAGTTCGAAGATTGAGTTACGTGCATTCGAAAACCGGGTTATGGGCTCCTGTTATAGCTCGAAAGCTAACGTTGACATCGTTTGATCTTCTCGGCCTCTTTCGTGCGCAACTTCGTAATCCAAAGTCGCTGGAAGCTGCGCAATTTGCGCCTAGCGGTAGTAAGACAGAGGCGATTAGCAAAGGCTGCGCCGCGCGTGCGCACTTGAGAAGTTCTACGCTTTTGACACTCGCCAAGATGGCGCTGGTTGGCGCATCGACTAGTGCGTGACCTGAAACGTTTTCCTGCATACCACTGTCTTTTCGAACAGCGCTGCTTGGCTTAGCTTCAGCAAGCGGATCAAACTGTCTTCGGGGTAGGGAGGGTATAGGTGTGATGAAAGCGGCCAGGCGCACTAACTCTTCCTGAATGCCAAGCGCAGCTTTTGTCTAGCGCCATGGCGTTCCTGCTTAAATGAAAAGCGAAGATCGACTTTCGCAAGACCGTAAAACAGGATCCCAAATCAGCCTATCCCGGAAATGGAACTACTCGAAAGAGCGAGGGCGCTTCCACTATGCCTTATAATCGCTCTCGGGATCCCGAAGGCCGCTCCCTTCTTAAGTAAGCTCAAACAAGCACGTAAGCCGGGCAGTCCCGCACAAGTTTCCTACTACCTATGCCATAACTAACTATCGTCTCGTCCTACTACGCCCTTCCTGTTCTTCGCTTCCGGGGTTCCCAGCTTTCGTTCGCCTAGGGCTAGACATTGTAAGGGACAAACAGTCGTCTTCTAAGCTGTTCCTCGACCTTAGACCGAGCGAGTCACTCCGATGGGTCAAGCTTTATGGTAGTCTGGAGAACGCGAACAGGATCAAATGGCCCCTAATCTATTCTTGGATTCAAGTGGCACAGCACCCTGGATTCGGGTGGCACAGCATCCTAGATCTAAGAGGTGTAGCAAGCTGGAGTGTAGCCTTATACATGCCGTGTTCACTTCAATTTTATCCGTGCCAATGCTAGCGGCTTAGGCAATCGCAAGGGACGCGTAGCCGCGCGGTCGAACGAGCAGTCACTAGTCTTGATTTTCATTCTTAGATGAGGCAGTATTTATAGGGAGGAGTAGAACAGTTGAGACGGTTAAAAGGCTTAGTATAGAGCCCCGTATACAATAATACGGCGTAATAGACTCACTTCCACCTCTCTTTATTTCTTCTTCAAGACACGTTGGGTCCACTCACCATCGTTGCCGAACGGGATGCTAGCATCGGACCATGGCGGAACGGGCGAAGGTTTGAATGTAGAGAGTTGGGGTAGTGGAGACGTCTGGGCTAAGATAGGCCATCGCATCGATTGGCGTACCGTCGACTGGGGCGATGCATAAGAGAGATGCCTTCTCAGGAATCAGGTTCGCTTCCCTTAAGTTGGCGCTGCACAGGACGACCGTCCTTCCACCACTACGCCCGATGGACTGCAGCTTGTCCCCAGATCCGCTATTGTCCTACGCACATGGACTGGATTCAACTACACTTCACAAGTGGTAATGAACCTTCGAGCGTTAGCAAGCGAGCTCGCTCTTAACTCTAGTGCTAAGTACGACGTCCATCTTCTTGTCCACGTCAAGGACAATAATGTACTTCTCTAAGAGTCCGAACCCCTGTATGAAAGGATCCGTGTGGAAAATGTACCCGAGGAGTTTCAAGGCCTTATTACGCTATGGTCCGAGAGGTAGATGGAAGTGGTCTATCCTAGACCTTTCTACAACGACACGAACATCTCGCAGTAACCTATCCACCACGTCTACCGTAGTGCGCACATACCTCTACAGCACTTTATAATCCAGCATCCCGAATACCAGTTCTTCTAGAACTAGGAGATAGACATTCGGTATACGGGCCACTATTACGAGCTCTTTCAGCAGCTGGGGTAGTGGGCGAAGGACCGGCCAAGGAAGGGCTTATAGGAACGCAACGCAAAGTACTACATTCTAGACATCCACAGCGACTGTAAGGGGTTTTCCAAGACAGTACAGGAGGAGAGTCGCAACGGGGAAACCAAGCAATATAGGATCTAGTGAGCTTTCTAAGGAGCAAACCGATTCTGGAATAGTACGTTGTAGCACCTCCGCACGACCGGAGGAACGGTGAGCAGGATGTATAGGGCGTCGGCGAGGACGCGGATCCCATCCTCCCCAACCCGATTTTCGACCCGGAAGACTCCCGATAGTTCTGGGAAAAGGACGTGACCGGATATAACTAGGAGCTCCCAACTCCACCGCGTCGTACAGCTGTCAACACGTCGGGCCGCCTGTCTCAGCGCCTCCTACGTATGATGCATGAAGAAACACCCCAGCTACGGCACACCATGTGGACGGAGATGTGGTCGACGACCATAGCTCTACATTACGGTCTCAAAACTGTGTACACCCTGCATCATGCCTACTTCGACCGCAAGTGGCCGCTCGACGCTTTCGACAGCGCCTTCAACGGCGGCAAGTACAGTTCCTCCGGCGGCGACGCGTCCTCTGCGTTCAGACCGCGCGAGAACCAGCATCTCGGTAGTATGTGATACTTCCACGAAGTTCGCGGGCACGTTCTGTAGACGCTGGATGGGATTCGCGGAGGACGGAGCGGGGGGCCGGGAGAGAGGAGGGAAGGGGTCAGGACGGGTGTGTCTGCGCTCGGTGGTGCTGCGTCCGATCAAGTATGAGACCGGACCCACAACTTAGACGTTCGCTTGTGGCCTGTCCGGATGTGTCTGACTTGATTCATGATTCAACGCAAGATATTAGGTGCGGTTGAGCGGCAGAGGCAGGGATCGGTTAGTCGGATTGTTTCGGATTGAATAGAACAAGTTCATGAAGGCCTTGAGATATACCCACTAAAGTAAAGGCTAAAAGTCAATTCATTATATGCAGCATTCCATGTGATAGCCAAACCTCTGCATCTACTATAGTAATAGCATTTGGCTTTTCGCGCAAGCGTTTCTATTATTAGGAACTAGAGTATGTAATGTGCTCGGGCGGCTCTACTTACTTAACAGAATCTCTTACGGCTGAATCCGACAAGTGAAAAGAACTATCTTTAGTTCTTCGAGCAAGCCCTTTGCTATATCAAGCCGCATCGCAAGGAAAGTAACGCGTGGCGTTTTGAGAATCACTATTCTCGTTCCCCTGTGCGTTTGGAACTTTTCAATATCCACTAGTTACTATATGTCTCTATGCTCCTAGCGCTGGGAATAGCTGCAGTTGCGAGTGCTTAGTTCGGAGGTGGTTAACGAATGGATATCAGGATAAGCCGCGCGCCAACCACTTCCAAAATTTTGAAATTCCAAAATCCCGAGATGCGACTTTCTCTTTTGCAAAGTTGGAAAAGCAGAAAGGCGGTATGTGCGGTTCACTTCGTTAGCGCCTGTACACATAGCAGCGACTCGTGATCCGTTAGTCTGTATCACCTACAGCTAGCCGCACCGTCCTTGACGCCAATCGCTTGTAGAGAGCGAAGCTTAATGTCAGACACATCTAAGGTGGTTGCCTCCATCGCGGGTTATCTTCCGGGCGAGGAGGTTAGTGTAGATTGGCTCAGGTTAGCGTAGAGTGTAAGTGGAGCGGGAAGTCTGATCATACAAGCGGATCAAGATAGAACTCAGACCGTTGGAATCTGAAAATAAGATGTAGAAGATGGATATCTTAAAGCGAATATGCGCTTTCTATTTTGGGACTTGTTGTACGCTCACTTCCTCCGCATGGTGCTTTGCACGCTCTATAAAAGCGGTCCACACCGCGCAGCTTTAATTCAGGTCATTACATCCAACCTTCGTATCATATAGTAACTAAAAACTGGCACTATCGCGAAGTAGGATACTCTTCGTTCTACCTCAACTTCTGACCCTAGATTCGCCGAACCCTTTTGATCCAAAAGACGCTGACTTCGTCGAAAGCTTACAGAGTGCGGATAGTGGCTTAGTCCGTCGCAACCCAGCACCACACCGTCGACGCAGGATCTCTTACTATCGAACTTGATTTACGAACTGAACGTACCTAGCCGTCCTGATCAAATACAACAAACTCGGCGTCCTAACGTACAACCATTTAAACCGCGCCTACCCTACATAGGTCTCCGTAGGTCAGAGCCCACTCACTCACTCTCTCAACCAACTGTTCATATCGGCGGGGCCCCTAGACCTCTCTACCAACTCATACAACCTGGACATCAACCTATAACGTTCTTGGACGCCCACCATAGTCTTAGGAGTAGGGTCTTCGAACGGGAACAGTCAACGCACAGACCTATAGCTCTACCATCCTTCTAGATTACTTTACACCTCTAGAACACCCTCGACTCAACGTCACCTCGCCCCCCTCCGGGCCCAGCAAGATCCATGCATGCTCATCCGGATTCACACTCAGATCGTCCAACCCAACTCAGCATCACCTTATCGCCGGCATCGGACTCTCTATTCGTCAAGCACTCTCCACCCACCGACGTCCGTCCAGCTCTTTCGCACGGTAACGATTCGGTTCAAACCTCCTTCCTCGCCCTAACCGCCCCTTCGGGCGAATCCCCGAGCGCGGTCATAAAGAGACCGGTCATAAAGAGCTCACCAGCTAGCTCTCTCAACGACTATATGATCCTCATTGCCTCCTCGGTCGTGCTTACGTATCTCTATGTGGTCACGTTCGTGGTCACGTTCGTGGTCGCGTTTATCAAGCCCACGCTCCAATCTGTGCTCGGGCTTACTAAGACGCTGCCGCTCGTGGCCAGGCTCGTGGTCTGAGCTAGGCCGCTGTTCGTGTCCGTAAGCATCAGCACGTACACGGTGTCCCTCGTGTTGTTGCACCTGTTCGTCTACGGGTTCTCGTCTGGGTGCTTATTAAGCGTCCTATTTAACAGGTTAGTTACGTCTTCGATCCGGATCGCGGTCGTGTGCTAGAGTGTGATACTACACAACGGTAAATTGTTCGCCAGGATCAACGCTCGATCGTCGCCTCGAACAAGCCCCCGGACAGGATGGAGGCCAAATACGCGACCATCGATAGGTACGTCTCAAAGGTCACGCACACGCTTAGGGACGTACTCCCGGTTAGGAACGGGGTCATAAGCGCCCTCGTGTCCAAGGACGTCGCCTTATTCACGGTGGCGCTGTGCATCGAGCTCACGGAGAGGGAGGCGATAGGGTTTAGGAACCCGCTGCTAGACATCTTCAAGGACCTGGAGTGGGCCACGCGCCTAGATGGGGAAGGGATTAGAGTCACGCTCGTCGGTAAGCGCCTAGATATCCTTATAGCCAGGTTGAAGGACCCGCTTTCGAAGTAGCGTGTGGACGAGCACACGATATATATCGGCTTCGTGACCACGAGGAGGGTTAGGAAGAAGGAGACACACGTGGCGAACTAGAGGCTGCTAGTGGGCCCTAGAGACGAGGACGGGTACCTAGAGATGCACGTGAACATGGACGCGTCCTCGTATCTCATCTCGAGCTTGAACGACTTCGACCGCATCGACGTGGAGCTGACTGACTCCGACAGCCCGGAGAGGATGACGGCCACCGGCTATAAGATCAAGGGAACGGGAATCGTGTTGATGAACATGACTAGGAGTAGGGGTGGGTAGACGGGCGCGAACACGACCTCGAACGCACACCTGTTCGGGGATATAAGCATGGAGATATTAGCGAATACAGTCCAACTCGCCGACTGATACGAGCCCTAGACCTCGTACATGAACATACACGGGAAGCTGGTGACGGTGAAGTATACGTACGCTATGGCGAGCCGCCTCGCATGTAGGCCTAAGAACACACCCTTCATCACAATTCCGTTCTGGGTGAGGGTCGTGCACGAAGACACGGCCGGGTTCAAGACGAGATCCGGCCACTCCTACGAGTTCTATATCCACGTCTAGTGCTTATACATGATCGGGCACTCGAACGTAAGCTAGTACGACTACAAGATCGTAGGCGCGAGCTGGTTAAGGCCGTAACTAATAACGTCTACTAAAGCACATGCACGATCGTAACGTGAGCGTGAACGGCATCCAGACCACGAATAGGAACGAGCGCATCTGCCCGATCTGTCATGAAAGCAGATACCCGTCTAGGGCCAAGTTCGTCCACGTGAGGCCGGGGCTGAACGAGCCGCCGGAGCCAGTTATGTGTAGGTGTAGGGATACGTCCATAATCTCCAACTCGATCCAGAACAAGATTGCGGGCGCGTACACGGTCCAGCAGCTTGTCCAAACACGCTCATGGACTTCTTAGCGGAGCTGGACATCGACCCGGCTCTGATCGACATTATGAGCGCAAGGCCGAACACAGCGGTGGAGCTAAGGTTAGATAGTAACCTAACCCAGATGCGCAATTCTCACCAGAGCTTGTGGGAGTCCTTTGTTGGGGATGGAATGTTCCAGCCTGTGCGGATATATTAGCACGGGGGCTGTTAGGAATTTATACCTTCTAACCTAGATAAGAATTAGCTTTTTAAGGTGAAATGGCGCCAAAATTATACTTCTATCCCACGGCTGCAAATCGACTGGGCCCCGAGTCGAATAAAATGTTAGTGCTGTAAAACTCTTGTCCTATAACATGATGCCGCTCCCATTCCTACTGAAAATGGGGCCGATTCCGCCTTTGCGCTTACAATGTACATGCCAGGGGACCTGCGCCGGTGAAGGCCTACATAGTCCACATGTGTTGTCTGTACCGGGCCGTTAAACTCGTATGCTTCGAGCACGTGCTTGACGGGAATATTGTGCACCGGTCTACCGGACCCGTGTTCCCCTCATTGACCCACATAACGGCCTTGGGAGGTGTAAGACAACTCAGCCCGATCCAATCCACTTTGAAGCGAAAGTCATTATTCGATCAATTTTTTAACAGTTATTCAGACTGTACAATAGACATTTTCGCACAGATCAACGTGCCAGCAATGTGAGAAGTAACAGTCGTCTAGAACATTACCATCGGCAAAGCAACTGAACCAGTAGAAACTACGCCTAAAAGAATCTACATTAGCTTAGCCAAACGGCCTTCTCCTCTCTTAGCAAACCTTAATCATGATCCCGAATCTTCTTGACAATGACCGGAGCGGCAATGATCAAAGATGCAGCTAGCAAAGTCCAACATGTTACTAGCTCATTCACCGAACATATGCCCAGTGTGTTAACACGGAAGCTAGCCGCTCCCCCTACTAATTACACACCATTGTAGAACCCGGTAAAGTTGGCAAGCTTACGGCTATCGTTTGTCAAGGCGCCAATGAACCTAGAGCAATCTTTAGCCGGATAGTTATCATGAGGCGAGGTCGCTGCGAATAGATCTTACTAGTAGAGACAAAGTCTGCCATGCAGCTGTAAAAAGGCCGTAAGAGAGGTAAAGAAATATAGAGCCCGCATAGCCCGAATCGGTGAAATCTTTCTTCACAGATCCGCTAGTAGTGTTTACTATTAACCTAATTTCATTCTTTTGCCACACATATCCACCGCCCCATACCATAAACGAGAGAACGAGTAAGACCCCTATAGCGACCCTTGCTCGTAGAGAGCGGCGAACGCGGGCAGAGTCTAGCGTATATCCTATAAGATACGTACCCGTAATCTCAGAAAGCTAGTAAAGCGTGTTCAAAGATCTAGTACAGATGTTAAACGCTGTAAGGTTGCATGTGTTGAATTGATACGGATAGAAGAAATTCGAGGCAAAGAACATAGGAGAAAAGAGTAAAATATAAGTATTGTGCTTAAGCATCTTAAATAGGCCTATCAGCTCACCCTTCTATATAGGGTTCTACGGAAGAGTTACTCGCGAGCCATCGGCTCTTTTAACGTGTCTAGCTTCGGAAAGTAGTAGCGCTAGAATGGTTCCAAGGAGCGAAAGAGTAATGAAGACATAGAACGTAACGTCGCTAATATCGTTAACTTCGGAATAAATGTTCTAAATAAGTGCAATCCTTTAGGTTAGGTAGGATTAGCTATGAACCTATAAACATTATAGGTGTAGATAACTTACTATACTACCTATCATAGCTCCTATATTATATATTATCTAAGACTAGGAGATATATCTTCCTTTAGATTTAGTAGGATAAGAAATCATCACCATTCCTTAAGCAGCCCAGAACAAGCGGGCGCATAACCCTAACTACAGCCTAGCGAATAGCAAGAACCCAAAGTTCTAGGTATGCTTATAATAGAGTAGGCTTGAGGAGTAAAGAGAGTATCCAAGCCCACCAAGACTTAGTGTGACTCTAACCCCTAATCTGTTAGTGATAATACCGGTAAAGAAGCCTACTATAGAGAAGGTGCTGTAAAGCGCCACATTTACGTTATTTACCGGTTCCGCTTACACAAGTCCTCCGCCACCAAGACCGTTCAGAGCGTTCCACATCCTAGGGCAGAGGAAACTAATAAAGGCGACTAAAGTAAGTTGAACAGGCGGGGACGTATAAGCGGGTAAAACGGCCTTCCTAATCTTATATCTCCTAGTTACTAGAGTATCATGGGTCGAGGCATCTTACGCGTGATTTTCGGACTTACGCTGGCTCTAGTCCTCTTCTGTTAAGTACTTGGAAACATTACGGACTATTGGCTTGGCATACTAATCCATAAGTATATTCATTTTAGATTATCTTATCCACATATTGAGGGAGAGTATTATCGGATATAAGGTGGTTAGGCAGGCACGCTTAAAAAGGATAGCTTCTTAGGAGGTAGTATACACACGTTGACCTAGTGTTGATTAAGGTTGTTGAACAGCGGGAGGGGAAGCTACGATTAATCCCCTACAACTCCAAACTTAAGAATTAAGACACGAAGCGAGAGATTGCGCTAAGATACTCTACGCCTATTTAAGATAAGTACGTTACGATATAGGGTAGCATGATAGGGTGGTATAAGCACGCTATAGGAACACCTTAAGCCTAGTAATGCCACCACGTTCTAATACCGTTCGAAGAGCGGGAATTAGAATCTTAAGTTTCATGTTTGGACAAGTAACCCTATTGGATCTCTAGAGTGGCTAACGGGCATTCCATAAGTATTATGGTTCACATCTAGTTTCCGTGACGACGTATACCTTCCGTATTCGTAACTTTATGTATCTGTTATTCGGATCACTTCCTAGATAACCGCTTTATTCTATAAGACTAGAACACATCCTACAAACATCTCACAATCGAGTTAGATTGGTATATAAGTTGACGAACATCTACAAAACCCCGCGATCCTATATAGATAATATAGCTTTATATGGGATAAACTACGTGAGTTAAGGGATGTAGTACTTAACTTAGAGTGATAATGCTTACCCTCTCTTACTCTCACTCTTGCACACTTGGCTTACCCACACTATCCAGATATTGACCTACTAATTACCCGTTGTTACTTAGCCTCATCCCGCAGTCCAACGTCGCTCTCTACATAATACTTGTTCTACTGCCGCCCGTATAATGTTTGTTCTACCCCCGCTCTTAGGCGCCCTATATACAGTACCACCCTACAACAATCATCACGGATGTTACAGGACAGTAGTGTGAGCAAATTGATATTAACGTGGACATTAACAGGGTCCTTACCAAGGTGGAGCGGGAGGTGTGTTTATATAGATCTACGCCGCTCGCTCGATCCCCTCAAGGGCGGTATTATCCCTTCTACAAACGCTACCAGCCTAATAGAGAGGGCGAGGCGTCCTGTTTATGTCTCCCTCTTATAGTCTAGCTGTCTTTTCACACTTCTTATCTGAATCTATAGAAGGTGCGATCCGAATTTTGCAAACTAAGGTATATTTGGCTAAGCCGAGTAGGTATAGGGTGATGAACAGATCAATCCCTTGTAGTGGGTTGTCTACATCTCGGGGAGCCCGAAAAGGCTAACTTAACTAAAAAGCCACTTCTTAGATATTACACCGTAATGTGATTACTATCTTTATTTTCTCAAGCTTCTAGGTTATAGTCGTTACCTATGACTGCTTAAGCTATCACATTGGCGCAATAAGACTGGTAGAGGGTCTAGTGTAGAAGTGGACGGGTTGTGTCGTATCTAGTTTTTAGGTGTACTAACTCTCTACGCTATACGCTCGTAGTTCTATCCCCTAATCAAGGGCTGTATCATGTCGGATATCTGCTAGCGTAGTGGTATGAGCGAGACATACGTAATCCTACTATTAATTACTTCTGGCCCTATATGCTAGTGTTTATCTTACGTTACATTATTGCGGCTTTACTGTCTATTTATGCGGAACAGCATCGTTACTACTCCAAGAATAGCTAGGGGCTTAAGTTCAACGAAGTTGTTCACTATCTCTAGTATTTCTTTACGATATATTTTATTGTAATCGGCCTTTATTGTCCAACTATATAGTTGCTACTATATCCTCTATGGAAAAGCATGATAAGAGACTCTAACCTAGTTAAGTGCTAGTTGAAGTCGCATATTTGTTAGCACATATATAGGGCTTGACATCGATATAGAGTCTGTTTGTAATCACGTTAGGGCACTTCTCATACCCATGGCTGGATATTAAGCGGTTCGAGACAAATGGATTCCTTAAAACATCGTCGGTACGGAAAATGAGCAAAACTAGATAACATGGTGGAGAATACCATAACAGCTAATATATAATCTTCGATTAGCTGGTAGTCGAAGGCGGTCGCCATTACTTACCGCTTCTCGTAAAATTCAATACTAGATCACTCGTTTGATGCTAAGTAATTAATTCATACTGTTATAAGGCGTCTAGTGTAGTAGCTTCCATCTGGACTATCGAAGCGAGTGTGCGCTCTCTTACCTTACTACTTCTTTTATAGGTGTTCTCTACTCAAGATGTGACAGTGCAGCTGTTCCTAAGGCCTAATCTAATCTCCTATAAGAAACTCAACCTAGAAGATCCTAACACGACTCTAGTATAGCTCCTATTAGCTTATGACGAGGTATATAGTTATGTGTCCCAGATATACGACTCATGTCAAGCACGTTGGATAACGTAAGCGACGGTATGATAAGTACTACCGTGTAGAAAAACCCCCGTAACTAAAACAGTTCGACCACAAAAATAACCAATAACATAACAAACACAACCCGTAGCATACTCTAAAGTAGCCTAAGTTAGTCGGCCCACTATACGCTATCGTTTAATACGCGTATCGCAATGCCGCCTAATGAAAGGCTACTAGTAGTAGGTAGAGTCTCGACAGCCCACTAGGAACACGCCATAACTATTTATGATGAAGCGTAGAATCTGCTTAAGTACTTTAAAAAACACAAAAACAAGTCCCTTCCGAACCACTATTCCATGAAGTTTATTGCTAGTGTCCTTAAGTTCTTCTAGTCCGATGTTACCAATCCCGATCACTCCGAGCTGCTGAAGGCCATCCAGGTGGCCACCGCCACCTAGTAGGCCATGTAGTAGGATCTAAGTATTATGAAGTCTAGAATCGACAATATTATAACCCAGCGTATGTTAGGCAGCCCGCCAACGATAAAGTCCCCCCCGTAGCTAGGCCTAAGTGGTTATAGCGTGCGGAGAACCGCTACTTAGCCTAGGGACGGTAACGTCCTCCACCCTAGCCACCCCCATCATCTCGCCCCTAGCCGAATGTGAGATCACCATCAAGATCAACGATAGCACGATAGCTAAAGCGTTTAGGAACCTATAGCCCTCTACGCTAAGGGATCGCGTTAATGCCACCTTAAAAGAATCTAACACACCCACCCTTACTAACGTCCATATTCCAGCTATAAAGAGGTTGGAAAGCCGCAATAATGTAACGTAAGATAAACACTAGCATATAGGGCCAGAAGTAATTAATAGTAGGATTACGTATGTCTCGCTC
>Ga0115848_100818_pt1 | contig 12750 bp, 7 predicted proteins | sample InSIn3gowninarea_FD_83862 | JGI IMG/M metagenome (GOLD analysis project Ga0115848, IMG submission 83862) | reverse complement strand
TGTACTATAAGGGCCACGAAACAAATGCACTTAGCAAAGTATATTCTGGTATGAGCTCAAGCACTGGTTACAGGCCTAACAAGTATTTGCCGGATTCTAACAAGTTGAAAACAATTCAAACCGCCATTAATACCGGCATCACTGATGCGCCTTTATTTTGGCTTGCTGAAGTGTATTTAAACTATGCTGAAGCATCGGCCGAGTTAGACCAAATGGGCAAATATGCTTTCACCCAGGCTGATCTTGATAACTCGGTTAACAAATTGAGATCAAGAGCCAAAGTAGCGAGCCTTCAATACATGGGTGCGCAAAACGTGGGTGTTAACGGAACTGGTTTTGTTGATCCTAAAAAAGACGCCGATGTTACTTCTTTGATCTGGGAGATCCGCCGTGAAAGAAGAGTGGAGCTGATGATGGATGGCTTCCGTTTCCAGGACCTGATGCGTTGGAAAAAAGGCGATTATATGGATAGCAATAAAAATCCTGACTCTTATTTAGGCGCAAGGTTAAAGACAATGGTGCTGTCAGAAGAAATGCGCAAGGGTATATAATGCCTTACACCGCAGCACAACAGCGCACATTTGTTGATCCTAAAAATTATCTGTCGGCTGTTCCTACCAACCAAATCTTGTTGTATCCGCCTGCGATACAGGCAAACATGCAAAACCCCGGATGGTAATCATCCTTACGATAAAAATGGAAGTCGCTTTGGCTTCCATTTTTATTATCACCTTTTTGCAATCCATTTTGTTTAATCTAGCCAGTCGCCTAAAACAACCTTGTACAGGCTATTGTAATCGAATTCATAATTCTTTCAAGCAGTTATAAAAGATTGAGGTGGCAAACCTGGCAAAGTAATATCAACATCATTTTATTCGTCTTATGAAACAAAAATCAATTCTTGTATTTATTCTTCTTTTCAATATTCTAGTATCTTATTCTCAAACCGCCTTTCGATTTGCACATGTGTCAGATACACATATCGGAAGTGCGAATGCAGATGAAGACCTGCGGAGAACAGTGCAGAGCATTAACAACGATACATCCCTCAGCTTTATCGTTCTTTCGGGTGATATAACAGATTTTGGTTCTGACACAGAGCTTCAACTGGCAAAGCAAATACTCGATAGTTTAAACAAACCCTGGTACATAGTGCCCGGTAACCACGATGCAAACTGGAGCGAAAGCGGTACCAATTCGTTTAAAAGAATCTTCGGTTCAGAGACGATTAACTTTAAGTCGCACGGCTATCTTTTTTTAGGTACAGTTTGCGGGCCGAATATGCGAATGAGCCCCGGGCAGGTATCAAGAGAAAATATTGTTTGGCTCGATTCAACACTTGCTAACCTGAAAGACAAAAATGTCCCAATCATCTTTGTAAATCATTACCCGCAGGATTCGTCATTGAATAACTGGTACGAAGTAATCGATCTTTTGAAGACACGGAACACCCAATTAATTCTTTGTGGTCATGGACACAGTAACCACAAGTTAAATTTTGAAGGGATACCGGCTGTGATGGGAAGGTCTAACTTACGAGCAAAGCAACCGGTGGGCGGGTTTAATATTGTAACCATAAAAGACGGGGCAGTTACTTATGAAGAAAGAAACCCGGTTACAGGCGAACAAAAAAAGTGGACAGAGCTGGCGATTGCACGGCAAGATTATGCAAAGGATACAAGCCATTATTTCCGCCCATCGTACGAGGTGAATAGTATTTATAAGAATGTGAAAAAAGTATGGGCATTTCAAGACAATAGCGATATCGGGTCCGGTGTGGATATCAGTGGGAATTTGGTGATAGCAAGCAACTCGAACGGGTTCATTTATGCGTTAAATAAAAGCACTGGCAAAAAGGTCTGGTCGTACAAAACAGGTGGAAAGATATACGCTATTCCCGCCATTTCAAACAACCTGGTTGTTACCGGTTCTACCGATAATACCATTTATTGCCTTAACCTGCTTACCGGCAAACTGGTATGGAAGTTTACCACCCAAAAGCCAATAGTCGCCAATGCTTTGATTAAAAACGGTACTGTTTATATAGGAGCCTCGGACAATCATTTTAGGGCAATTATTTTAGCTAATGGCAAATTAAAGTGGGACTTCGACAGCGTGCAGGGCTTCGTGGTAACAAAGCCGCTGTTCTACAACAATAAAATATATTTCGGAAGCTGGGGAACCATGTTTTACGCATTAGATGCAACTTCAGGAGCACTTGTTTGGAAATGGAACAACGGATCTGCCAACCGTATGTTTTCTCCCGCCGCCTGTTACCCTGTAGCCACAAAAGGCAAAATTTTTATTGTCGCTCCCGACCGGTATATGACCGTTTTTGATGCTGAAAAGGGCAACGTAATCTGGCGGAAACAAGACCCTAAAAACAGGGTTCGCGAATCGATGGCATTATCTGCAGACAGCACGCTGGTCTATGCCAAAACAATGGATGGCGATGTGATCGGCGTCTCGACAGAAGCACCGGAAATGCAAATTGACTGGAAAGCAAATACAGGGTTGAACTACGAGATAGCACCAACGGCGATGGTAGAATACAGCAGCGTAGTATATGTGCCGTCTAATTCTGGCGTCGTTACAGCAGTAAACAGGGCTGATGGAAAGATCTTATGGAAACACAAAATTTCGAATAGCCTCATCACTAATATAACGCCGGTTGCCAGCAATAAAGTGATTGCAACAACGATGGATGGTAAAGTCGCTTGTCTTCAGTTTTGATGATCGACAAACGGTGCTGACGAGGAATTGCAATAGAAGTTGGTTTTACCGCTCCAGCTGCGTGAAAAGATGCAGTACAAGTGAGTGACACAACCGGAGATCCACAAAAATCGATAGCCGGCTCAATAAAAAATATCCGTTGACTTTTCTACTCATTATAATTAAATGTTGTATGATTAGGCTGTTTGAGTGCAGCCAAAGGCAGTTAGAAAATGGCTAACCGCCTGAGTTAGAGCAGTAAGTCTAGTGAGAATTCAGCCTGCGAATACCTATAGCTTTTTGGCATAGTGTTTTAAAAGTATAAGCTGAAGGGAAAGCATCAACTTATTTTTTTCATTTAAAACAAATGTCATGAGCAATAAAGATCATTCAGGAAGCAAGGGTAACGACGGCACGACCACCAAGAACAAAGGCGAAAGCCAGCAGACGCACCAGAAGGGAGCTAAGAGTGTTGCCGTACAAAACAGGGGCAAACATACAAAAGACGAATCTGGTGGTGCGGAACACAACACCACTAAAAAGCAGGGAAACAGTATTTAAACAGTAAAGGCTGAAGTAACTCGATTGTTTCTTCAGCCTTTTGTTTTTTCGCGTCTTCATAAGACGCTTATCGCCGTTCTCACGATACATATTTCCATTCAAAAAATGTAGTTTCTACTTCTGTCATCTTAAAAAGAAATTTTCTTATTTCGGTGAAGACTGCACAAAAAAGACTTCTGCAAAAATTATCCTATTCTCGCCTAGCGTTCTTATTCATTCTCGTTTTTTCTGTTCTGCGGATCATTGTTGCCTTTACCATGGAGCTCGGCACCGACGAAGCCTATTATTGGTTTTATAGCCAGGACCTTAAGCTGAATTATTTTGACCACCCACCGATGGTGGCATTATTAGTAAGACTGTTTACCCTGAACCTGCGGCTGCAGGATTACGAAGGATTCATCCGGCTCGGCAGCATCGCCGGATGCGGTTTATCGGCTTGGTTCATTTTTAAGACTTGCACCTTATTGCATTCGCCAAGGGCAGGGGTATTTGGCGTTTGCCTGTACAACGTGTCTTTTTACGCTGGTATTACGGCAGGACTTTTTATAATGCCAGATTCTCCGCAGATGGTATTCTATACTTTTTCTCTTTGGATGATTGCACGAATAACAGCGGATGAGGATAGTTGGCTTAACTGGATATTGTTTGGAGCGGCCGCCGGGCTTTGCATAATGAGTAAAGTGCATGGTGTATTTCTTTGGGTGGGACTAGGATTATTCATTATTCTTTTTAAAAGAGGCTGGCTTACAAACCTCAAAGTATATGTTGCGTTGCTTTTATCTATTATCATCAGCAGTCCTATTGTAGCGTGGAGCCTTCAATACGATTATGCCTCTTACCGTTTTAACAGTGAGCGGGTAATTATTAAAGACGATACCATCCATCTTAAAAGCTTTTTAACCGAGCTGGCAAGCCAGTTCTTTTTTAATAATCCGTTTAATGTTATAGTAACCGTGGGTGCGCTTGCCGCCTACGCGAAGAAGAAAATGCAGCGAACCGATGCTCTTGCCATCTATAACCTTATTAGCTTACCGCTTGCCTTAATTTTACTGGTCGTTTCCTTGTTTCGAAATACCACGCTTCCGCATTGGAGCGGACCTGCCTATGTTGCCTTAATACCTGTTGCCGCCATAAGGATTGCTGACACTACGCCGGCTTTACAATTTCCGAAATTAGTTCGGGCGGGCATAGCCGGTTTTATCGTTTTTGTAATTGCCTGGCAGTGCGTGCTGTATTTTTATCCCGGCACTTACGGTAGTAAAGAACCGGGGTACCTGGGCAAAGGCGATGTTACCCTTGATAAATATGGGCGCCGGGAAGCAGGAGACGCCTTCGCCCGGTTTTATGAAAACGAAGTAAAGCAAGGAGCAGCTACCACCCGAACCCCTGTTGTATATTATAAGTGGTGGGCGGCCGATATCGAATATTATTTTTGCAGACCGTACGGCATTCAAATGATTGGTTTGGGTACAATGAATAACCTGCACGAATATATGTGGATGAACGAGCGGCGAAAAAGCAAAGTGGATATGAATGTAGCTTATTGCATTGTACCGTCTGAAGACAGAAATGATTTAGCGGGAGATTATGCTGCATACTATCGCAGCAAACAGCTGGCGGCAGTCATTCACTGTTTCAGGGGAAACAGACCTGCCCGTAACTTTTTCGTATACCGTATGAATGGCTGGAAAACACCTGGCCCATAATACATACAAGGTGAAATTGATGTGAGGCACCGCCGAAAATCGGGCAACCTTCTGAACTGGTTGGGCAAAAAAAGAGGGAAGCTGTTGGCCTCCCTCTTCGTAAAAATATTTTTATCCGTTTATTTCGTAATTCCCAGCTTGGCTTCCATGCTAAGTGTAGCGTGTGGAACCGCACGAAGCCGGGCTTTATCTATTAACTTCCCGGTTACGCGGCAAATGCCGTACGTTTTGTTTTCAATCCGCATGATCGCCTTTTCCAGGTGATCGATAAAAGTGATCTGGCGGCTGGCCATTTGGCTCAGTTGTTCTCTTTCCATGCTCATGCCACCGTCTTCCATGGTCATGTAGCGGTTATCGGTTTCATCGCCGCCCATTTCATCGCGACGGGTAATTAAACCTTGCAAGTATGCCAGTTCTTTTTTCGCAGCTTCCAGTTTTTTGCCGATCAAATCTCTGAATTCCTGCAACTCAGAATCGCTATAGCGCATCGTTGGTCCTTGTGGAGTCAAAGCCGGCGCATCTAACACACTTTTTAAAAAGTCGGGCTCGTAGTCCACTTTTTTGTCTGTCGATGTTTTAGGTATTACGACCGGTTTATTGTTTTTTTCGGTTTCTTTAGCCGCCTTTGCAGACGAGGTTTTGGCAGGTTTTGCTTCTACCGCCGCTTCAGCTTTCGATTTTTTCTCAGGTGCAGTTTCTTTTTTTACGGCAACTGCTTTTGTCTCTTTTTTATCTGCTTCTGGTGTTTTTTTCACGGTTTCTTTTAAATTTTTACCAACTGTTGTAGCTACTTTTTTTGCAATTGGTGCTACAGTTGAGGGTTTAGTAAGTTTAGCAGACGCCTTTTTAGCGGGTGCTTTTGCTACTTGTGTTTCTTTACTAGTAGTGTTTTTTACTGTTAGCTTCGTGGCTGCTGTTGATGAACCTTTTACAGAAACTGCCTTTTTAGGAGCGGCGATTTTTTTTGCCGCTTGCTTCTTCGAAGAACTGAATCCTTTAGAAGCAGGCTTTGCTTCCTTTACAGGTTTTTTTACAGCCATGGCTAAGCTTTTTTAGTTACACTAACTTTTAATGAAATATCGTTTACTTCAATTTGAGTGCCATCAGCGATATCAGGCACAAAATCAATGGAATCGGCTAAAATTTCGGCGCAAATATAGTTTTTATAATCATTTATTGAATTCACTAACCGCTCGTTTTCAACTATATTAATGTTAATTCGGTCAGTAAGTTCAAACCCACTGTCTTTTCTTAGATTTTGGATACGGTTGACGAATTCCCTTGCTTCACCTTCTTTTCTGAGTTCTTCTGTGATGGTAATGTCGAGCGCTACGGTGAGGGTACCTTTGCTTGCCACACTCCAGCCGGGAATATCTTCTGCAGAAATCTCAACTTCAGTCAATTGCAAGATAAGTGGTTCGCCTTCTACATCCAAAATAAATTTTCCTTCCTTTTCAAAGGCGGAAATATCGTTTTGCGTAAACTTTCCAAGGGCAGCAGACACCGCTTTCATTTTCGCTCCCAGCCTCTTTCCAAGGGCGATAAAATTGGGTTTTATTTTTTTGTTGATGAACCCTTCTGTCTCTGTCAGGTACTCTATTTCTTTTACATTCACCTCGCTTTTTACCAGGTCCTCCACTTTTGAAAGTTGTTCTTTCATGCGGGGATTTAAAACCGGGATCAGCACCCGTTGAAGTGGTTGACGAACTTTAATATTCACTTTTTTGCGGATGCTCAAGATCAATGACGATGCATCCTGCGCCATTTGCATTCTTTCTTCCAAAGCTGTATCGATGGCAGCTTCATTTGCCGTAGGGAAATCAGCATGGTGTACACTTTCTACAGTAAACCGGCCCGTTACAGCGTTCAAATTTTGGAATACCGCATCGCTGAAAAAGGGCGATATAGGTGCTATCAGTCTCACAACGGTTTCAAGGCATTCATATAAGGTTTGGTAAGCAGCGATCTTATCCTGCTCGTATTCGCCTTTCCAAAAGCGGCGGCGGCACAAACGAACGTACCAGTTACTCAAATGCTCATCCACAAATTCCTCAACTGCGCGGCCTGCTTGTGTCGGCTCATAATCATCCATACTCTCGGTTACCGTCTTAACCAACGTATTTAACGACGAGAGGATCCAGCGGTCTATTTCTGACCGCTGCTCCAGCGGGATGTATGCTTCTTTAAACGCGAACCCATCCAAATTGCTGTACAATGCGAAGAACTGGTAGGTATTATACAACGTTCCGAAGAACTTGCGCTGCACCTCCTGGATGCCGCCAATATCAAACTTCAGGTTATCCCACGGACTTGCATTTGTGATCAAATACCAGCGGGTAGCATCGGCGCCAAACTTATCAATGGTTTGAAAAGGATCGACCACGTTGCCGAGGCGCTTACTCATTTTGTTGCCGTTCTTATCGAGTACCAAACCATTTGAAACCACCGTTTTGTAAGCCACACTATCAAACAATAAAACACCTAACGCATGTAAAGTGTAAAACCAGCCACGTGTCTGGTCCACGCCCTCGCAAATAAAGTCGGCAGGGAAGGCTTTATGCCCGTCGACCATGTCTTTATTTTCGAACGGGTAATGCCATTGCGCATACGGCATGGCGCCGCTGTCGAACCAAACGTCAACCAGGTCGGGTACCCGTTTCATTGGCTGACCAGATTGACTAATCAATATTATTTCATCTACATAAGGTTTGTGCAGGTCGAGGATACCTTCATGCAGGTAGTTCTCGTTCACATTTCCACCCAACACTTCGTTTGCCTTGCGGATGCCTGCATTCAATTCTTCAATGCTTCCAATACAAATTTGTTCACTTCCATCTGCCGTTCTCCAGATAGGAAGCGGCGTACCCCAAAAGCGGCTGCGGCTCAGGTTCCAATCGACCATATTCTCGAGCCAGTTACCAAAACGACCTTCGCCTGTCGACTTAGGTTTCCAGTTGATCGTTTTATTTAATTCAACCATCCGGTCTTTTAGCGCAGTCGTTTTAATGAACCAGGCATCTAAAGGATAATATAAGATAGGTTTATCGGTTCGCCAGCAGTGCGGGTAGGTGTGCTCGTATTTCTCAACTTTAAAAGCGCGGTTTTCTTTTTTCAGTTTCACGCAGATGTCCACATTTACATCTTCATACGCCTTGTCGTCTTTGTAGTTTTTTACAAACCGGTTGCTGAACTCGCCGAGGCCATCTACAAATTTGCCCTGCCGATCAACCATGGTTAAAATACCAATATTGTATTTGCGACCTGCTTTATAGTCATCTGCACCAAAAGCCGGAGCGGTATGTACGATGCCGGTACCGTCTTCGGTGGTAACAAAATCGCCCAAAATAACACGGAACGGTTTAACCTCTTCGTCGTCTGTTAAAGGTTGAATCTTCTCGCGGCTGTTTGCCTCATAAGCCAATAACTGCTCGTATTCAATTCCCTCAATGTCAGATCCCTTAAACTCTGCCAGTATTTTCCATGGAAGTATTTTATCACCTTCTTTATAGCTATCAAATTCTCCGTTTTCACCTTCAGCCTTAAAATATTTGTTTATTAAAGCTTTGGCAAGAACTACATTGTTTGGAATATGGGTATACGGATTGAAGGTTTTTACAAGGACATAATCAATATTAGGCCCTGCAGTTAATCCAAGATTCGATGGAAGTGTCCATGGAGTGGTGGTCCAGGCGAGAAAGAAGATGTCAGTTGATGGTTGACCGTTTACTGCATCAAAAAGAAATTGGCTGCGCTCGTTTTCAATTGCCTTAAACATAGCAACCACCGAGGTGTCTTTTACGTTTTTATACGTGCCCGGCTGGTTTAATTCGTGAGAGCTTAAACCCGTGCCCGCTCCGGGACTATATGGCTGGATGCTTACACTTTCGTACAATAAACCTTTATCGAACAACCTTTTAAGCAGCCACCACAAGGTTTCGATATAATTATTATCGAACGTGATGTACGGGTTATTCAAATCGACCCAATAACCCATTTTCGTGGTTATCTCGTCCCACTTGTCTTTGTAACGAAGCACCGCCTCGCGGCATTTTTGGTTGTATTCTTCAACGCTTATTTTTTTGCCGATGTCTTCTTTTGTAATGCCCAATTCCTTTTCAACACCCAGTTCAACGGGTAAGCCATGGGTATCCCAGCCGCCCTTGCGCTTTACCTGGAAACCCTGCATCGTCTTATACCGGCATACAAGGTCTTTTAAAGTACGGGAAATAACATGGTGAATGCCGGGCATGCCGTTGGCGCTAGGCGGGCCCTCGTAAAAAACGAAAGGTTCGGCTCCGTCTCTCAGCTCCACGCTTTTTTCAAAAGCATTGCTTTCCTCCCATTTTTTCAAAATCTCTTTTTCTATTGTGGGAAGGTTTAAACCTCCAAATTCTCTGTATTTAGCGCTCATAGTAATAAAACTGCTGAAAATAATAATAAAAAGGTGTGCAAAGGTAAGGAAAGTACACTGCCCTTCACTTGAAAGAAAAGCTTAATAACACCGGGGTGTACATAAAAAGCCCCCGGTTTAAGACCGGGGGCTCGGGGTTTGAAATACTATTAAAGATGACTATTGAGCTAACGAAATCCTGATTTGTACACCAGCCCTGGTATTGGTGATAGGAGCGGAGGTGGATATGTATGGCACCACCTTTCGCTGATCAAAATACAGTTTTATGTTCACGCGATTATTTAACACGTAATCAATAGACGGCTGAATGGTTACAACCTTCTGGCCGCCGGTGCTAAATGCATTGTCCTGGTCGAGGCGGCTGTTACTGGTTGCATCGTCGCGAACGCTTAGGTCGAGGCGGAAATTGACATCGTTCTGCAGTTTCTTACCTTTTGTGCCGGGCACCTTAAACGGCAGGTTAAATCCTCTTTTTCTAAAGCTTCCACCAACGGTAATTTCGGTACTGTTTACTTCGCTCAACTGGTAATCCACGAGGCTCAGACTTAACTGGCGGCTCTTTTTATACTGCAGGCTCGCCGTTAACTGGCTTACGGTTGTCACATCTATACCCAGCAACGGGCTAAATGATTCCTGGATGGTGATATTCGGAACAAGGAAAAATGGTACGAAGTTGCCGGAGATAGTATCGATAAAGCCCGGAGCCCTATATGCAAACGGATCGGTGAAATTGAGGGCACTGTTAAAGCTGTTCATACCTAAACTTCCGTTATAAGCATGGGTGATGCTGATGGTACGGTATCCGTGTAAGACCGGTGTAAGTCACCCGCCAGTTTGGCTTTGGTTTGATGCTGCTGAAAGGATTCGACTTAATGTTATTATTCGTTTGTTTTATCAGCCCCACCTTTTGCGGGTCCTGGCCTGTGTAAGCCGCAATAAATGCGGGAATAAGCACGTCCTGCGCATAGCGGTTGTACCCTTTGTAGTAGCCATCTGAACTGGTGCCCAATCCTTTTTGATACGGGTTATTCAACGCTAAACGCTCAGATAAAATCAGCCTGTAAGCCTCGAACTTCCTGAAAGTCTCTGAGATTTCGGTTGGCTTGTTTTTAGCAAAAAGCGTTTTAAACGCGATATAAGACACATTGAAGCCACCGGTTGCAAGCGGACTTAAATGCTGGAAATCTCCATTTTGCGTAACGGTCTTAAACAGCTCTGAATAATCCTTGGTATAAGTTTTATCCATGTTAAGGTCGATGGTAAACTCCCTGATTGGTTCTAACTGGGCGGTCACACTAAATTTCTGGTCAATGCTTTGGCGGAACATAAAGTTCAACGAGGTGTCGCGGCTTATTAAACCACGGGCTGCTTTCTCGTTTAGCCAGTTCGAGTCTGGTTGACTTCCAAACACGAAATCAAGTCCCGGCGCCATACTATTCCAGTTCTGTCCGAGTGCCCGGGTGCTATCCATATACCCCGGAATGCGGCTGCGATAACTTTCGCCATAATTTACCGAAGCTCTTTTAACCATGGTAAGCAGTTGTCCGCCGGCTCTTGCAATTCCGGGCATTTCTACCGGTTCGTTGGCTTTTAGCATGCGGGCTGCTTTGCGTTCCTCACGGCGCTGCCTTCGCCATTTACGCAACGCAACTCTTTTTGGTTTACCTGTAAGACCCTTTATCACCTCGTCGCGGGAAGGCAAAGTAGATGCATTGGCGTTTGCGCCAGTATTTTCGCGTGATCCGACCTTGCTGTTACGGCCATTTTTGGTTGAATCTGACCGGCTGCCTGGCGCCGGAGCCTGGTCGAGCGCTCTCAACCACCTGCTTTTTGCATACAGCCTGGTAAAGTCGAACTCGCCATTAATGTTGTTTTCCTGGCTGTTTTCGATCGTATTTCCTAAACTGATTGCCAGCCGGCTTGCGCCGATCCAGTTGTACGTGGTTGTGTAACTATAGCGGGCATTTATCCAATCGGTAAGTGGCAGCTTGGAAAGCGGAAATGTGTAACTTCCGATCGCCCGTTGCTGGTACAGGGTATTTCTGCCACCGTTGAAAAAGTTTTTGCGGATGCTGTCTTTTTTTGCTCTTGTATCGATCGCGCCTTCGGGCTCATCAATACGCGCATTATTTACTGCTGAGAAATCTACGTTTAGTGATCGGGTTAAATCCCAGCGCAGGTTATAATACCTGTCGAAAGTGAAAAACTTGTCGTAGGTAGTATCAACACGGTCAACTTTATTATCGTAACTATTTACGATCCACGGTACAAACACGCCAAACTGCCTGTTAACATCGGCCCTGAAACTTAATAAAGAGGGTTGCGGATTCAGGTTAAAGTCACGCACAAGCGCATACCACGGCGATTTTGATTTGATGATCTTTTTAAAAGGCTCAAAATACTTTGGCTGTTTATTGTATGTATAGCCTAATCCGCCCCGATGTTTACTCACGTCGTTCTTTAAAATCAACGGGTTGGTTTGTTCGTACTTGATATAAGAATAACTGAAGTCGAAATTACTGATACTCCAGAGCCGCGTTTTTGCACCGGGCATTACCCTTACGTTGGTGAAGTTGAGTGTTTTAATGGTCGTTTTATCTATTGCCGCGTTCTTCATTGCCGCCCGTTCTTTGCCTGTGGCGGAGTTTAGTTTATCTTTTCGTTTAATGTCGAGGTCGTACGGATCGTATTCGGGAGTAGTGATAGTTTGGTTAATACTTGCATACACCGGAATAGACATTCCCACCGCTTTCGGCAGCAGTTTGCCCATCTCAAGGTTGGTAGCAATATCATACTGCAGAAAGTTTTCCCGCGCTCGTTCGTTCACCCGCTGTTCGAGTGTACCAAAACCGCTGGTGTGGGTACTCGCGGAAACGGCAAGTGTTCCCAGGTCGGCCAACGTTACATCCACGCGGCCGGTAGCAGCATAACCTCCTTTTTCGTCTAGTTTTGAAAGGCGCAGCTCGTTCACCCAAACTTCGGCGTTCGCCGGAACATTATCAGATAGTACCGTATTTTCAATACCAATCAGAAATGCCTGCACCTCACCCAGGTTCGGGTTTCCTTTTATGGCATACCGTTTATTGCCGACCACCTCCTGGTAATAGCTATTTATACTATTCTGCGGATTGCTGTTACGCCGTATTTTAAGCTGAACTAGATCCTGGATGTTGAAATCGAGGTTATTGCTGTCGGGCCAAACCTTTCTCTGATCCGCCTCGGTATTGGCATAACTGCCGGGCAGCGTTACCTGCAATGGAATTTTTACCTCGTAATAGTTGTTAAGGAAGTCGCTTCCTATCCGTATTACCGCGTTTAGCTGGTTATTTTTAATACGCTGGCTCAGCGGTACACTTTCGT